>Ga0209208_10003807_pt1 | contig 21563 bp, 17 predicted proteins | sample S1TSphfallax_3_FD_187694 | JGI IMG/M metagenome (GOLD analysis project Ga0209208, IMG submission 187694) | Host-associated microbial communities from peat moss isolated from Minnesota, USA - S1T2_Fd - Sphagnum fallax MG (SPAdes) (version 2) | ecosystem: Host-associated > Plants > Peat moss >...
ATTATATGAATAGTATACATACGTATGCATATTATATATAATTTTAGTACATACATTAAAATACACCCCTATGTCATTGTAGAATACCTTTAGGATGTAACTAATTTGGTGACTATTGCGACTAATGGGACATATCAACCTATTAATGGATGAAAATAAATGTAAAATCAATCCAACCAATAGGATGAAATTTTCTAATAGTTGCATCATAGTTGTGAGAATGACCAAAATAGTTGAAATTTGATCTTGTAGTTGCAATAATCCCAAATCTAGTTGCAAATGACTACAAGTCGCATGTAGTCATAAATGGACTGGTTACATTTTGGCTGATTTCTACTAGTGAAACTTACAAGAACAAAAACCAATTGGATTAAAAAGATTATCTTTTCCTAGTTGTGAAAGTACAACACCTAATGCAAAGTCAAAGGCGTTTGTCTGTAAGACAAAAGGTTTGGAAGGGTTTACATGAATCAAAAGTGAGGCAATTGTGAGGGAGGCTTTCAAAGATTAAAAGACATTTTTAGCTTCATTTCCCTTGGAAAAAGGTTGATCCTCCCAAGTCATTTGAGTAAGAGGGGTCACTATTGTGGAATAATGTGTAATGAATTGCAAAATAGAAATTTAAAAACCCAAGAAAATATTGAACATCTCGAATAGAAGCTAGGGTAGCCCAATCCACAATGGTTTGAACCTTATAAAAGTCCATGCAAACGCCACTTCCATAAATAATATAACCCAAGAATTTCACCTCTAATTGATGGAATCCACACTTTTCCAATTTGGCATAAAAACCAACTTTTTGGAGTTTTTCCAAAACAAGATGTACATGGCGTTCATGGTTTGCCATGTTATTTGAAAAAATGAGGATGCCATCGCTGTAACAAACCACAAAATTATCCAAATACTCATGGAAGACATCATTCATCATATGTTGAAAGACAATAAGTGCATTGGTAGAGCCAAAGAGCATCACAACATATTGAAAATGGCCATAATGAATTCTAAACGTCATCTTCCATTCATCACCTTCTCAAATGCTCACCAAGTTGTGTGCTCCACATAGGTCAATGTTGGTGTACACTTTGGCATGATTAAGTTGGTTTAACAATCTTGAAATTAAAGGCAAAAAATAACAATTTTTTTTAATGGAGAATCAATTTAGTCACATTAATCAACACATATGCGTAAAGACAAATAGGATTGGAACATTAGCTGGAGACTTGGAATGTTGAATGAACCCCTTTTCAATAATTTTGTTGATGTATTCTCAAAATGTCGAGAGTTCGTCTTGCGACAAATTATAAATGGGTTTAAATGGGGGTGCATTCCTTCTTTTAAATTAATCGCACAATCATATGGCCGATGTTCAAGTAATGTGTTTGCATTTTTCTTTTCAAAAACATCTTTGTGGTCTTGGTATTGAATAGGGATCTCATGTTGTTACATCCCAAGATCAAAGGCTAAAATGGCATGCACAAATAATGCATCTCCCTTTTTTCTGCTTCTATGAATGCTCTTACTCCCATGAACAAAAGCTTTAAATATTTGGATCCTTGGTTACCCCCAATATCTCTTTCACACTTTAGTTTCTGCATGTGTTGACTAATTCTAGCTGGGTTTGCATATGCAAAATCATGTTCAGAATCCAACATGCTTTTTGGGAAAATTTCATATTTTGGTGTAGTTTTGTTTATTGATTCAAAATGAAAACTCCTTGTCTACCAATCCATTCAAGGATTATATAAAATCAACCATGATAACCCAGTGATGATAGGGTTTGTTAGATTTGAAATGACATTGAAGACAACTTTGTTACTATGTGATCCAATTGTCAACACATGTAAGGTTTTTAAGAAAAGTTCTGACCATCAATCACTTTGACCCCCACTAATGTCAATTTTTCCACCAACGCCAAGTTATGTTGTGATACCAACTCCTTGTCGATGAAACATGTAGATGCCCTTAAATCAAGAAGTGTTTGGGTTTGCATAATCATGGATTTACCACCCTTGATTGTGATGGGCAACAAAAAATAAGGTGTTAGTTTTGAAAACAAGGTAGGATTGTTTTGAACGCATGATGCATTGAGGTCTAGTTTCATGGTTCCTACTAAAACTAAACATCCTCATTTTCCTTCTCTTCTGGCCTTTGGGTAATGATAAAAGTTGTGGGGCATGTTACATGTTGAACACATGTCTTTGGACAGGCACTAACTATGTGGCATGGTTCCCCACAATACAAACAAAGATTGTTTACATGTTGACATTGTTTTTCATATTTTGTGAGTAGTTTGAATCATGTTTTGTTGATTTGCATGGGGTCGTCATTGGTTGTAGACACCATATATTTGGGTTATAACATGTGACACGTTCCCAACTCCTTAAGGGATTCAAATGTGAGTCCCAAACATAAAATAACGGAAAAGTAAGGAGTCGGGGCACGCTCCTTGGTTCGCAACACTTTGGAGGGGTAGAGGGGCATGCTGGAGCTCCGAGATGGGACTAGGAAGAATTCATAAGCTTCATTTACTCACACAGGCCTGCACAAAACCAACACAAAATGGTTAGTGCATAATTGGAGCACTTTTGGTGTTAGGACGAGCCATAGGCAATTCGGACTCACAAGACTCACCTGGGCCCGGACTTGGGGGAAGTCATCACCTTCCTTCTTATAGTATATTCTGTGCTTCTCCACAAGGCCCACATCCAAATGGCATTTTGTCTTGAGACTTCCAAGTGGGAGTCCCAAAATTGCCAAAGTTGGGACTTTCGTAACTTTGGGGGCCCATAACTTCGCATGTAAACCTCGGTTTCAGATTAGGTCTGAAGCAAAGTTATAGCCCTTGTCGAGATCTTTCCAATGGTATGTCGTACGCTGCCTGCACATAAGTAAATCGGGTCGATTCCTAACTTTTAATGGTCGGGAGTCAATTTGTCAATTTGATTCCCAGCCTTTATTTTGGCCATAACTTGTGTTTCAGATGTCCAAATGGGTGATACGAGCCCATTTTAAAGATCTACGTTTTAATGGCTTTCCAATGATATAAGGAACTTTTCAATCCATTGGGTTTTGATTCCTAAAATGGCTCTTTGAACATTCGGGAGTCCACCAGGACTCCAACTCCCCAAAGTGGGAGTTCCCTTGGGAGTGTGAGGGCCTATTCCCTCACACTCTTTGACACTCCCGGGAGCATGCAACATGACTCCTGAGCTTCCCTCTTGGTTCGCAACCTTGCAACCCCTCGCTTTGGTCGTGAGCCCAAGGCTAGGGTTGCGAAAACATGGGTGGTATGAATTGCCTCAATGTTGGTGATGGTTCCCAACATTTATCTTGTCGATGTTCAAAAAATCGATTATCACAACTCACAGCTTGTGCAATTGCTTGACTCAAGGTTGTGAGATTAGGCATGGTCAATAGAAGGTCCTTCATGTTTCCACAAAATCCAAACTAAAATTGGCTCATGAATGCAGCCTCATTTTATGAAATATGTCACATATTAGTTGTTTGAATTTAAAAACGTACACATGAGTTAAATGTGATCCTTGGCAAAAAGTTCACAACTTGCTTGTTATTGTATGTTTTTTGTTTGAATTGCTAAAAAAACACCAAAATTTTCAAGAAATGCTTTGAAGTAATTAAAAAAAGGAGATTGACATCCTAAAAGAGGTGCAAAACATGCTAAAGTTATGCCTGATAATAAGGTGCTAATGAGTCCAACTTGGGTGCGGTCATTTGGATAACAATGTTGATGAAGTTGGATGGTGAGATGTACTTGGTTGACAAAACTTTGAAATTTTAAGCATGTGTTGTCAAACTTTTTTGGCAAGCTGACTCATGGGTCCTTTGGAGTGCTTCCAAATGTTGCTGATGTTTGGTTTCCTTATAAGTGTGTAATGGATTCGTGAAAAGACTAATTTTCCTATTGCATATGCTTAAGGGCAACAAATTTTTTTCCATGGACGGATTTATTTCTTCTTTTAAAATAAACATGGCCAAAAAAAAATGTAAATCAAAACTTCGATAAGAGGTGGGTGGTCCACAATTTCAATCAACTCATTCAAAAGGTGGGTAATCCACAACCTTTTGAAATTTTTTACATTTGAAGTAAAGGGGGTAATTCACACAAAACTTCCATAAGAAAGAAAAAAACAACTATAATGACAACAAGAACAAATGTAGGCCTAATGAGAATCTATTCAAATTATCCAAGGCACAAAAAACTATAAGAACAAAAAACTAAGCCAATGACACAACAAGGAAAACAAATCATAAGAAATGCAAGCCTAAGTTTAATCCAAGATTGGAAACACAAAACGTAAGGCAAAAAATGATATATGATAAAAAATGATTTAAATAGAACTTTATTTTGATAACGTACAAAAACAAAGGTTATGACATGAAAACATACCCAAAACTAATGTTGAATAGATTAAAAGTAATGGGAGGTTCTACCCCTATTTATACCTCATTGGGGACCTAGTTCAAAGAATCTTCCATAAAGGTTTCCATGTGTGCCCCAACCAAAGAAGCTTCTTAAGAAGCCTTTTAACTAAAACTTAACTAAAGGTTAACTCAAATTATACCTTATTGGGGACTTAATTCAAAAACATTTCCATAAAAACTTCCATGTGCACATCAACCAAGGAAATTTCTTGAGAAGCTTCTCAATTAATAGTGAACTAAAATTCGATTAAAATTTAACTAAGGGTTAATTAAAAGTGAATTGGGAGTTAACTAAGAATTAACGATGATGCAAGTGATGATGTAAGCAATGGGTGATGGTGGTGTCCGTAACATCAGGTCTTCGTTGTCGATGTGGTGGTTATTAACTTGATGTGTGAGACAATGGTTTATTTGATCAATAAGTGCAGTTGTGGAACTTAGTGCTATTGCTAAGATTTGCAAATATAGAGAGTTTCATGAAGGACACCATTTTGTTCCGATGGCCATGGAGGTGCATGGCGCACTTGGGCATGATGATATGGATTGTTTCATTAGGGAGTGTGCCTGCCTTTTCTATAATAGACGATCAAGAGGTCATTTATCCTTGTCTTTTTGCATTCAATTTTTTAAGTAACGTGTGAGTATTACCTTTCAATGTGCTTTAACCTCTGCTATAGAAATGAAGATTGCGTTGGCAAGTGATGCGTGTTCTGGACCTCCCATTATTATTAGATCTCATAATTTGCGTGTAGGTGACAATAGAGGGGCCGTGGGTGAAATAGTTTCCTACCATGAAGGAGACTAGTTTTCTCCTTTTTTTGGTTCGTGCAGGCTATTCGTCTTTTGGCCTTTCTTTGGCCTTCCCTTTTGTCTCCCTTGTGATGGTTCTGGCCATCGATCCTCTACTCTTCTTTTTTATTATTATCTTTCATAAGAGTGTGAAAGGAGGTTTGAAGAATATAAGACTTGTGCTGTTGAGTTGAGAATGATAAAAAGTGTAAGAAGAATTGTCAACTAATGAAAGTCCAGAGTACCTGACTTTCCCTATGAAGTCAAGGAGTCCTGCCAACCGCTGCTGGTCCCAATTATGGCCCCCCCTCAAAGTTCAATGCCAAATATCATACCCCTGTCCCCTCTATGTACACATAAAGCTGACTTGGAGAAAATTTCTAGAGTATTTGGAGGGCCCCTGAAATTGATAAATATTTTTGGCTACTTGGTCCTTACAAGTGGGTGGGATCTTAGACCAAATTTGTAAGATCCTTCCCACCCACTCTTAAGGAGTAGGTGTAAGAATCCTCCTCTGTGGCACTTACTTACTTACGCCTTGTGATGATCTATGTATGTTAGTGTAGCGTAATATGCCCCGGGGACAACAGAGCATTACACTTGTAAATTGAGGGCAGGACAGAGCCTGAGGTCTAATGGGTGTGGTGATGATGCCATGTGTTGCTAGGGCATTACCCAGCATAGTTTTAACGGTTAGTAGTAGTATGTTTCATAGTATGTTTCGCCTACTAGTGCTTTGCAATTGGACATTCCCATGAGGCCACTTAGTTTTTGGAATCCTCCACAACCTTGGAGCTTTACCCTACACATTGAACATGATCAATAATAATTTCCTTCATGTTTTTGGAAGCCCATTGATAGATAGGTATTTCTTTCACCTTTCCAATTGGAAGAAAAGGAAAAGGGGGAAAAAAAAGAAGAGAGAATAATTTCTTTAGTTCTGACAACAGTTGTGTTTGGTGGTAAATTGAGTTTCATCCTGTCTTTCCCTTTTTTAAAAATTGTCAATCTAAAATTCAACTCACAATGACCCCACCACCCACACAAGGTTTCCTTTGGGCAAAAAGGCCAACAGAATTTGACAGCAAACTAAGGTAGCCTAGCTACCCTAAACCCTAAACCCTATGAACTTGGCAAACTGTCCTGAAAAACTGCTTGTTGACATTTGTGCACATTTCCTTCCTGTGGTCTAACTTTTCTCACCCAAAAAGCAAAAACTTTTACCCAACTTGTTAAAAAGATATCCACAAAGTAAGGAAAAACACAGCACCAGAACCGCCCCTCCCCCACCCTCCCTTTGCATTGTGGCATAGGTGGCAAAATAATTGAAAGTCTTGGATGCATAGATGGCAAACGCAGATGAATGAAATCAAAAAAAATCTGGCACCTTTTCATTATAATAATCATGGTGCACTTGGGGCGGCGACATAGTTTAGTTTCCAAAATTTTCAAGGTGGCAACAATGCATGAAGCCCACATCTAATAAGGTTGCAGCAGAGCCCATGGGTTGTGGCCATGAGAATGGGAACTGTAATTGCAAGATGGTGACACCAAAAGGTTTTGGAGTTGCCCGAATGAATGAATGAATGAATGCCTGGCTGACAACAATCCTTTATAGTCTGGATGAAATCTGACAATAACAGTGTTCATCTTAGACTAGATATGCTGACATTTGGTGAGTTTTTTTCTCTGTGAGTCATGATGGCGATCCAATGAAGGGCGTAATTTGGCCTTCATTCGCCAGACTAAAAAAACGCTGGACATTACAGTTATCCATAAAGTCACCCTGTCTTTACCCTGTCTTTCACCCATTATCCCCTCGATTTTCATCCCCTCTTTCAGTGGTACCCCCAAAGTAATGAAATTCTATTAAATCTCAGTATGAAATGCTGAAACTCAGCATTTAATGCACAAGGTTCGAGAGTAGTTATAATAGTCCTATACTTAGGAGCACTGAAAATATATGTAGCAGCAGTGGAGGCGCTCAGGCAAAAGGAAAGACAGGATGAAACTCAATTTACCACCAAAATTGGTGGAAAAACTAGTTTGGGTCCCACTTATTTCGTTTTGTAAAATTTCATTCCCAGTTACACGTTTGATTTGATGCCCTAATCTGTCGAAACTGGCTGTTCTCACCCCCTTAATTGTGTGATTTTACGGATAACTCTATTGGGTCCAAATCTGTTGCCGTTTATAATACAAATTGCATTCTCTTTTTTTTCCAACCCCACCACAGATTGACTTTTATAATTGACTCCACAGCAATTTACATTAGAATGTGAAACCAACTCTGAAATAATCCTGCCATGAGTAGGTAAGTGGTTTATGCCTTGGGTGAACCAGGAGCAGCACCCACACTGGTACCTTCACCTTTGTGAGTGAGGCACTTGTAGTGGCCATCATATCAAGCCCCAAAAAATGTTGGATTTGGACTCAAAGACCCTAACTTAGTCTAAGCATGGGATGGGATAGTTATAGTATTCAGAAGCAGTTGTGGGTGCTGGTTCACCCTGGCTGGTGGTTGATGAGTGGTGTTGATGCAACTCCAAAGTAGGCCTCCAGAGTACGGTTATATACCCAGTATAAAATGGTTTACAATACTAAAAATCTCATGGAACATTGTTTTTCAAATCACATAAATGAATGCAAGGCCAGTTCTAATTTTAGGCTATGAATAAGAAAATCAAAAGTGTGATATGTGCACAATTTGAATATATAAAAACTTTATTACAAAAACATGAACAATAAAATAAAATCATAACAAAGATATGTACTCAAAATTGGTGTTGAATAGACCAAAGATAATAAGAGATTCTATTTTTATTTATACCCATTGTGCACTTAACTCAAAAAAACTTTTCAAAAAAATTTCAACTTATGTGTGCCCCATGTTCGCAAATGTGTTAAAATATGTTCACTTGACCATATCTATTCATGTGCGAACTAATAGTGAACTATGAGTTAATTAGGAGTGTATTAAAAATGAATTAAAATTAAAATTAAAATTAAATATAAATTAATTACAAGTCATGGATTACATTCATATAAATGAATTTCATGGTGTTAGATTCGTGACAAAAATTAGGTCTGCAAACATATGAAAAATGATCAATAGCAAACCATTTGAACCAATAATTATGATTGGTCAATTAGAAACAAGGAACAACAATTAGATCATACTTGTTATGCTCTTCATTGGTAGGTGTTAAGCTTTGTTGTGTCTTTTATCAACCTTTGCAATTGTACAAAAGATCTTGGGCCAAAACGATTTTGTTGAACCAAATTGGAATGTTTTGACTTTACATCATCTAATTTTAATTTGCAAGGTCACGTATTAAGCACTGGTGGAGTTTCTTTTTGAGCATGTTTGCAAAGGCAATTTGTACTATGAAATGGTTGACCCTTTGCCCATTATGTTGGGTAAGGTGCCAAATGAACCTATTAGGGCAAGCCACATGATGCAAACCAAAAGAATGAGCAAGGAGGGAGCCATTCCATGACAATAAGGTCTAGGGTGGCAGATTCAACAATTTTAAAATCAAATTCATGGTCAATAGACACATTTGGGTCACTACTATTACATGTGTATGATTATCATTGGCAGATTATGTCATATAATGTGATCAAGAAAATGACATAATTTGTCAACCCAGATCTAATATAAAATTATATTAGGAAGTGTTAAATTGTGGGAGTTTCACAACTAAATAAATTTATTGGAAAAAAACTTTGAAACTAGGTATCAGTACTCCCAGGTTCATCGAAATTGAAAATGAGATCAAAAGTATGTATGGAGGAAAATACAAAAGGCAAAAAAAGTGGGCACAAAATTCCTTTTCCCTTCACAAACTGGTCCTCAAAGGAGTTTTCACTCTAGGTTCTGGTCTGTATGTATATCATCCAAATTCACCCAATTTTGTCTATTGTAGAACCTACAAGTTTCATTGTCATAGTGACTTTGTTACAAGGTTTTGTGAGGACACCTTGAATCCTGAAGAAAACCTGAGCACCAAATCTTCAATGCTTCTGGGGCTTGCTGGATTCATTTCTCCCCAGATTGCTGCAACCTTCCCTTTTAAAAGAACCAAGGATGAAAATGGATGAAGTTATGAAGGTCAACCCGATCAATTATCATCGCCCTAGTGCAAGTTAAGAATGCCAATCTTAAAAAATAAACAATAGGAATACATGGGTCTGGGTCTATTGACCTTGGCATCAAGGGCACTCCAAGTCCCAACTTTGCCCTAGAGCACCAACCTATGGGCCCCACTAGTAAGGCGGCACTTGTGCAAAAAGGGTAGAGGCTTGAGGGTAGGCACACACTAGGTCATAGTGTTGGGCTTGCAACTAGCTTTTGTTCTTCATATATAGATTATATAAATGATATTTGTAATGAACATAACAAAAGTTAGCATTGTGTTATCGTTGTGTTCTCTCTTCTAGCATCTTGAAACTTTCTTAACTGATTATTACAAGAGGGTGAAAGTGGTTCGAGTCAAAAATACTCTTGGAATCAAAGATAAGACTAGCTTTTGGTCTCATGTTTATTATCATTTTCTTCTTATTGAGAGAGTAGGTCTTGCAAAATTTGGTGAAAAAACCTTACATCATGGACCACATGTGTATTCATTTTGCATCTTAAGTTTGTCAAATGGTATTGAGGATAAATAATTTTATCAATTTTTTAAATTTTGCAAACAAAATGTAAACCCAATGTGTGTTGCCAAACCCCCACAAAGAAAGAGAATATGGGAGTTTTGAGATGGGACTAGAACAAGTCATAAATGGCACTCATGATCATGTCACCAATATTGTGTGGTTTGAAAACAAAATGGTGCATGGATGATTCTCATTGAAAAAACTCACAATGGCTTGAACTTGAGGAGTCAACATTCTTCTCACTATAAATACAACAGGAAACCAGATTGAAATGACATAAATTCTCACAACTCCCAAGTGCAAGTTTTCAAGTTGTCAAGTTATAATTTTGTTAATTTGCGAACTCATAATTCTTTCCTATGGAATTTGATTCAAAATCTTTAAAGGGGAAAGTTGGAACCTTGAAAAATAGCTCTCTAACAATGTATCACAATTTCAAATTATCAAATAGTTTGTTGAAAGTCATTTTGGCAATTTGATTCTTAATCTTTTAAATGGTTGTAACTTTTATATGTTCATTTTTCCTCTCAACAAATATTTTAGTTTTTGAGACCTTTCCAATGGTTAGAAGAGGGACCTATTCGGTCTATAATTTTATTATTGTATTTTTCATATTCAAATTATCATTATGTGTTTAGATACAAATATTTTTTATTTACATCTTGATTTTATATCATGTATGTTATGCACTCATGTTTTTACCACATCAAAATGAATATTTTTTTGTTTTATTCACATCTTCAAAATTTTCAATTTTTAGTACCAAAAACACACTTGAACCAAACATGTTCAAATGTGTTGTAAAAACGAAATTTCACCAATTTGATGAAATGGACAATTTTTCAAATTTCTTCTCTTATCAAATGCATACTATTCCTTTTGAAGAAGATATTACCGTTAATTATTAACAAAACTTGCAACAAAAAATGAAAATCGATTAAGATACTTTCTATTAATTAACAACTCAAAACATGATCAATTTTGAAAGAGCATGCAATTGTGATCAAAGGCCTGACAATGGAACCTTATATGTTGTTGTTTTATATGCAAGCAAAACTACTTTTTGTATAATTTCAAGCTCATAAATTGAAATTTGGCTAAAGTTATGTTTGGTTGACAAATAAATATTGATAAGGTTAACAATTAAAGCCTTTGCAAGAAGTCTTCAAGCAAAACATTTTTGTGGTACAAGGGGGCAAATGCCTCTAGCATGTGAAGGGGAAGCACCCACTTAGTGCAAAAAGATAATGTGCAATGCACTTTTTCCAAAATATTCGGAGTGTCCTACCCAACCTTGTTTATATAATTGTCTTGAATTTTAACATTAAATGAGTGATTAGCCTTTTGCACATTTGAGTAGGCCACCTAAGTTAAGTACGCACCCATAGCATTTAAAATATAACATTAAAATATCCTAAATGTGACATTGAAAAGATGCACAGTGAAATAAAAGAACTCATTAAAAAAAATAAAACCAAAAAAAATTTGAAGAAAAGAAAAAGATATAAGGTTTGAAACAAACAACTTCAAACACTATATAAACCATGGCCCTTTTCAGATATGTACCCATAGACTTTGTTCCTATCATCCAATTATTTAAAAATTTGACATTAGGTGGTGTGTAAGTAAAGAAACTCACACAATTTAGGAAACTAAAAAAAAATGAAATAAAAAAATAATATAAGGTCTAAGACAAAGTAATCAGGTTAACACTATATAACCTATGAACCTCTTTAAGTTTGAACTCATAAACTTTTTCTCTTAAGCAAATGAATATGAGGTTGAGGTGATTAGTGATTACAATGAGTAGTTAGTTACTTAATGTAGCGTGGAACCCAAGTAGATAAATTAGGGTTTAGGGTAGTCATTACTGGTTTAGAGCTATTAGTAGTCTCCCACTTATATGCAGTTCCAGTTTCACTTTCATGGATGGATGGGGTTGAAAAAAAAGTAAGGAACTAAATAAAACTTGGATGTGAGAAATTGTTGTGCAGAGGTCATATACTGAGCACTGCTGGAGATGCTCTCTACAAGCATGCCCAATGTAAAATGCCCCCTTTAGAGTACTTCTTGGATGAAGATTTGTAAGAAAAAATAGACTGTGTGAAACTGCTTTGGGGCTTGCAAAATTTGGACATGTTACCAGGGCCCCTCAAGTAGCACGAAATGACTCTTGCTCCCTATCTCTCTCTCTCTCTCTCCAATGAATGAATGACACAGCTGCGTGCTCAGCGCAAAGCGAACTATTCTTCCTGCAATGAATGACTGATTCTCATTGGATAACTACAGTGATTGGCGGGGATGGTGAGAGTTGAATAAACAGGTAGTCTCTGATACGCTGAAGAGTACATGTTTTCTCACGTTCATGGGGGAAAATATTAAACATTGGTGGGGATGATGGGCGGGGGAGAAACTAAAGAGTGAATGAATGCTGATGGTTGTAGATGTGCTAAATCCTGAAAGAGGCAGGACTGCCCGCCCATTGGGCTCCCATGCTGAGCCTTGTAAGTTGTCGTATTCCTTGTGGACAAGGGAAACAAAACTCAATAGCATACTTCTTGAGAGTTGATGAGGGAAAAAAAGTCATTAGTACTTCTGTAGGAACCATGTGCCATGATTGAAACATTTATTGCAAGTGGAAATGAAAAGGGTCAAGGATTGGCGGGACGCTACACACCGCCCTAACGAGCTCTGTCCGGCGCTGCTTTCGCTCTGACAGTGCAGCCCTGCGGAGAACTGCGTTGTTCTGCCGCAGGGTTTTTAAAAAATTTCCCTTTTTGACTTTGCATCTGCAATAAATACGAAACATAAACGACTTCCTCTTCTGCTTGATGCTATGCCCGTGGTCAATACTACGTGTCCTGCAGGGGAGGTCGTGGGTTCAATTTCCGCGCCTGCAAATGCAAAAATATGTGCGTAGTTTTTTGAAGAACTGAAGAACATCGAAAACCGAGTTGCATGGTTTCTTGCAGAATGTGCAAGGGCGAAAAAGGTGTGCAAAAAGACAAAGCGAAACCAGCGCCGGACAGAGCTCGTTAGCGGGTTTCTTTAGCGCCCTGCGAAAGATTGTGTGCAAGAACTTTCTCCAGCATCATCAAGTGCAATAATAGTATTAGAGTATGAAAGCAAAGGCATCAGAGTATGAAAGCAAAAAAGCCTTGGCAGTCATATTTGCCCAGCTGAGTTGACATTTTGGGTTGTTGACAGATGTCTGGAGAAAACATGTTGAACTTGTTCAATTCTCTGTTGAATTTGTTCATGCCTATAAAGATCCCCAGAAGGTTTGGTTTCGGCCACCGCCCCTTCAAGTGCATCTGGTATCAAATGAAGTTTATCTTCAAGATATCTGTTTATTCTGCACTGTGAACCTCTCTAGAGTCTAGGAATCCAAATTTGGGTCATCATGATTTGGTCACAATTGAAGGAAATTGATCATAATAAAAGTGGGCATTTTCAGAAAATTTGAACAAAACTTCTGTTTTTGAGCAACATAGAGCCCATAACCCTAATTTCCAAGGTTAATAAAAGGTTGATACATTACAGTTATTCACAAAGTCAGGAGATTAGGGGGCGAGAACGGCCAGTTTTGACATAATAGGGCATCAAACTCATAACTGGGAATGAAATTTCTTTCAAAAAAAGATATAACCTGATTTTACTTTAATCATGTAAAATCAGGTTATCATGTCAAAGGGGGTTTGTAAAAAGGTGACAACTGAAAGCAAGAACAGAATAGGGACTTTACACTAATAATAGCCTAGTAATGTACATGAATTCAAACTCTTCATCAAATCCTAGAGATTAGGAGCACTTTTTTAACTACTTTGATAGTCTCATACAAACACTAGTTTTGCCACATCCAATCCACTCATTCCCAACTCATGCTGCTGCTCTTCTAACCCCTCGGATTAATTAATAAATAAATAAATAAAGGAAAAACACTTGGCAAGGCAACAAAAAAAGAAAAAAAAGAAATGATCAAAGTCTAAACAAAAGACAACACTCGAAAAGTGCAAAAAGCACAATGATGGGCAACCCTAAGAGGAAAAATCAAGTAAACAGGATCTAAACCCATCACCATAGCCCAAAGTGAGTGACGCAAGGAGATGGACGAAAAACCTAAAAGAACACCAAGCTTAGAAAAAGGCCTTTCCATTGTCCAGTGTGTAATAAAGAACCAGAAAGATTTTGGCATCTTTCTTTTGTTTTTAATTTTTTTTTACTATTTTTTTTTTCATCAACCGAATAAATAAATTAGAAACCCCTTTTCAATAAATTTTTATTTTAAAAAAAAAGCAACTTTTCGAGCTTTCACACAGATGTCAAAAAGGCATCCAACTGGCACCACAAGCTAGTATTGATCGGCTTTGGATGAACCAGCACCCACAACCCTGTACACACATACCATGATAAAATTCCCAAAATCAATTTAAATTATTTCCAAACATTACAAAATAGTTTTTGGGGGCTTAATATGCCCACTAAGAGGTCCTACACACTCCAAAAAAAGGTGAAAGTACCAACTTGCGTATGCCGGTTCACCCTAGTGGGCATGATGATTATTGGGCTCACTTTGCACCCGGACCCTACCTACCTAGCTACCTACCATCTCTCTCGTTCTTACTTACGAGTTGGTTTGTTTTGATCTTTTCTCTCTTTTCATTACGAAAAGAAGAGGAAAACAAACAAACAAACAAACATGCATGCATGGGAAAACAAGCATTGGTACCATGGTAAAAAAAAACAACCCCAAAACTCATTTTAAATTATTTCTAAATATTATAATATAAGTGGTCCAATGTTTAGACTATTTTAGGGTCACTGAATTTTCGTTGATAAAAAAAAAGGACACCCTAATTAATTAGTTAATTAATTAATCCCCACTTCCATGGATGTTCTTTGCTTATTAATCACTCTTGCATTTTCCACCAAAATTGGAAAAGGAGTAAACCCTAGTATTGAAGGACCATTTTAGGTTTGGCACTTGGGTGCCAAATATATATATTTCAAAAATCCATTTTGGCAGTACAAAAATAATAATTTATGAAGTTTTGGCCAATAAGTATTTCATTCCAGCAGGTTTTTCTAAATTATGAATATCTAATATAATGAGATATTTTACTTAACAATTTTTGTTGCTTCTTTATGCAAAATTTGGGAGACTGAATGTTCCACCAAATTATTATAGGATTGAGAAATGTTGTCAATCCTGGGTTTAATTTCTACCAAATTTTTGATATTTTTCCCTTCCCTTGTAAATTTTTAAATTAAAAAAATCGACATTTCAAACAAATAATTTCTAAAAAAATTCAACTTTTCCAGCAAACAATCTCTAAAAAAAATCAACATTTCCAGAAAATAGTAGTCATTCAGTTTTTGTCCACATCTTGTCCAATTCAACCAAAAACACCACCCCAAATTGTAGGACTTTGAGCCCCTATATATATATACATATATAACCAAGAGCCCTTTCTTTGGTCACCAAAAAAACACCACACCAAATTGTAGGACCTTGAGCCCCTAAATTTATAGCCAAGAGCCCTATCTTTGGTCGACAAAAAAAACACCACCCCAAATTGTAGGACCTTGAGCCCCTAAATTTATAACCAAGAGCCCTTATCTTTGGTGAACAAAGAAAACACCACTCCCAATTTGTAGGACCTTGTTTCCAGGGGGACTGCACAAGGATAGAAGCCTAATTAAAAATGAGAGGGATAACCACCAGGTTAAGTTAAAAACTGAACTAGGGTTAAAACAGAGAATCACACCTAGTGTTTTATTTTACCCCAAAAGGAGTAAACAGAAGTAAAAACATCAAAGACTGGTAGATTACTTTTACTAACTATCAGTTTACCAGTTTCCTTTGTCGTCTTCCTCACCTCTCTCTCGCGTCGCACTAGCGGCGGCCGTTTCATCTCTCTCTCTCTCTCTCGTCTTGTCTTCTTCGGGAGTTTGCTCCAAGCTTCTCTCAAGCTTTCTCTCTCTCTCTCTCTCTCTCTCTCTCTCTGGGAATACTTCCATTGTGTGTGTGTGTGTGTTTTTATTTTTTTCAATCCATTTTTATAGTAAAAAATTTAAATTTTAAGTTCCATGTTTTGTCTTCACGCAGAAACAGCTACTTCTTCTGACACCAACAAGTTGTGGTGCACTCACTGGTAGCACACAATTATTGCCATCTGCAGAGCAGGCTCGAGCCTTTCTTTTCTTTTTTTCCTTTTCCGTGCAAATAATATTATAGCTTTCTTTACAGGTTTTCTATTCTTTCTTTCTTTCTTTTTTTCGTTTTTTTTTCAAGTATCACGTCGTGCTGCTGCAGGTCATTGCTTTCTGTGCTGCTGTTCTTTCTTTCTTTCTTTCTTTCTTTCTATTGTGTTTTGGGTTTGCGAGATTTGGGTGGTTTTAGAAGCTGTGGGATATTAACTTGGCCTCGTTGGGTTTTTCTGCAATCTGGTCGTGGACTAGCACACTCATCATTCATGATCTTAGACTCTTCATCTTTTGGTTTTGCTTCTTCTCGATCCTGTCAGAAAAGAAATTAGGAAACAATAGTCTATACATATATATATTTTTATTTTCTCTCATCGGAATTGCACCGGACTTGCAGCCGTAGCTAAACTTTCCGTACTGCCGGCAACAAGCTTTGAAGTCTAGTGAGTTCGCGAATTCCAGTTTTTATGCAAAGGTGATCAGGAACTAGTACTAGTAGTAGCTAATTCACTTTTAGACTGTAGTAGAAAATTACAGAATCCAAGGAAAATCGTGCAGGAAGTCTACCATAGTATTAGTAATTGTATTATAATATGTTGGAGATGAGTGTGGAATGAGATTTTCAGTCCTTTTGTTTGTCGTAGTTTTGTTGTGAACGCTAGAGTCGAGTCGATACCCGACTTACAGCAGGTGTTTTGTGAACACTCCAACTATACAGCTCATGGCCATCGTCAGGACTCATGTGATGATCACGTTTTCAAGGAAACCGCCACTAGTACGGCAGATACAACAATGTTATTTTTACTGCTGAAGAAGAAGAAGAAGTACTAGACTACCTGTTGAAATATTTCTCTCTTGTGTTGTATGTTTTGCAGATCACGAAAGTGAACAAAGCTCTGGTCGACTCGAACTATTGCTCATATTCACACAAAGCAGCTTGAGTAGTTCTTTCTTTTGGGTGGTAAGCTCACAAACCTAGGTTTATACATTCCAAGTTCTACCCGTATTGTCAGAGCAATATTCACGATATCCAGAGTCACAGAAAAATATGTAAATCAATGTTTGATTTTTCATGTTTCAGGATTGCATGTAACCATTTGTAATTAGTGTTGCAAGTCACATTGTAATATCCCATTTGCACCAGGTGCACACCTGGGCAACTTCAAGAAGTTCCTGAGATTTTGTTCCTCAGGTTTTGTTTTGTTTGTGTGGAATTCCTGAAGAAGGAGCAGAGCTGCTGCTGTCATGACGGTGTGAGACGGTGGATCAGGAACTCGAAGCTGAGCAGAACTCAGAGAGATATATATGTATCTGGATTGAACTAGGAACTACTTGGGTGGGAGAAACTGCAGGAAGAGGGAGATAAGAATCATCAGCATCTGGAAAAAAAATTTGCATCATGGGTGCACTAGAACTAGGTGAGCGGCGGCATCAGGAGGAGGAGGAGCACGAGAACGAAGAAACGGCAGGGAGGAAGGATCCTGCAGGAGAACAAGAGGAAGAGGAAGAAGAAGGGTATGCATCGCACGGATCCCCGACGGTTCTCAATCCGGGGGAAGGACTGGAGGGACTGAAAGCATTGGAACAGGGAGGGAACGCGGACGAGTCGCCAGTGGAACAAGTGAGACTGACGGTTCCCAATACGGATGATCCGAGTCTGCCGGTATGGACATTCCGGATGTGGACAATAGGCTTGCTAGTGTGCATTCTGCTGTCGTTTTTCAACCAGTTCTTCGCATTCCGCACGGAACCGCTCACCATCTCCACCATTGCGGCGCAAGTGGCGGCTCTGCCGGTGGGGAGATTCATGGCCGCCACTCTTCCCACTCGCCTGTTCCGTCTGCCGTTCACCAGTTGGGAGTTCAGCCTTAACCCCGGTCCCTTCAACGTCAAGGAACACGTTCTCATCACCATCTTTGCGAACGCTGGGACCGCTTTTGGGAACGGCGATGCTTACGCTGTTGGGATTGTTACCATCATTAAAGCTTTCTATAAACGTTCCATTGGTTTTTTTCCTGGCCTTTTGGTTGTTATTACCACACAGGTAAGTAATTAATTTTACCCCCCCCCCTTTCCTCCCCTTTTTTTCTTTTTCTTTTTTCTCTCTCTTTTTTTCCTTCTTCTTGTTATTCTCAATTAGTAATTTTTCTCAGCATGTTTTACAGTGATTTTCTAATATTATTATTGGAAAAAATATTAATGGAATTTTATTTTTATTTTTTTCTATTGTAAATTTCCTACTAGTTTTGCTAATTTTTTGTAGAAGCATTTTGTCACCAAATTTTTTACATCAAACAGAATTGGGGGAAATTTCAATTTATTTAATAAAAATAAAGACCCCTCCACCCCAGGTTCATTGACTAGCTACTTTTTTCACTAATGCTAATTTAAAATGTTGTCATTATTTATTTACTTTGCATTCAAGTTTTCTATGCAAAAGTATAATTATTTTTGCTTTTCTTCTTTTGAAGCTAGCTAGCTACAAACTTTCTTTTGCATTTTTGAAACATTTTTTTAATATCTTTTCACATTCAAGTTTTTTCAACTGCATGAAAATTTAGGCTTTTTCCTAAGAGTTTTGGGAATTTAGGGTTCCAAATTTTGGGAAAAAAAACATGATATATCCTTATTTGGGTGGGTGGATGTTTTGAAGGTATTGGGTTATGGATGGGCTGGACTTATGCGAAGATTTTTGGTGGACCCTGCCCACATGTGGTGGCCAGTCAATCTTGTGCAAGTCACAATTTTCAGGCAAGTTTCCCAAGTTTTTTTTTCCCCTATCCCAAAAAAGAAAATTCCTCAAATCGCAAATAATATTCATTTGTAAAAAAAACATGCAAAAAATTATTTAAAATAATTTAACTAAAAATTAAACATCTTCTATGGCAAATGCCCTAAAATTGGCAAATATACAAAGAAAACACACCCATATTCTTCAAAGGCCTCAATGAACCCAAAACCCTTGCAAATTCAATTGATAAGAGTATGAACTATTGTTATAATAATAAGAGTTTTTGGGTTGATAAGAGTTTTTAAACCCTAAACCCTAAACCCCATAACCCAATGTAACATTACACTAGTGGATTCCGATCATCATTCTAAACAATTGAAAGTCTACATTCCACAAGTGGATTCCACTCATCGTTCATTCTAAATAACGGTCTAAGTCTCGGTCAGGCTGCCCATCATAAATTTTTTAATTTTCTAAGCCTTTTCGACAATCATCAATTGTTTGTGCATGTTTTCATTCAGGACGTTACACGAGAAGGAGACGGGAAAGGGGTTGAAGCGGATCCAATTCTTCCTGATAGCTATGATGGCAATGTTCGCATATTATGTCCTCCCGGGCTACTTGTTCATGATGTTGACGTTCTTCTCATGGGTGTGTTGGGCGTGGCCAAATTCGGTGACCGCGCATCAACTCGGTTCGGGTCTATACGGTATGGGCATCGGTGCGGTCAGCTTCGATTGGGCAGGCATAGAAGCATATCTCGGTAGCCCGCTTGCGACTCCGTTTTTCGCGGCCGTGAACATCCTGGTGGGCTTTGTAATCGTGATGTACATCGTCACACCCGCCGTGTATTATGGCAATGTGTACGGTGCGAAAACTTTCCCTATTTTTTCCGACCAACTTTTCCAATCCAACGGTCAAGAGTACGATATCACATCCGTCATCGACTCCAAATTCGAGCTTAACTTGACTAGATACGAGGAAATCGGCCCCGTTCATTTATCAACCTTCTTTGCTTTCACTTACGGTTTCGGCTTTGCCGGTATTGCTGCTACTATCTCACATGTTGCCCTCTTCTATGGAAAGTAAGTAACCCTCATCCTTCTCTCTTGCAACAAATGAATGAATGAACGAACAAATGAATGAATGTACAAACAAATGAATGAATGAATGAATGAATGCTAAGAATCATACCTGAAGGCCCATTTCAGATTTCATCCAGCAATTCTATCTGTTTGTATTAACATTTCGGATGTAAAGTTTGCCCATCTAGGACAATGCATGCCCATGGGTTTAATATGGTAGTTTTTTTTTGTAAATTTTGTAAATTTAAATTTAAATTAATAAAATAATAATAATAATAAATAATAATAAATAATTTTCAAGGAATTTGCTAAATAAGAAGAGCCAATAATGATCATCTGACCAATGACAAAAACATTTTGTAGGGAAATATGGCTTCGTAGTCGGGCAGCATTGAAGAGCACTGAGGTTGATGTGCACACACGGCTTATGCGCAAATACAAGGACATTCCCCAATGGTGGTTTCTGGCGCTAGCTGCGCTTGGCATAGCCGTTTCGATTGCAACTGTGGAAGGCTATAAGCTTCAGCTCCAGTTGCCATGGTGGGGTATATTAATGGGCAGTGGTTTTGCCTGCTTCTTCACCCTCCCCATTGGAATCATTGCCGCCACAACCAATCAGGTTCACCATCTCCATTTTCCCCTCTAACTAAATCCATCATGTAATCAGCCACTAAAATGGTAGAATCACCCACCAACAACAACATATGAGACCATGCAAGTGGGCATTATATGCAAGAGTTTGCTTGATATAGTAGTAGTATAATGTCATCCTAGTCTCCCCATCCATTTGCACGGAATTTTGTAATGTCCATAATAACCCCATGTTTTTTCAGCTTGTGTTAACGAATATATGTATCCTTGGCCACCAACAAAAGGCAAAAAACATGAACAAGGTTTTTACAATTGATTAGGGTTTTTTTGTGTGTGTGTGTGTGTGTGTGTAATAGGTTCCGGGCTTGAATGTTATTACAGAGTACATGATGGGTTACATTCTGCCTGGCAAGCCTATTGCAAACGTTTGCTTCAAAACGTATACATATATAAGTATGTCGCAGGCTGTAAGCTTCTTGCAAGATTTCAAACTCGGGCACTATATGAAGATCCCTCCCCGCTCTATGTTCATTGTCCAGGTTTGCAAAGCCACCTACAAAACTTCTAACAATTTCATTTTTTATAGTCTTCATTGTACTGGATTACATCTGTCTGAAATTATTATTATTATTATTATTTTCTCCTTGCTAAATTTCCTAGAACTGGTGATTTTTTTTCTTCGCAACTTTTGATGTTTCATCCAAAAAAAATAAAAATTGATAAATTATTTTTGGAGAAATGTGTTTTTCTAGTGTAAATTTGACTAATTTTGCTAAATTTTTTGGAAAAAAAAACTCACCAAATTTTCAATATCACAATTTTTAATATTAGGGTTTAGGGTTTTACCAGGTTAGGGTAAAAACTTACCCAAGTTACCCTGCTCATTTATTCATTAATGGGGGTGGGGTTTTTTTGCAGCTTGTTGGGACAATTGTGGCGGCAGTGGTGAACATGGGAGTCGCATGGTGGCTCCTCACAACAATTGAAAACATTTGTGACGTCTCCCTATTACCCGCGGGTAGTATATGGACATGCCCATCCGATAGGGTGTTTTTTGA
>Ga0209208_10003808_pt1 | contig 21561 bp, 13 predicted proteins | sample S1TSphfallax_3_FD_187694 | JGI IMG/M metagenome (GOLD analysis project Ga0209208, IMG submission 187694) | Host-associated microbial communities from peat moss isolated from Minnesota, USA - S1T2_Fd - Sphagnum fallax MG (SPAdes) (version 2) | ecosystem: Host-associated > Plants > Peat moss >...
TTATTAATGATTATTTGTGGTTATTCTATTAATGGTTATTGATGGCTATTCTATTATGGCTATTGGTGGCTATTCTATTAATGATTATTGGTGGTTATTCTATTAATGGTTATTGATGGCTATTCTATTATGGCTATTGGTGGCTATTCTATTAATGATTATTGGTGGTTATTTTATTAATGGTTATTGATGGTTATTCTATTAATGGTTATTGATGACTATTCTATTAATGGTTATTGATGGTTATTCTATTAATGATTATTAGTGGCTCATTTACTAATGGTTATTGATGGTTATTCTATTAATGGTTATTAATGGCTATTTTATTAATGGATATTGATGGCTATTCTATTAATGATTATTAGTGGCTATTTTATTAATGGTTATTGATGGCTATTATATTAATGGTTATTGATGGCTATTATATTAATGATTATTAGTGGCTATTTTACTAATGGTTATTGATGGTTATTCTATTAATGGTTATTAATGGCTATTTTATTAATGGATATTGGTGGCTATTCTATTAATGATTATTAGTGGTTATTTTATTAATGGTTATTGATGGCTATTATATTAATGGCTATTGATGGCTATTCTATTAATGGTGGGTATTCTATTAATGGTTATTAATGGTTATTCTATTAATGGTGGGTATTCTATTAATGGTTATTAATGGTTATTCTATTAATGGTGGCTATTTTATTAATGGTTATTAATAGTTATTCTATCAATGCTATTAATTGTTATTGATGGATATTCTATTGGTGGACATTGGTGCTTATTAATTTAGTGGCTTTAGGTGGTATTCTATTAGTGGATATTGGTGATTATTAATTGGTATTATATTAGTGGCTATTGGTGATTATTAATTGGTATTATATTAGTGGCTATTGGTGGCTATTATATTAATGATTATTGGTGATTATTTTATTAATAGATATTGGTGATTATTCCATTGTAAGCCATTGGTAGTTATTTTATTAATGGTTATGAATGGTTATTATATTATAAATTATTGTTTGATATTTTATGTTATAATATCATGGGCTATTGGTAGTTATTATATTGTAGGGTATTTAAAATTATTTTTCATAGGTTAATATTTTTTTATTATAAGTTATTTTTACCTTAGGTCATTATATTTTGTTTTAGATTATTTTAAGTTACTATACTTAGGATAAAATAATTTATAATAACATAAAGTAGAATGACCTTGAATAACTTAAAGTAAAACTTGGAATAACATATATTAATTTAAAATAAAATAACCTAAAGTTAGTTGAATAATTAAAATAATTTAAAATAATATCATAAAGTAGCATAGATAGAATATTTTTAAAAACATAAAAATAAACCTATTTACTATAGTAAATTGTAATAATGAATTATGTCAACTAGTAATGAAACATGATGTTTACATAGTGATATTATAGTGAAATAACTTTCACCAAGGTGAAATCAGTAAAATGCAATGAAGTTATTTCACTTTTAAAGTCCCATAGTGATTTAAATTAATAAATTGCACCCCACTTTGGTAGTAGTGTTGGCTATTTTGTTTGCAGATGTGTTGAAACCAAAGACCATAGATAGTAGTGGTAGTAGTGGAAATTGATTAAAAGGAACTAGTAATGACAATTGACTTTGATTTGTATTTCCATTTGTGAAAATAAAAACTTCTATTGCATTTCAAAACTCATCTTGTATTACTTTGTCATGGTACAATTGGATGATCAATCACCTTGTACTAAAAAAACTCTCTTTAATCTCTCGCCTTCTACTTTTGCATGCTCTCTTTCTTTAACAATAGGCAATCTATCAACACCAAACCCCATTAGGTTATCACCATTTATTCTTGCATTTGCCAATCCAAGCTTTGGTGCACCTCACATTTCACAATAGTTGTGAAGTACACAACAAGCAACTATAATTGGTGATGTTCTATCAATTCTAGAATAAAATGTTTCAAACTTCTCCATCTATTTTTCAAAAAACCAAATGCATTTTCTATGACCACCCTCTTTAAATTCATGTTAAAATCATATCTTATTTTGTCCACATCTGTAGGATTACAAGGTTTTCAATTCTTTTGCAAGTAGTTACAATTTGGATAAGTTACATCACCAATTAAGAATGGAATGATGTCCTTCAAGTGTTGACATGAAGGAATATTGATGTATTTACTAAACAATTTGTCTTTGTCAGTTAACACATCACAAACAATGTCAACATACTTTTTAATTGTTGATCCACCCACATTGAATCGATCAACCATATGTGTAGCACTAAATCCATGAACAAATCAATAAATCACAATAGCCACAATTTTTCTAATCTCTAATTGTGGCTTTATGGGGTTTAGACAACTTGATTGCAAAAAATGTGTCAACTCCAAAACTAGGTTATTGAAAGCTTCAAAACTCATTCTATAATGCAACAAAAAATTTCTATCTCTTATTTCAAGTGTGGTATGCCACACAATAGTTTCCACAAGGTCCCAATGTGTGTATTGTTTAGGTTCTTTCCACCAAAAATGTGGTGAATGTCTTCTCCCATTCACACCAACCAAAAAATTGAAAAGACATTGAATCCTATTGTATTCCCATCTAAATTTGAAGGCACATTGCACACTCTAGATTTAGATATTGCACAATTCCCAAGTGTAACAGAGAATAACATTCAAATGAGAAACACATACTTTTGAGAAGATGGTTAAAACCCTAGGCTTACATAACATCATAATAGGGGATTGAATCATTTAGGACAAAGCAATTTTACCGGAGTTGCTCTCTTTGAATTATTTGATTGAAATAGCCTCTAAATACCAGAGTAGCTTGGCAGCTTGGACACTAACTGTATTATGTTCAGAAATTTTGAAAATTTTCCTTTTCTTCAAAGGACAAAACTTTTTGAAGGAAAATATTGGGTCTTCGAGGATATTCGATTTATCAAAATGATTTGATTTTTTATGTTTGACCACATTTTTGGTTGCTGAGATTCATTGTTGCACATTATCCCATTGTTCCATTTTAATTGGATCTCTTTCAACTTGGGCTAATCCTCTAGAAAGTTTGTTACTTGAGCTACTACATCAAATCTAGTTACAACTCTGAAGTTCAGCACCTTTGGGCAGGGAAGGAGTACTGGGATGGCCAGGCTTACCAAGAAAAGTGCCAATTGCTGCATCCACATAAAAGAAAAAGGGACAGACAAGTATAGCCTTCAGGTGAAGAGTCTCTTGTTACTAATACTGTACCAGGCATTTGTCATCTCTCTCTCTCTCTGTAGAATGCATTCTGTCAGAATTACTTCTACTTTTCTCCACCCTGACATCTTGAGAGAAATGTGTCTCAAAGCACAGTCCAAAACTGCTGAAAGACAACCTGACTTCACCTAATCCCAAAAGTTGTGCATCAACATGGAACTGACATGATTACATTTCATCTGATTCTATGAGTATCATCTTTTCTGGACAGGCTCTTGCAAACCAGATTTGCGGTTCATGTTTTGGCTTTTCTTGCATGTGGAGTCACCTCTCCTAGATACTACTACAAGACAAAACATAGTCTGAGCGATAGTTCCACTGGATTTGTTACATTCAAATTGTGGGTAATAAGAGTTCACACAATATCAGTCAATAGAGCCATTAAAGTTTGTAAAATAGAACCATTTTCCAGCTTGCCAATACACCAAATCAAATCTGTAAAATATACAGATAGTTTGCATGTGCAGGCTAACATAAGTGCGTTTGTCTTGGTAACCAAGATGTTTTGAAGTCCCACACATTGCTAAATTACTGAAAGGGTTGGCTGATGAAGTTATGCACACTCTCACCTGTAGCATTGGAGCACATACTAATTGCTTGATGGGACTCAATCTGTATTGGAGAAGATTTTTACCACATCAGTGCTCACCTTAAAGCTTTTGCTGAGCACTTCCATCAGAAACTGTTAAACCTGCTTATGCATTTGACACAGGAAACGCCACAACACAATCGAAATGAGCTTTGTTTTGGCATTCACTTGCAAAAGAAAAGTGATTCAAATCCTTATCTGTCCTCATGCAAGTTAGTTGCATCAGACAAATTCAGGTCTTCTGCAGATACCATAATTTTCAGGTGGACCAGGTTTCTGCACAAATTAGCCAGCACCCCCCAGTGATAGAAAATTGATAGCATGACTTTGTAGGTCCAACACCTGCAGTGACAGTATCAGTGAAGGAAGGCAGAGAACAGTGCCAAGGTAAAAAGGTGTTCATACCAAGTGCTTTTGCATTGACAATACTTGGACAGGCAGCTGGTGGTTGGGAGTGCTCATCAAGGAATGGTGCAATATTGTTTGGGTTTGACCATACTGGATATCCTTTGACCTTGCCCTGGAAATAGCCCAGCAATCATGCCTTCAAAAGGTCAATGACAAAAGTACACTGGATTTGATAAATCGTGCTCACAAAATTCAATCTTGACCATTTGTGACTGCTATTGAAGAAGAGATTCATCAAAGCTTCTAGAAAATGTTTTCTGCAACTAAGAACCTGCAAGATCAAAACATACAACATAGACTCCAAGGAGGAGGACTTACAGCAACATTCAATGCAGCAAGAGTTGCCATGCCCTCTCTTGTCCACTGGGAAATTACAGAAATTGTGTGTCAGTGGGGGTCTATAGAATGATGCAAACAAGTAATGGTGTAGGACAGACATTTCCATAATCTCCAACAATGGACAGTCTTTGTAAGAGCTCTCCACTCCTCAATAGATTGGATTCAAATCAGGTGTCGAAAGAACATCAAAGGGCAGACACATGACATACATATGACATATTCAATATGCATATGTGCTTAATCCTACAGAGTACATGCCAAAATTCTTTGAGGTGAGCCCCCAGGAGACAGGCAGGAGATCAGTGACCTTAGAAGCTGATGCTATGTGAGGAACCACAACAACATTTGGAAGCTCTGCAAGGCCTGGCTTCATGAATGGCTCATCCTGCAAAAGCATCTCATCTTGTATCAACCTTCATTTCTGCTCTTTGTACCCAGCAGACATATATGTCAAACAATATCATATTCATCACATCCAGCTCATAAGCTATGGAATGAGTACATCATTGCACTCACTTCAAACACATCAAGTCCTGCACGGAACATTGGATTGGCTTTAAGATGCTCCACCAAAGCTGTTTCATCAATGACTGGCCCTCTGCTTGCATTCACCAATACTGCACCCTGTTACATCCTCTCTTCATGAGAAATTTCTCGTTTCATGCAGTGCACATGTATCTAGTATATATGACAGAGCCTGAGTCTCATCAAACTTGCCGACAGCCACTTTTGGACACATTTTCTTAAACCTTGATTGCAGATCCAACTATGTGTGCATTAGCTGTGATATGATTTAGTATTATTGTGATGCTTTGGTCAATCTAGCAGTTTAATATGCAATCCCTCAGACCTAAATTTTCTTCAATGTTGGATCAGAGCTTGTTATGCTTGCTTTGAATGGGTTTTAATAATATTGGAACAATGCCAGAAGGCCTGGTGTCTGCATATGTAGAATACTGCAGTAACCCCAAAAGGATCTCAGTTCAGGACTCACTTTCTTCATCAAAGAGAGCCTCTCCTTGTTGATGAGATGATAAGTTGTCTTGTCCAGAATAGGATGCAAGCTTATCTGCAAAATGAGTTTTCCCACTCACCATAGGAGTGTCACACAGGAAGAAACCTTAACATGCCTTACTTTGAGGATATCTTAGAATTTGGAATTCCAGTAAACCCAATCAGTTCAATTTGGGCCTTCTACTCCTGATGTGCACCAATTTGGGCAACCATCAACCTGTGATCATCCCAAGTGGCACTTAATTCAAACAAAAGTACTGACAAAGGAATGATAGAACCCATACCACATCAGCTTCTTTCAGAACCTCCTCTGGACTTGTAGCTCTTTGCCAGTATACTGGAGTCTCACCTTGCGTCTTCAAAAATTCTCCATAAGCTGCTTGACAAAGAATTCAAGTATCAGCTTCATGAAAGCATTTGGGAACAGCACAAGTCTGGGCTCCCAACTGTTGTCAGATATGTGTGGCCCTTTATCAAAAGAGCTGTCATGGACTTCTTGTGACTGTGCAAAGAGGCTGGCCACCAGGAGTTAGAGATCAAGGGATTTATGTCCTTACAGGAACCATCTCAAACAAGTACATTTACAAAATGTCATCTCATAAGAGTCTCCCTTACTGAATCACTCTTGAACACATAGGAAACTTACTGTTGTTAGATGCATTTGTATCTTGTCACATTACTACCCGGACTGCAGTCTGCTAAACTAGCACACTGATTAGCAGATCTATGACCAATTTGAAATTCAATCTTGTCGGAGATTCCCAGTGATCAGTTATCATGGTTTGTTTCACTTAGGGCTACTACATAGGGTTCTCTGATCAATAAGAAACTCCCGCACACCAACCTGTCACAAAGTTCTCAAGCCTTGTTGATTGGAACAAGTCGTAATATATGACATTCATCTTGAAACCTTCAATCTGTGAGATCCAGAATATCAAATAAGTTGACTGTCAGAAAGTAACAGACAAGACTTGAAGTGTTGTCCCACTCGGGACATTCATAAGTTGTACTACATGTGCAGTATGATATAGCTTCCTCCTCAACTGAGTTTTCCTCCACCCATATGACAGAGATTTCCCTGTGCACTAATGGTTACTTGTGCTCTTCAGGGTTGTTTACTCAGAGGGAAGGGCTTATATTGTCACATCAGCAGCCTGAACTACATGCAAATTCAACAAGCTGATGCTCATATGCAACCAAAAAAATACTACCCCACAGTTTCGACCCAAAACATAATTGGCATGCCATGTACATGGACATTCAACCAGTCCAGAACATACAAAGAGGGCATCAATGTGGATAGTTCAGGAGAGAAGGGCACCATCATGCGTGCATATGCAGTTCCAATTCGTCCAGCTCCAATAATACCCAATGTCTGCCCTTTCAACAAATTACCCACAAACCTATACACCACATCTATGTTGCATAAGTGCTCTTGTGAAACATGCAAAATTCTCAGAGTGCAGTCAAAGAGTGAAGACATGTAGTTGAGTGGTCAAATGGAGATCCAGCAGAGATTAAAGAGCACAAATGGATTTGAGCAGAGAAAAGGAACATACAGAGATGGTAGCCAGCCTTCATATTTCCCAGCACGCATAAAGTCATCTGCTTCCACAACCCTCCGTGCAGCTGACAAGGTCAGGGCTGCTGCCAGCTCTGCTGTTGTTTCTGTCAGCACACCCTACAGAGCCCCTGTGCCATATCGTAAACAACCAAATTCAAACTGCTGAAGGAATGGAAATAGTGGGTCAATGAAGATATAACAACAGAACTCTTCACTATCCTAAAAAGGAGATGAGACAACATACAGGGGTGTTGCCAACTGCTATGCCATGTCGAGTGGCAGCTTCAACATCAACATTGTTGTAACCAACAGCCATGTTGCTGTAGGCATGGCCCCCAGCCTTCTTCAAAGCGGCAAAGAGGGTTTCACCCCAGTCCTCTGTCAACTACACAGACAAGTTCAATCCAGGATCAAATCACTGTTATGGCTTTGAAAATGCATCTTACTGAAAGCCAGAGTGGAGGCACAGATGTAATTCTGATTAGGGGGGAAGAAAAGAACATGTCAAGTGGGTTAGAGAGAAACAGATTCAAACCTGCCCAATAACACCATCACACCGTGACCCAATAAGAGAGATAATGTCTTCCACACTGAGAATTGTCTTGTTTTCAGTGCAAACCTGCATTCACATACTTATGATGATGAGCTTCTTTCAACAACTTGCACAATTGTAGAAGTTTATCACACATGACTGATTTCCGACCAGCTCCTGGCCCACCTGGTCATTTCTTTTGATGGCTTGCACAATTATAGAATTTATTAAAAAAATGATTGATTTACTTACAACCATCTCCTAGATACCTGTAGGCTAGTTCTTCCCAAATTGTAGGGTTTGGAAAGAAAATGCATAACTGCAGGTAGTGTCTACTGTGGACATGGAGATTGCAAAACACACTGTTTAATGTTAAACTTGTCTGAACACAAATGCTGAACCCGTTGTACAATACATGAGAAGAACAACAATGCTTTCTGTACTTTTCTGGGCTCTGACAAAGTTCCAATTTGATCTAGAAAACATTGATCATGTATTGTTTCTGCCGCCAGACTTCGGAAGCCTCATCTGCAATTCTACACTCCAATACAGCATAGCTCTCACTTGGTTACACTAGCTGCGCCATGTGCAGAGATGGTCATTACTCCGTTAGACATTCTCAGGGAATTAGCATCGGTAACATATTACTATTTCAATCACAAAATTGAGAACGACAGGGGGATCTCCTCCTCCTCCTCCTCCCCCTCCTCCTCCTGAATTCCGTTCGAATTCCGTTTCCAAGTGCATGCAGGAAATTTAGGCATGCAAATTTATTCACTACATTCTTCACTGTGAACAGAAAAAGAAACAAAAAAAAAGGGGGGGGGGGGCACTGATCTATGACGAAGTTGCCTTTTTCAATGGCATGGCATGAAGAAATTGAGTCATCTCTATCGGAAGTTCTCCTCTACGTGGGCTTCCCCCTAGTCGACAAACGATTGCAGATTCTGAGGAGTCTTACACAAATTTCCACCCTATGTTTCCTGTAATAAAACTCAATTGCAACAGCAAGCAAGCAAACAAGCAGCTGACATATGAACAGAGTAGAAAAAACACACAAACACCAGAAAAAACACAACAACAACAACAACAACAACAACGATGATGATGATGATAATATTCTGCATGCCACTTGCCTCGACGCGACATCCGACGTTGGTGAGCGCGCGAATCCATTGCGTACCAGGCATGGGCTTCGTGCTGACGACGCGGCAGAAGCCTCCGGCATTGTAGATTTGCACTGCCAATCCCGCCATAGCCATCGCCGTCGCGTTGAAGTGCTGCGCTCACTCACTGCAGCTCTGCCTTCTTGTTCTCCTCCTCCTCCTCCTCCTCCTTTCATGCCCCTCCGTGTGCTGCCTTCGAAAAAGAATTGGCTTTTTTATCCACCCGCAAAAGAGGGGGGCCCGGGGGGCAAATCCCTTGCAAAAAGACGTCTTTTATGGTCAATTGAGAGAATTTGATTGGTCCATGAGAATAAAATGTCAAAAACTTTAATTCCCTCTAATGAAGAGGGAAAAAAATTATTTTTATATTTGGTATTTTGAATCTGACAACCAAGTGTTCTTTCATCCCTTATAAGTTACTAGTGTAGCATTTTTCCATTGGCCCAAGTGTGAACACATTACTGATTTTTCCTTGTAAACCCAATTTTTGTCAATTTGTTTGAATTTTTAGCAACAAATCCCACTCAAAAATCAATTTCTTCCACACCTTAGCTCTGAAAATTGTGACATAAACTCTATTAAATCTGACTCGTCAAGGGCTGGGTTTCCAACAACACTAAAGAATGCCCTCTAGGATCCCCCATGCATGATGAACATAATACGTTCTTGTTCTTATACATTGTCCAAAGAATGATTACACAATTGACAACATTGGGAGCAAATGCGCACTATTTGTTGAGAAAATAGTCCTACACCACCAAAGTATCCAATTCATCATCTAATATCCTCAATGAAATCTTGCACTTTTAATCCCTATTACACGAAAGTCATGCAATAGCAAAGAAAGGAACATCTATACAAATGCCACATGTTCAAAAAGCTCAAGAAAATCCTTGGAATGAAATTAAAAAACATCTCATCCGCCAAGATCCAACAACAATGGAGGTTTTTTGGAACCCGAATCCCCAGCACCGTCAAATGATTTTACACAAGGACTTCTTACTACACATGGATGGCATATTGGCAACACATGTGTTTGAAGAAAGGATTTTACTTTCAAAGTTTGGTGGTTGCAACAAAAAGAGGATCAAAAGCTTCAGTGGAATCCAATCTTTACATTCACTTTATGAACTTACATATTGAAATGAAACTTCAAAAAATTTATAATGAAATATTCGAGAAACAACTTGCATACATAAATCAAACCCAACAAAGCATGGTGAAGACTATTGTGAGTCTAATGTAAGTTATGGATCAAACATTTACATGGAACAATCATCCAACGGTAGTTTCCGCAACCCATGGTTTGTTTCATGCATAAAGTTTTGATGATGATGATCTACTCAACTCCAACCCTTGGAAATTGAACTCAAATTCACAATGTTTTTAAAATAACAAATCGGTTAATAATAAATACTTGAAAACACATTGATGCACATGTCAAATCAAATTATATTGAACCTTGCATTCACCCCTCATACCTGAAAACTTGTTCATGCACATGCCAAACCAAATTGTGTTCAACCTTGCATCCATTACTTTGAAAGCAAATTGATTAATTGTATTGATAGTAAAGACAAAATGACAAACATTGGACATTGGAAATTCATCATACCTAAAAATCTATTGATGCGCATGTCAAAATAAATTACATTGTGTTATAAGATATATTTTCAAGTTTTTTTAATGTTCTCACATATATGACCCTCTATCCCCACATGTACCTTTGGATCAAAATACAATGGATGAACAATGAAGTCTTCAATATTTAGTGTTACCTCCAAATCAAGGTAATGCAAGACCCTTTGAATACCAACTTCTTTCCTACCAAGTATTAGGTTGTGAATGTCACATGTGAAAACACTTAGAACCAAATTGATATCAAGTTTATTTGGATGCAAATACATTTGAAGGAGCCAACAAGATTAATTACTTTATAAAAAGATTATGAGTCATTTTTTAGTCCTTTTCACTTTTTCACATGAATTTTTTTTTGAATGAAATGTTTTACAACTTTATATCACATGTCTTGTGTTAGTCATTACTAAGTAAATATGAACTTTTCAAACAGTGAAAATTTTGTCAAATTATAGAATTCATCTTGAAAAATTATCATAATTTTGAATCATACCAAAATATGCTAATTATTTTAGGTTTTAATTTCTTTTATCATAAGCTACAACTTTGTTTTATATGTGATGTACATTATACCCCATTTACATGTGGTAAAAGACTTTTTAAATTTTGAGACTTTGAAACATATTTTGAATTTTTAAAATTCAAATTCCATAAATTTTTTATTTTGAATGTTTATTAAATGTGGATAATAGGTTATTATCATCTTCTTTTTTTCAATCATCAAAATTTCTTTTTAAAAGTATCTTTTACCTTAAACCTTTTATAAAACTAACTACTTATGACACAACTATTGTTCAAGTTCAAGAGTCCTTTACTAAAACCAAAACTCAAAGTTAAATCTAATCAATTTTTAGTTTGAATTCCTCAACAATCATATTGGTCATTTAGTGCAACTTGAAATGATTATCATAATTTTAAAATGTCAAAATAAAAACATATACAGAAACATAAATACAATTTTGATTAATATCCAACATGGATTTTGACTCCTTTGAATGTATTTGCATCCATTTTGTACAAAATTTCCTTGAAGCTTTTCTTCAAAATGTTGAAGGCATTTCCAATCATTAAATGTTCATGCTTGTGCTTTCTATTGTAAAACAACTCAAGAAAAAAATGTTGATATTCCTTGTGAAGTGTCATTATCCAAAACAACAATGGATAGCCTTGTCACTAAAAAAAAATGGATTGAAACCTTCTTGATTACCTTTTTCCATATTAAAAAACCCTATTATTGTGTTTGTTTATATAGACCTAATTCCCAAAAATTTTAAATATCATTCACATCTCCAATTAGACCAACATACATGTTAGTAAGTCTCCTTCAAACATGCACTACCACACACGCCATCATGGATTACACTCATGTTTTATGAAAATAATAATTTTTTGGGCAAAAATGAATGTTTGGTTTGTGAATGCACATTTACATTCCATCTACCACATTGTGGACACTTGGTAATCCACACCACTATTTGAACTCTATTGCCTTTCCATCTTTTGTCCCACTAGCCATGTAATGAAATTCTTAAACATAATGTTCATAATTCACAAAAATTCATGAAGAATTAACCCCATTATTAATTTCCCTATCACAAACAATTTATTGTAGGTTAACAAATTTGAACCACAAAAAAGCTTATAGATCATATAAACAATTTAAACCTCTGTAGGGATTGTAAATCAATATTTGGTATTTTTTTGGCGATCAATGGTTTTCACTCGTTGATTATAAAAATAAAAAAAATTGTTTACATCTTGAAGTGTTGAATCCATCATTCAATGTCATATTCTATTAGTAAAAACATTGAAAACCAAGTTGTATTCCATGGTTTCACTAATAACATGTTTGGATCCCATTGCAACCAAGTTGAATGACGATTGGAATTTGTGCAAAGTTGCATCTATAATCATAATTTACACACTTGTAATAACAGCATTAAAGTTAGAAAGAGTTGGCATGGAAGATTTAGGTCTCTCCCAAACATGTTGTAACATTTCAACGAAATGGATAATTGTGGTCATTACAAATAACAATTTTTAATTTTGCATGTGAATTAACACTTGAAAAAAAACCATGTAGATGTTTAATTAAGAATGCAACAACAAAAATTTAAAAAAACTTGAAACATAATAGTATGCACACATACTTGTAAGAACAATGAAATTAAAATAACACAATTTGAAAAGGAAAATTTTACATATTTCAATGAAGACTCTATAGCAACTGAAAGCAACTTAAAGGTGAACCAAACAAAGCAAATGCAAAACATAATAGAAAGTTCCCATATTCACAAGGATAATCAATTTGAAAAACACATTGAAAAGTAAATTTTTATTTACCTCACCAAAGACACTAAACAATGTAAATATAACAACATTGAAAACAAGTGCAAACATAGAAGCACAAAAAAATGAGCAAATGATGAAGACTACAATTATAATTCTATAAACATGTAAAAAATTCAACAACACAAGTGCGTTATAAACATACAACTACAATGGAAATGAAACAATGTAATGAAAGCAAAACATACCTTGATCTTTTAGGAATGGAAGTAGAAAGGAAATCAAAACCAAAAAAAGGTTGAACAACAAAATAGGCCAAAGCCTTTTTAAAAGTACAAGAATTGTGTACACCTTGGAGTGCAAAAAAGATGCAACCACATGGCACCTCAAAACCAAAGGAAATATAAAATGCAAACATTATTTGAAAACCCTAACATAATTGAAAACAACAAAAGTGCCACCATTTTGTGGTTTGATAAATACTTGAAGTGAATGAATTTGTTGTTATGTTTATTCTTGATCAATTATCATACCTATAGGTTTTGTAGTTAGTCACAAATGTGTTTGATAAAAACTAGTGGTACTCGTGACCTTCAGACACCCATGGCTACGCCACTTCAGCCACCCCGAAGTTTGGTCACTCTGTGCGGGTATCAGATACAGTCGTGTGTACCCTCAGGTTATCAGTCCGGGTATTTATTCCCTTACCCGACGGGGGTGAAAAAACCTAAAACCCCGGTTCTGACATTTTGAACCTTAGTTCCCGAAAGTTTTGGAAATTTTCAAAAACACGTTCCTCTATATAACTGCCGGTTCTTTCGGTAGTGGGGGGGGGGGGGGGGGGAAGGTTTTTATATTTGCCTCTGGTGCAATGGGAGAGGGATGCGATCCGATCGTCATTCCTTCCCTTCAAACGGCTGCAATGCTTTGTGGAGATCAGGTCCTGGTTTGTACACCTGGTCGGTGCAGAAACCTTGGTGGTCCAACCCCCATCACAGATTGACACCGGTCACCCGCTGCTTCACTGGCCTCTCCCTCCCCCACCCCCCAAAACCCTCGTCACAGACTGACAGACGTAGTGAATTAATATATTAGATAGGTGGTATTAGAATTATTCATAAAGTAACTCAAGCAAAAGGATAAAACCCTATGTGACGTGTTCCCAAGCTCCTTAATGGATTCAAATGTGAGTATAAACTGAAAACAACAAAAGAATAAGGAATTGGGGCACACTCCTTGACTCACAACACTTTGGGGGTAGAAGGGTGTGCTAGAGCTCCGGGATGGGACTAGGAAAAGTGACAAGCATCAACTATTCACACGGACTTGCACAAATTAAACACAAGGTGGTTAGTGCATAGTTGGAGCATTTTTGGTGTTAGGACAAACCACAGGCAAACTCAAACACACAAGATTCACCACGGCCCGGACTTGGGGGAAGCCACCACCTTTCCCCTTATAGTATACTATGTGCCTCTCCACGAGGCCCACATCCAAATGGCATTTTGTCCCAGGACTCCCAAATGGGAATCCCAAAATTGCCAAAGTTAGGACTTTTGCAACTTTGGGTCCCCATAACTTTGTGTGTAGACCTTCGATTGAGATGAGGTCTAAAGTAAAGATGTAGCCCTCATTGAGAGCTTTTTAACGACATGTTGCACGCCATCTGCACGCAAGGAAATTGGATCAATTCCCAACTTTTAGTGGTTGGAAGTCAAACTGCCAATTTGACTCCCGACCCTTCTTTTGGCCATAACTTGTGTTTTAGATTCCAAATGGGTCATGCAAGCCCATTTTAGACATCTACATTTCAATAGCTTTTCAATGGTATAAATAATTCCTTAATCCAATGGGTTTTGACCCTTGCGATTGCTCTCTGAACATTCAAGAGTCCACCAAGACTCCAACTCCCAAGGTGGAAGCTCCCTTTGGAATGTGAAGGTTCATTCCCTCACATTTTCTTTCACTTTTGGGCTTCCTCTCGTGGCTCACAACCTTGCAAGCCCTTGCTTTGGTCGCGAGCCCAAGGCTAAAGTTGCGACACTATGTTTCGCTAATACACAAGGTGATATTAAAAACATGACAGTAATATATATATATAGTTGCAATGAAATGAAACTTAGTTTTTCTCCCAAGCTTAGCATGAAATGATTTTCATGTTAATTTTTTGTTGTTTTTGTGTTATTTTTCTTATTATTCCAATAAGCAAATGAACTACAAATGAATAGGCAAGCAAGCTTATGCCCCCTTTTCACTTAATTTTTGTTTTTTTAGTGTTTAGTTACAAACAACAATGATAAGAGGAGGAGGTTGTGGTTTGCAATTTGTCCCTTTTTTACCTTTTTTTGGTTTTTTGGGCTTTCATTATAAACAATGACAATAAAAGGAAGAGGTTGTGGCATGTAACTCATACCCCTCCTCCTTGCCCTTTTTTTGTTTTTTTTATGGTTTGTTCCAATCAACCACAAACATGGGAAGAGGTTATAGTGCATAATTCACCCCTCTTCCATTTCACCTTTTTCTTATTTCATTTTTTATGTTTCATTGTAGACAACCATCATTGGATTGATGAAATTTATTTGCATCCTTTGGTGTGAAGGTTTTTTGTAAACAAGTTGGTCAATGTAAGATCATCTTGATTAATAAGTTGTTTGCATCTACTATAGGTGGGCACATCAACCCACTAATAACACTTGGATTGTTTTTTTTCTTTCTATGGATTTATAAGTTTCTCAAAGACTTATTTTTTCCAAATGTTCTTTTGTCATTATATTTCATAAATTATAGTCTTTTTCATGGTTAGTAAAAACTTAGCACCTTGTCGCACACAAGTTAATGATGCCTAACACTAGGATGCATAACACATACAATGAACTTTCATCTTAAGTTTTGACATTAGTCCCCATTTGGGTGATTTTATAAATAGTTCAAAACCTATGATGAGACGTCAAATACAAGGCCAACAATTTGGGTGACTTTATGGATAGTTCAAAACCTACGATGAGAGACCAAAAGCAAGGCCAACAAAGGTCCAAAGACACAATGACTTTACCAAAAAATCATCGGGGATTTTATGTTTTTCCATGTTATGGTAGTGGTACATTGCAACCATGCAAACAATTGAGTTATTGTTTTGATGCAATATTCAATTTCTTTTTCAATATGATTCATGTTGTATACTTTATGCATGTTAGTTGAATGTGATAAAACATACATCATCCATATAAGCTAGATGTGCAATGGGTGTGTGTAAGAATGAGTGGACTAAATTTTCAACTTTAAAAAAAAAATCTAGATAGTGTTTGTCATTTTAATGACCATATTTGATAAGTAAATTTAAAATTTTATCTATAAGGGAACTAGTTTGAAAATACTAATTTGAATATGTAATTGTTGCACTTAAAAAAATTCCATAATCAAGAAAACCACAAGAGATATATTGGACTTTCAAAGTTGAAAACTATGGACTATAATTCTAACAACTTTTTGTATGGATTTGAAATTGTCCAATGATTTATGATGTGTTTGTTAAGGACTTGATTTTGGTTAGATAACATATTCAAATAATTAAATTTGAAAAGTTGTATACAATATATGGTATTTGTAAGATTTTATTATGAATTTTTGAACAAGTTAAAAATAGGATTTTTTTGCAAAAGTCCATATAATAATAGAAAAAAACAAATTTAGGTTGTTCTTGTGCACACATGTTAGGAAAAAGGACATCCATTGGGCTTTAGATCGAATGAAAAATGTTCAAAGAATTGATAGGAAACCTTTGTTGTTCACATTAACCCATAGAAAATCCATTATTTTGGACTTTTAAAATGATAATTTGCTATAACACATTGGTCTACTCATTCTTACATCCACCCAATGGATTTGCGATATAAAATGATTTTCTTATGGGAGAAATCATTTAAAAATAATTTAACTACACTAATGAAATTAAAACATTCATAATAATCTTAATTTAGTAGTTTCATGAATATGAAAGCAACATAGGATTGTGAATAGTCCCAAAATGTGTGATATAATTACATGTTTCAAATTGATCACGATAAATTGTGAAATACCCATGTTCAATCAATATAAAATTTGTTATCTTGTAATTGAAAATGCATTCATGGATTATATCATTTTGGTTAAATTAAAATTTCCCGTCTAAACAATTAAAACTTATAATATTTATTTCAAAAATAGACACCCATGCTTTGGAAAAGGATCATTCAAGCCATGTCACACCTATTACATTATAATAATATAATATAATTTGACATGTCCTGTAATACATTAAAATACGTCTAAAATGATGCTTATAAATGAACCCCGTAATCCTTTGTAGTGGTATGATGGCCACCAAGGATGACATTTACTTAAACATTTTATACATTCCCCCATGCTAGAAGAACCTAAATGTATTACCCCACATGTGTCTCCCAGCCAATTGTAAAACCATAACAAAATATTTACAAAGTAATGTCCAAACAAAAAATTGTTTTAAAAACCATACCCATAAATTGATAGATATAAGTTCCAAAATAAACAATAGCTTATAACAAATGGAGACAAAAAAATCAAATTTTTTTATTTCTTTCCCACTGTTTCTTCACCTTAAGAAATGCTCTAACATATTTCTATTTTGTAGTATTTTGCTCCCTTTTGCCTGTGTTTTAAACATTCACCTTAATAATAAACTACCCCTTGGCCTTTCCTTGGTCAATTCTATACTTATAAAGTTTTAGGGGCAATCCCATCCATTGGTGGTATCACTAGGTGTCACACTTTGATTTTTTTACTCTCATCAAACTTTGAAAATTTATAGGAAACACTTAAATAAATTTTTTCATAATTTTTTTAATGAGTACATTTATTAGGTTCCATATATTTTGAAATTTTATTAATATCAAGAATATCATGTATGATGATGAATTTAATCATTGCATATAGAAGAAGTTTCAGGGATGTAATGTTGGTTTCTTTCTTTGAACTTTTTAGTCAAGAACAAAAGTTTGGAACATGAATTGAAATTTTCTTAAAAATAAAATTTCCTAAAGTAATTTGGGAATCATTATATTTTTAAAAAATTATTAAAAAAAAAAACTGATTAATTATAATTTAATTATGAATTTCCAAAGTTAAAGTTATCAGTTTTTTAAAAGGGCCATTTTAATTAATAATAGTTTTTTAAAAATCCAAAATTGACTTTAAGCCATGTATTGTGCATGCAATTGATAAACATAAGAAAAATAATTTAATTGTGAAAACATTTAAAATAAAGCTTAGGAAAATGATTTGGTTGCTTTTGGTTCCTTAACCATTCCTTGAGGTGGTTCCTTGGTACCATCTAAGGATGGATTCACCCCTAGATTTGTTTTTTATTGCTTCAAAATTTGAAAACATATGATGAAGGTGGAATCCATCTCAAGGAATCAAATTGTCCAAAGGAGGTAAGTAAATAAGGAAATGGTGCAATTGATCCCAAGTCCTCCAAAGAAAGGTTTATTAAATAAGTACATGTAATGAAACTTAGTAGGTTTAAAGGTCAATATGTAAGGAAATAGGGCAAATCAATAGGTAGGTTTAAAGGATTTAAACAACATACTCGAATTTTTGAATATAAATTCAAAACCAACTTCAATGGGTGAAAACTTGGATTATTTTCATACATAATCCAATCCCATATTTAGCAAAAAACCAATTTTTTGCAAAATTTTCATTCAAATGTTACTCAATTTTCACATTTTTGTAACCCATTTCCAAATTTTACATATGTTTTGTTACTTAATATTGATAATACACCCAATAAATTATTAAAAAAATCAATTATAGTTTTTTTTCTCTTCTTTTCCATTTTTCCCTTCTTGCATTGTTGTGTTGTAACCAAAAAAGATACATGCACATAAACACAATAAAATACATTGTTTTGCACATGAAACTAGAAAATAACCCTATTATAACCCTAAAAACCCCCCAAAACAAACTCTCAAAAAACCTTATTTGAACACAAAAAAAGCCCTATTTTAAACCCCCAAAAAACCTAAATCAAGGTGGCACAACAAAATAAAACTAAAAACATGAAACTTAATATTTTTTTAAGGTTCATCATATTTTAAAGTTAGGGTTTAAAAGCAAAAAATTCATACCATGGGTTTTCCATTGCTCCAAGATATACAACAAACAATAACAAAAAAATTAACACCGCAATTTAAACTAAACATAATCTACTAAAATAAATAAAAATTGACACAATGTAAGAAACGAAAAAAAACTACCTACAACCTATTATTGTTTTACTCCAACTTGAAAAAGTTTAATTTCATCAATCACATCCTCAAATTCATCAATTAAAGCTTCTTCCATTTCCATGAATTATTTCATAAACCCCAAACTACCAACTTGGGCATCATCTAAGTAATCTTTGTAAATGTTTATAAACATTTCAAGATTTTCTATGCTTGATCAAAAGTGTCAAAGGTTTGTACAAATACCTATCCAATATTAAAGACTCTCTCCACCTCAATCTACAATCCTCAATTTTTTAAACTATACCTCATGTATTTTTCACCATTTTAGTGGATTTCGGGCTTCCAATTTTGTGATTTTTTAAACTTTCAATTATTCTTTCACCATTGACGATGTCATCTCCTCATCAATCTTCATGAAATCATATATGTTTTTTGTGATTTTAGTACTTTGGGATGTAAAGCTAAGAATTCTAACACCTACATCATTCGGATGTAAAAACTTGTATGTTGAAACAAGGAATGGAAGCAATATTCTGGAATCATTCTCACTCTTAGTTTATAATTTTTTCCCTTGTTAATAAATTGAATGACTAGCCCCAAGCCTTTGTAATATGTGTTTAATGTCGTGGCCAATGTATTGTAAGCTTTGACCTTTTGGAAAGAAACCATAAATGAAAAGAAAAGGTTTAAAACATGCACCATTTTTTTTTGCATGTTTTGTCAAAATACTTGAAGCTCTCCATCAAAATCTTGGGTTTCATTGGAGTTGGGTGCCAAGCAATCTAGTCACATGTAACATATAAGTATATGGTAGTAGCAAGGGCATCTAAAAACAACAAATATCCTCAACTTTGGTTTAACACACATTGCTGATTCACATGCCTTAAGGTGTCAACAACAATCTAGGCTACTATCCAAACTTGAAGATTTACCACATGCCCATATAGTGCTAATATTGTTGCATTTTGGAACAAATAACAATTGCATGTTTGAATTCAAAAGTCTTGTGGATTAGGATGATTTTTGAAACAAAGTGAGTTTTTATAGGAGTCTTGAGTTTGCATGGAAACATTCTCACAAGTTTAGATATTTTGTGCCACTCTTGTCATCCTTCACCATTTTTTTTTAGTTTAATTGAAGATTATCTACTAAATTGATTATGCTTCTTTGATCGAGACTTAGGTTAAGGTAGCACATACTTTGGAATCATTTGTGGCATATTGACAACACTTGAACATTGCATGGCCCCAATAAACATGTACAAAAGTTGTCGATAATCAAATAACAATCCCAAAACTTCACAAAACAAAACATAAATTAATGCATAATTCATGGTGGAAAGATTATTCCTTTCATCTTTAACATTGCAAAAACACAAACATTAAGTTCATATTTTTAATCACATTGTTCATTTTAAAAGCCATGACACATCTAAATGTGTTTAAAGTTTCAAAAAATTTAATAATTATATGATAAGATTCCCACTTGTCATTTAAGAAATGCATGATAAAAAATATATATCAACACCTCCCCTTGACATCCAAAAGTCAAAAGATAAAATGCAAATATTACATGATTTAAAAATTAAAAATACAAACCTTTACTTAATCCTTTCAATAATCCTAAGCAAAATACCATATCTAAACTTTTATCTTATGAAAAATTCAACCAAGGATGAATTTTCTTTTTCATGGATAAATTGTTTTCCAACTTTTCTTCATGGTGTTTTTGTTTTTACTCCTTTTATAATGATCATCACCTTTGTCATTGTCTTTTACAATGGCCACCATCCTTCATGACCACGAAACAAAACCTAGGAATCATCACAACTGTTGAAACCCTAATTTGGAATTGGAACAAGCCTAATTTTTTTTAAAAATCGATTTGGTTTTAATTAGGTTCACAATTTGTAATTGGACCATGGGTTTGAATTCGATTACCTTACCTTAAGGTTAGTTTCGTCATTAAATAATCCTCAAAATAGTGAAATGAAATTTTTGTGAAAATATGATCATATTGACATGCTGAAAATTATCATAAATATCATAGGCTACACTTTGAATAATTTCACTACTTATATCACAATATTATAGTAGATGATGGAAAATATATATAAATTAAAATTTTTAAAACGATCATATCACAATATCATAGTAGATGATGGAAAATATATATAAATTAAAATTTTTAAAACGATCATATCACAATATCATAGTAGATGATGGAAAAAATATATAATTTCAAAATTTTAAAACAATCATATCACAATATTATAGTAGACGACAGAAAAAATACATAATTTCAAATTTTATAAACAAATTCATTTTTGAAAACATAAATTCATTATTCATTTTGTCAATGTGAAAAATGACCCTGGGCTACTAGGGTAAAAGACCATCTAGAACCGAGGGTCAGTTCCCATTCCCCAGTTCCATAACCCAACCTCCACCCCCGGTTTTGTGTCACCCGGTTCCAAAAGTTGGGCCCGGATTTGGGGGGGAGGGGGGGG
>Ga0209208_10003809_pt1 | contig 21559 bp, 19 predicted proteins | sample S1TSphfallax_3_FD_187694 | JGI IMG/M metagenome (GOLD analysis project Ga0209208, IMG submission 187694) | Host-associated microbial communities from peat moss isolated from Minnesota, USA - S1T2_Fd - Sphagnum fallax MG (SPAdes) (version 2) | ecosystem: Host-associated > Plants > Peat moss >...
TATTGTTGGAGCTAGACAAACACAATTTTACTATTGCCAAAATTGCTCAATGGGAATTTAGGTAGTCCCCAAATGTATGATCCCATGAAATCTAAGTAGCCAACCCTGGTCCTCATAGTTCCTCAAGGGAATCAAACACAGGTATAAAGTGAGGAGCATAATTATGGCTTTGTTGAGGTGTCCTTTGGGAGTTCACATCATCCTAGGCCCTCTTTTTTTTGGAGACTGCCCCAACCCAAGGGTTTTACCCTATAAAAAATTCTTGAGGTTATCAAAATTTACACAAATGAAATCATGAATCTTATCCCAAGTAAATCTTGTTCCAGTCACTTGGAGATAATTAGCATGACTCAATTTCATTCATCTCCAAGCTCGTACAAATTAACACCCAAAGGAATTGTCACAAGATCAACTAATGTTGTTGTTACTCCAATAATTGATAAATATCTAGAACACATGTTTATTAATTATTGTGATTACACATTCTGTTCAACAAAATGAACTTTCAATCAAATATTGGTAATAATCCCAAATGGGAACTCAAATTTTCATCAATCTATTATGTCCATGATAGCATGTTGGTCAAGAACTTGGATTAATATTTATTACCCAATTCTCTTTGTTACACACATCTCTAATGGACATGTAAAATTTACATTACTTGTTTCAAACAATATATTATTTGGGGATATTATCTGAGACATTTTTTCCCCCATCTTATTATTATCTAATTTTGTAATATGCATATATTTAAACTAATGTAAAGTTAATTATAATTTTTGTATGCATCAGATTCTGATATTTTATATTATTTAAAATTTTGATTTTTAGTATTTAATTAGGAACACGTGACGGGTTGAGCCGTTTTTCAAGGGTTTGAGAAATATAATGTAAGGAATATAACAAATTGTTATTTTGGATGGAAAATTACAATTCTTGCCACACAAATAAGATACATACATGATGTTATGAATAACAACAATTTCACTTCATTCGAAACAAACCAAGATTTTAAAAAAAAATCACAAATGTATGATTTACTTTAAATTTTTTTTCATGCTTCCACTTGTTGGAGTTGAGATTTTTGCCCTAAACAACTCATGTCAAAAGTGAAATAAATCAATTGGAGAAAAAAAGTCGTTAGATTTGCACTTACCAAACACACACATATATAACCAGAACTAAGTCCATAGAACACCAAAGTTTTGGTCTTAGGCCACTTTCAGATTTTTTTGGTTATCCTTTTGAGCTCAAAATTGTTGCCTGCCAAGTTGGAATATGTAATTATATTATCAATAAAAGTTATGTGATTTGATTGTTTTTTCTGAACTTTATATTAGTGAAGTAATAGAATTGATTTAAAATAATAACCCTCAAGAAATAAAAGATGCAATTGTTCTTGAAATAGATATTACTCTCTTGTGCTTCTTAAAACATGAATACACTTTAGGGCCCAACGTGAAAAGATAGTCAATCACATTGATCAGGAAACACCATGCAAAATTTATGCTTCATGAGTTTGTGGTCATGACGAGCTACCAACCTCCATTACTTTGGATGTACAAATACCTTATCCTAAGGTTAGTTTCGTCATTAAATAATCCTAAAAATGGTGAAAAGAAATTTTGTGAAAATATGAAGTTCACATGTTGAAAATTGTCATAATTATCATAGGCTACACTCTGAATAATTTCACTACTCATGTGACAACATCATAATAAATCATGGAAAATTCAATTATTTTAAATTTCCAAAACGAATTATTATTTGTTTTGTCAATGCGAAAACTGACCCTAGGCTACAACACTAAATGATGTATAACCTAAAATCATCTTTTGGGTTGGGGTGGGGGCACTCCTTGTTAATTTACAATATCTTGTGCAATAAATGACTAGGTATATAAGAGCATGCACAGAATTGCCATCGACATTGCATGTCTTTTCCAATATCATTGAGTGGGTGGGTACAAAAATAAAACCCTTCAAATCAAATGGGTGTCCATTGTCCAAATGGTTTCTTATTCCAGAAGGTACCTAAGACATCAAGTTTTCACCCATGGTTGAGTAGATCATAAATGCCTTCTGGAATCAAATTAAGTCACTCACAGGTCCATCTCACCGGCCCATGAGATGAACACTGCAAAACAGAAGTACAAATGCCTTCAAAATTCTCAAAAGAAAGCCTTTGTAGATGTTATAGCCCCAATTTATTTATTATTTATTTCATTTTGACAAAACAAAAAAACACTGTGAAAGACAATACTCTTGTAAGATGCTAATACACATTTTCAATTATTTAATGAATATTAGTCAGCAAAAAGTCCAGGCAGTTGTGTGCTTCTTCTTTTTCCTTGATTGCACACATTTTGTAGGCAGTTACAGTAATAAAGCTCATAACTTCTGTGCTAAAGGGCTTTTATTTTCCTCTTTGCGAATTAGACACAAAATAGGCCTCTTTTGTATTTGGATTTATGACCCATTTTCTGCCATGGGTTTATTTATTTATCAAGTGTGCCATTGATAGTTGATTGTATGTGAAGCATGTCTTTTGTAGAGAAACACTGGCAGCAGGGCACTACACCTGCCAACCAAGGGAGGAGACCTCTGCTGCTTCCAGGCTTTCTCAAACAGAATGGCGGGCAATATATAAGCCCGCTGTGCTGGTGGGAATGCTTTAACAAAAATAAAAAATGCCTGGGTTGCCCTATTTGCCCAGGTTTTTATGGATAGAGTAATGCCCAGAGTGGGGCTGGGTATTAGAAATTGCACAACCCCTGCTGGGTATCAAATTTGATAATCGTGGTTATCAAAAAAATCAAATACCCAGTGTTTATACGTACCCTTGATTATTGAAAAATCAAATACTCAGTTATCATATATAACTGAAGTTCTCAAATGTTTTTGGAAAAAAATCAAATACTCAGTTATCATATATAACTGTAGTTCTCAAATGTTTTGGAAAAAAAATTCAAATATCCACCTAAAACAGCCAGGTCTTTGCCAGTTCTGTCATGAAACTTGGTGGTTCTTTGAAGTTTTTGAAATACCTGGAGCTGACGGTTCTTTGAATCTGAGTTTTTAATAAAAACATCGGACCTGGCAGTTCTTTAATTTTTAAATGTTTCCCAATACCCAGAACTGGCGGTTCTTTGATTCTAAACTTTTGGACCTCCCCCCCTCCAAGGCCATTATAAGAACATAAAAACTTATGTAATTTTTCCTTTAAAAAAAATTCATGATACTCAGTGGGTAACGGCCAGATAAAAATGATTTGAGGCATTTTGAAAAATGAAATGTGTGTAGGTGTGGGTGGGTGGGCGTTCCATGTTTTAAAATGTCCTACAAGATTTTTGGGTTTGTAAGAGTACCTCCAGATACACTAAGAAAAATTTCAGAGGTTTTTTCAAAAGGTGCAAAGACTTTTTTGGACTTTTTCAGTGTTAAGAGAGAGTGATTTATTAAGCAAAATTTACCACCCTAATCTATGAGAGTGAGATTATGTCGTAGGGGAGGTTCCCATACGAGTGGGTTCTCCTGAGGGAGGGTCACATGAGGGTGGTAGCCCGAGGGTGTTCCCAACTGATGGAGAATCCTCTTGTATGGGAACCTCCACTTATGTTAAAAAGAATTGAAAAATTCTTCTTTTTCTTTCCTCCATTCTTTTCTTCTTGTTCTCTTCTTGTTCTTTTGAATTTTTTTCCTGACCTGTCTGTTTCCTCCTTGTGTTTTGAATTTTCCTGTTCCATCCATCAAAAACTCTTTCTATGGGAACATGGGAATGTAGAAATATAGCTGGGATCTCCCCACTCCATAACTCCCTAGGGATCTTCTGCTGTGGGAGAGCCCTCTAAATACAAAGAGAAATAAAATGAGAGGTTTTTATGTCTCGGATGGGGTTCTTGAACATTGATTATGCATTTTCATATTTTCTTTTGTATTTGAAAGCACCTACATGTGTGTGGAAGATCATTCCTTCAAACGAAGGGACCTTTCACATATAGAAGGTGCTTCCACCTGTGGAACATACTTCTTAGTAACAAACCTTGATGTGCTTTATTCCGGGGAAGGCCTACTATTCCAGCAAGCCTTCTCGAAATTTTGGGCTTACTCCCTTGGGGGTACTGCCCTTGAGCTATGACATGCTCAGCATGTGAATGTGGAGCATTTTTGATTGATATACAAAATAGATATGAATCACTTTCTGTCGGCACGCAGAATGAGATACAATTAGCTTAATATGTGATATAATTGGGTCTTGGATGTCCAATCGAGAAGAGACATGTCAACAAGAAATCCCCTAAAGCTGGTTATGGGAAACAATTGATATGGTTAATGTCCGTAATGTTGGTAGTCATGAGGTTTGGTAAATCTGTCTCTCCATTTAAACCACAACAAAGATTTACAAGCTACCTTGTGGGGGAGATGGTATGACCCTCAAATTTGAGAAGGTCATGGGGAGCAGGCCTTCTTCGCCTACATCTAAAGAACCGGAAAATGCCAGCCTTGTTGACTGCTGCATTGAATTCAGGAAGGGACTAAATGTAGACCCTTCTCCTTACATAAAGGGCTGCTGTCATTTTCACATTGTACTCAGAGGGCACCTTATAACCATGAATGTTACTAGCAGAGAAACCTTTCAGATTTAGAATGTTGAGTAGCTGTGCAAACGTGCTTTACCCATCTTAAAAAGCCCTTGGCAGAAGGCATTCTCAGATTAAGGGGCTGCCTCGGCTCTGCCTCACACATTGGAAAAAATAATATGAATCAGCAGCGCTTCGCTTCTATAATGTGGCTGACAAGTGCTGAACTTAATATGTAGTAAAGATACACGTGCCTAAAGGACACAATTCCTTACAAGGAACTGCATGCTTCAAAACTGTGTAAGAAGAAGATGAAGAAAAAAGAATCAAAAGATGCTCCCATAACTGTACCTCCTCCCACACAAAATATTTTTCCATGTTCCAATAGTTGCTATAGTGGGGTTCATAGCTGTAGAGCTTGCCCACAATTGGACTCTGCATACAAAAACTGCACTTGTTAACTCTAAGGCTGCAGACATGCACACAAGTTAGCTGGGCCCAGCTGCAAAGCTCACCTGCCTGCCAGTGACTGATGTGGAGGTTGCCCTTGTTCCTTCACCAGTCAGCCAGCTATTTTCCTCCTGTAACAGCTTTCTTTATTGCGCCACCAGCCAATACATTTGTTTGCTGGAGTGGAGTGGGATGAGCTGAGCAGATATGCAAGTTGGCATGCAGTTCAACTTCTGAGTGGAGCAAGAACCCCATTGTCAGGAGGCCTTTTTGTGACTGAGCAGATTCTTTTCCTGTACATGATGTGCACAGGTCTCTGGGAGGGGTCATTTGGAGACTCGTAGCCCATGACTTTGGATGTCAATCTCGGCGGCAGATTATTTCGGATTTTCCAACATAGCATGTCAATCAATGCATTGATCTGGGCTCCAACTTTTTCCAACACCAAGTTTCTTGGACAGCAACCCAATGGGGCCCTGAGCAAAGGAGCTGAAAGAAGAATGCAGCAATGTGGCCACAACATTAGTAACAAACTTGTGGATGCTTGCGATCCTTGCAGAGAGACAACCAGTGTCGGGTGGTTCTTAGAATGAGGGATAGATACTTGTCAATTATCAAACTGGATATACACACACACACACACTCACATATACCCACTGGCCCACCATTTCTCAAGAATTCAAAGAATTGGTTTTGATATATAACCATTGTTCTAAATTTTAAAAATGAAGAAGTCGATGAACTGATCAGAGAACCATTGGTGGTTCTTTGATGGTTCTTTCATGAAAATTGTTGGTTCTCTTTAAGGTTTTTGAAATAACCAGAATTAATGATTCTTTGATTCTGACTTTTTGCACAGAACTGGAATAGACATTTCTTTAAAAAATTCAAACACATGCATAACATTGAAACAACAAGGGTTTCGGTGGTTCTTTGCCTTTTATGAAGAACCTCCAATTCCGGTTCTTTAAAACAATTTAGAATGGATCCAGTTCCAGTTCCACACAAAAAGAAGAAACCCTAGGTACAGTTTTGGTCCAGTTCTTGAAAAATATAATTCAGGTTTTCATTCCCATTCTGGAGATCTGACCTGGTTCCAGCTCCAGTTCTAGTTAACCCAGTCTGAAATTGGACCTCTAAACCCGAGAAACCACCTTTGGGTTTTTTAAATTACCCTGGGTGGTTTTCATATTTTATTTATAAGATGGTTCTCAAGTGAATTGTTCTCACTCAAGTGTGAATTGGAAAGGCCAGGTTTCAATAGGCTGCATTTCAGTGCTAGAGCATTATAGGAATATGGAATGCACAATGCTGATTTCCAAAGTGTGTAGTGCAACTCTTGTGAAATAAGAAAACACATAAACTGTATTGAAAATGAAGTTGACACACATACAAAACAAAAACAAAACAAAAACCCCACTTGCCAACTTGCAAGCAGGCTACTAGACTTGCATGAAATGAAATGCTGGAAAGATTTAAAAAACCTAGTCTCTTTATGCAGAGGAAGCCTTTGTGTGTTAGATATGCTTTAATCCCTAGGCAAATATGTACCAAGGCAAATATAAGGGTATGTAAGGCCTTGACCAATAGGTAGTCATTGAAACTAAAACCTAAAATGACCTGCCTAGGTGGCATGTCCTCATTCATACACAAGTGAGGCCCTTGCAAAGATAGGCCTTTGTTACATATGAAGCATGCCTTGGGAGCATTCTTGTTTTTTTACATGGACAAGGCATAGATTAAGGTGCATAGAATTTTAAGGGTTTAAGGTTTTAGAGGATGGAGGAGTTGTGAAAGAGTTTTAAGAAATTATGAAAAGTGTAGAGGAGTTGATGATGCAATGGCAAAAGCTTGAAGCATTGATGTTGTGCAATTTGATTATTGAGCATAGTTCCTTTTCCTTGCTTTACATAATGTTGTGTAGATGATGTGTGAAGTGGAGATGAACATCACAAGTTCATTTAGAATCATCAAGTTTTAAGGTCTTAAAGTTTTATTTTTTTGTGATGGTGGATGATTGGGTTGGAGATTTGAAAGGAATAAAGTTGTAAGGCTCACCTCTATTAATTGTTCCATGCTCGAATTTAACAACTAATTTTCATGTTGGAGAAGTTGAAGTCTATGTGGTGATGGCACAACGTTGAACAATCTAAGTCTTTAAGTGAATAAGATGTTGAAAGAAAGGTTGGCAAGGAGGAGATTTTGCAAGTTGAAATAAAGGCACAACAATGATAGCTCCTCCTCCAACTATTCATGAATAAAAAGTTTCAGCCTCTTTGGAAGAGAACAAGTACTTGGGCCTTTTTTTTAATTCAATGTTTTTTCTGCTTTTATGGATTTTCAAAGTCTCAATGGATATGATCTAGTATTTCATAGTGTCTAGCAAGAAGAGGTTGGACAAAATAATACCTTCCATCCCAAAGGGCCTTGTTATGTATAACAAAAAAACATGGAACATCCACTATGAGTGGCCATGTTTCTATAAAACACTTTGTCATGTTGAACTTGTGCAAAGACTCAAAAACTTATTATTGACAAATTTTCACCTAATGCCCAATAGTTTTTGAAAAGTGGAAAATCCAACAACCCATTCCATTGCTGACTTTTTAATGCTTAAAATCTCTTATGATAAATTTCACCATGCTCAAGAACAATTCTTGGAGGATTTATGTTTATATATTATTAAATGATACAACCCATTGAGGTCCATTGAAAACATTTAGTTTAGGAGCTTAATCCTTTGACAATGTGGGAAGGTTATGTTTCCAAACATGTGGTAGTTTTACAATGAAGTAATACTTAACATGGTCAATAAGACCATCATGGAACACCATGTTTTTCTTGCCCTTGTTGAAGCCATCACAATTATTGCCACATTCATTTTTTGGATATCACAAAAACAATTTCACATGTTTGTTTTGATGGTCAATTACATAACAAAAAATGGGTTTCTTATCACATTGATATAGTGATCTTGGAGTTTCATGAGACATCAAAAGTTGTCATGATTGTGCAACCAAAGACTTTGTTTGTTCACTTTGACTTATGTCACAAAGTCGTAGTTTACGTGAAAGACAAATGCACCAATTTGAACACTCTCACAAATGCCTTAACAAACATTGTGTCATGTATTTCGTTGATGTAGAAACATGTCTTGTGTACTTAAGGTTGTTGAAACCCACAACAAGGGGCAAAGTGCCTCCATAATGAAGTGGGAGAAAATGTTAAATGAAAAAATTCTAGATTTTCTAAAGTTTCACAAGAATAATTAAGTGCTCCTTTTTTTCCATTCATATGATGTAACTTCATCATCAAGGTGTGATTATGCTACCAATATTAGAACAATTATATTTTTTGTTTTAAATGTTTGTATTGGTGTTTCCATGGTGTCTTGGTTTGATTAATGTGACATTTTTCTATTTTAGTCTTGAAGCTTGAAAACTTTAAACAACATAATCATGGGGTGGTTTGAAAGTTGTGTGAATTGACGTGTTTGTGTTAGCATTTCAACTTGAATTTTTTAAAAATTGTAGATCTAAGTGTGAATTGGTGTGTTTTTTTATTGGTGTTTATTAATCTTGAGTGTTTATAAAACTACAAAATCAAGGGGTTGAAATTTGCATGAATTTGTATGTTTATTATGATGTTTAAGCTTGAAGGTTTTAAAAATTACAAAACTAGAAGGATTGGAAGTTGAAAATAATTATAGAGTTGGAGGTCAGGATTGGTGTGATTTTTTTTTTGTTTAAGCCTAAATGTTGAAAAACTACAAAATGTTCATGTTGATAAAATCGCAGAGTAAGAATGTGGGATCCTTTTTGTACTTGCAAATGTTGTTTTTCTATGTTAATTGAACACCATGTGTGTCAATGTCTTTTTTTGTGCATTGTCTTTATGTTGCAAAACTATGTGTCAAATGTCAATGTTTTTGGTGTCATATAATTTTTTAGTTTGTCAAATGTGTTATATAGTTGCATGTTAAATCGAGGCAATTCTTAACTTTTAATGGTTGGGAATCAAATTGCCAATTTGACCTTCGGCCCTTCTTTTGTCCATAACTTGTGTTTTATATGTTCAAATGGGTCATGCAAGCCCATTTTAGACATCTATGTTCCAAGAATTTTCTAATAATATAAGGAACTTTTCAATCCATTGGGTTTTGACTCTTGCAATTGCTCCCTGAAAATTCGAGGGTCCACCAAAACTCCAACTCCCAAAGTGGAAGCTCCCTTGGGAGTGTGAGGGTTCATTCCCTCACACTTTCGTTCACTCCTAGGCTTCCTTTTTGGCCTGTAACCTTGTAAGCCTTTCCCTTGGTCACGAGCCCAAGGCTAGGGTTGCAACATTATGTCCATCTTTAAATTGAATTTCCTATCATTTTACTTCAAGAAGGTGATAATGACTGCATGTAACTTTAATAGCTCCAACTTTTGATTTTTGATGCATCTTCATCATCCAATGGCAAGTTGCATTGATTGTCATTAGTTAATCATTATGCATTATAACCATTATGCAATAACTCATGTGATTATAATTTAAAACATTTAAAAATGTTTGGTGAAACAATTATACACAATTTTTTTCCTTTCAACTTTGGCACAATTTGTTTGTAATGATAATTTCACACCTTTTTTTTCTTTGAATGTGTTCTTGAATGGAAAATGATGTCAATTCTAAATTTATTCATCATGCACATGTTCAAGTCCTTATTTGTTGGGCATCAAAGTTTTATAACAATGAAGTTATACATGCTAAGAAGGTCATTCTTTTTGTATTAAAAAACTATATGAACAAAAAATAGCACTACTACAAATCATGGGTCTAGTTCATAAAACAATTCCATTAAGGCACATATAAAGTGGTGATTGATTCCATAATAAATTGCATTTCACCATTCCTATTTTCTAGTCATTATGTAATGATCTTAATTGGTATTATACACACACATGCACACACACATGTATGACTTTGTGAACATTAAACAATGTTTTATCATTAAAAATGTGATCTATTTGAAATGTTTGTTGATTGTTTTTTAAAATGGTGTTTAATCATATCATGCATAATGTGTTCTTAATCATGCACAATCACTTTGCTTCTTTCATCAATATTTTTCACATTGTCAAATAAATTCAAAATTCAATGCAAACATAAAATTTAAGATGGTTTAAATATGTGAATATTAATTTTTTTGGATAATAATAAGGTGTGAAAAATTAACACATAGTGACCCTTGGTATACATGTCCTTATGTAAAGAAAATAAGTCTATGTCTTGTCGACACGAACTAGGTTTACTAAATAAATAAGTAAATGTAAGCTTGGGCTTTACATACGATTATTTTAATGCTCTATGCATTGGTATCTTTGAAAGTACATGACCACCCAACATTGATTCTTGCACTTCGTAGAGTTCTTGTCATTTACACTCCGAAAAATCCAATAAAAGATTGATGGCCGGCACCATCAGAGGGGAGACAAAAAGGGAAGGCCAAAGAAAGGCCAAAAAACTAACAGCCCGCAAGAACTAAAAAAAAAGAGTGAGAGAGCTAGTCCCTCTAGCTCTCTCCTACCATTTACAAAGCAGGTTCATAAAGTCATACATTTTTATGTCAACATTAATTCTATCTTATTTGATCTCTGCCATTAGCCTTTTTCTTTATGTTGGGCAAAGGCCTTAGACAAGGGCATTACCCTACATGTTAAACACTCCAAGCTTTTTTTCTTTGTATTTGAAAACACTTCATTGCATGGAATATTTGTTCCTTTGTTAAAGGACCTTTCCATCAATCAAATGTAGACCTTCCATCATTTGAATACAAAAAAATTGTGCTTTACATTGGGGAAGGCTTGTTCCCATAGGCCTCCTCCCTTACTTTTTGAGCTTAAACATTTGGGCTCCCGTTGTCGTTGATGCTACCACATTTGAAGTAGGGGAAGCCTTGGGGAAAAATCCTTCCCCTATCCTTATTAATTATGGAAAGAGGTAGCTAAATCATGTCAACATTAGAATTGCTTTCGCCATCAATTTTGATGTTATTCAAATTAGAGCATGCCTAGTGCTAGTAGTAGAATGACCCATATTTCGGATGAAGTATTACATGTGTCACTTAGTGTAATTCTTTTTGGGGCTAGTACATATACTTATGTTAGCAATGCCCTGGAATTAGGGTAAACCGGCCGGTGACTGAACACTTAAGCACTCAGGGCAGGCCAGATCCAAGGGGACGGCTCTGGTATTTCTGGTCTCCAAACAAAATTTGAACCCCTCTTCTTGAGGCATCTGAAACAATAACAATTGTCAAAAACGGATTAGAAATGAGAAAATTACGACCCCCAAAAGTACAGGGGTAAAGAATTCAAAAAAGCAAGCCACTGAGCACTACAAGGCCGGTCCCCAAACACCCAAAAATTTATTTTGATGTTGCTCTGTTGTTATTAGAGTTCAAAGATGATTTGTAAAACTTCAGGTGGCGCTCCTATAACACTTTAAATCATCTGAAATAATAAGAAATAAGAAAGTTATGAGGTTTGAAAGTAGGAGAAGAAAAATGAAAAAAAAAAAGCATTTTGCAATTCGATTTTTTTTTTCTTTATTGCTCTTATTTGGCTGGCCCATTGGCTTTGCATTTCAAAGATGATTTGTAAAGCTTGAGAAGGTGCTCCTATAACATTTTAAATCACTCAAAATGGAGAAGAATTGAGAAAGATCTGCCAAAATGTTTGGTCATAAGCATGTGATTGATGATGGGCCAATCTACCCTACATCACTAAAAGAAGTGATTATTCTTGATTGACCAATCATAATGATTAGCTTATGTGGTAAGATTTAAATGGTCTATCACTTTATTCAATCCATTTTTCAGGTTTAAGGGTGAGGATGTGGGAGTATTAACATTGCATCTTGGACGTGCTAAATAATAATAGAGGCTGAAATGGGGGCTGTGGTTAGGCATGCACTTAGGCATAGCCATATTGGACAAGAGGTTCCATACTAGTTAGTTGGGGGGTGCCTTTGAACAATGAACCTCTTTGATTGACCCATCACAACGAGGTTTTCAAAATTTGGTGACTCCCCCAATACAGTTTAAGTGTTCTCTCCAAACTTAGGCACATATAAGTTGTCAATATTTGCCTACCTATCAAGCTTCCAAGAGGACAATGTTGGGCAAAGCATATGGGACAAAGTCAGATGCAATTGGGAAGACACTGAGGAACACATTGAGAACTTGGGAACCCATAGGGAACTTAATGGGAAAACAGTGACAACTTAGTGGAAACAACAAAAATCCAAAAAATCCAACACCATAGTTGCAATTCCTGACCAACATTTATATTTCCACCTGAGTTCATCACGTATTTTGGCCTATCCTAATGGCAGGGGCATGAATTTGTGATCACATAGAGACATGGGTAACTTTTGATAAATTGAAAGTCTTTCATTCTCCCAGCAAGAATAGTTGGATGTCAACTCAAGCCTGACGTAGATGGCATTATGACTGGCCCAAGTGCACGACATGCGACTTGAGTGTCCTTAGGTTAACATACAGTTTTGGGGATGAGTATTTATTTTACTTGATGAATTTAAAAAATAATTGGGTGGATTGTGGGTAACATCTTTGCATGTGCTGCTAATGAATTTGTAATGAATTCAAGCAACAACATGTGAGGTGATCTATAACTTCTATTCACTTAGTTGATGACTTGATGATGCTCCACCATACCTAGGAAATAAATTGCACAAACATGCACTTGCTTAGAACACACATTTGTACTGAATATCATACAAGAATGGGACAAAGTTTGCCAACTAAGCTATGTGAATGAGAGTCTCTTCAGCCTTAGGGCTTAACTGGTTGAAAGACATTTGAATCTGGAATCCCAACCTACCAATCAGGCTTTGCAGCTTTTGGACTCAATTATTTAGCAAATATGGATGTTTAAAAAAAAGTTTAAAAATTATTATTATTTTTTCTTGCATACATCTTGCATTATTATTTGTAGCTGATTGCTTTCAAAGGGCTTTCCCCCCTCTTTTTCAGATCCCTACCATGAATGAAACTAATGCACTTCATTTGCAAATAATTTGGTTACAAATCCAATTTTATCTCAGAGTGTTCCTATGAAGAACCCATTTGGATTGCTGCGATTCTTTCTAGGGCTTTCCTAGTAGCCAGCGGCCTCTCACCAGGTACCTAGTCCATATCTTCTGCTGTGTTTGATCCCAATGTAATAGAGACTCCTGGAGCACCCAAAAACTGGAACAGACAACCGCAAAATTTTAACTCCACACAGTGTGCATGCATCCAGAAATCTTATGTTACAAAGAATGCATAATGCAAGCAGATTGTTATGAAGTCAGACAGGAACAATCCATTATTCTGTGTGATGTTCAACATACCATGCACCCAAACATGAAATCTAAACAGTATATGTCCAAAACACACAAGTGACAAGCACTAAGCTTGAGTATAATAATTGGGGATCATATTTTACATAATAGCTCCAAAATTGATGAATTGGTAACCCAGCTAATATATGTACACACACACACACATATACACCTTTTACCCTAGGGCCAGTTTTATCATTAAAGAATCCTTAAAATAGTGAAATGAATTTTCTTGAAAATAAGAAGCTGAGCTGGGAAAACCATCACAATTATGGCAGGCTACAATCTGAATAATTTCACTCCTCATATAACAATATTATAGTAAAGCATGAGTTTTTTTTTTCTCAAATTAAAAAAATGAATGAATGAATGAATTTTTAATTATTCATCTTGTCAATGTGGAAGCTGACCCTAGGCTATTGTATATGCTTTGTAATTTCATATCATTGTTAGACCCCTTAGCTTGCATAGATGTGACAACAACAATTCTCTGGAATAATTTTATCTGCAATCTTTTTTGATCATTACAGAGATCCAGTGATGATAGGTAAGGATGTCAGGATTTCAACATGCTACATTGTGATTTCACACTAGAAAATTACAACTGTGCATTTATGCAGTGAGAACGGTGATGCGCAAACATGCACATATTACGATCCGAATGTCATCTGCTTTTATTTGTATTGTATATCTCACTCTAGTGGGTTTGTTTCACTGGCACAGGCAGAGAAAGCTAAATTAACAGCATTACAACCATTGGGATTGAAACAGGGTGTTGTTTTTCAATTTAGTGACATCAAAAAATTTGGCAATGTTTTCCAAAATGATAGCAAAATTAGTCAAATTTTGAATTAGAAAAAAAAATGATTTCCAAAAATTTCCCATTTTTTTTGGTTTTGAAAAAAACAAAATGTGCTGAAAAAATAATGATGGATTGGTATGGAACATTGTTAACATGAATGCCAACAAATCCATCATATCTAGAGTCATACAATAATACTCAGCATTCGTCAGGACACACAAATTTTTTTGTTGCCTTACTCATGTGTGTGGATAGATACTAGATACAGTTTGCAATCCAATTGTGAAGAGTCTCTTTGCACTTCATGAACAAGGGATAGACTTGTATGTACCAGTGTTGGCCAGTTATTGTGTTTTGACCCAGTTATCAAGGTGGTTACTACTTGAAACAACTTGCAAACAGCAGATGAATTTTTTTTGCTAGCTAAGGTGCCCTCGATTATGCTGAGAAAATCAGCACTAGTCTGTACTGTGGCGTAACATATTTTGAGCATCTAGTCTGATTCTTACAGTTCTCTACATTACAGGGACACAATTTCACAACATAATCTTCAATAGCAGTAAATGGGTAGTTGTCTTGACCCTTGATGTTTGATATAAATAGATACATAACAGTGACAGGATTTTTTAATACATAACTCTTAAGAAGGAATGTGCCTAAGAGGTGACAAGTTTCAGATTTTTAAGTTGCAGTTGATGCAGGCCAAAACCCCAACACCAAAATTGAGCTCAAAGATTATGTCATAACCCCCCTGAGTGACATGACCATGACTCCAACTCTAAAAGCAGCAGTAGCCACTACAGTTGAACAAAACTTTCAAATTTTGCAGGGATTTTGAACTTGCAATTTAGAAGGGATGAGAATTCAGATCCAGAATTTATACAAAGAACTCATTTTTCCATTCCAATAAAGATGACAAAGACACCACCACCCCTTTGCCAAACTCTTATGGATTGTGGATCTGCTGCACTTGGAGCACTTTCTGAAGAAATGGCAGTAGAAGTGGATTGTTCATCAGGTTGGTTGGACTCTTGTGCTCTGGACTTGTGTGTGACCCAAGCCAAGGTTATGTGCTAAGCCAGCTGGATAGCATGCCAGATTCCACAACATGATTTGAAATACTCTGTGGTCGACATTGGACCTTGGTTGCAGCTCAGTATGAGATATCTGACAAAGACTTGTAACGCCGAACGAGCCCCTTAGGGCTATCAATGATTGCAACACTTTTCGTGTGAGGCATTGACTTGAGAGAAGAAAGCCTCTTGGAGGGCACTGGTATTGATGAAGATACATGATTTCTTGACCCTGGCAGTGACTTTTGCTTCACCAGTTTCTTCAATGATCGAGCTTGAACACTGCATCGGAGGCTATTAGGACTCCGCTTGATATCACAAGTTGAAAGTCTATTCCTGTGAACCCGGGGGATGATCCCAAGGCTTCCTTCTTCATCTGATGTATTCATGTCAAGCACCATCCTATTCTCACATGACGAGCTTGCTTCTGCTGCTGCACTGCATGAATGTGACCCCACATCAAGGCTCATCAGCTTCTCGCTCTCTAAGCTTGATGAGCAGTTTGATCCACAATCTGTGACTGGGCTACCTTGCATTGGGTCACTTAATCTTGGCTGAGGTGAAGCTAATTCTGACTTGTCTGGAGGCGTCAGTGCAGCTTTCAAAAGAAGCTCAAGTGCATGATCTTTGTTTGAAGTAGTAGAAAAGCCAGGCTCCTTGAAAGACTCAGACTTTATCTCCATTCGTCTCTCTTTTTTGGAAGTTGGTTGATGTCCCTTCTTTGCTACTCTGCACCAGTCACAAATCCAGCTCCCAGAGTCTGCCCCCTCCATTGATGTGCAGCAATAACTGCAAGACACATGCAAACTCAGATTGTAAAATGGTGTGAACTAGGGTTACAATGGCAAATCGCTAATGAGACTTCAACATTGTTTTGTTGGTGAAGATTTCAGGTCCTACATTGTGCATAGCCCTGCCACAAGTAGTATAGGAAGGACATTCTCTCTAGAGAGTGAAAACCCAAAATTTGCTAGGCATTGCAAGACTTTAGATGTCAGAATCATTTGATGACCTCCCCAATGATGACCTCTCTAAAGGAAGATGGACCTTGACAAGGGCTGTCTAGTGTGTCACTCAAGTCCAATGCTAAACCAAAACCCCAAATGCACTTGCAAAGCACTTTAGCTTTACTTCCAGTCAAAACCTTCCTGGATCCATTGCTTCCTACAAACCCTTGAAACCATGTTTCCTATGCAAAAAAATTCTAAGCATGTCCTTAGCAAAACATGGTTCCAAGGGTTTGTAGGAAGAAATGGAACCACCATTTCCTAAGCATGTTCTTAGCTAGAGTAGATGCATCATGCTGCACTTGTAAACTAGCATTGTGATCCTCTCCTTCCTAATGGAAATTGTACATGCTAGTGAACACCTACACAATAACATTTAGCCTGATTCACAAAGTCCAACACAAATGGTGCACACACACATCATAGTATCAGATGCCTTTCAAGAGATGAGAGGTACTAGGTTCATGTCCAGTCAAATGGAGCAGAGGGAAACACAATGCACCATGTCACAGCACAATGGAAACCCTAACTTGCTCTTTGGCAAACTTGATCCAAGCCATAGCAGAGACATGAGCCAAAAAGCAATTTGGGTGCTCAATCTTCTGAAGACCCTAAGTGCCCAAGTATGCAATCTAAACTAGAAGCTGCATAGCTTGATATGAATAGTCCCATTACCACCAAGGACTGGATAAAAGTTCCTCCATTCATTCTTGAGGCCCATGTTGAATAATCAACTGCATTGAACTTTTCCAGCTTGGTAGATCAGGAGTTCTACATTATTGGGTTTGATGGTGCTAACAGATCACTTGGGAAGGTTCTTCGTCAGTTTGCCTAGGTTACATCCATTTTCTTCTTTTGATCCATGGTGAAGAAACTTGCTTTGATGTCTGGACAACTTCCTCTGTCTATATGTCCTATAAGGGAAGGACCTTCTACTCTTGGGCTAAGCAGGTTGGGAGGCTGGCATTGTGTTTCTTATGATGATGAGTTTCTGAGAAGGGAACCAAACTTAGTTGTGGCACATCACTAGGTCGTGAACTTGTGGAACAACTAGAATGAATCTGAATAAAGCTCCTTACCATAGAGAGCATGAGAGAAGAGAGAGAGAGAGAGAGAGCTCAAGAGAGAACACGAGACTCAGAATTCACTTGGAACAAGAGAAACCAGCTTTAGAAAGCTTCAGAAAGCTTGGTTCAACATACTCCAAACCAGAGATCATCAAACTTGCGGAGCTCACAGCCCATGAAGATCCAATCTTTAACAGCATTAGCAAGAAAAGTGACAAAGAAACCAGCTGGGTCTGAGGGTTATGAAGTCTAATACAGTGCAACAAAGTTAACAAAGCTACAGTTTGCAGACCATGAGAAACCAAACAATTGGAAAAGGATATTATATGAAGACTGCATGGTCACATTGAGCACAACTTGGTTGTTGGAAGGTGTGATGTGACTGATTCTGAACTAATCTGGCAGAAAAACAATTGAAGAAAACTTCCCAAGTTGAATAAGATCGACAAGTTCCAGAATACTAGTATGCTATCAAGACCCAGCTCAACAAGCTAGAGCTGCCACCACGGGTTTAAGTTTAGAAACTTGCAGCAGAATTTGGAAATCCAGGTCTCCGACTAACCTGAAAAGGTTGGAAAAGTTCCTTGGAGAGCATTGACAACACCAAAAGATCATGCCCAAATTTAGAGACTTCAGAAGTTCTATAGAAGAGCTTCAACAGACTAGGTTTCAAGGTAGGAGGAGACGCTCGAGAGGATTACTAGCTCAGCGGCAAGCTGACATCGTGAATGGCCCTGGAGTAGCGTTTCTACACGTTTGAGAATACAGTGCTTAACTCTCAATTGAATTTCTCCAACTTCACAAGTCGCAGAAACGTTGTCTGCAAACAGTTTCAGACTAAAGTAAAGAAGATCAGATGTTTGCAGGGCCGCTGTCCAAGCCTGAGGATCTTGAACATCACAGTACACCTTTGGACACAATTGCTTAGGTTCACGAAAGCTCCAAAGCATTATGGCTCACAGAGAGAGAGAGAGAGCGAGAGAGATTGAGAGAGAGAGAGAGGGAGAGAGAGAGAGAGTTGCAAATGCAATGCAAGGGGTGCCTGACGTGCGAAGCTCTGGACAACTTACGTGTGCTGGATACGGGAGCGACAAGCGGAGCAATGCTGAAGCTGATCGGCGAAGCCCACATCCCCACACATGCTACACTCCAGCTGCTGCTGCATCTCGTCGGAGCTGCTGCTCCTCCTCATCCAGCTGCCATGATTCTCATCACACCCACGCTGCTGCTGCATGGGCAGCTCATGCCGGCGCACTAGTATACTTCCAATCTGCGCTATACCACCACCATCATCACGACTTCTCGATTCCATGATTTCTTTCTTTCCACAGCAGCTCAAGCTTAATCAACACTCTGATCACCGTGACACGTTTTACGGTTTACCCCAGTATATGTACAATCAAGAGCGAACCAGTAGTGCAGCTGCTGTAGCTGGTCTTGCAAATTCTCTCTCATGATCTCCTCCACCGCAGCTGCTTTGAAGTCCACTGGTGCTCAACGCCATGCTATAATAATAAATATCCGCGCCTTCCTTAATGCTGAGATATGCAAACGGCGGTGGCAAATTGCTCATTTTTTTCAAGCTACTAACATGGTGGTCCTCCTCAAGGTTCCAAGTTGCTTTGTCGTTTCTCACCCTGAAAACACCGTGCACACCGGTTGTATCCGTTGCTGATCGTTGAAAGCACGCTGCAATTAGAGGAGATGTCTAAGTACCTGTGTAATTGGTGGAAGCCTGCAAGAAAGTCGCAGGTCGCAGAATCTCGCTAGCACTCCATTACCAGACTTCCACAACAACTTGATAAAAAGCAAACGTGACCAGGTATGGTGGCATCTAGCTGTAGCAGCTACTAGAACTAATCCAGAACTTGCCGGCTCACTTGAGAATTGCTGCATTTACAGCTCGATCTTCTTGATGTTTGTTGAGTGACTGACGTCTCGTGGCTACTTTTCTCAAAGAGTTGGAATGAAAATCACTGTGCCATCACCAGCATTCGGGCTCTGCAAGTTGAGACCTACTGCGAGAATACCACCGAAGCTCTAGAGCTTCTGCTTATAACCCGTGCAGATTCTCGGTGCAACGTGCTTGCTGCTGGTGAAACAACTCTTCTGTAAGTACTACTGTTGGAAACAGCAAATGCAACCTCGAGTTGAAGACTCTGAGGCGAGCGAGCAAGTGCGACAACTCGCTTGAGACCGTCCTTTAGCGACGATCGATTGAATGCAAGTACTCTTCAAAACTCGCACACAGGAGAAAATGAAGATCGAGTATATATATGTCGGTTATAGTCTTCCAACGTCTGGGCTTGGTGCTGCTGCTGATGAGACGAGAGCCTTAATATTACTAACTAGAGCACGTCTCAAAGCCACATAAAACAACAAAAAAGTGTTGGAAAATGAAAGATCCGCGATGACAAATTGGAGCTTCTAAGATCAAACGTTGCTGCTACACAAAACAGGTCTAGTTACAGAGTACTGCTAGTCTGCTGCAAAAGAAAGAAAGAAAGAAGGAAAGAAAGCATTCCTAAGAGCCAACCTTAAACTAGGATTATCCAGAGCTTGCAAAACCTGCTTCAAGTTCCAGACAACGACCGACCAAAAAGCACACACAAGAAAGAAAAACCACGCGTGTGCACACACGAAGTAGTTGAACTTGGATCTCGACTGCTTTAAGTTCCACCTCAGATGTCTACAAAAAACCACTAAAGACTCCAATACCGAAGTTTCGCCTCTAAACCAAAACCACCGAAGAAGTTGTAAACTACCACCACCGCATGGGCGGCAATAATAATAAACCTCTCACACTCTCGATTCACAAGTTGTTGTCGTCACAGAGCTGCGCTTGTCTTCGTTCTCAGACGACAACGAAGGACATAATTCCAGAAAACACTCGACGTCGGGGCGTAGGTTCTAGAAACTTCTTGGTCAGATTACGCGGCCCGAATTTACGGCCCCCGCCGCGAAACACGAAGAAAAAACATGCACCAACAAAGAGTGAAGGAAAAACAGGGTACACTTGCGAGAGAAAAAAACGGACACGACAAACATCGACACAGAAGCCGAAAGCGGCAGCAGCGACGCTCCCACAAAACAACGCGAGTCCAAAAGGAAAAGAAGAGAGTGAGGGGAAGACGAGAGAGAAGAGAGAAGGAGAAGGGAAGGAGAAGGCTGAACCATGGTTCGATCCCCGACACTAATTGCCACTAAACTTTGGCTCGAAAGTAAACCCGGGCAGGAGAAATCATCCATCAGACTTGCCTAGTGAATGACTGCCATCCATCTTTCTCTCTCCCTCCCTCCTCTCATAATCCATCCCTGGATATTGTTTCATCCACGATGCCGTTCGCATTAACGGAAAACATTGCAGTAAAATAACCCTGGCTAGGAAAACTCATCCATCAGACTTGCCTACTAAATCTCTCTCTCCCTCCTCCTCGAAATCCATCCCCCACATATCATCTCATCCACGACGCCGTTCGCGTTAATGAAAATCGTTTTCAGGGCACAGGTGGGATGGATGGACCAGTTGGATGGGTGATCATAATACCGTAGTTCTGGTCTTGTGGAAACCGTATATATACGGGTCCGTACTTCTCAGGAAACGTACATGAAACAAAAACAAAACAAATGACAAATACCCTACGACCTATAAACCGCATCGTGTTCTCCGCCAAACACAAGGACGGGTAACTTAAAGTAAGTAAACCTTTTACTAACTTACGTGTTAGTCAGTGAGTTGTTCTCAGGTGAAAGATGAAATAGTAAGTTATCGACTGAGAAGGTAGTAAGTATCCTGGTAAGTATCCTGGTAACTTTTTGTTCTTGAAATAATAAACAATAAATTTAAACCATATTTTATGGACTAGGCAACTAGTGAGAGGCATCCATCCTGCGTGTCTGCTACTTCCGGGTAACCGGACGGCACGAGCTGGTTACCGGACATAACCAACTGCAATGAGAATTGATTTTCCCTCTTTTCATCTACGAAAGAGAGTAGTTACAGCAGTTTCATCCAAGAAGTGAATGGTTACATAATCATAACCAGTAGCAGGGGGCGTCTTGATGACGTGTCACTTCCTGATTGGACATCCACACAACAGTTATATGACATAACCTGCTGAGCTCATGGATGTGAATCCCATAACCTGTCGAGCTCATGGATGGAGTCTCATTTTCTCTGCGCCTTCTAG
>Ga0209208_10003811_pt1 | contig 21552 bp, 10 predicted proteins | sample S1TSphfallax_3_FD_187694 | JGI IMG/M metagenome (GOLD analysis project Ga0209208, IMG submission 187694) | Host-associated microbial communities from peat moss isolated from Minnesota, USA - S1T2_Fd - Sphagnum fallax MG (SPAdes) (version 2) | ecosystem: Host-associated > Plants > Peat moss >...
AAAGAACCGGAATGAGAAATGCGAAAGACCGACGGTGGGGGGTCGATGGGATAAAGAACCGAAGTGGGAAATGCGAAGGACCGAGGTTGGGGGGGGGGACCAACGATTGTTTGAAAAGATAAATTTTTTTTTTAACAAACCAAAAACATGAACCAAACATTGTTGAAGTAACACACCTATGCATTATGCACGGGGCACACACTAGTGCATCAAATAAACTAACACCCACATAACCCAAATTGCAAGAGGAGGAAGGCCTAAGGAAGCCTACCACACAAAGGCATACCAATTGAAGGGAGACTAAAATTGAACCCTTGTTTCACACCCCATAACAACCTTCAAAATGTAGGTCTCCAACACCACTAACATTTGTGAATCATCAAATAACAATGTTTTATAATGAATATTGGCACTCCTAAAAGCTCCACTGATGTGTTCATAAATGATCCACAAACATTCCTCAAAGCTCCATTGACGCTCCTAATTATTCCATCAACACTTCTCCATGCTCCATGGACAATCCTCAAAAATCCATAAACATCTAATGATGCTCCACTAGCAAGGCTTCAAATGTTACTTAAACAGGTAGGTCCTCTCAAGAGAACCTCGAAAGGACCTGCCTACTTAGCTACAAAGGCCTTAGAGATAAGCCTAGAGCCCGAAAGATCTAAACTCAGGCACACTTTAGGGCTATTAAAAAGGTCCTTACATCTCTCCCCAGCCCCTAAACCCTGCCCTGGCTCTGAACCCTTGCCCTACACCTTGACCCCTACCCTAAACCCCAACCCTTGCCCTAAACCCTAAACTTTGATCCCTGCCTAAACCATGCCCCATTTACCCTCTTACTCTTCCCAGTGACCAGCAGCTGTGCAGTTGTTGGGTTGTAAAGTTCCGTGCAAGGATGAGTGCCAAGGAAAAAGTGACCCATGAAAACGGGGGTTGAAATGTGGGGACCCATTTCCAACGCTGCAAAAGGGTGGCTGGAAACTGGACCTCTTATCCACAGCGACAGTAGGGAGAGGAAGGAAGGGAGTGAGTCAGGAGAGAGAGAGAATGGGCGTTGATAGCAGCGCGGAGTAATCGTCGTCGATTGGAAGAAGAAGCGTCGTCTTGCAATCAGCAGCAGTTACTTCTTGGCCTCCCTGTGCCGAATCTAGAGTTGTTCTTTCCCCGCTGCACAATGAGTAACAACAACAACTGTTCCTGCTCCTCCTCCTCCTCCTCCTTGAAACCTCAACATTTTTCTTCTTCTTCTTCTGCTTCTTCGCGCAGTCGTGAGCTACTTGTGTTCTAATCTACAACTCCTGCTAGACACAGCTCTACAAGCATCTTTCAGACTCCAGAGTTTTCAGTATCCTGTTGCAACAGAAGAAGAAGCTGGTATCCTGTTGCAACAGAAGAAGAAGCTGGTATCCTGTTGCAACAACTGTTCATGAGTTTTTCATGGCAGTAGCAGCCGCAGTAACCAGCTTGCGGTGTTGGAAGCTATGCTTTCCATCGCTACTCTATGAGTAGCTTTGTAGTAGTAGTCCTTGGATCCTCGCTAACTGAAGTTGCTCTCCTGCCTGTCACCGGCCTTCGTTCTGCCTTGGTTTCTTTTAGAGGATGTTTTTTTGAAGACTATATTTTTGCATGGTGAAATATGCCCTAAATTTCTATAATTCGTCTTTTGCCTTAAGATACTTTAAAGTGTAAATGGCAAGGCCATAGTGTGACACGCCCCTTGTTTCTTGGAGTTTTGCCCTTCAAAGTTCAGAGTGAAAGACTCAATGGATTTTGGGGTTTGAAGAAGCATTTTTAATTTTTTTTGGTGTCATGAGTGACGAAGAACAATGTTTGCAGGCTTCAGCAGTAATTAAATTACTTTCTAAATTGTCAAGTTTTTTAGAAATTTTGTGCCCAAAGTCCCAAAATGTTGAAATTTCATGAAGCTGCGGAATTTTGGAAACCTAAAGCTTATAGACTTTGGTCATTAGGATGTTCTTCAGAAAAAAATTTGTTGTTGCAAGTGTACGCAATTTTTCTTGGCCATTAATATAGCTTCGACCTTTGGTGGAGAATGGGATATTGTGGGTACAAATGTGGATACTATCAACGTTATCAAAGCTTCTATTACCTGACTAGAATTTCCATTCTTCATCTTGGTCATCACCATTCTCGGCTGAAGCTTTTACGAGAGCTTGGGTACCTATTGTGATTCATATTAATTAGTTTAACTAATTTGTGTGCAGCCGAAAGTTCAATTTAATTGTTTTAAAAATGAGTCACCTTTGATTGGCCCATCACCAAAAACTCATTCTCAAAACCCCCAAATATAAGTTACACATGTCTACGATCTTTTACATAGTATATTATAGACCTACTTGATTTTACACGTATACCAAATGTAAGTTCTTAACCACACACACACACAACATTGATGAATACAATTTATATTTTAAGAAAATATCCTAAAAATAAAGGGCCCACATGATTTTTGTAAAATAATTACTCTTGTAATAAAAATATTCATGGTAAATATACCATGAAGGTAACAATAACATGCGAGGAATGGTACATGATTTCACCCTAGCTTATGTGTGACCTTAGAATGAAAGGCCAACCATATTCTCCCCCATTGCCCTTTGATTTCATAAACCGGCTTAGGTATAACAGTATGTTGTGTGAAACTTCAAAGTTACAGTGTATGGAATAGCAAAAAGGCCATGCTTGTGGTTACCCTTGGCCCACCCATTTTCATCCGATTAGAGTGAAGTAGCTCATATAAATGTTCAAAATTTCAGAATATTCTCAAAAACCCTAGAAGTAGACCTAAGAACAGGCTAGGTGATCTCCCAATTTCTTAATCCATAAGGGTTCTTAAATCACCCCCCATGGACCCTAGGATTAATAATCCATGCCATAATAACCATGGGTTTAAAAGTCCATGCAATATGGACCCTTAGTTTCAAAAGTCCATGCATATTTGATCCCAAGTTTAAATGTTCATGCATATTTGCCCTTGGGTAATTACTAATGGTTAACATGTATTAGGTATAAATTTGACTTTTATAAATGTTAATATATAATTATCTTGTTAATTAGATAATAACATGTGCTAAATTAAAAAATTATTTTTGTAAATGTTAAGATTTTTTTAAAAAATAGATATTAGCATGTATTAAGTAAAGATGTGAGTTATATATATATATATAATATTATATTATTTAAATATATTTAAACATGTACTAAGTCTATATTTGAATTTTACAAGTGTTAATTTATATTTTTTAAACTAAATATTAACATGTATTAAATGTAAATTTTATTCTTTTTTTTTAATTCATAATATTTATATTAACTAACTAATGATTAGTTAGTATATTAATTTTTCTTTGAATTACTTGTTAATGCTGCATTTTTGAATTGGTGTTGGCTAGGTAACTGTTTTAGTTGTTAATTAGTGTTCTATTTTGAATTAATGTTAGGTAATTATTGTAGTTAATAATAAGAACCACTTAATTTTGATCCTGACTCCCCTGTGAAAACAATGAATTATTCTGGATTGTCAATAACATTCCCAGTTTCAACTTTTTCAGTTCTTGAAAACAATGAATTATTCTGGATTGTGAATAACATTCCCAATTTCAACTCTTTTGGTTCTTTCATACTATTGCCCACATCTGTTACGATAAACTAAATCCATTTTTCTCATAAAGATTCATTTTGAAGACTTCCATTCTTTGCACACCCTCATTTCTTTCAAAGTCCTTTGACTAATTCAATATTGCCTCCATATGCTAAAGCTTGGGTTATGCTGTGACAAATATGCAATCCTCGCCATTGTTCACAATTTCCTCACCTTTTTATCATCCTTTTGTTCTCGCCTTTATTGATGATGAAGCAAAACTTTCTAGTCCTTGATAGTTTTTCCATTTTTTATTTTAATTGTGTTTGTTATTTTTTCATTATTGTCTATTGAACTCGGGGGTGGATGACATTATGTTTGTCATAAGGCTGGGTGGAAAGCTCTATTCAAATTTCAATATGTGAAAGTTCAATTTCATTTTGCACACTCAAAGTTTCTACAAAATATTTAGCTTGCCAGCAATGATCAATTGATGGGATGATGGATTTTAAGGTCATGTTGTGAGTTCTATTAATCTTTTGATATATGAAATGCCAATGAATGCCCTTCAAAATAATCACTAGGCAAGTTAATGTAGTCATATCATTGCCAAAGCATTTGATATTCATGCAAAGGATTAATGTTTCCAATATTTTGATTGTTTCCTCATTCATTTTAATAGTTTTTATGTGTAAATCACATCTACCATTACTTTTATGTTCATATATATGTGTCAAGCTCAACCATCATATCAATTATAAAGCATTTGAAATTCACGGAATTGATTCATGCTACCAATATTTTGATTGTTCCCTCATTCATTATTGTTTTTTTTAATGTGTACATGTTATTTGTCATTGCATGTATGTTCATTTGTATGTGTGAAGGTCATCTGTCATGGCTTTGATGTCTTTTCCATGATATCCTTTGCAACAATTTCTTCACTAAACCCTTCCCCAAAGCAATGGCCTTTAGTAATCTCCACTGAGATTATTCAAGGGAAATTTATAATTAATATTAAATAATTTAGTAATGGGCATCATCAATTTTTAATTTTTTTTAATTCGTGACAATTTGGTTTAAGCCAAATAGAAATTGTAATTGACAAGATTTTAAATATCTATCAATTTTAAATATTTAACAAATCATATTTTGGTGGTTTCTAAAAAGCTTTCCTTATATATTATGCCTTCCTAAAATTATACTTATAAGGAAGTAATTGTGTGTTTTGTAAAATCAAATTCACAAACAAACAATTCCTTTCTTTTGTTTCATTAAGAAAATAATAATTCATTTCCATCATCAATTTTTTTAATTCATTATTTGTTAAGAACTTATAATTAATTCCTCAATCCGAACTAATTGTAAGGCTAATATACAAATTGAAAAATTGAAAAAAAATAAAATCATGATTTTATTTCTACAAATATTATTTTGTTGGACTAATATGGTTTTATCCATATTAGTGAACTAATCATGGTACTAAGTTTTATCATAAATACATTATGGGTATGCTTATATAGGGATTTTAAAATTAAACCACCTAAATCAATAAAAACACCAACTAATGTGCATTCAATATGTAAGGGAATTTTTTATAAACAAAAATAAATGCAAAGTTCACCATTTAGGATTAGGATCGTTTAGTTACATCTTGATTATTCTCACAAGCACATTATATTATTTTCTTCCTAAACACATTGTTGCTAACATTCATTGAAAAGTGTAACCTAAAAACAACTTATAGCCAATTTTTTACAAGTAGTTTTTTTTATTATATATATGTTGGTTTCAATATATTATTGTTTTGGCTTTGAATTTTTGGATGTTGGTTTTTGTCACAATTGGACTTTCATTGTCAATGGTTCCCTCTTCTTATATATCGCTTGAAACAAGAATTTTGACATCCTCTATTAACTTTGATTTTTCCTCGCCATTAATCTTTTTTTTTTATTGCCTTTGAGGGGATAGAGGTTGAAATTGTTTGCGAAATGTTATGTCACATTTTTTTTTGCATTTGTATGGTAACTAGATGACATACTTTTTCTTGGGCTTTCTAGCAAGGTGAAGAACTTTTCATACTCTTCTTCTAGAGTTGTTCCTCTCTGAATGATCTCCTTGCCATGATATTGCAACAAATAGTTCCTTTCCTTATTGTTGTTATTTTTTCTATCATCACGACCATTGGTAGACCCATACAATGTAACACCTTCGTACATTTATTGTGCTTACAAAAAACTTTTCTTTTTCATGTTCAAGCATTTCTCAAAATAATGATAAACACAATCAAAACATGACTTCCATTTTTTACATGAAATCATTATCAACATCCTTTCATAGGTACTTGCATTGTGGTATCTTGATGTAGGTTGTTAACGCTTGACATAATAATAGTTGCCAACCACCCAATTAAAGGAAACTTTTCTACTTTCAATCATTTCTTTTACTTTCAACAATCTATTGAACCTTGTAATTCATATGTTCAAGTTTGTTTCGCTTGTATTATAAATGTTCCATATTCATAAATATCAAGTTTTATTCTTATTCAAGTTAGCCTTATAATAAGCAAACCACATATAGCTCCACACCATACACATCTTTTACCAACTATGAACATGCATTTTGTTGTTATTAATGCATTATTGTCATAGAATGCATGCTATTTTGTGAGTGTGTGAACATGAACATGAGAATTACTTTCACTGAACAATGTTTTTCCATATGCAATGGAAAGAACTTAAGACATTGTCCATTTTTAAAAAAATTGTGGCAGCAAATGAATGATGTCTTGCTATACTTTACAAGCTTGCAACTAACTAATTATCTTTGATTGGAACTTTATTGTTGGTTTAAAACTTCCATTGTTTCCCCTTAAAAAAATTACACACACAAAAATTAATTACGATTGCATACAAATTCTATGATGTTTGAAGCCCTTGTTTTCAGTAGTTCAATCTACATTTAATGCTTAGAAAACCCAATTCTTGTACTTTTGAAACTGTTTTTTCTAATCAACAAAACTTCACATCCAAATGGAATTTGTCACAACTACGCATTTTGGATAATAAATTGTTCTACACGTTATGTTGCTACTTCTTATGAATATCAACAACATCATCTATCTTTGTGTTGAACATATTTAGCAAAGCCAATTTCTTTAGGTGTGTTGTTTGCATCATTGGAGTTCATTTTTGTCCTTGGTGTCACCAATTCCATGCCTTCCTTTTCCTCATCCATCATGCCATCTTTTGGGCATGGTGTCTCTAGCATCGTGTTTTTTTTTCATCATTCGACTCCATTGTTCTGCCATTTGGGCATGTTGTAGAATCCCCCTCCTCCACCTTATTACTAATTATATTGGCCTCCATTAGTTGGTCCATTTCCTTTTTGTAAGCAAATATTGGTGCTTCATATGGATCATCTTTTACATTTGAATTATCTTTTGGCCATTTCTTTTCTAAAATTATATTGTGTTTTTTTTGGGGCACTTAGAATCCTAGTAAGTAATTGCATTGTTGATGAAATCATTTTTTGAAATTTCTATTTGATAGGTTTGCTAGCCATGGATTGTTTTTAGGTGGTTATGGCAAGTTGTTCAAAAATTCCAAGATAAACATTTTGATTAATGTCCCATATATCTTGTAATCTTGTAAGTGGTTAGTAGATGCCCAATATTTAACCTCTACTTGGAACTTTGCATCTACACTCTTTAACTTTTTTTTCTATAAAAGAATACAAATCCAAATATGATGGCGTTTGATAAAAATGCCATGGATATGGATATTGTGACATGATGCAAATGAAAAAAACTTTATCATAAGTTTCTTTGACTATTCCCTTCAACTTCAAAATAAAACTAAACAAAATGCACAAAATAGTCCACATTTGGGAACATGTCAAGTTGGTGACATACTTATAGTTATCCATTCAAATTTTACATTTGAATTTAGCATGACAACCATTGGTTTTGATTGAACCATTTTGTTGGTAGTTTTGGAATAGTACCATTACCAACCAAATGGTTCAATGATCATTTGTTTCAATAGTCATTACAATTTTTTTCAATAAGTAACTTCAAAGTTCAAGTTCAATTGTCATTTTATTTATTTATTTGCATAATCGAATATTTCATTATGAAATAACATACTTTGAAATTTTTTTCATGTTTACACATTTATTGAACCACAATTTAATGCAAACAATGGGATTTTAGTTCCTCTTTCATTTGTTGACACATTTGTTGTTTTCAACTATTGTACATGTCTTATGGTTTCAAGGTTAACCTTATCATTTGACGATTCACATGATGTTTTAACACTTTATTTCTAAATTTTTATGGTACCCAAATTCACCTACCTAGAGTTACAAACATTCATCTTTGGGATTTTATGAATTATGTCAATAATAAGTTGCCAAGGGTTACCAAATTCTTTATTGACAAATCATAAAATAAGCTTGTGAAAAAATGTTATGGGATCAACTTCTTTAAATTCACATGTTCTGTGGAGAAATTCGTGGCATGTGTAAACATCACCCAATTGTAATCTTCCATATATTCCTTGGAAATGTTTATAATCTATTTGAGCAATGTGAGACTTTCTTTGCTTATCTTCACATTTGCCCATTGCCATGCCACCCATTCATTTTTTTTTTAGTTGTCATTTCCCATTATATTCTTTGCATTTTGCCACGAGCACAAAAAACCACAAAAACAAAAATAAACCAAGGACACAACCAAGGAAACAACCTCAAAATAAATGTAAACCAAAGTCTAATATAAGATTAAAGACATAAAAACGTAAGGCAAAAACATGATATATGCTAGAAGATGATTCAAACATAATTTTTTTTGATAACATATGAAAACAAAGGTTATGACAAAAAAATACCCAAAACTAGTGTTGAATAGATAAAAGGTAATGAAAGGTCCTACTCGTATTTATACCCCATTGGGGACTTAATTCAAAGAAGTTTCCATACAGGTTTCCATGTGTGCACTAACCAAAAAAGTTTATTGAAAAGGTTCCTAACTAAATGAATTAAAAGTCAATTAAAACATAACTAATGATTAATTCAAATTATACCCCGTTGGGGACTTAGCTCAAGGAAGCTTCCACAAATATTTCCATGAATGCACCAACCAAAAAAGCTTTTCGAGAAGGTTTATAACTAATAATGAATTAAAAATCAACTAAAAATTAATTAAAGGTTATTAAAAAATTAACTAACGGTTAACTAAGACTTAATTAGTAATTAACTAAAAGTGAACTGGGAATTAACTAAAAGTTAATGATGATGCAAACGATGATGGATGCAACTATGTTGGTGCCAACGAGGATATAAACGATGGGTGATGGTGGTGTTTGTGACATGTTCTAGTTTCTAATAAATGTTAGAAGGGGATTAAATAGGTGTCATCTTTTGGATATTCCAAAGGTTTTTTTGTTATTTCACATATTATATTTAGTATACTTGATATTAATGTATTTTCAATCATAAATTCCAAGGTGTTTGGTGTGACAATTATTGATAAATTCTTTTCTTGTCATAGTAAAATAAAGGTTTAACAATTGCAAACATGTGGGAGAAATAAAAAGGATGCAACTAGGCAGTAAGGGTGGAGTAAATGCAAGTTGAAATATAAATCACGCAAATTAGTAGTAGAAGGAGAAATAATGTAATTTGATTATATAAATAGCAAGAATGGTTGTAGATGCAAGAGGTTGAGAGAATGCATGAAAATAAAAAAAAAACAACATTAAATGGTATAAACAATGTAAAGTGTCATTGGCTACCTCATATTGTTTTAATCTAATGGTCACATGCATCTTAGTGGGGTACATGCAATGTTTGGATTGACACATACTTCTTGGTGGGTCAATAGGGTTATATGCCACTAAATTGGATATAGTTTAACATTCTATATGATTTAGATGTTACAAAGTTTAATATACTTCATATTAAAGTAATATAAAATATGACTTCAGTATTTCATGTGTTAAAAATTTCAAAATGAACCAACATAATTTTTTTCCATCCTATTTATTTTGTTCAGTTCTTTTGCAAAAAAAGTTTGTCGCCAATGTTCATGAAAAATTTCATCCATTTTCAATTTTCATCCACATTTCCATCCATAAATGTTGTTATGACATAATATTCCTCCACGTCACCAAATATTATGTGCCATGTGTCAAATAATATTATCCAAATATTTTGTCAGCATTAGTAAAATATTCCCAAAACAAATTGTTCATGTTCACTTCCTCACTGCTCACATTTGCACATTCACAAAATAACATCCCTAAGGAATGATGTAGGTTTGAGCTTGAATGTTTCAATCTCGAAGAAGTTTCATACAACCTTCTCAAATTTGTGGCATATCTCATTTTTTATTGAAGTGTGGAGCTTGAAATTTTGTGTGCTTGTGCGCTTTATAGTTAGCTTTTCAATGAGCTAATGCATGCCATATATGAATAAAGAATTTGGTGGTGATGCCGTTTTAAAGATCACACATTTTCAATGTTCTCCCTCTATTCTACCTCTAGTGTTGTCCCTCATGCACATTTCTTACTATCTATATATTTCTATTTTACAAACTCCTAGAAGTGTCACCTCTGAACTCATTGCACATGATGGTCATGGTTGTGTTGCCCAACCACATTCCTTGCAAGTCGTGGAGGAAGACCATGATAGCACAACTTTGAAGAAATGAAGAAAAACAACTTGCCATGTGCCTGTTCCAACAACAAAATTCAAAGAAAAGTCATGTAAAATGTTCAAAAAGAAAAACAAAGAGAGAAAGAAGGGAGCCATGAAGAATGAATAAAAAAGAAAAAAAAGAGGAATGGGGTGAAATATTTGCTTGTGATTGTTTTCAAACATGAACCACAAGAAGCTCAAATGACACAAAGGTGCTACTAAGCTGATGGTAATATTGTTTATCGTTTTGTATGTGAACATTGTGCAAGTACATTAGTGATAGGTTAAGTTTTAGTTAATGCCATGTGATGCGAGTTTAGCTAACATTAATGTTAGCACTAATAATCTCTCCACCGCATGTGAATGGGGTTTTAGTTTACTTCTTTTTTTTTTAAGTCGCATAATATCATACTACTTGGGTTTGGGTGGTTTCGACACGTCTCTACTGAATAATTAATTTAATTTATAATTTTTGATTTGGCAGCTATCTTTTCATTCTGAAAATTTTGACATATGTGTAATACATCTAATAAAATTTGTTAATATTGCTTAGATATTTCACTATGTTAGTGGTTAGATGGATGTAAAGTAACTGATTTGGTCAAGCATGTCCTTGGGGGTCAAAACTAGCTGGCAGCTCGAATGTGTTTTTGCAAAATTTGACAGAAAAAGCTGAAATTTTCCTGAATATTTTTGCAAAGTTGAAAATAATTTAATTTATGCCGAAACCCACCCAGGTACTACAATAGTTTACAAAACTGGGTGTGTGTGGGAAGGAGGGCTGTTGGAGTTGTAAAACTGAAAGGCTGTAAGTTGCAGTACCGAGTACTGGCCAATACGTTCTTCGAGGTTGGGAATCTGAAAATATTGGAGTTTTCAATGTCTGGGAATTGTGAGCATATCATTGTTGTTGTAAGTCACTTTTGAATTTGACTGAAGTTTTCGCCAGGCCAAATTTGATATGAGATTCATGACAGCTTACAAAACAGCAGGCCGCACCTCCTGCACACGGGCTTGCCTGCTAATAACATGATCTCATATACGTGTGTGCCTTGAGAGACAGTTTTCAGAACCCTAGTGTCACCATACATGTACAAAAACGATGCATTAGAACTATATTTCGTTTTTGGGGTTCGTACTTTCCTACCTTGGATACGCAGCAGAGGTGGATCATTACACCGTCAGCTGCTTTGTGTATCTCTGGGAATCTGTGGGTTCTTCTGATCACTTTTTTGTTAAACAGCTGATGCGAATCACTATCTAGCTGGTTAAGAATTCCACAAACTTTCGAGTACTTTTTATATTAGAAAATGACTTGGTATATCTTTCATAATATTGTGATAATATTTTTCACTGGCAGGGACTTTTTCCACTATCAATATCTGGAGATGCGTGCCTCGTTCAATAGATTAGGCATATTCTGACAATAAGGCTATTCATGTTAACAAAAAACAGCACCTCATATTTGCATGGGAGGTGAAAATCCTAGCCTGCTGCCTAGTAACTGACTCCACCCATCACACATTTCGAACCCATTATGACAGGCAAAGAGCAGTCACAGATATAGTAGATCAGTTGGCACGTTTTGGGGATTAGAACTGCAGGTAGACACTCCCCGGAACAGGAGAAAAACACCACAGCCAGTGGGAACAACAGTAACATTCATTGTATTTTACAAACGCCAATTTGGGTGGACATCACAAGGAGTTATGGATCAAAATTATTATCAACTTACAGACAAGTACAAATTAGTTTTGGTGTCTAATCATAAGCCATAATGGCAAAACTGAGGCCTTGGTAACACCCTGAACACCCCACACTATGTGCCAATGAACTATAGGTACTAGACAAATTGTAAATGTCAATTTAGAAAGCTAGGAAAAGTAGGTCTTTTAGACATTAGAAATGCAAACACACAGTTTACAACAGGATAAGCATGCAAAGAGAACAACAGTTTGGAATCTGTAGACATCAGTATCTCAAATGAAGTTTGATTATCATTTGTAAAGTTGCATTCCTATCTGACTCAAATCAGTTGACATCAGTCTGATTATCATTTGGAAAGCTGCACCAAAATACATCCAGACAGGGATAACAACAACAAACAATAGTTTGATTGACATGAGAGCTCAAAACAGGGTCAAAACCTCCAGGAGGCATACAGAAAAAGACAAGAAGTGAAGAGCAATATTAGGAGGGACCACTGATTAGGAGAAAGCAATGTGCTTGTCAAAATTTACCTCATCATGGATGGAAGTGAGTTTCACACAGCAACACACTTGACTAAGAGCCAAGACTCTTCAATGCCTAGATAAATTCGATAACCACCATCAATATGCTTGCTGGCAATGCAAGAGATGGACCTGAAACACTACCCTGCAATCCTAGTGTGCAAATGTGATCCTGTGTTGGACTAGTCAACAACTAAGTTTTAAATAGCTGATTTGTATTGACTGCAACTTACCTCGTATACATGGAACAGGAATTTTGTAGGACTCCAAGCAGACATCCCTCATGGTGCATGTTGGTATACTGCCCCAGGCCGAAGTTCTTCTAATGAGTCAAAATCCCTGAAAGTGCCCACCTCTCGCAGGCCTGACCAGCCCCTACGTGAGAGAAACTCATGAAAGTCCTCATCTGTGTAGAGTGTTCTGTTCTCAGTGCTGCCTGTCATGCGCCCGGACTCATCATACAAGCACACCTTCACTGTAAACCCTGAACTCAGAAGCAGTCATTGAAGGCAAATAAATTAGTTTCCTCTGGGCCTGCAAAACCTTTTAACATCACTGTGTTGAATTCGAGAAGATTAAAACTCTGTTTGCATGCAAAGTGGGTTCTGCAACAGAGAGAGTCACAGGTGAAGAAACTTTGACTTTCATGATACATGGAATCAGGCGAATATAGAGCCCACACAACTGATGATACAGCATATGGCTATTAAGTTCTCCAATCCATATCTCAATCACTAGAACTCATATTGCCCGGCACAACTGCCATGCCTCTTTATTATTGTTCAAGGACCCATCATGGTTCCCATCCCTCTCCTACTGGAGAGTTCCACCCACTCATGTCAAGGACTGCAGAATGTCCCTGTACTGAACTAGACCAACTCATTATTTATCCTTGCTTCACTTCAAATGTTACCACATCCCGTCAAGTATAAAGCTCACTCATAATATTTGCATTAGCTTATCATGCAAGTTGATCCAGGAAGGATGACAAGGATTGCTTAAGTAATGTTGCAAGGTGCATGGAAGATCTGCATAACAATATCAAACTGGTCTGGTAAAATGAGGGAGCTACTAATGTTCTGATAAAAACATAAATGACCAAGATAAAAAAAGAGTCATATCCAGAGGATGAAGTGAGGAATTATAAGACAACAAAATCCTCTTGACAAAGATGTGAGAATAGATGAAAAGAATGAGCATAAACATTACTCAACAGAACTAAAATCATGTTTGCATGTTCAGTAATCCATCTTTAACCCAAGGCTGGTCAACCTCACCAATTCCTGATAATGGGTGTGGACAAGCTGAGGTTCTCCAAGCTGATGGGAAAAACGCATTCAGCAAAGAGGAAAAGAAAGAGAAATGGAGTAACAAGTTTCTAGGACGGATATTTATCTGAAATATTCCAGAGCCTCAATAGGAACGAAGACTAACTAATGTCATGTTGGATGCCTCATTTTGTTTAACAGCTCTTCAATGGTACCCCAAAAAGACTTACAACCAAACCAATGCTATAAGAGTGAAGACTCGATGGTCTCTGAGAACACAGTTACAATGTTAGGGAGTTGCAGGGAGTTGCAGACTTCTGAAGTTTGCTAGTGACGATATAACATTCAACAATCTTGGTGATGAGTCAAAATGAGAATAAAGGAAAGAGGGACATACCTGGGTCCAGATTGATAGAATATTGGCCTGCTGGCATGTCACGGCTCAATGGCTGAATTACACCCTCATCATCCTCCAACCAAAATGGCCGCTTAGTTCGGAGTCCAAAAGAAGTCTTTATGGATTCCTTAATTGACTCAAATGGCCCATCTACACAAATCCTCCGTATCATGTCCCCAAACTTCACTATGACAACCTTCCTTCCTGATAATTGGCGATCTCCACCTGCATTGCACCATCATTTCAACTAAGAAAGCAGCACTCTGTACCTTACACACCAACCATACATGGTTGTCACAAATGAAAGCACATCCTTCCATTTTACCTTGAACTAGTTCCTCACTCTTTATTTGCTAAATGGGCAGGCCATCAAATCCTTGGTGTTGTGGATTGTGAAGTTTCACATGGCTAGAAAATCTGAATTCCAATATAGGCTATGCAAACACACCTGGCCATAGACATCGAAAGACAACTTGCAGAAAGACCATAAGGGCCAGAGACTGTTATCAGTGTTGCACTATAGCCCTTGTACCATGCAAACAACTGATGATAGAGCAACTGAACTTGAAGCAGAACTTCAACTGTAGTCAATCTATGCTCTTTAGGAAGCATAAGCATGCATGTATAAGCAAGATTAAATGTTTGCCACCAGGCCACATGGGTGCTTGGTTAAACCAACTCTCAGAATCCTTGCCTTCAGACTCACCAACATATATGTATTGCAATGGTATTCATGTGTGTGCCAGCTTGAGCAATTGAGATAATCTCTTGCCAACCTTGGCTCCAGATACACTTGTAACACCACTCCTGCTCTATTTTAGCATGTTATGACCATTGCCGTGAAAATTGGCAATGTCTACATCCCAAATTGTTCTTTGGGTCACCTAGTTCATTGTCACGGTAACAAGACAATAGAAGCAAGTGATGCTCTCATGTTCACAGTCCTCTATTAAACCAAAAAGAGAAAACATCTCACCATTAGCATTTGTATCCCTCAAACTCCAACATTGTGGAACCCCATTGGTTATGAAGGTTAGACGTGAACCACTTCATCAGCTGATGGAAGCACTGTTGGATAACCATCATGGTCCAACTGGCAATCCAAATTCAGCACTCCAGCAGATCCTGCCACTGCTATCATCCATACTCTCATTATTCTACAGTACTCATTGCAACAGAAGCAGTTCATAAGATTGACAGAAAGATTCATTATGTGTACGTAATCTGTTCATTTAAAACTGAAAGATGGAGTACCAAGTCAGTACTGAAAACTGGGGCCAGAATAGCTTAACCAGAAACAGAAATATAAGGTTCTAAAGGTCCTTACAGTTCCAAGTTGAATCTGAGGATGTCACATGACACACACCTACAATTTTCAATACTGCAGATTAAGTCCTTTAGCAATGCTGCCAAAAAGGAGAGGGACTTCATAAGTTGAGTTGGTCCATTAGATTCACAGGCATGCCACATTGTCAGACCACTTGTACTGATACTTAGACAACCGAGAAAGCTACAAGTGACAACCACAATATTCAGTGTTGACATCAGAAATCAAATGAAGAAAACAAATTACTCATGCGTATATTCCTCACTGATGAAACTACTCAACAGTTCAAGATTGATCAGCAAGGTCAATCAATATATATTTATTATGGGGACAAACCAATCCTATCAAGCATAGGGAAAACACAACAACACTTGTGGAACAGCTCTTGTGGAATTTGCAAACATTGCAGAGATGCTACAATCAATGGTCATAAAACACTTGTAGGAACTGATATTATAATATGTGAACCCTGTGAAGCCGAATCAAAAAAGCAAGTAATCACATCCACATCACTGCTACAAATTTAATAGTGCTAGTTGATACTTTTCATTTCAATATAAGTAATGCATGAGCAGGAATCTGCACTGCAATATATTAATAATGTGTAGACAAAGTTGAGTAAATTACTTTGAAGGTAGCTGTTTGATCAGATCTTGCCAAACCAAAACAAATAAGACAGGAATGAGTGTGGTCATGGCCTTGTGAGTGTCTTTCACAAAGTATCAAACCAATCTAATCATCATGAACTGCAGTGCGTACGGGCTGCCATTACTCCCCAATGACACTTCATGTGCTCCAGACATTGAGTGTAAATAAATACATGATAATCTGCTCTGAACTTGGTGTGAACGATAATATAAACATCTGCAATCTGATTTTTTTACCATATCTGGAAGCAAAAGGAAGATTCAGTCAATAGTTAAAAAATTTAAAGCATGAGTATATCCTACAACTCTCTGGGATTGCAAAGAAATTTCTTTGCATGCAGCAGCAGTTCCAGCCATTTTTCCCAGCTGGTCCTACCCATACTTGAATTTCACTCGGACAAGTGGTGGTATAGTTTACAGTGAGATAGATTGGCCCACAAATCTGAACGAGCTCCTGGCCTGGGAACATCACCATGAGAACCAGACCATGTTAAATGAAGCAATCACAAACAAAGGATGACGAAGCAGGCAGATCCAAGGCTCACACAAATGTAAAAGATTTGACTACTTTCTGGTGAGGATGACAAATGAGGTCATATGATTACAAGTTTATAGCAAGTTCTCCAGTTCTTCAAATAGGTGAGACTTTTCCAAGAACTTAACAGATGGATGTGGGGATTCATACCAGGGAGAGGTCATGACTTGTCAGTAGGTTACAACTATCAGAGAGTACTACAAGAATTCGCAACGTATCAGGCCAGTAGATAAAGCATTCAGTGTGGTAGTAAGCAAACCCAAAGTTGAAGTTGAAACCGATAAATGAAAGTATACCATAATTTAACTATATGCTGTCTCCTTGCTTCCTCCAATATGACAGATCACATTATTTTGGTGACTGCATGTTGGAAACAATAGACAGATACATCACCTGGGCAGCATCAACATACAAATAAGCTGACTCAAGACAAACAAGCAGATCATAGAACTTTGGCAAATACCAAAGTGGAACATTCAATGAATTCACTGCTTATGGTGAAATCCATGTGTCTTGCATGCATCCAAAACCATATTTCCACCATCGTATGATGACATATCGATCCATGTTCCACATTGATGCAACCATCACACATTCACAGGGATCACATCATCCTGAAGCATTCCTGCTATCTTCCAGATTAGTCAGCAGACTTCCAAGTTCCGTACAGCTCTACATGACACAGGTGCACAACTGAAACCCTTTCAAATCAGTACCTTTTAGTGAGTGTTGCAAGGCATCCAGCTTTGCAGGGCTGCGGTATGGAACAGATTTGGTCCGATCACTCAGAAGCTCCTCCAGATCTTTGAAACATGCCACTTTTGATGTCCCTTTGTCTTGTACCTTGGCCTTCTTGTACTCTTTAAGCAGATTGCGCCACTTATCTGTGCACATTGTAGGGGAGCGGTCATAGCCTTGCTCCTTCATTTTTTGGGAAATTTGCTCCCACAGATGCTTGTTACTCTTTGAGGTGTTGAACATGCTGTCCATCTCCTTTCGATATGCAATCAATGCTTTTATCTCGTCCTGGGCCCATGTTTCGGCCCTCTTTTTCGGAGCCTTGATCTCTTGATCCTCAGCAGAAGTATCCACAAGAAGCACCTGGTGTGCAGTTGCCAGCTGGGAGGCAGGAAGCTGTGGTGGTACCACAATCATTGTCACTACATCCATCTCCTCATTCTCTCTAGTAACACTCTTTATCACATACACTCTCTTCTCTGTCCCTATGAAACAACACCATCCCCTTCAAAGCTGAATGTACAACACTGCAAAAGCAATACCAGACTTTAAAGCTGTAAGCTGTGAGAAACAAGTTAAAGAGATATCAGCAGCTAATCTCCTAGCATGAAGCTGACCACCAAGGATACAAGATAGGTGGTAAAAGGGGGCACAATCATGCCTGATGTTGCACTTGATCGACATCAGGAGTCTCTTGCCAGCGGCTGTCCCCTTCAAACATCTTACAGAGCTCGTTAATTTGTACTTCTTGCAGTTACTCAAAGATTAGTTCTAATGCTATGTATCTTGGTCAGAAGGATGTCTTTGCTGGTCATTGACATGAACCTCTTGCTCGCTGGGCACTAACCAGTCTGAACAAAACAAGCCGTGATGGGGGACAGCAGAAGCAGAAAGTTTGGAAAATCAATAGTAGGAATAAACACATTGCGGATAGAAGTTGGAAGACCCTAACAAACTCTGCATGTTCGAAAAAGACGTCCCTCTCACTGCATGAATTATAATCACGTCGTGCAAAGTCCTCGACCCTACATACAACCTTGAAAACTGAAGCAAGCTTTCAACGGTTTAAGTAAGGCCGACCAATGGGATGCGAAAGTGGTTCAGGAAGATACAAGGTTGGAATAAACAATCTTAGCAGGAATGCAAACCAGCGCAAATATTGCAAGTACTGGGAGTCAGTCCAATGCCCTGATGGTAGACGACAACGAAATTCGAGACTCGATATAAGCAGATAGTCCAAGTGCTGTAACTTTCTAAAAACCTATTCAACCCGAGTACAGGGACAAGAAACGCCACTGGATCAACTACAGCAACTGATTGAGCATCGAAAGAAAAGAACAGTTTCCATTGACGAGTATGCTAACGGATACAATATTCCGGGCAGATCCTGAATTCGTCTCAGCGAAGAGCTGCTCTCTGATCACAGAAACGCCACTGGACCAACTACATCCACCGATTCACCACCACAGGAAGTAAAAGACTGGCCTGCATACCCCGAGTTACAAATGCACTGCACAGATCTTTGTTCAAAAACAGCATGCTGGTTGCTCTCACACCAAAAGAAACTGCACAACTACCTCCACGGATTCAGCACCGCAACCTGCGAGGAAAGTCCGTCGCACCAAAGGTGTCGCAATAGCCACATTTACGGCTGTACATTAGCTGGTTACACCAAAGGTTGCTTGTATCTCGACGTCAAGAAACAAGCCCTAGAGCTTCACTCCATCAACCCGTTTCATCGGCCCAACCGACAGAAACAAAAATCATTTACAGGAGTCATCACATCGAATAACGTGGTAACCAGAAAAGAGACAGCTATTCGAACCTCATCTTAGGTTGATCACAACGGCTCCTGCTTCGGCGAGTCGCGATCTCATATTGAAAAAACCCCGAACAAAAAACGCTCGGTCCACCACGACGTGAGCGTTCACAACACACCCTTCCTCTGCATATGTTTACATCGCTTATACAACCGCCCACAACCTCTCGGCAGCTGTTAATTCATTAGGGTCATAAGTCATAATAGCTGCTTTATAAATTTTCATACAAAGCAGCAGAGGCAGGCCGCTGTCCAATGTACACTCTGAATTGTTCTTTTGAAAACAAAAGACGCTGCCAGCGAATCCTGCTCGATTGGAAGCTATGCTCGAGCAACCAGGAGGTAACAGCAGTGCCAATCTCATCAACTCATCAGACAGACCTCGCCTCACCCAATAACCCAGCACAACAGCCGGGAAAAAAACAAAGCCAATCGCCCCAGAAAAAAGCAACCACTGTTCTTCCTTTCCCACAAACGCCTATCCCACGTTCACTCGCACCCCGCCCCCCCGCCCCCGGGCCGGTCCAGTCCGGTCGAAACTACCGCCACGAGGAGATTCTTGTCCACGTGGCGGTGGCAGGACACCCGGAGGAATCCTCCGGCTTATCCGCCGGTCGTTCAAAGCACGGCTAACCGGCGCTCGCGGGTCGGCCAGCCGGCCTCTCGGAACCGTGTTCTTTCGCCCTAACGCCGGCTAAGTCCAGAAAACAAGCGCCCATTACACCCAGACTGTCAGGGATTGCCAATCAATGAGATCGCGCGCATGTCAGAGCCGAGGTCTGTTGTCTGCTGTCTGTATATCTTGAATTTCTCGCACCATAACATTTCTTTTTTGAACCTGTTAGTAGTTAACTTACATTGAAGAAGTCTGCTGGCCAATGCTCCACCTTCTCTCTCTCCTGTCAAACCCGAGAGGTGACTGTGATGGGTTGCCACATCTTCTGGTAACTGGGTGAGGCCTTCCACTTGGTACGAGCATGCCCTTCCACTCTGCAGTGGGCTTGCAAGTTGTGTCACTTACATTTTTAATACATCACATCATGTTCTGTTAAATCAAAACAAATCACAGGGTGCTATACAGTTAGATTGAATCTGGTCAATTTGGAAAACTTGTGCTTGTATTGGGAGTTCAACTCAGTTGATTCCAACTGTCATATTGGGCACTAAGTACCTTCTATTTCACAATGAATGATCATAAGCATAAGAGGCACCTTAAATATTGCAAGCCCACTCACTGCAGATGTGTCTGTGCTGTATGGTCTATAATTAGGCCATTATCTAGGTGCATGCTTGTGGGTTTAACTTTCACAGCCTTGTGTTTGATTTGAGGTCTGTCCGACTGTCTGGTTGGGGTATTTCAAGTACTGGAAACAAGAAGTACTCAAATGTTAAGAGCTCGTCACTTGATGAATTTGTGTTGAAAATGATCATATCAAGACTGGGTTCATTGACAGTGGCCTTCTGACTGCTGATTCAAGTGATTGGTTTTTTTTTAATCTCCAATATTTCTCCCAAGTCCCAGCAGTTTGGTGTGCTATTCTAGCTGTGTAACACACAATCCCATTTAGTTATTCCAATACGATTAATCACTGGGTTTATCTGGTTGCGAGAGAGAGAGAGAGAGAGAGAGAGGGCTACTGAGTTACTTAATTTTCCTACCAATCTGAGCACCAATTGCATAATCTCCCTAGAGCCCAACATGCTGGATAATCATGGCCTGACAAGACTCCATTAATGAACCCCGAACTGGACTACCCTGGCACTACATAATCTAAATTACCAAGCTCGGACTGTCACACAGTATTCAATGTTTTGGGGTCCGGGTGGGCAGATTATTGAAACACTTGAAAGTTTTTACCAGGGCGTTTTACATTTAAGGTGCTCTTCTGGAGGTCTATTTTGGAATCCGTCTTCGCCTTAAAATTATATTTTTGGTAATATATAGCAGCCAGAGAATCATCGTATAAGTTTCCGGCCAGGGCAAAAATCACAACCAAATTGGGAAGTTACTTGGACACAAAGATGGTTGATGAGATTCATTGCTTTGTTCCCATGCCTTAAGAAATCTTTGGCAAAGAATTCTGCAATACCTATGTGGGTGGTCATACACCCAGAATTGCAATAACCATTTCCAGGGTTTTGCACCATGGCCAAAGGCTTAAATAATGCACGACATGTGTGCCTAGGTTTGATCTCACGACCTCTTGATTGTAGACCAATTACCCCCCATAGTCCCCTATTGGCAACAATATATATATATATATATATATATATATATATAATA
>Ga0209208_10003812_pt1 | contig 21550 bp, 8 predicted proteins | sample S1TSphfallax_3_FD_187694 | JGI IMG/M metagenome (GOLD analysis project Ga0209208, IMG submission 187694) | Host-associated microbial communities from peat moss isolated from Minnesota, USA - S1T2_Fd - Sphagnum fallax MG (SPAdes) (version 2) | ecosystem: Host-associated > Plants > Peat moss >...
CCGGTCATGAGCCTCATGTTTGTGACGATGATGAGGTTGACGAAAAAAGAATTTTGGATCGGTTGTCGGGTTTGAGTAAAGCTAAAATTCGTTCGATACAGGATTTTACGATTAGGAGACGGACTTGGGGTTGGGATCGACCGTCTTTTTGGGAGCCAGAGTTTAAATCAAATATTATTTCTGCTTCTCCGTTTACTAAATACGGGAAGAGAGTTTATAATAAGTATATACCACCTAAGTTGCCTTATAAGCCAAATGCCAAAGAATCCTATTATTTTTCAGTTCCTGTTAGTGGGGAGGCTACCCTTTCTTCAAATATTTTTAATCGTATTAGGCCGTCTGAGCTTCTGTCTGGTCGTACTTATAATCAAACAGGTTTGGGCACTTTTCACCCTAGGGTTGTTGATACGAGTTATATCTATAGAAAATCTCGTTGGAAAGCAGCTGCTAGTTTTGAACTTTTTGATTTGGATGAAGAGACAATTGCTAGTGAGAGGAGAAATTATCCGGATGAGCCTGTTTTGGAGGTTGGGGGTAGGCAGGTTATTAAAAAGAAAACCCGTTTGGGAACCCAAACACTTCTTCGTAAAAATAAGAGTATTCTTCGTTCTGTTAATAGCATACTTAGTAAAGATCTAAAATCTCTTGGTTATTCTTTTACTCGAGAATGGAATGCTCTGCGTTCTCTTGTTAAAAAGCCTATCCCAGGCTCTTCTAAGCCGTTTGATCATGGTATTAAATTTGTTTCTGTTCCGACTCTTATAGATCCTAAAGCTTCTGATGAAATCGTTTTGGAAGCCAAGGCTTTTATTGATAATACAATTGTTCGTGAGACTCATCATATTCCGGATAAGTCCGCTGTTTCGTCTTCGTCTAAAGAAGAGGATCGCGTGCCTTTGCCTTCTCGCTCTATTCCTATTCCTGTTGATGGTCGTGAATTGTTTGATGTTTTGAAAAAACTTGGACCTGTTTCAGATTTTTTTGCTAAGTATGTCAACTCGATAAAGATGGCTCCGAATGCTGAAGGTTTTTTTCAGTTCTTTAAAAGAGAATTGCGTTTTTTGTGGGAATTTCAAGCTTATTTGACTGCTGAGTCGTCTATTATGGACGCTCATCAAGAATTTTTGGTAGCGGAACGTAGGGCAGATGTCGAACGTTCAGTCGCATTCCAATGCGAGTCATTGGAGATTGCTACCGCTGATCCATTTTTGAAACAGAAGTTTGCGGAAATGAAAGCCAGCGCTTTGAATCGCGTTTCGGATTATGAACAGCTTGCTTCTGAGAAACGTAGTTTGTATTGTGAACGTCAGTTGGATGCTTTGCGTATGACTTCTATGCATAGAATGGAAAGGTTTTATAGACGTGCACCTTATGGCTATCTTGAGAAAAATCCTCGAGTTGATCCTCATAAGATATTTTTGGATGAGTTGAAGACAGCTGAGAGGGAGTTGCAGGGGGGTGATCCTTCAAAGAAAGTCGAATGGCAAGAGCTTTATTCCTATATGCGTGATACGCAGGTTAAAGAGTGGTTGGATTTGGGTTTTGATGTTCCACGTCCTACTACGTCTGAATCGGATCGGTTGGGCGATCATCTTGAAAAACCTGCTGTTCGTTCCCCTTACTATGATTATGAAGAAGATAGGTCGCTAGTTCCACCTCAGCCTATTCCTCCTTTTAGTAAGATTGATTCTATTTCGGATGTAGGAGAACTTATTCGCTCTTTTGAGTCTCCAAAACCAGATTATTTGAAGGAAGCTAGTGATGAGGTTTGTGAGGAGTTGGCCTTTTTGGATGGTGTCAAGCCTTTGGATATTTTTGAATCTTTGGGGTTTCCTAAGGACAAACCTATTTCTTTTAAAACTAGGAAATTTTGTCAAAAACTTTTTGATTTGATTCCTGCTGTTAATAGAAATCCTGCCTATTATGGTGACTTGATCAAAGATGCTTCAATCTCTCTTGATACTGAGGGTTTCTTTTCGAAGGATAATATAGATGAGGCCGATGTTTTTTCTTCTTATCTAAATCATGATAATGTGAAGGCTCACAAAGCTGGAGTTACGTTGGATGAATTGAATTTTTATTTGAATAACAAATATCATCATGTTTTTCCTAAGAGCCCAGCTCAAGAGCTAAAAGACCTTGACAAACTAAGCAAGTATTACAAACCCACTCCTGGTAGTCGGTATGATGATGGTTCGATTGTTTCGGAAGTTTATAACAAAATTCAGCGATCCCTGAAGTTGAAGAAGGAGCCTGAAACTCCAAAGATTGATGAGCAGTCGGCGGTTACCCCTTATAATCCGGATCTTTATCCTACTGATTCGCTTGAAAGTGTTACGGTTCAGAAGGCTGATGGATCTGTTACAACTTTTCAAAAATTGTCTGCCAAATCAGTTGTTTTTGAGACTGATGAGGAATTGGAGAGAGAAAAGAAAAATGAAATGGCCATTTTTTTGAAAAAACAAGAGCTGAGGAAGAAGATACAGGATGAGGTTCTTTTTCATGGGAGAAAACCCAAACGACCTTCATATTCTTCGGTGTGGCCTCTTCTTGAATTTGATCTAGATGCTTTTTTGATTAAAGAGCAAGAACTGCCATCTTTTGTTAATGTTTTGAACAAACTACGGGAGGAGCAGGAAAGACGTCGATTGCTCCAAGATTATACCGAATCATCGGATTCCGATGAGACCAAAACGGATTCCGCTTATATTATTTCTGCACAGGCAGATGATGCTGAATCGGAGCGTTTTCATCGTGTTGTTGGTCTTGCTGAAAATAGAATTGAGAGGATGAGAGTTAAACTTGCTAGAATTGAAAAGACGATTAAAGATTCTGAGTTGAAATGGAACATGGCTCAGAATTCGAATTTGTTGTTTTCTCTAGCTACTCCCGTGCGCTCCAGGTTTGGTTTGACTCAAGAGCAATTTCTTAATAAATCAAGGTATCATGCTGCTAGATTGTCTGCTAAAATTGATTATTGTGTTGCTGAGTTGAATGATTTTAAGGATACTGTTTCCGCAAATCCGCGGTCATCTCGAGGTTCACCGCATATTTCTGGTTTTAAAAATCTTCAGAGACGTCGGACAGAGATTTTGAATCAAAGAAGCTCTTCGATTCGAATTTTGGAATCTCCAGAAGTTATTTTGCCTGATTCGGATGTGCAGGATAGTGAAGTTGGACGTGCAGCTGATGAAGCGGAAACACTTGCGAATCGACTTATGCGCGAGCAGCTTTCCGCTCGTTCTAACGATAATCCAAGTGTTTTTCGAGCTTCGAATCCTAAAGTTTCGACTAATCCTAAATTTCTAGAGCGTAGGGCGAAACGAAGAGCTTATTTGACTGAGCTACTTTCGAAAAAACAACAAGCGGCGGGGACTACGGGTCAATCAAATGTTCCTGGATCATCAAATGTAGCACCTGAAGATCCTGAAAGAGCTCAGAGACTAAGAGGTTTGTTGAGAGAAAAATTTGAAGAAACGAAAGAGAAATTTGAAGAGTTTAAAGGTGGACTTGGTCAGGATATTTATAAATTTTCAAATACTGAACCTGATCCTGATAGGGCCTCAAAAAGAAGACAACTTTTGCGAGACCAACTTAAGAAAGAAGCTCGTACAGCTCGTTCTTCAGGTCCTGTTGCTGACAACAAACCTTCAAAAGTTACAACTGAATCTGCAAAGGTCAATACGAAGGAGGAAGAGCTGCCTCCTTCTAATCCGACTAGAAAACCTACAGGTAGTCGTGGGTCTATGCTATCTGTTTCTGCTTCTAATCAAGATGCTCGTTCTCGAACGTTGGATGAAATGGATATTCGTATTTCTCAACTTATGTCTGATAGGAAAAATACTCGAAAAAACTAGTTTATCATCATTATAATTTTAAAACATTTGTTTATTCTTTTGCTTGGTGCGCTGTTTTACTATTTTTTAGTAATTCTTTTGTATATTACTATATTTTTTGGTAGATTCACATTTAATGGTTTCTACATCTTTCTGAGTTTGATTCTGGCTCTGAGTGAACGCTAGTGACATGCCTAACACATGCGAGTCGAACGTAATTTTTAATAATTAAGTGGCGTATTGGTGAGTAATTCGTAGAGATTCTAATCAACAGTTCGGGATTAAGTAATTTTGAAATACCGAATAATACTAATAAAATAATGTATAGATATTACTATATAGTTAGTAGTTTTTAACTAACCTCGTGTTTTATTGTAAAAAGACTATCTTAAGGTTCGCCGTTGGATGGCTCTACGTAGTTTTAGGTTGTTGGCGGGGTAACGGCCCACCAAGCCGATAATGCTTAGTTGGTCTTAGCGGATGATCAGCCACACTGGAATTGAAAAAAGTCCAGACTTATTTTTAAGGCAGCAGTGGGGAATATTGGACAATGAACGCAAGTTTGATCCAGCAATGTTACGTAAGTGACCCTGTAGTCAGGGATTAGCTAATAAAATTTAGCTAATGAAGGTTATAACTGTAAAACTTTTTCGCTGTTTGATGATAATGACCGTAAACAGAAAAGAAGCCCCGGCTAACTTCGTGCCAGCAGCCGCGGTAAAACGGGGGGGGCAAGTGTTACTCTTATGGACTGGGCGTAAAGGGCTAGTAGGTGGTTTGGATAATTTAAGATTAAAGATTAAAGAGGTTTCTTTAAAAAAATCGTTTTTATTTCCAATTGTTTACACTTTAATTTTTTTTATCACATATATTAAAATTTTAATATATGTGATAAAAGAGTTTTACATTACTTAAGTATATGCGGATTGGTTAGAGTATGTCTTATTTTAAAAAATTAAGCTCTCTTTCAAATTCTAAACTTTTGTTTTATGTTAAAGCTTTTAAAATTTTACTAAGTATGAGTGTTTCAAAAAAACATTTTTATGTTTTTTAAAGCACGTCTTGTACTAAGTGACTTTTTAGAAATTAAAGTTTGTAAATGACTAGAGTCTGATACAGGATAGCCGTACTCTTAATGTAGAGGTAGAATTCGGTGATATTAAAGGGGACGCACAAAGGCGAAAGCAGCTTTCTGGTACAGACTGACACTGAGTGGCGAAAGCGTGGGGAGCAAACAGGATTAGATACCCTGGTAGTCCACGCCCTAAACGATGAATGTTCAACATGGGGAGTTGTCTCTGTGTTTTAGCTAACGCGTTAAACATTCCGCCTGAGTAGTACGATCGCAAGATTGAAATTCAAAGAAATTGACGGAGGTTTATACAAGCGGTGGAGCATGTGGTTTAATTCGATGCAACACGTAGAACCTTACCAATTCATGAAATAGTGATGATTTTGAAAGAAATTCGCACGTCTTAGTCTGTAAAGATTAAGGGTTTAAGAACTATTGTTTGGTGCTGCATGGCTGTCGTCAGCTCGTGTTGTGAAATGTATGGTTAATTCCTTTAACGGGCGCAATCCTTATTTTATGTTACCCTTTTGTGGGGTCATAAAAAACTGCCTAGGAAAGCTAGGAGGAAGGTGGGGAAGATGTCAAGTCTGCATGGCCCTTATGAATTGGGCTACACACGTGCTACAATGGTCATTACAAAGGGTCGCAAAGGCGTGAGCCAGAGCAAATCCTCAAAGATGGCCTCAGTTCCGATTGTTCTCTGAAATCCGAGAGCATGAAGCAGGAATCGCTAGTAATCGCGAATCAGAATGTCGCGGTGAATATGTTAACAAACCTAGTACACACCGCCCGTCACGCCAAGGGAATCGGATTTGCAGGAAATTTTTGGACGATATTGCTTTGAGTGATTATTGTTAACCACAGTGTTTGGTTTTTAAAGATCATGTCAATGTAATGTTGAATGGGGATGATTGCAAGTTTGAGGACTGTGGCGAAGTCGTAACATGGCAGCCGTAGGGGAACCTGTGGCTGGATTACAATACATTTTGTTATTTGATTAGTTTTACTTATTTTAAAAATATTTTTTATAATAAAGACATAAATGGATGGCTATTTCCTGGTCAACCTAGGGTATGGCGGAATTGGTAGACGCGGTGGATTCAAAACCCTCTGATAGTTTTCGTGAAGGTTCAAGTCCTTCTACCCGCAATCTTTCTGTAAAATTTTGTTTTTATTTTATGGTAATGTAACTGCCGATATATTGTTTCCTTTTTTAATGAGTTCATATCCAGATTTTTTTAGTAGTCGTATTCGCTCTGTTAAGTCCTATTTTGAACGTTGGTTTTGTTCAACTAATCATAAGGACATTGGTACTCTTTATCTTATTTTTGGGCTATTGTCTGGTATCATAGGAACCATTTTGTCGCTTTACATACGTTCAGAATTGCTAAAGGCTGGTGATATTCTATTTGACGGCAACTATCAATTGTATAATGTTTTTGTTACAGCTCATGCATTTATAATGATTTTTTTTATGGTTATGCCCGTTATGATAGGAGGTTTCGGTAACTGGTTTGTTCCTTTGATGATAGGCGCTCCGGATATGGCGTTTCCCAGGTTGAACAATGTTAGTTTTTGGTTGCTTCCTCCTTCATTGCTTTTGTTGTTGCTTTCATCTTTGATTGACACAGGAGCGGGCACTGGTTGGACGGTGTATCCACCGTTGAGTTCAATACTTGGTCATACGAGCCCTTCGGTTGACCTAGCTATTTTTAGTTTGCATCTTGCTGGTATTTCGTCCATACTGGGTGCGATAAACTTTATTGTTACTATTATAAACATGCGTTCGCCGGGTCTTTCATTTTTTCGTTTGCCACTTTTTGTTTGGTCAGTTTTTATAACAGCCTTTCTACTTCTTCTTTCTCTTCCTGTATTGGCTGGGGCCATAACAATGTTGTTGACTGATCGAAATTTTAATACTAGTTTTTTTAACCCGAATGGTGGGGGTGATCCGATTTTGTATCAACATTTGTTTTGGTTTTTTGGACATCCAGAAGTTTATATTCTTATAATACCGGGTTTTGGTGTTATAAGCCACGTTGTGTCAACGTATTCGCGTCGTCCAATTTTTGGTTATCTGGGCATGGTTTATGCGATGATATCAATAGGTGTTTTGGGTTTCATAGTTTGGGCGCATCACATGTACACTGTTGGTTTGGATGTTGATACAAGAGCGTATTTTACCGCCGCGACTATGATAATTGCTGTACCGACTGGTATTAAGATTTTTAGTTGGTTGGCTACGATGTGGGGCGGCTCAATTGAATTTTCAGTTCCCATGTTGTTTTCCTTGGGTTTTATTATTCTTTTTACTGTTGGCGGTTTGACAGGTATTGTTTTGTCTAATTCAGGCCTTGATGTTGCTTTGCACGATACTTACTATGTTGTTGCACATTTTCATTATGTTTTGTCTATGGGAGCTGTTTTTGCCTTGTTCTCAGGTTTTTATTATTGGTACGGTAAAATTACAGGCTTGTCCTATTCTCATTTTTATGGGTCACTTCATTTTTGGTTGACATTTGTTGGCGTAAATCTTACATTTTTTCCTATGCATTTTCTTGGTTTGAGTGGTATGCCACGTCGAATACCGGATTATCCTGATGTGTTTCAATTTTGGAATGTAATTTGTACTCTTGGTTCTTATATCACTCTTCTTGGTTTGTTTGTTTTTTTTTATGTGTTGTATGAAAGTTTTTCTAAAAATCAGAATGAGGAACTTACACAACTTGTTGATGCTATTCGTCTAAATGAAATTGAAGGTTTTAAAAATCGTGTTATTGTTTTTACAGAACTTGAAAAATTGCGTTTGGTTGATCATACTGCTCACGACATTATATTTAATAAAGGTGGTGGTGACGTTGAACGCATTACTAACCCTTTGAGCCATTCAACAAATAAGGACGAACAAAAATCAAATATTAAGAAAGATAGTGTAAATGACGACGAGATTGTTCAAAAAAAACAATCTCGTCGTGCGTTCGACGAAGCTTTTGAGAGAGCTTTGCAAAAACATCTAAATGAAATGAACAAAAAAACTAGAGTTGGACAAGCGCCCAACTCTAGTTCCAACAATCAGACGGCAGCAGAGTCTGACATCTCTAAAAAAGAAAAGAAATCATTCTTAAGCATTTAGTTTTTTTTAGTTTATTTGTTAAAGCCATAGATAGAAAGTTCTTGTTATGCTCTTGATGGATGACTAGGTATGCTTAAGAGGAGCCGCAAGTCGGTTAAGAAATGCGAAAACTTTTGTAATTAAAGGTAGCTCGTAAGATAAATCTTTAATTAACTTTTAGTAATTTACTCTGAGAACTGAAACATCTTAGTATCAGAAGGAAAAGAAATCAATTGAGATTCCGTTAGTAGTGGTGAGCGAATTCGGATTAGTTTTATTGAGAGGACGTTTACCTGTAAAACGTTTTATCTAAAAATCTAAACGTAATCATAATTTTTAAGAATGAACCTTAGAGGGTGTCAGTCCCGTAAATGTTTATCTTTAGTACGTAGCAGGGTTGCAGGGGTAACTTGCAATGTTTAGACACAACCTTCTCATTTAAGTTAGAAAAAGTCATGTTTAACTTTTTCGTTCAAAAAAGCGGAACCATCCGCTAAGACTAAATATCTTTGCATAACCGATAGTGTTTAAGTACCGTGAGGGAAAGTTGAAATAGCATCTTAGTTAGATATTGAAAAAGTGACTGAAATCGAGTGTTTTTTACAATTGTTTTTTCATTTTGTGACTATAAAAACTATTTTTTATAGTCACAAAATGAAGAGCAGTGTACCTTTTGCATCATGGGCCAGCAACTTTATGAATTCAGCAAGCTTAAGCATATTTTAATGTGAAGGCGTAGCGAATGCGATTTTTACTAATAATTTAGTAAAGTTGAATTTGTAAGACCCGAAACTAAGTGATCTAACCATGAGCAGGTTGAAAAAAATTAAAACTTTTTGGAGGACCGAACTTGTGTGTGTTGCAAAACGCTAAGATGACTTGTGGTTAGGGGTGAAAGGCTAATCAAACTTAGAGATAGCTGGTTTTCTGCGAAATCTATTTAGGTAGGGCGTTGTCATTCGAGAACATTAAGGGTAGGGTATTGCTTGCATAGGGGGATTTGACTTTCCTACCTATGTTTCTAAATCACCTAATATTAATGTTGTGCATATTAGCATAATTGGCAGCAGTCAGAAAGTTAGTGCTAAGATCGGCTTTCGAGAGGGAAATAGCCCAGATCGGCATTTAAGGTTCCAAATTTCTGGCGTATTTTTAAAGAAGCTAAATTACAAAGACAGTTAGAAGGTGGGATTGGAAGCAGCCATCCTTTAAAGAAAGCGTAACAGCTCACTAACCTAGTTTTTTTGTTTCGTTTAATGAGTGGAGTTTAGTCAGAAACCGAAAATCCGAAATTTTTTCTGCTTATTTAAAAATAAGTTAAGAGAGAGTTGGTAGCAGAACGTTTTCTATAACAAAGTAAAAGCTAATAGCGTGAGCATTAGTGTATTAATGAAAATTGAGAATGCTGGCATGAGTAGCTAAAATAACGTGAGAATCGTTGTCATCGAAAGCTAAAGGTTTTCTTCGCAAGGCTTATCCTCGAAGATTAATTTGGATCCTAAGACTAGAATGCGAATGCTCGTGTCGATGGTAAAAAACGTTTTAAAAAAATAAATTCGTTGTTTATTATAAAAACATTTAAAAAGTGAAAAACATTAGAGTTTTCTATTTACTATAGTGTATATGGCTGAGTCTATAGTTTTTAGTAACTCATGTTTCAAGAAAAAGCTGTTAAATGAATTTTTAATCCATACCAAAACCGACACCGGTTAGCTAGCAGAGTATGCTAAGATGTTTGAGTTAATAATGTTGAAGGAACTCGGCAAATTGACTCCGTAACTTCGGGAGATGGAGTGCCAGATATAGATTTTTTTATGTTTGGCGGCACTGAACAGAGAGTGGCGACTGTTTATTAAAAACACAGGACTCTGCTAAGTTGAAAAACTATGTATAGGGTCTGATGCCTGCCCGGTACTGAAAAGTGAATTTTAATTATGAAAGTTTTTAAATAACCTCCAGTAAACGGCAGCTGTATCTTGACGGTTCTAAGGTAGCGAAATCCCTTGTCGGGTAAATTCCGACCTGCATGAATGGCATAACGACCACTTTACTGTCTCCAACATTATCTCAGTGAATTTGAATTTTCCGTGCAGATGCGGAAATGAATCGGCAAGACGGGAAGACCCTGTGCACCTTTACTATATCTTTACATTGTGGATTTAAACAAATATGCGTAGAATAGGACTTAGTCATTAATTAGCGCTCAATTCCGGTTGACACGTTAGACAAAAGTGAAAATAGGTTTCTTATTTGTTTTTATTTACTTTAATCTTTTTTAGAGAAAGTGTATGGGGGGTAGTTTGGCTGGGGCGGCCGCCTCCTAAAGAGTAACGGAGGCGTACATAAGACATTTTCGAAACAAAGGAATCTTTGTTTTGTGAGTTTAATGGCAAAAAAATGTTTGACTGCAAGATTGACAAATCGAACAGAAGTCTTTGTTTTATTTGTCTTACAAATAAAACAAAGGCTGGTCATACTGATCCGGTGACTCTGAATGGAAAGGTCATCGCTTAACGGATAAAAGGTACGCCAGGGATAACAGGCTAATGTTCCTTTAGAGTTCCTATCGACGGGGACGTTTGGCACCTCGATGTCGGCTCATCACATCCTGGGGCTGAAGGAGGTCCCAAGGGTTCGGCTGTTCGCCGATTTAAAGTGGTACGTGAGCTGGGTTTAGAACGTCGTGAGACAGTTCGGTCCCTATCTACCGATTTCATTCAAAAATTGATAAGATTTGGCCCCAGTACGCAAGGATCGGTGCTGAAAGCACCTATGGTTTATCAGTTGTTTTGAAAGCAGTAAGCAACGCTGATTCGCTAAGTGCTAAAGTTTAACCGCTGAACGAATATAAGCGGGAAAATAGCTTAAAAATATATTTTTTGGTCTTGTTAGTAATCTAAAACGTAGAATGAGCAGGGAGGTGTAAGTTAAGTAATTAGTTTAGCCCCCGTGTTTCAATGTAAATCTAATATTTTATATAAGACCTATTTGACTTTCTATTGGCTTTTTAACTCTTAAACTAAAAAAACTACTAAAGCTTTTACTCAATTTTTTACTTAAAATAATAATACTATGATTAACAATAATAATATACATATATACATTAAAGTGATTAAAATCAAAACGTAAATGGATGCTATTATACTAACTATTATACTAATATGTAAGCTGATTATCTTTCTTTGCATGATTGCCGTTATAGGTATTATTCTACCAATTATAACGTTTATTTTGGGTCTCATCGATTCGTTTACTTTTTTCCTTGGTAGGTTTCTTTTTGCTATTGTTCTTCTTTGTTGGATCATTTATACACTTATAAAAACACCTTTTATTGTACACCTAGAGACTAATGGTTATTATTCGATACTTGGCAATATGTTGAGTACCTTTAACTATTACCTTTTTGATGACATTTTTGGTTTTTTTAAATTCAATGCCCTTGTTTGTTCGATAATGGTTGTGAATAGCAGAAACCCTGTTCACGCAGTTCTTTTCTTGATTTTGGTTTTTCTGAATGTTGCTCCAATATTTCTAGTTTTGAAATCTGAATTTCTAGCTCTTAGCTTGATAATTGTTTACGTTGGTGCGATTGCTGTTTTGTTTCTTTTTGTAGTTATGCTACTTGATATCCGTATGTTGGACAAACGTAGGGGCTTGGTGTCATATTACATTCCGGGTGTTATAGCTGTCATCAGTTTGGCTTTTATTTTTCATAGTTTTTTGACTGGTTACTATTACCCCTTGCCAACTTATGCATTTTACGATACTGAGCCGAATGTTTATTCTAACGTTTTGGGTTATTCAAACTTGCAAGTTCTCGGCATTGCTATATTTAGTTATTATCCGATATTTTTGCTGCTAGCATCTTGCATATTGATGATTGCCGTTATAGGGTCTGTTGTTCTAACTTCCTTGCCCGCTAACAAGACTGATCTAACAACTAAAAAAAAACAGGATATTTTTACGCAGGTTTTTTATGAATCACGAATATATTTTTTTAAGAAAAAATTATTAATTCGCTATCATAAACAAATCTAATAATTATAATTTATAAACAAAATCTATTAGCTCTAATGATATATTAATAAATAACTAAGATTTTTTTCATGATTTATACAATTTATTTTTTTAAAAACACGTGGGCTTTGCTTTCGGTTCCTTTCATAACAGCTTATACGAAGACTATAAAGTAGCATGAGATACTTTTATAATCTTCTATGTAAAACAGAATCGTCTGATTCTGTTAAGAAAACCCTTTAAAAAGATGTTTAAAACTTTTCAATCTCCGAATTCTCCAATTATGGAGGGTATTATCGACCTCCATAATTACATTTTTTTTTATCTTTTGATTGTCTTTGTTTTTGTTCTTTGTATGTTTTACAACATTATCACTATTTTTTATTTGAATCAAAAGTTCCCGCTGTTTTTGACTCATGTTTTTTTTAGAAATTTTTGCTATGAAATTAGAAATGTTGTTCATTTGCCTGAGTTGGAAACTGTTTGGACAATTCTACCCTCATTTATACTTATCCTTATTGCTGTTCCATCTTTCACTTTGCTTTATGCAATGGATGAGGTTATTGACCCATCTTTGACGATCAAGGCTATTGGAAATCAATGGTTTTGGGCTTATGAGTATTCGGATCGTGATTATTATAATGCTGACTTTACTTCCTATATGATTCCTGCTTCTGATTTGAAGAAGGGCGGTCATCGTCTCTTGGAGGTCGATAATCCCGTTGTTCTTCCTGTTCACACACATATACGCATTCTTGTAGCCGCCAATGATGTTCTTCATAGTTGGGCGGTCCCATCTCTTGGTTTGAAAGTAGATGCTGTTCCGGGTCGCTTGAATCAACTTTCCGTTTTTATTAAAAAACAAGGTGTTTTTTATGGCCAATGTAGTGAATTGTGTGGGGTTAACCACGGTTTTATGCCTATAACTATTCGATCTGTCCCGGTTGATTCACATTATGACTGGTGGGATAATCTTTTATAAAGTGTTCTAAAAGATTATTTTAGTGATAAAATACAATAATTAAGCTATGAGTCTGCCGAAATTTTACTTGAGTAAATGGCATATTAGTAATTACTATTTCGATCTTGATTGGTATATAAATCTAGTAAAACAAGCAATTGCTCTTGATGAGGTAAACTTTTTGGATATTGCGATGTTTTTGCAATTTTCAGGAAGTCTATTTCTAATGGGTTTGTGGGGAATATTGGCAGTGCGTAATAATATTATCATAATGCTAATTTCTCTCGAATTGATGCTTTTCTCTTGTACATTGAATTTTGTGTTTTTTGCCTATGTGCATGACGATATTCTGTGCCAAGTTTTTAGTTTTCTGATTTTGACAGTTGCCGCTGCTGAATCGTCCTTGGGGTTGGCAATTCTAATTTTGTATTACCGTTTGAAACAATCAACCGAGGTTGATTTCATAATCGCGCTAAAGGGTTTAGCGCGACTCGTCCATTAATATATAACAATGAAATACATTTTTTTTGACGTGATTAACAACAGTTCAGTTGTTTTGCCACACAGCATTACAGTTTTTTATTATTTTTTTAAGATGACTGTCTACCTGTTTTGGTATTTTATTAATAATGTCTTGCTAAACCCCAGCAATGGGGTTGCGGGTTCTTTGGCCGTTGGATGCTTGGTTGTGTCCTTTGTATTTTGTTCTGCTATGAGCATGGTTCCTAGAATTTCTAAAATTGTTTGCCTGCCTGTTTTGTGCGTTTTTATGCTTTTTTCTTGGATTCTCTCATGCATTCAGTGCTACTACTCATGTTTCGATTCTATTCACTTGCCCATCCACATTCCTCTTGGCACGTGGATGGTCTTTAGTTATTTCAAAATTCAATGGTCCTTTCTCTTTGACCCTATTTGCTGTATTATGATGTTTATGGTTACTCTGATCTCATTTCTTATTCATCTTTACTCTATTGAATATATGAAAGATGATCCTCGTTTGCCTCTTTTTATGTCCTATCTTACTCTTTTTACCTTTTTTATGCTCATTTTGCTTAGCTCCGGAAATCTTGTTCAACTCTTCTTGGGCTGGGAAGGTATTGGATTGAGCTCATACCTGCTAATAGGTTTTTGGTTTTCGAGGCCACGAGCATCCCAATCAGCCCTTAAAGCGATACTTGTAAATAGAATTGGCGATTTTTTTCTGATCTTGGCTATCGGGCTTTGCTATAGTTTTTATTCCACTGTAGACTTTTTGTTGTTGAAAGTTATAATAGCAACAAAGTTGTCAGACTATACAACACTCCCTATTGAATCTCAAGTTCTTATTAATGAGCTTATTGCGATTTTTATTGCTCTCGCCGCTTTGGTAAAATCTGCTCAATTTGGTTTTCATACATGGTTGGCTGATGCTATGGAAGGACCGACTCCAGTTTCTGCATTTATACATGCCGCAACTCTTGTCACAGCCGGTGTCTTTCTTGTCATTCGATGCTCTTTTATTATTGAACAATCGGTTATTGCTCCTCCGATAATTTGTTTGTTTGGCGGTTTGACAACGCTCTTTGGTTCCACTATCGGCGTTTATCAAAATGATATAAAAAAAATTGTTGCTTACTCAACGTGTAGTCAGTTGGGTTATATGTTTTTTGCATGTGGCTGTTCTAATTACATATTGGCACTATTTCATTTGTTTAATCATGCATTTTTCAAAGCTCTTTTGTTTCTTTGTGCAGGCTCCGTTATTCATGCGGTTGTTAATGAACAAGATATACGAAAAATGGGAGGTTTGTATAACCGTATGCCTTTGACTTTTGTATGTATGTTGATTGCGTCGTTGTCTTTGGTCGGGTTTCCCTTCTTTAGCGGTTTTTACTCAAAAGATCTCATAATGGAAAGCTCGTATTTTTTTAATACAACATTCGGCTCTATTGGCTACTGGTTCTCATTGTCTAGTATTTTCATGACTAGTTTTTACTCGGCACGGTTGCTCTACTTTGTTTTTTTTCCTCGGGGCACGTTTGAAAGCGTTGCTGTAAAAAATGCTACTGATCCAGGATTTTTTATGTCCTTTCCTTTGGTTGTTCTAGCTTTTTTTTCTATCTTTGGTGGCTACTTTTTTAGCGAAATGTTGATTGGTCTTGGAACCGATTTTTGGCAATCGTCTATTATTGTTAAACCTACAGATTTGTATGCTCCGACTATTCCTACAGAGTTTCCGCAAAACCCGACCATAACAAAACCTTTTAAAGGGGATACGAGAGTTATTTCTGAATTTTCTATGTTTTTTATAAAACTTGCGCCTACACTGGTTTCAATTTCAGGGTTGGCTTTCTCGTTTGTTGTTCATCATTACTATCCCTTTTATCTTTTTTTTTTGTTTAATAAACTTTTTTTTTTTCCTATTTTCAAATTTCTTAATAAAGCGTGGTTCTTTGATTATGCTTATAATTATTTTTTTGTAAAAAAATTTATTTTGAGTTGCTACAATCTTATTCTTGTTAAATTTGACAGGGGTTTTCTTGAACTTTTTTTTGGTCCCCGCATTTTGATCAGTTTTTCAAAAAACTTTTTTAATTTTCTTCGAAATGAATTTCATTCGGGTCTCATCTATGAGCACTTGTTGTATTTTGTGTTGGGGGCGGTTTTTGTTTCTGTTATTTGTTTTGATAGTAATCTCCTTATACTAGGTTTTTTTATTCTTAGCCCTTTTATTTTTATTTTTTTTCTAATTAAAATATGCGTTAGCTATTATTTGTATTGGAAAAGAAAATCTAAAAAGTAGACAAGTTAAAGAAATGACACTAAGTAGCTCAATTAGAAAAAACAGTTGTATTATGTGTTTTTCAATAATGACCAAAACCGCCTTCCCCGCAGTTTTGACTCCCTTTGCTAAAAGATTTATTGGAAGACGTTTTTTTTCTTTGTCATTGGTTTTGCGGGATAAGTCAAAGTTGGATGAGCAGAATAATAAGGCGTCAAACTTGGAACAAGAGAAGGTGACGGACGAGCAGGAAAGTGGTAAGGAAGAAGAAGAACCTCGTCCAATTTGGTTTAAAGATAACGGTGAACAAATTACAGAGGATGACGAAGAGTTTAAAGATCTTATCCGGGATCTTCCTAAACGAGATCGGAAGCTGATAGAAGAAGAATCTTTTAAAAATTTTTGTATAGTCAAAGTAATGTCAACGCTAGATTTTCTTTTCGATAATTCTTATCTTAAAACTATTTTTCTATATAGGAATAAGTATATTCGAAGATTGAAGCGTCAAGAGAAAAAAGGTAGAAAACAATTTGACATTCTTCGGCGAGCTATTCTTTCTGATCTTGAAAATAAAGTTAATACAAATTCGAGTAAGGCTGAGAAGCTTTATACCCCTCAAAAAGACCCCACGATTGATAAGGGGTGGCTTGATCCGTCTTTTGAAGAGCAGTTTTTTAAAGAAAGATGGGATGAGAAAAAAGAAAAAGTTGAACCTAAGCCTAAGTTTGGATTCCGCGAGATTCTTAAACAGTGGGCCATGTTTAAAAGGTATTCCGTTGTCTCTTCAGTGAATAAACTTGAACTCAAGTTTATTCGGTTTAGTTCTTCTTTTTTCAAAGCCTTTAACAAATTTAAGATTTTTTTTAGTTCTGCTCTTTATTTTTTTTCAATCCCTGACCGCGGTATTCTTTTTCTTAAGAAAATATTTCGATTTTTTCTCTCTTTTTTCAAAGCTTTTAAGTTTATTTTTCTTTTGAGTTTCGCACTTTTTTCTTTTGGTCTTTTTATTGCTTTTGTTGTTTGTTTTGTTCTTCCTATCGCCCTTTTTTTTGCTGGTTTTTGGTTTCTTGTCAATAAATTTTTTTTCGTTCTTATACCACTTCTATTCCATTTTGTTTCGAATAGTTCGCGCCTAATTAATTTTCATCCTGCTACGACTAAGCAAGATTCTGTTAATTCAAGTAGGGTTGATTACTCTGGAAGACAGCGTCGGATCTTTTGGTCCAAGCTAGTTTCTTGGTATGATGTTTCCATAAAACAGCCATTTTTTAACTTTTACTATAAAGCTGTATCGGAATATAACAAATACTGGATCGAGGTGTATGGAACTTTTTATGGTCTCAGAGATTCTCGAGATCGAAACGTTAGTCCGTTTAGTTGGCGTTGGAATGAAACTTATTGGTCCAAACTTAATCCTTATGAAAAACAGTATAGATATGAGAGAATTACTCGATTGGTAGTTTTGCGATCATTGTTCATAAAATTGCCTAAGTATTATTCAAAAAAACTTTTTTTCTTTGTGTTTTTTACCGTGCCATTTGAAGTTTTTCTTTATCTAAACCATCTTTGGTCGCGTCTTCTTCAAACCATCTCGTTGTTTTACTATGGCGAGTGTATTGAATATGATCATAAGAATGAAAAGTTTCGAAGTGAGTCGTTTAGCAGTCTTAACTCCTATTATTACCATTCTTATAACAAAGGTCCTGTTGGAGTTCTTGAAGGTCCCAAAAAACCCATTAACGTTTGTAAAAATTTTCTTGGTCTTCAGTTTTTTCCATCTGTTGTAAAATCGAAACTTGGTCCTGTAAGTGGTGCTAAATCGGAGGTTTACTACGATGAGTATGACTTGTATGAATCGCCTGGACCCCTATATGTTGGTGATGGCACGGTAAAAAAAAGATTTCGTAAATGGGGCAAACCGAAGTGGTTTGATTTTAGCTCCGAACCAAACTTTACCCTTTTTTCAGATTCGGAGCTAAAGTCGTTGAAAGATCTCGTATCTACCGCTTATCCAAGTCTTTTTAAGGGTTACTCACGTCGCCTTCCGGAATCGCCAAAACGTCTTTACAGTTGGCGAGACGATGAAAAATATTATTCGCAGAACTCCGACCCTTATCCTATTATACCTCTAAAAATCGGTATATATAAAAGTCGGTTTAAATTTTTGAATGCTCTTAATCGCAGACTTGATGAGCTTGATTGGGTGAACTATGTTGAAATTAAAACTCGCGCTTGGAAGTTTAGGAATGATGATCCGGCTGTTGAACCTTATACCAGAGATCTCGATGATGATACGGGAAATTATAAAGGTTACTGGGATGCGTGGCGTCAGTTTGTTAAAATGGATCGTTACTCCCTTTATAAAGATGAGTATCAGTCCGAAGAGGAGTACGCGGATGATCGGTTTCATGTTCGAGCTTTTGAGTGGTTTCTAATGTTTTTTTGGATGTTTTTTTCGGTTTGTTTTGCTTTTGTTACTTTCCTAACATTTCCTATTGTAGCGGCTTTTCAATTTATTAATCATGCAACCTCCTATCCTGTAGTTGAGAGGTTTCTGTATTATATTTCATATTTTTTTTGTTTCTTTGCGTACACAGTTCCGCATAATTGGCGTTTTGTCTTTTGGCCACTGATAAAATTTATGATTTATACTCGAGTATACGTTCCTACAATTGGCTGGTTTCTCCACATGGTTTTTAAACCTATTTATGATTATATTTATCGGAGGAATCTTATTCAGTATACTCTTATTCCTTATTTTCTTGAGCTTTTTATTGTTTTGGGAACTATTCAATATCGAATAATTACGATTGGTGCGATTTATATCATACTCCGACGTACAGTTATCGTTTATACTCGACTTGGGATGTTTCTGGGTTATATTTTTGATTTTATGATGGAGATTATATGCTGGTTTCATTACTTTTACGTCGTTTTTCCGCAGTATGTTGCTCCAAGGATGGTGAAAAATTATTTTGGTCGTTTCTCTTTTATTTTTATAGATGATCTAGCGGATATGGACATAGCGCAATACTTGACAGGTTCCGTTCGATTTTATAATATTATTCAACATGTTCTTAAGTTTTTTTTTTATGTTTTTTTGGCACTTCTACGCTATATACCTCTTGTTGTTCTTGTTTGGTATACATGGTATATAATTGAGACTAATACATATGAAGCGGTTTTTCTAAGTCTTCTCAAAGTTCGTTTGTTTTTTTATCCCTACCCTCTTCATCCATATACAGTTATAACATTTATAACTATTTTTTATATTTCTGTTTTTCGAATGGCCTGTCCTCCATTTTCACGTTTTATTGAGTTCGAGATGTTTGAGATTTATTGGGGAACAATTATCGTGTTTTGGTTGTGTTTTGTTCACCCTGAGCTTACACTTTGGGGGGATATACCCTATATGAAGAAATTGTTCCCACGTCTATTATAGTTAATCTTTTAGACGTGAATTTATCATTATTTAAAAAAAAACGATGCTACGAGCTTTTAATCTTATTAACAACAAATCTAGTTTTATCAATACACCTGGTTCGGGCTGCCATTTTTCAAAATTTACTAAATCTGATAATTTTTTTAGCCTTGGCGATAAATTTGGTGGGCCAATGGCTGAGAGGTTTAACACCACTATGCGAGATCCGCGGGGGAGCTTCTCCCAATCAGTCTATAAAATATTTTGCAATATAAAAAATCGTGGTTTTTTTGTTTTTGATCCATCATTTACCACATATTTTTATTGTAATAACCCTTCCTTTTTTAATAGGGTTCTTTATACAGTATTTTTTATTAAAAAAATACTGTTTGTTGCTCCCTATATTTTTGATTATACGTTTGGTTTTATTGTTTTTTTTATTATTTCTTTCTCGTTTAAAACTTATATCTTTTATCCTGTTTCGTTTTTGTCTATTTTGTTTATTCTGTCATCCTTTCTTTTTTTTTTGTTTTCTATTCTTCATATAAAAGATGAGCACCTCATTAAGATATATGCTTTTTGGTGTTCATTTTTGGTTTTTTTTTGTTCGTGTATTATGTATTTTAAAATACCTCCCCAAGGTTTGCTTATGTCCGATACAAGAATTTATTACAACGAAGTACGTCTTTACCCTTGGCAGTGGTTGTTTTCGTCACACTCTTGTGTTGACGGTACTTCCGTATATTTTCTTCTTTTGACGACTTTTGCGATGTTTATTTGTGTTTTGGCTAGTTATAGTATGGATTTTAAAAATAGATGTGCTGAGTACTTCGCTTTGTTTTTTCTTATGGGTTTTTTTCTTCTAAACGTTTTCACTCAGCAAAATCTATTTTTTTTTTTTTTTTTTTTTGAGGGCGTTTTGATTCCTATGTTTCTGCTTATTGGTATTTGGGGTCCGCGAAAGATTCAACGTGTTGATGCTGCCTATCGGTTCTTTATGTATACATTTCTTGGTTCGGTACCCATGCTTCTAGCGATTTTTTATATTTACTCTAGAGTTGGTTCAGTTAATTGGTTTTTTTTTTCTTACTACTCTTTTTTTCATGATGACCTCTCTGATTTTACTCTTCATATGGCTCGTTATTGGCGGATTCAGCTATGGAACTATTCCTGGGTTTCAATTTGGGACCATGTTTCTGGTAAGTCGCTGTACGGTTATCATCGTTACCCTCTTCATATATTCGTTTTTTCATCTCATCATAAGGGTCGTGTGAGCCCTCAGCTCTTTACTTTCTATGAAGAAGCGTTTCTTTGGCTTGCATTTTTTATTTCTTTTGCGGTTAAAATACCCCTTGTTCCTTTTCATACATGGTTGCCCGAAGCTCATGTTGAAGCTCCGACTCCAGTTTCAATGTTTCTTGCTTCGGTTCTTTTGAAAATGGGCAGTTATGGCTATTTGCATTTTTCTCTTATTCTTTTTCCCAATGCATGCGATTTTTTTTGTATGTTTTATCTCTCGTGTTGTTTGCTTTCGATAGTTTATGGGTCTGTCTGTGCAATTACTCACATTGATTTTAAAAAAATTGTTGCTTATTCATCTATAGCTCACATGGGGTATAGCATGGCTGTATTGGCTGGTATGCCGTCCGCATCTGCAATGGATGGTGCTGTTATAACTATGATCAGCCATGGATTTGTTTCTTTGGCAATGTTTTTTTCTATAGGGTTTTTGTATGAGCGGTATGGGACTCGGGCAATTCCGTATTATACAAATATTTCTGTGATACACCCTGTTTTTTCTTTCTTTTTCCTGTTTTTTTGTCTATCGAACATGGGATTTCCCGGAACATCTGGTTTTGTTGGTGAATTGATTATTCTTATTAATTTGTTGAAAACTAACCTTTACGGTGCTATAATTGCTAGCTTTACTATTATATTTTCTGCTGTTTATAATTTGTGGATGTTTAATCGAATTTGTTGGGGCAGTCAAAACTTGAATTTGTCTGAAAACAAACTACTCGACGTTGCAATTTCGAGAAATGTAGCGCGAACTCTTTTTTATCACTTTAATTTGGAGAGGATACGTCGTACAGCATCCCAATCTCGGATTTTTTTTTATAATTTTTTTATTTGGTTGCGCTACACAGTTCCCGAAAAATTTTTTTTTGATTGCACATTTCGTGAATCTCTAATATTTGTGTCATTGATTTTCATAATATTGTTTATCGGTCTTTTTCCAACATATGTGTTTGATAATTTGAGTTTTTCTAGCTTGTATAATAATTCTATTATGTACATGCATAGCGAGTACGCCTCACGTTGGTTTGAGGATTGGAATAAGTCTTGGATAAACGCTTGGTTGAGCCGACC
>Ga0209208_10003814_pt1 | contig 21545 bp, 21 predicted proteins | sample S1TSphfallax_3_FD_187694 | JGI IMG/M metagenome (GOLD analysis project Ga0209208, IMG submission 187694) | Host-associated microbial communities from peat moss isolated from Minnesota, USA - S1T2_Fd - Sphagnum fallax MG (SPAdes) (version 2) | ecosystem: Host-associated > Plants > Peat moss >...
GAGCTTCATAGCCATTTAGTTCTTCCAAGTCTACAATCCTTTTCTCCAAATCTCTACCAATGCAAAAAGTTGAGTTCAAAAGATTTGCCTATAACACTTCTTTCAAGTCCTAACTACCAAACTAAAAAGTTGTATGCAACCTTCCCTCACTGAATCAAAGTTTTTTGCATTTGAAAATTGCATTCATCAAGCAATGTTGAATCCTTTTTATGTTTTGTTATCATGTTTTGGCAAATTGGGCTTGAACCCAATGCAAATATGTGATTCACAAAATTAATGTTTTTAGACAGTTTTTTTGGTACTTTATTATTATAGCCAAAGTGGTAATGACCCACAAGAAGATACCCAAATTTGGCTACAAGACAAATATGAAAATAAAATTTTAAAACATTTTTTTAATATTTTCAACTACATCTTTAATCATGTATGGTGATTTAGGGTTTATTTAAGGTAAACCTTAAACCATTTTTTACTACATTGGTAAAATTTTCCCAAAAAAATTGATTTTAGCATTTTTATTTTTAATGTAACATTTTTGCAACATATAGCAAACAAAAAAAATGATTTTTTTTTATAAACAATTTGGATACCAAATGCAAATATGTGTTTCATAAAAGAAATGAAAAAAAGAAGATGGAAAAGAGAGATATACTCTTGTTTTGCTTGGAGAGAAATAAGATGGACTTTATGAAGTTTGGAGTGATAATATTGATTTGCCAATGCAATCCTCAAGTTCATAAGTTCTTCTAATTGTTGTTCCTTATCCGGTGTAGTCTTGGAAATTTGCAATTGACATAATGTTTTTTCTTCATTTGCTACTCCTCTTTGCCTTACATTTGCAGCACAAATTACTACCTTGCCCATGTTCTTGGACACATGTGGTCCTTCTTCACCTATCACAGTTGTTGGAGGTGCAACAACTAAACAACCTTTGTTTACAATTTTTTGCCCAGTAGGTGATGATTTTGTAAATGTTTTTGTTGGCTCAATATGATATGCAATTTTGGGTTTTTCCTCATGGGATTCACCTTCTTGTTTTGTCATCATGAATTCTTTTGTTTCTTTAATGCTTTTGGTGGTATTCCCTTGGTGTAGGGAAAAACTTTTTTCTTTGATTTCTTCTTCACTTGTTTTGTTAATCCCTTGCTCAAAGGAATAATAATAATGTGATTTTTCAGATTTTTCACTTGTCTTCTTTTCTTCTAAGGAAAATTCTTCTTCTTCTAATTCTTCACTAGTTTTGAAAATACTCCTTTCCTCTAAGGAAAGTTTTGCTTCATCAAAAGAAAAGTCTTCATCTAAAGAACTTACTTCACTTCTTGTTTGAAACCATGAATTCTACCATAACACCAAAAGCAACAAAAGCTTGTGAATCAATCATGTGTTACCAATTTTTTTAAAAATAGTCACAATTTTTTTGCCAAACATGTTCATTTCTTAGAATATTTTAATTTGATCTATTTATACTTTGGTCATTATGTCACAAATATTGTGGAATTTTCTTAGGATTGAAATAATGTTGGAATGTTATGGATTCTTTTAGGATTGAAACACACTTGAGATATGTGAATTTATTTTGAATGATTGAAATGGTTTTGAATTGTCATTGGTTTATAAACATTTTTTCACAAATTACTTACTTCCACAACTGGGCTATTTGGGGTGGTGGTGGGAGGAGACGATGATGATGGGTCTTTTTCTTTCTTTGTTTTCCATTGATGCATACATGACTTTGCTTGTCCCATTTAGAGTTCTTATTTTTTCTTCTCCTTCCAATGTACATCAATTGAATTTGTGTTTGAGTTGTTGTTGGACTCCATGAGTTGAAGAGGATGTTGGATGTTTGTGTGAAGTAGTGCATGAAACAATCCATTTTGTAAACAAGTGATAAGAATTTTCAATTTCTAGGTTGAACAAGAATACACCATCTTGTTCAGCTACAGCTGATGTTCCATTTAACATCATTATTTCAAGAAAAAAGAAATTAGTTTCATAAAAACAACATGTTGTTGATTATTGTCTATAATATTTCATGAAATTCCTATGTATTAAGTTTCCTACCTACCCCCACCTTTTTCCCCCTCTCCCATGGAAGGTTGTGGATTCTCATGTGTTACCATTTTTTCACATCCCCCAACAGTCACATATCCTAAAATGGTTCCCATGTTTTACCCAAAAGTGTTTTAAAATAGTGACACCCACCACACCCCACCCCTTCATCTGTCATCCATGACCTACCCAATAGGATATTTCAATTTCATAATTGATCTTCTAGTTGGTTTTATGATTCACTTTGTGTATTCATATGGTATGGTATTGGCCTTTGTGGATACTAATTGGTTCTTCTTGGTATTGATTTTCATAGGGTAAAACCTTAAGGTGAGGACATTCTTAGATTAAAGGTTTATAAAGGTGAAGCAATAACTATGTTCAATCTTACATTTTCAAAATGTCTCTCACATGTGAGTTTTATCCATCATAAAATTTGAAATGAACATTGTGATGAACTTATACACACATAGAATTTCACAAAACATAGGAAAGGGTACCAAGTTGATCATGTATATTAGCTTGGTAGGTTTTTGATACCACATTGAATATACCAATTGCTTGCATTGGGGCATTCCTTATGCATGATACAATATCATTAGTAATAACAAGATTGATAAGAACTTTAACGCTTGCATATATTGAATGACAATGCATACCTACCATATGGGTATAAACCATGGTATATGATATTATGTGGACACTTCCAAAATACAATTACCAATATAACCCATGTATGAACTTGGAGAAAAGGGTACATATACATCTTCAAAGTGCGTCTTACCTTTCAATCTCACATTCACACCCTAATGATACCCAAATATCCTTTTTATGGGCTATGAATGGGTGAATGTTTATATTTAAACTCATTTCCTTTTTAATTTTCACACAAAATCAAATGTATGTACACAAATCTGACCTTTCTTCTATACGGAGGAGGTTAAATTAGTTTGTCACTCATAAACAGTTTTAGGTAAGTCAATGAACCCACTACCATTGAGAACAAGATGAAGGTCATAATTCAAAAAACTTGCACAAGCCCCATCCTCCCCCTCCTCCCATATGATTCAAAATGATGATGCAAAGGAAAAACAAATTCAAAAAAATAGTAGAGAGAAGAGATAGAACTCGAAGCACAATCTCTAGAAACTCAGATAATGAGAAAATTACTTATGAAGTTTGAAATCTCCCTCAATTCCTAGAGGACACCATGCAACCATGCATATTAGTTGCATTTCAATGACTTTGTGACTAAGTGAAGGCCACAAGGTGGCTCATCAACTCCATGCCAAGATTTGCATTGTTGATGATAATGACCAACATCAGAGAACTCCACCTCCTCCTTGCACCATTTTCCACATAAGATCCATTAGCATTGGATAATGGTTGTGCGGACATTATTATTACCAAAGGCTCAAATTTTGTTCACATGTGCCTTTTTAATGGTATGATCATGGACAATTAAATTTAATCCATGTTGTACAAGCATTTCAAATTTGTGTTTAATGATATAATATTGGAGCTTTTAGGCTTGCAACGTAGATGTTTGAAAAGGCCAATAACATTCTCACAAAAAGGATTTAAATTACTCATGTTTTCATAAATTAAAAAAAATTGGTCAATTAAGGTAGATTTCACAACCTCATTATTGAAGTTCATCTTTCTATTTACTTACCGATGATGAGAATGAAACAAAATGACATTCTTTCCAAAATTTCATAATTGCACAATTCATTTTTGCTTAAAGCCACTTTTAATTTCTTTTAATATTTTGAACTAACTCCTTTGTCAAAGATAAAACACACATTTAATAGGATTTAGTTCTTGAATTCAATCAATGGAAAACTTCAACTATCATTTTTTTTTGTCTTTTTGGGGCCTTTCTTGGAATTGCATTTCCACCTTTTTGTCCTAACCTTAATAAATATAAGGTACATTGTACCTAAACCAATTTTGGAACTAACTTCCATGAAATAGAATTATTCATAGAGTCATAAACAATGGGCAATAAATTTGGTTTAAATTGAAACTATTATTGAAAATTGAGTCAAAATAAATACACATGCATAAAATGGGGCTTGAAATTCATTTGATCATTAATTTTCATGCTAAAAATAGTTTTGTGTTTCAATTCTTAATTTACTATTTATCCCATGTGTTAGTTAAACATACATTGTGATTTCATTATCAAAATTTAATGGTACTATGTCCTTTTCCATCTTTTTTTTGCCCCAACCTTCAAATCCTATAAACTTCACCCACAATATTGACATTTTTTCTCAAAAAAATTTCACTTTACAAATACCCTTCATTTGGGGGTGAATTAAAAATAAAAGGTGAAATTTAGGTTGAAAGATTGGGCACACCTTTATGGATAACTTTTATGTCTGTTTTCTTTCTAGCCCTTCATTGAATGACCTTTCCACCCTTATAGCGTAGCCTAAATAGGTATAAGATATTTTTTATATTGGGATTTATAAAAAAAATGATATTGAGAACTAAACATAAATAAACATGTCAATTGCATTATGTGTGTACCAAAATTTTGAAAAATATTGAATAGAATTGATTATTAGGGATTGATTATCAGTTAATGTAAATTGACAATCTAATTCTTAAGCCATGTATCATTTAATTTAATACCCACCAAATTTTAATGAAAGAAACAACTTGAAAATTGGCTAGGTTTTTGCCCCTCTTTGCCCAACATTGTTTTGAATTCAACCTTTGATTTATAGAAACATTGATAACTTTCAAAACAACATGGGCAATGAGCATGAAAATAAGATTAGAAAGACATAGCTTTTGGACAAAATCCACTATCCATTTGCTTACAAAAAGAGGTTCAATTCAAACAACAAAATTAATCACAAGTTTTGAAGTGTTTTTCCCATTATAACATTGACATCATTGTGGTAATGCATTATTGTTCTTCTAATAAAACATGCATGTGCTCGAATCTTCTCACATAACATCACTAGTTTTTTGTTTGAATTTGACATTATATCCATGAGCTGAACATTGTTTTTTAAAGCCATGGTTTTTTTGTTACAAACGTAAAACAAAAATCATTAAAACTATATTTGTTGTGCAACGAAAAGGTTTTCAATTCCCATGGCTACATATCACATAACACGTAAAGTTATTCACTAATTGTTCAATCAATCTTGTGTCACTCCGCAATTTCTTCAAAACTAATATATATATCAAATAAACAATTTCCTTCCTCACATTTGTTCAAAATTGAAAAAATGGAAGAAATAAGTGTAAATTCCTTTTGATGTTGTATCCTTATTAAAAAGCTTTGTTTGATCACATTTGGAAGATTTTTGCACATTCCAAATGCTTACCAAGATAACCCATGAACAAAAATTTAAATAGTCTAAGAAGTGCAATATAAAGTTCTTTTCTTAACTTTTATAATACCAATGCATTATAACCAATACACACCAAATGTACAACACAACTATTATTAGATGGAAACCATAAACATTTGCTACCTTTCAATAAAATGTAAATTAACTCCTTAAAGCTCCAAATCCCATCACTAATTCATAAATAAATAAAATTTGACAAAGTAATTCAAAGGATATAATATAAACTAAAGTAACTAAAAAAGGATTCCAAGTCCAAATAAATTGAAATCTTCAAGGGTGCAAACAAGATAACATGAACCGCACTTGCCCCCTTGGGTGATTGCTTATTGGGTGTTTATTTTGGAATATTCTTGAAATATTTTGAGCAAAAGTATTTTTGAAAATCTTGAAAAATCTTGAAATTTTTCATCACACTATTCAATTATTGTTTACATAAAAAGTTTGCTAAAATATGTCATTTTCAAAAAAACTCAAGTTCATTTTTAAGTCTTTTTATTTTTTATATCCACTAATTACATTGATTTCAAAGTGTTTTTTGGTATGTTTCATTTATTAAATTGATTTACAGCTTTTACAATATATATACTAATTTACATTGAAAATAACATTATGTAAAAGGGTGAAAACATGGTAAAAAGAAGTAGGGGCACTAACGTAAAAGTCCTTTTCCAAGGACTACACATGACACGTGTCATTTATGTGTTAGTTTGTAACTTAAAATTTTATATTTTGGATGCCGAGTTTAACATCGCATGTTAGATATAAATATGTTTTGATTATAAATTGATATTATGTCATGTATATTATGCATTCATGCCCTTTATCAAATAAATATGAACAATTTTTTGAAGCCACATTTTCAAGGTCAAAAACATATTTGATCGAAATGTGCTCAAATTGGTTATGAAAACAATTATCATCAGTTGTCTTTTTGCCCTTCTAATCATCAATGTTAAAATCATTTTCAATTTTCAAAAGGATTGGTGCACATTTGGTAGAAAAAAAGGACTTTGGAAAGAAAATTTAAGGAATGTTCACTCTTGAAGTTTGAGTTTTTTGAATATGCAAAAAAAAAATTTATTTATGTCAAGCTTTGAACATGTAAACTTTACAAAATTAATGAAAAACATTCCAAAACTTTTATAAGAATTTAAACTGTTATGTTTCCCTTGTGATATTTCAAAAATACAAAAATGCAATTTTAAGGAGTTTCCATTTACTTGAGTGGCTCCTTTGACTATTTTTTACCCAAAAACAATTCCATTTGGAGTTTTTATTTTATTCTAAAATGTTAGATACACAAAACCAAACACTATTTACACTTGTTGTGGTATGTGTTAGTGTCATTACACCCTCAAACATTCAAACTTCGAAACATTTTGCTTATTGTGAAGCTTTTATTATTTTTACAATGATCACCACCACAACAATAGGAGCAAAATTTGAAAAACTATAGTTTCAAGGATATTATGAAAATAACAGAAAAGATTTTGTTGTTACATGACTTGGCAATGTCTAGTTTACTTTTAATCATTTACAAATTTCTTTTTCAACCTCACAAGTTTCAATCACCATTAGCCAATGACAATAATCATAGAAGAAGACCATGTAAACATCCTACATTTTTCACTTTCTTAAAGAAATTTGAATTAGTTAAGAAAATAATTGTAATTGTTAAAGCAAAAAACATGGTAATGAAACAACCACAATGAAGCTTACAAAACTCATAAAAATAATAAGGTGTATCAATTTAGATATCAAAATGGACTTTATGAATTTAAAATTTTCATTTTAAATCTAAATTTTTTTTAGAGACTTTTCTTGCTTGATTTTTCCATCTTAAGTGTTACGATACTTCAATGTGTGGTGGTAAAAAGCTATAGGTTTAGCTTTCAACTCCACTTATAAAAAAAAATCCATAATGATAATTTTTTTGGGTAGTTTGGACTATGACATTAGATGTACCATCTTTTGTAAAGTCCACCTTGAATTGAACATTTATCTTGTTGGTCATTTTTTTTGTAGGTTTGAAAGATTAGAATGTAGGTTTCAATTTGTCATCTCACTTTTGCCAAGTTTTTAAAATAAATTTGAACATAATGCAACAATGTTTGACTCATTCAAAGAAAACTACCACTTTGGCTTCTAAAAAAATCCATTGTAATGTGTTTTTACTCTTTTTGAAACCCTAATTTTTTTTTGGTCTTTTAAAAGATAATTTCTTTTACAAACAAGGGTTTTTCAAAAAAAACCAATTGGTGATGGAGAATTAAAAAAATAACATTAATAAGTCTGCAACAACATTAATAAGTCACAAGGCTACAACAAGTTATTTTATGTGTCACATTTAGTTTCGTTTTCACTTGTGGTGTGCTTTCCTTTTTTTGTTTTATGTTTTGTTTGTATATTTGGGTGTGATGATTGATAGATCTCCTTTGTTTATTTCTTTTCTTTATATAAAATTTAGTCTTATGAAACCCACATGATTATTTATCTATGAAGGAAGGTAGTTTGTTTTGTAGTTATGAGATCCATCGAACTAGGATGCTTCAAATTGCATTCTTGGTGTCTTTGGAAAGCTCTCAATGATGAGAGGTGCATGGGCTTGGTTCCATGATGTTTGGACTTGTGGTGCAAAATTTCTTGAATATTGAATGATTTTTTCATTGAAAACTAAATTAAATTGTAGCTGCAAGTTTCAAGGAATTGGAACATGCCTTTGGTTTTCTTGGAAATTCTTGATGAGCATGATTTAATGGAATTTATTTGGTAAGATTTGGATTCAAAATGTGGGAGATATTGATTTTGAAGCAATTTCTACCACTACAAATTCAAATAAATTCCAAAAACTAGGTTTTGGAAGGAAAAATCAGTTGAGGATGTGCTAACACTTGGGCCAATGGCATAGGTCACATTAGTCTCTTATCTAATTTTGTGTTTCCATTGTTTTTCCTTTGGTCTTTGTATTGTATTATATATGTTTTTGAGGTTTCCTTGACTTATCATTTTTCTTAATTTCAATCTTGATTGCTAGGCTTAGTAAACTTGTTTGCACTTCCACATTTTTATGCAATGTCACCCTTCCATTTCTTAAAGGACAACATGCCTAAATAAAATATTGTAAAATGCAAGAGGCCCAAAAACCATTGCCCCTTTTATGAAGACTTTCTCCATGGTTTAGATGTTCACTTGTTAATAGAATGACCTTTCCAAGATTGTTGCAAAACACAAACGAAGCACCATATTTTTTTCACCCACTATGCCACTTTGAATGCAAGCCAATATTTAATTAATCCTTCCCATTAATTTTTTAAATGTGGCAAAAATTCACATTACAAACGTTTATGTAGTCATTTGTTTTAATTTTTAAACATATGAATGTTACAATCACACATGAAGGTAGGTGACAAAAATTAGGTGTATAAAAAGGTGTATTAAAATGTGTTGTACCATGAAACTGTTCAAGGTTATGCTTTTGATGTATTTCCATGTGGTTTTGCAGTTATAATAGTTACTAAAAATATATTGGACAAAATAATGGCAGCATACGTTGCATAGAACAATGGTGAACAAAATGATGGTGGTAGATCTTGGAATTGAGGTGATGGCCAAAGAATGGGAGTGGTTCCAACCTATGACAAAGACAAATTTTGATTTTATGGTCAATCAATAGAAGATATCTTGTCCATTTCAATCCTATGTTTGGGACTATTGTGTGATTTATGTCAAAATCAACTCATTTTGCAATTACACTTGTAGTACTCCTACATGTCCCCATAATTGTAAATGTTCATGTTGCCATATATGTGAGTAAATTATGACAAATCCAAATTTTAATGGTACATGCAACTACAATTTGACACTATCACAAGTTTAAATGAAAGTATTGGTAAAAAATGAACATATGTTATCCATTATTTATTGGTGGCATCCATTAATGGTTGACAAGCGTATTAGAACAACTACATTTGTAACTATATATAAATGATTAGATGACATGTGGCACCTAAATTGTTATTGCAATTTGAAATGTACAAGTTCATTTATTGGTTAGTAGGTAGGTTACAAAATGTTATTATTATCCAATAATTAGGCTGGGTAGGCTTAGGTTTAGCTAGATTAAGTAGGTTAAGTAAATTAAGCTAAGTAGGGCATCTAGTAGCCTAAATAACCTAAGTAGGCCAAAAAGGCTAGCTAAGTTATGGGGATAAGTTAAGCTATGAAGGTCAAAACAATTTAAAGGAACCATTTTGTAATTTTTTATGATAAAATGTAACATCTAATGATTTTTGAAAGTGAAAATTTCTATCATTAAAAATGACATTTTTACAAAGGACTTTCAAAGGACTCATATAATAAAGTAAATTGATGGTAAAAAATATGAAATGATAATAACCTATTAGGCACACAAAAAAAACAATCACAATTTCAAAAATGTGAAATTTTAAAACTTTGAAAATTCAAAGTATTTAAACATTTAGAATTTCAAAACTTGAAGAATGTTTTACCACATATAAAATGGGGTAAATTTTACATGATATATTGAACAAAGTTGTAGTTGATATTGCATTATATTGAACTTTAAGAAATAAACATTTTTTGGTATGATTTCAATTATCATCATTTTTCAAGATGAAACATAAAATCTTCAAAAAAATTGCACAATTTGACAAATTCATATTTATTAAAAAATGATTCAGGAATTTTTTTAATTTATTGGGGCAATTTTCCTAAAATGTTGTAAAAAAAATCATTCAAAAAACCATTTGTATGAATAATGTATTTTGGGGGAAAATGACATTTAGTTTTAATGTAAAATAATGCTTGTGGCTCTCTTGAGTGCATTTTGACCCATGAGGTTAAACTAAGTAGGCCTAATAAGGTAGGTAAAGATAAACACCTATTACCTACCTACCTATTTTGTACCTAAGTATGTAGGTAAATAGGTAAGTAGGTAGGTATGTAGATATATAGGCATGTAGGTAGGTAAGTATGTAGCTTATAGGTAGATAAATAATTAGTAATCTATCTACTTACTTACCTACCCACCTACCTATGATGTACATCATGTAACTAATGTATATGACAAGATGTGAAATAAATAAGTTAACACAATTTATCATCATAGAATGGTCTGGTGCAATGGTTAAAGGTTTAGTTTATTTTCATGGAGGTGAAGGGTTCAAATCCTTATACTTGCACGTCCCTAGGGGTCAATTTAAAGTAGGATAGGCTAGGCTAGGTTAAATTAAGTAGGTAAATTTAATAAATTAGCTTATGCTATATTAGCTAAGCTAGGATAAACATTTGTTATGTACCTATTTATTACTTTATGTAGGTAGGTTAAAAATAAGTAATTATATATTTTAGCCTAAATAGGAAATTAGGTTAGGTTAGGTAGCTAGGACATTTGGCATCATGCAACTATCCATAAGGTTGTTGCAAATGTAATCACAAATAAATGAAATCCCATGTAGGCTACATGGGGTCCACATAAAATTCATGTTCATCCATGTATTGAAAGAAAAAATGAAACATAGTTTCAAAGGTTTGTAACTCTTGGTGTGAGTTCCATGCCACGTGGTGTTTTTTGTGACTAATTGTATAATGATATTTGTCTTAAGTATATTATTAGTGTGTGTATATTATGTGTTCATTGTAACATAAAAGGGTTTCATGATATAAGGTGGTCATCTTATGAGTATTGGTTGTGGTGGTAATGGCAAGGGTCGTAAATTCAACAATGAGATTTGTGAATTGTTGAAAGCAAAACTCTTATTCCTTATAAGTAAGTTTGTCAAATCTTGTTTTACTTCATTGCATGTTGTTATCTCCATATCAATCCATTGTCAAAATAATAATTATTAATGATGTAGAATAGACATAATGAGAATTTAAAAAGCATGATTCATTGTAAGGAGAAAACTCCTAGGTATTGGAGTGTGTGTTTAGCCATAATTGATGTGAAAGGAGAAATATTTGTTGATGAAGATGTTGGAGATTTAATGTGATATGAACTATGTTTATGGATTCAAGTTGTTGACAATTGCAATCCACTTTTGACAAAGGAGAAGGAGACATTGTTGTTATCATTTTTCCTAAGTTGGTAAGCAATAGTGATGGAGGATGTAATGGAGTGATAAAGTTAATTTGTTTCAAGTGTAGTCATGTTTTTGCATTTGAACTATGTGTTTGGAAGGAGGTCTGTGTCATTTTGGTGGATGTTAAGGACAAGGTGATGACGATTAAATTAATGGCATGTGAAGAACTTGCAAGTAATGTGTGTGGTGTTGTGAGATCTTCACTTGGAAATTGTCATGGTTGTTACTAATTTCAAAACATATATTGAGAGATTAAATTGGTGGAACCATCAAAGGACATTGTGTAAAAAAAAAAAAGTTTGTTTTGCATTAAAGTGTTCAAGATCTATTGTGTGGATAATCTTACTTTAAAAAAAAGCTAAAATCATTATTAAAATTAATTTCCACTATATTAACAATCTAAATTTAATGTCCTAGCTTTTGTAACCATGGATAAAGAAGGAAATGTTGTTGGAGATTATGAAAATGTGAAGATGTTTGAACTTTAGTTGTATTATAGGTAGGTGCATCATTATGCATAGTAATTTGAGCTGTTTGGATTATTGTAAAATCTAAGGAATATGTTAGAATGTAGACTAAAATAAGAAGTAACGAATGGGAAGGAATCATTGAATTCTACCTTGAGTACTCATAGAAGGATTTTATTGATGATTAATAATTTTTTTTTATTGTAGAATGGAATTGTGAAAATTTGTAATGGAGATGCAAGAGTATGAAATTATGAAGCATTGGGGGATATTTGTTAATATTTGGTTGTGAAACATGATGTAATAGTGGGAATGAGTGTAGGTCAATGTGTTACATGAGAAATCTTGAGATTAGGGTGAAGATGCATTGTAATCTATGGTCCAACTAAAAGCTCAAAAAAACCTTTGAACATTGTGTGTTTTGATCCAAAGGCAACTTTCCACATTTTGTGATTTTGCATAAAATATTTAGGATTGAATAAAAAGATTAAGTCAATAGTACTTGTGAATGGAGGGATTGTTGGTAAGTTAATGAACATCCAAGTTTCTTATGTAATATCTTGTGCTAGTAAATTATACTTCTAGTCTAGTTTGAGGTTGGTTTGTTGAATTCAAGACAAAAACAATTTATGTGTGTTTGGTTTGTCAAAGTTTGTGTACCTACCTTTTGGATTATACAAAGTTTTAGGTATCAAAAATGAAAATGTAGGTTTTAAACATTTGAATTTATCAATTAAGTTTGGTTGAAAACAAGACAAGACATGCTCATGTTAAGGCAAGAAGTTGTTGATTGGCTATAATTGTTTTGTGGAGTTGTTCATCTAATGTTGGATTCATTTGTGCAACATAATGCAAAAGGCATTTTGTCAATGGCCAATACAAATGAAAGTTAGTTTTTTTATTACATATGCTAAGCAAACACATCAAAATGGAGTGTACACAATTTTTGGTTGTGTTATTCATGGCTTTGGAACTTTTGATGTCATAGAAAAGGAATTTTTCAATCACATGTGTTTTGTTGGCTACTCGAGCCATTCATGAAAGAAGAGACATGAAGTCCCCATTTTGAGGTTTTAAAAATGTAGTGGCAAATGTTTGAGATGACCTCAACTTTCTTCAAATTTCAAACTTTTTGCTTCACATCAAGTATTGGGAAAATAATTGCATCATACCATTTCATGTTGATTTTTTTAAAAAAATTTAAATTTCATGTTTGATCGTTTGGTTATAGACACCAACATGAATTGCAATATATTAAAACCCTTATAAAGATTTGGTTGAATCACATCACAATACATGCAAATCCCCTTGCTCGATAAATCCACATTAAAATTTTAACTTTTGTGATTTGTATTGGAATTACAAATTATGTGAAATGACATTCAAACATTGAAATTTTGCTTAGTAGGTTCTTAATGCGTTATTTTATATGATTTTCACTGAAATCAAATATGTTATGATATGAAATGTGATTTTGTGGACTTGAAAAATGCAAGAAAGGTAAAGGATGTAATGACCAATTAGTTTCAAACATTATCTTGCATAAGACCAACACAAATATGCATTTTAGAAATGCAATGTGATTTGGAAGCACTTTTTGGAATTCATGGTGTGGAGGAAAAAAATAAAAAATGAAAAATGTATTTTCCAATGTCTAGAACTAAATTTATACAATTTGATTAAGAAGAGATCCATTCACATTTAGATATGTGAACTTCTACAAGAGTCATACCACATCCAAAATAATGTGCAAGTTATTTTCCCACCACCCATATTACAGTAATTACACAAATTCAATTAATTATATTCAATGAAATTAATTTTGAATAATATCAACTCCACATATGTTATTGGCCATGTAGATGGAAATTCAATGATTATTTTTTCATCCATATTTTCAAATATCATCAATTGGTTAATTTCATCCATGTGATAATATTTCATTATCCAAGTTGTCCACGTAATCCACTTACTTGGACAACATTTTTATAGTTTTGTTCGTCATCTTCCTCCATGTGCAATTTCATCCATGTATGGTATGGTATGGTTCCTTTGTGCATCAATTTCATCCATGTGGTATGTTTTATTTGTGTCATCAATTTCATTCATATGTGTTGATTTTTACCTTTTAAATCAATTTCAAGTTCAATTTCATCCATGTTATCAAAGTTCATCCATAGGAATAATTTCACCCATATGACCAATGACATCTTTGTGGTCGATTTCATACATGAACCATGTTTCATCCATTTTGGGTAATATACTTCATCATGAATTTTTGTTTTAGGTTTTTGTTTCATCCATGGTATCAACTTTCATAATTCATTCATTCATTCAAGAAAAGAGAAGAGAAGAGTTTACATGGAACTGGTAACTTTTTTAAAAAAAGGGTTAAAAGTTAAAAATTGCTGATTGTTTGTTTTCGAAGAAGATGTTCCCCTTTTTGACGGGAACAGGAACAAGGGGTTTCGGGGAACATTCTAGAGGGTGGGAAGTGGGTGGGAACTTTCTAGAACTAGGATCGGATCGAGAACAAAGAGAATGGTGCCGTGTTCCCACCAGTAGCACAAAGAAATGGAACACAGAGAACTCAATGAGAACGTTATTGAACTTGGAGAACGTCAGTAGACCGTAGGAAACGGGATCTGGGAACGTATGCAATGTCGTTGGGGAACGTGTAAGTTTAATTCGGGGAATTACTAAAAATTGGCCGAGTTTCTGGGAGGTTTCTGCGATTTAGAGGCCGTTCGATATGATCAGTTTTGTGATCGGACGGTGCGAAATTGATGGAAACTACTAGAAGCGGTGCGTCCTTCTTTACCATGCTACCTCCTTGGACAGGGAAGCTGTGAACGGTCAGGATTCTGGTATTCCGATGAATCGGACGGCTAGATCTGGGCCTAGGTCGTTCCCGTTCCAGAGCGCCTCCCTTCAAAGGCCCCCCTCTTCCGCTTTGCGTCGACTCTCTTGCTCGCGCAATTCGTGCTTTGCTTTCGCTGCTTGTTGGATCTGTGCCCGTTGTTATTTGCCCTGTTTTCTTCATCATCTTGTGCGTATTGTCTTCCTCTATCTCTAGAGTATCATAGGTGGTTTTCTTGCGCACTTTTTGTTTGTGACTTTGTTGAATTTGGTCCACATTTGGTCCCATTTCGGGTAATCTGTTTTGGTTACGTTCTCGTGTTTGAGGGGTTGGAAGCGATGGCGATCGTCTCTGAGGATGAGCAGCAACAGCAGGGAAGTGAGATGATAGTGGAAGAGCCGCAGCAGGGAGGAGAGGTGGAGACTTTCGCTTTCCAGGCTGAGATCAATCAGCTCCTTAGTCTTATCATCAACACGTTCTACAGCAATAAGGAGATCTTTCTTCGGGAGCTTATTTCCAACGCCTCCGATGTAAGTCTCGCCACATTTCTTGCACACTTTGTTGCGTACAGTAGCAGTATTACGCGATGGAGCCTTTGTTGTAATGAGAGAAAGTCAGTAAAACGGCAAGCTATGTCTCTCACTATGCGCCTTCTTTGTGCGATAAGACTCTTCTTCTTCGTATGCTGTGCCACCACAATGCTCTCTGTTGGAGTGCTCTCCCTACTCCGATCAACTCCAAAATTTTCAGAGTTCTTCTTGTTTCAACATCTTAGGTGCTACATACTCATTTGATGAATACGGTTCTGAAGAGACTCCCTGGAAGCATTTGTGCGTTGTTTTTTGGCTTCCCCTTACTCACTTCCATCATCTCCACTTGAGACTGCTGGACGCATGTAGCCTCTACTAAATTGTTCTGTGTTATGTTGTGCAGGCATTGGACAAGATTCGCTTTGAAGGTCTAACCGATAAGAGCAAGCTAGAGAGTCAGCCGGAGCTTTTTATTCACATTGTGCCCGACAAAACCAACAACACAATTTCGATTATTGACTCGGGAATTGGAATGACTAAGGCTGGTAAGCATTATTGAACTGAACAGCAAGGGTTTGAGAGTCTGTAAATTAGTGGCACAAGTGGATTTCATTGTGACCGATCAAGTCATATTAGCTGGTGTTTTGTCTTAGACCATCAGATGTCACTCTGTGGTTGTGCTTTTCCTTTGCATCATGGTGGCTTACCTTGGCTCCCTGTGTGCGTCAGACCTGGTGAACAACCTTGGAACAATTGCAAGGTCGGGAACCAAGTCCTTCATGGAGGCGCTCTCTGCTGGAGCTGATATCAGCATGATTGGGCAGTTTGGTGTCGGGTTCTACTCTGCTTATTTGGTCGCTGACAAAGTTGTTGTCACAACCAAACACAATGATGATGAGCAGTATGTGTGGGAGTCTCAGGCTGGAGGCTCCTTCACGGTCCGAAGAGATACTGGTATGTGATCTCAACTCTTCATCACATTGGTGGCACTCTCCCATCGTGATGAGAAATGCTTGCAACCCAATGCCAGTATTGCTTATACTGTCCAGATGAAACTCAAATGCATTGTGAAATTTCTTGCCTTGAGGTCAATGATGCAAGGGTGTTGGCATTATTGTAGAATGTTCTGTTTGTCTCATGAATGCATTTTGGCTGTTCATCTAGTTGTACCTGGCAATTGGTGAATGGTTGTTAGAGCTATAAGATGCCTCATGTAATTGTGCAGAGTTGGATGTTGGTTGAACAACTTCCAGCACATTTTTTTACCTCTCATTTGTCTCCTCTATCTGGCATGGCAAACTCTGTTATTTAGGACAGTGTTCAAAATGAGTGTTGCATACCTGCAGGTGAGGACTTGGGCCGGGGCACAAAGATTCTTTTGCAACTCAAAGAAGACCAGCTGGAGTACCTGGAGGAAAGGAAGCTGAAGGATTTGGTGAAAAAACACTCAGAGTTCATCAGTTATCCTATTTCTCTATGGACTGAGAAGACAACTGAGAAGGAGGTATCAGATGATGAGGATGAGGACAAAGAGGAGAAGGATGAGGAGGAGGGAAAAATTGAAGAGATCAAAGATGATGATGAGAAAGATAAAGCAAAGAAGAAGAAGAAGGTGATTGTCTGACAGAATGCTTTGCTCAAATCTGGGTCATTGCCTATGAAATCAAATGTTATTGTCAAAACGTTAAACAGACTTCTACTTGAATGAGTGTCTTCACCTCTGATTAAAGTTTTTACCCTGTTGCTGCCTGTGCAGGTGAAGGAAGTATCGCATGAATGGTCACTAATAAATAAGCAAAAACCAATCTGGATGCGGGCACCAGACCAGATCACCAAAGAGGAGTATGCCGCATTCTACAAGAGTTTGACCAATGATTGGGAGGAGCATTTGGCTGTGAAGCATTTCTCAGTGGAGGGTCAGGTAATGTGAAGGCATCCTGCCTCTAGGTGAAGCTATCTGTGCTCAGAAGTGTACTGCTTTACAAGGCAAGGTTCTGATAGAGTTCTGACAGGTGTGCTGTTGGCCTTGCAGCTGGAGTTCAAGTCCGTGTTGTTTGTTCCTAAGAGGGCTCCCTTTGACATGTTTGATGGGCGTAAAAAGCAAAACAACATTAAGCTGTACGTGCGCCGTGTATTTATCATGGACAACTGTGAGGAGATTATCCCTGAATACCTAGGTTTTGTGAAGGGCATTGTGGATTCTGAGGATCTCCCCTTAAACATTTCACGAGAAATGCTTCAGCAAAACAAGATTCTGAAGGTGTGTTTCTCACTGTATTTTATTTCTTAGTTATGTGACCATTTTGTGATGGAGGATGTGTTGTACATATGCAACTGTAGACTCATGTAGACTAATTTTCAATCTACTTCAGAAGCCTTTCTGAGTTTATCAGCCTGTCTTGTGCAGTATGTGCTATGGATGTGTAATGATTCATCTGTCCAAGCTTGTGGGCTCTAGAATGAAGTTTCAGAGTACTTTTTGTGAAATTGCAGGTTATCCGAAAGAACATTGTGAAAAAGTGCATAGAGCTGTTCAACGAGATTGCAGAGAACAAGGAAGATTATGCCAAGTTTTATGAGTCCTTCGGAAAGAACTTGAAGCTTGGCATCCATGAGGATTCCCAAAATCGTGCAAAGCTTGCTGGTATTGTCTTGCAATCTGAACTCTGTACTAATTTCCATTTATTTCTCATTGGAAATGTTGATGATTGTTTCTCTGTGGTTTCCTGATTGTATGATCTTGTTTCCTCTGCAGATTTGTTGAGGTACCAATCCACCAAGTCAGGAGAAGAGATGACTTCTCTCAAGGATTATGTGACTCGCATGAAAGATGGACAAACGGACATCTATTACATAACTGGCGAATCTCGCAAAGCTGTTGAGAACTCTCCATTCTTGGAGAAGCTCAAGAAGCGTGGTCTTGAAGTCCTCTTTATGGTGGATCCTATTGATGAGTATGCAGGTAGGGTTTTTTGCCTGTTCTCCCCTTGCAAATAGGACATGTAGTGTTTACATCTCTATCGAGCTTCGGTGAGGAGTTATCTATTTCTGCTTGAAGCCTTTGGGGGCTACAATTTATGTTGATGTGTAAAATGCATTTTCATGCTCTGCCCTGCTGTGCATATGCAGTGCAACAATTGAAGGAGTATGATGGGAAAAAGCTGGTTTCCGCAACAAAGGAAGGGCTGAAATTGGATGAGACTGAGGATGAGAAAAAGAAGAAAGAGGAGATCAAAGCCCAGTTTGAACCCCTTTGCAAAGTCATAAAGGTCGGTATAAGTAGTGTAATATAGTTATTTAATGTTGTTTCTTTACACGTGACAAGTTGTGTACTGTTAAATTTTCACTTAGGTTTCTTTTGCTGTTAGTATGTCCCTGATAACTAACAGTGAGCCCTGGATGAGCAGGAAATTCTTGGCGACAAGGTGGAGAAGGTGCAGGTATCTGACCGCATTGTGGATTCACCTTGTGTCTTGGTGACTGGCGAGTGAGTTTCTGTCCCTTCATTTTGATTTAGCTGATTCCTTGACTGTAACAAGTCTTCAATTTTTTGAGAAACTACATCTCAAACCTATATGAAATCATGTGGAACTTATAGCTGATTCCCTGATAGCAGCTATCATAATTTTTGTAGAAACTGGATTGAAAAACTGGACTTACAGTTTCTATGAATCAACATGATGCAGATATGGCTGGAGTGCCAACATGGAGCGTATCATGAAGGCACAAGCACTCCGAGACACAAGCATGGGCAGTTACATGAGCAGCAAGAAGACTCTTGAAATCAACCCAGAGAACTCAGTTATGATTGAGTTGCGCAAGCGTGTTGATGTAGACAAGTCAGACAAAACAGTCAAGGATCTTGTCCTACTGCTATTTGAAACTGGTATGTACCGCATACTTCTGTTGTTTTATGTCTACACCAATAGTAAGCTTCTTCGTTTGCACATTTATTAATTACAGCAGTTTGCCCCACCTATAAACGAGGATTTTTTCAATCCAATTGAGGAGAAGCAGTGTCTGTCTAATTTCACTTTACCTTCCTGTTCTGCGAGTTCTAATAATACTGTTACACTGAATGCAGCGATGTTGACATCTGGCTTCAGTCTGGATGATCCAAATACCTTTGGCACACGAATCCATCGCATGATTAAGCTGGGTTTAAGTATTGATGAGGATCCTTCAGCTGTTGCGGATGATGAAGGTGATATGCCCACACTAGAAGAGGATGTAGATGAAGGTAGCCGCATGGAGGAGGTGGACTAAAAATTGCAGTTGGAAGAGCAATATGGCCTCCGAGGAAAAAGTTTTGGTTCGTTCGGTCACTAACTACCTGAATGTAGTCTGACCTTTGATAAGGTTTTTTGACCATTGTGGTTCCTTCTTTCACTGGAGAGACTTTTAATGGTAAATCTAAAACTTTGAAAGGTTTTGAGATGTCTCAGAAGGGAGAAAGCTAATGTAGATATCACAATGTGGGTATCTGTTTGAGAAATCTGTCATTTCATTACATATGTTTCATTGAAAATGGAAGATCTTTCTTTTGAAGAATTTTTTATTATGTATTTGATTTTGTTCTTTGTTTGTGTTGCCACACCAAATAGAAATTATGGCAGTAGGAAAAGAACTGAAATTCAAGAAGATTAGTACAACCATCACTCAAACTATTAAATATTACACATGAAGTTGAACTGATTGATGAAAAATCTACCACATGATAAGTATTACAATCAAATGAATCTATGACTAAAGATTTGCTCATTCTAATGTACTAAAGCGGGTCTTTCGTTACATTAAAAAGAATTTTCATTGAACGCCGTAAAACAGCAAATCGCTGGTAAAATTGCAAATAAAACCGTAAAGAAAATTCTATCTACCCTGAACAAACTACAATACTCTTAAATTGCACACTGGCAACTGAATTGGGAAGGCATAACTGGTGGATAGAAAATACACTAATATCTGATCTATTGTGAACTTACTGGGAAAACTGGGAATGTGAAATTGGTGGAAAAAAATTGCAATAATATCAGGAACAAGTTAGTTAGATCAGCAAAAACATATAAATAAATTTGAAAGTAAATTTTTTTATGACATAGGGTAATTCTCTCAAAGAAAAAGAACAGTTGGGGAGGGAATGTTCAGGGCAGGCGGGATCCATTGGAGAACTCTGATATTTCTGGTGTCCAAACAAAACTTGAACTCTTACTGGTGCATCTGGCACACTAAAAATTGTCAAAAGCAAATTATAATTGAGAAAGTTACTGCCCCCCAAAGAACTCAAAAAACACAATCCATCGAACACTACAAAGCCAGTTCTCGAACATCCAAAACATTCTTTGTATGTTGCTCTGTTGCTATTAAAATTCAAAGATGATTTGTAGAACTGAAGGTGGCACTCCTATAGCACTTTAAATTGTTTAAAATGAACAAAAAATGAGAAAGTTAAAAGCTTTGAAAGTAAGAGGGGTCTAAAGAGAAAACAAATAAAAATACACGTTTTATGAGTTGAAAAAGCTAATTTTTCTTCTTGCTATTTTTTCATTATTCTTTTTTCTTTGCACCTCAAACATGATTTCTAGAGCTTGAGGTAATGCTCCCATAGCATTTTAAAACACTCAAAATGAAGCACACACAGATGAGGAAGATCTAAGAAGTGTTCGGTGATAAGGTAGTGATTGGTGATGGGCAGTAGCCTAATGCTGTAAAATGCATTAGACTTGTACTGACAACAATTCCCAAACTCATTATAAAGAAAACCAGCCAACTAGCTTAAAATTGAGTATTTGGATTAGCTACAAAATGTTGGACAAAATACCAACGTCTGCATAACATGAATATGATTTCTGGACAAAATTCCAATATTGCTAATATTTGTTACTTGAAAAATTGACATAAAAAAGCAGACACGTAAATATCCACGTCAAAACCTTCATTACATTTCTAATTATTACTACTAAGATAATAAATTCCCATAATTACTTTTTGATCATATATGGGATGTGAAGATTTTGCTTAATCTCCCTGGCTGGTTAGAAACTGTAGATCCAATAAATTTTGTGATATTTTGTTGCACTGAATCTTTTGGACCTAAACCTGATGTCCTGTTTTTGAAAGCCAAATTTCCCATATTTTTTAAGACAACTTTTGACAATGCAACT
>Ga0209208_10003815_pt1 | contig 21543 bp, 17 predicted proteins | sample S1TSphfallax_3_FD_187694 | JGI IMG/M metagenome (GOLD analysis project Ga0209208, IMG submission 187694) | Host-associated microbial communities from peat moss isolated from Minnesota, USA - S1T2_Fd - Sphagnum fallax MG (SPAdes) (version 2) | ecosystem: Host-associated > Plants > Peat moss >...
CAGGCCCGTCTTCGCCAGATAGTGCGTGATCGCGGCCGTCAGCGTCGTCTTGCCATGGTCGACGTGACCGATGGTTCCGATGTTGACGTGCGGCTTCGTGCGTTCGAACTTGGCCTTGGACATGGTGGTGCGGTCTCCTTAAGTTGAGTGGCTCGTTTTTATTTTTCGCGTCTTCGACTCAAAAAAGCTGGGAATGGGATTTGAACCCACGACCTTCTCCTTACCATGGAGATGCTCTACCCCTGAGCTATCCCAGCGTCTGTGCGATCGGAGCGGGCGATGGGAATCGAACCCACGTAACGAGTTTGGAAAACTCGTGTTCTACCATTGAACTACGCCCGCCTAACCCCCGTCGACGGCGGCGCCCGGGCGCGGCGACCCCTGAGGGTCCACGCGAATCACCGGGAACTCCGACGTATGGCGGGAGACTCATTGTAGCGAAACGCGCCGCGGCGTGTCAACGACTGCGCGCCCGGGAGGCCGGGGCCCCCCTGGTCAAAATCCGGAACTCAGGCTATCCTTAAGAAAGACCATGATCCTCCGTTTTGCCCGCCTTTTCGCCCTCGCCCTCGCCATCGTCCTGCCCGTGCGCTCTTGGGTGATGGAGCCGATCGTGATCGCGAGCGCGTCCATGGAGCCGACCCTCCGGGTCGGCACCTTGCTGATCCTCGACAAGTGGACTTTGCGGGGCCGCGGGCCGCAGCGGGGGGAGATCGTCTCCTTCCGCAGTCCGATCAGCCCGGAGGACATGGTCAAGCGCGTGATCGCCGTTCCCGGGGACGTGGTCGAGTTGCGCGAGAAGAAGGTGTTCATCAACGGCAAGGAGGTCGACGAGGATTTCGTCGTCCACCACCGCGAGAAGGAGACATTGGACGGGGACAGCCTGGGGCCGCTGACGGTGCCGCCGAACTCCTACTTCGTCCTCGGCGACAACCGCGACGAGTCGGACGACTCGTCGGTCTGGAAGAATTCAGCGGGGGAGCGCGTCTATTTCCTGAGCGGGGCGTCTCTGCAGGGAATCGTGCGGCGCCTGCCTTGGGCGGCCTAGGTCCAAAGACCCGGATATTCGTGGGTCCTCTGGTTCTGTGCGGACGGCGATTGCGGGGTTAACATGCTGATGATGAAGCGGATCTTGCTGGCGGCGGCGCTGACGGCGGTCCCGGCACTGGCCGGGGCCCAGGCGACGCCCGCCTGCGCGTCCAAGCCGAACGGCGGCTCCCGCCAGCAGCTGCTCGACGAGGTCTCCGCATGGCGCGGCCTCGAGCTGCCGACGGGCAGCGCGGCCGCGGCCTCCTTCGGGCCGCAGCTCGACGCGTTCGAGACGAAGCTGAAGGGGGCGAGCGACGACGAAGAGGATCTCGCTCCCCTGCGCCAGGAGTTCCACGACTGGAAGATCGCCCTGCTCAAGACCTCCTTTCACGGCGCCGAGCCGAAAGGGAAGCTCGGCAGCGCGTTCTGCGGCTACGTGAACGACGAGACGCGCCGCGCGGCGACGGTCGCGGCCATCTCCAAGGCGCTGACGGTGCAGAGCCAGGTGGACGCGATCACCCAGAGCCAGTTCGAGCACTTCAAGCAGTCGGCGTCGCCGTTCGACGGCGCGCGGCGCACCGGCGCCGCGCCGGCGTCGTCCTTCGGCGCCTCCGCGGTGATCGCGCCCGCTCCCCTCGGGCCGGACGATCCCGGGCGCTACGAAAAGGTCCGCCAGATCCTGATTTCCGAGGGTGCGAGCCGTCGCATCGTCGACGCGGCGATCCGCGAGGCGCTGCGTCAGCACAAGGACCCGCTCCTCGTCCTCGCCGTCATCAACGCGGAGTCGAATTTCAACCCGCACGCGCACAGCGCCGTCGGCGCGCGCGGCCTCATGCAGATCATGCCGGACACCGGCCACGGCCTCGGCGTGCACGACGCGAGCGCGCTCTACGACGTGCAGACCAACCTGCGCGCGGGCATCAGCTACCTGGGCTCGCTGTGGAACAAGTTCGCGGCCTTCAGCATGAACTCCCTGCAGGCCGTCGATCCGTTCACGCGCCACGACGTGAAGGAAGTCGTCGCCGCCTACAACGCGGGCCCCGGCGCGGTCGACAAATACGGCGGCGTCCCTCCCTACCGCGAGACGCAGAAATACGTCCGCAACGTGCTCAGCTTCTACGCGAAGCTCAAGCGCTACCTGGTCGCTTAGCCGCCGGACGTGGTATAATCTCGCTCGCCGAGATTTTTTCGACGGGCAGTTAGCTCAGCGGTAGAGCATTGTCCTCACACGACAAGGGTCACAGGTTCAAATCCTGTACTGCCCACCACTCGCCTCCTTGGATTTATATCAAGGCCCCGCCAGGGGAAAACAGGAGGCGAGTGGTTTTCTTTTTTATCCCCCATCGCCCCAGGCCCCTCTTCCCTCAAGGGAAGAGGGCTTCGGCTGAGTCAGCGCGCCGACGCGCGCGCGCCGAGCTCGCGCTCGCGCAACGCAGCGAGCACGCCGCGCTCGAGGTCGTCCCTATAAAATAAATTATAGGTGTCGAAGGGGATCAAGCGCCCGTCGGGGTGGACGATGTGCACGCAGCTCTTCTTGACCGAGCGCACGTCGAAGGACTGCGCGTCGATGAACTGCATGATGATCACGCGGAAGAGATTGCGGTAGCCGATGCCTTCGGGCGCCGCCACCATCGGCAGGCAGCAGAGCAGGTCCTTGAGCGTCGTCGCGGCGGACTGCGGCGAGTGGTTGGTGGCGAGCAGCTTGAAGAGCTGGTTGCGCACGTGCTCGTCCTTCTCGTAGACGATCGTGTTGCGGCCGCCCTCGATCAGAATCTTCGGGTCGATGAGGCCGGTGAGCGGCGTGACCTTGCCGCCGAGCTTGAGCGCGTAGGCCATCGCGAGCGCGTCCGGGTGGCAGGGGACGGGAACCACGTCCTCGGGTTTGAACACGTCCGTCTGCTCGAGGATGCCGCGGCGCACCTCGGTCAAGGTCAGGCGGTCGCGCGCGGGGTCGTAGCCCTCGAGGCGGCCGGCCTCCTGCACCGGCTGTAGCGTGACGCCGCGCACGCACGGCTGTTTGAGGGCGAAGTCGATGATCGGTCCGATCTCGTCGTCGTTGAGACCTTTCTTGAGCGTGACGACCAGCGTCGTCGAGAGATCGTATCTATTGAGATGTTCGAGCGCCTTCTCGCGCGTCTTGCGCAGGTCCGCGCCGCGCAGGGCCTTCAGCGCGTCGGCGCGGAAAGAATCGAACTGCAGGTATATCTCGAAACCCGGCTGGTAGTCGGCCAAGCGCTTCACGAACGCCTCGTCCTGCGCCAGACGCAGGCCGTTGGTGTTCATCATCAGGTGCTTGATCGGGCGCTTCTTGGCCGCATCCAGGATCGCGAACAACTCGGGGTGCAAGGTCGGCTCGCCGCCGGAGAGCTGGACGATGTCGGGATTGCCCTCGTTGCGCACGACGGCGTCCAGCATCTTCTCGATTTGCGCGAGCGTTCGGAATTCAGGCCGCGTCGGCCCGCTCGCCGCGTAGCAGATCGGGCAGCTGAGGTTGCAGTGATCGGCGACTTCAAGGACCGTGAGGCACGAGTGCTGTTCGTGGTCCGTGCACAGCCCGCAGTCGTAGGGACAGCCCCATTTGACCGGCGTGTTGTAGTGCTGGGGCATCTCCGGCGGCTTGATGAAGATCTCGCGGCAGCGCCGGTAGTAGTCGACGTCGTCGGCGATCAGGACCTTCTGGTTCCCGTGCTCGGGGCAGCGCTTCGTCAGGAAGACCTTGTCGTTCTCGAAGAGGATCTTGCCTTCGACCTTGCGCAGGCAGGTGCCGCAGATCGACAGCGCGACGTCGTAGAACAGGTAGGGACGCACGTTAGGCATAGATCCTCTCGTCGCGGCGCCAGAGATAGACGAACAGCGGGAACATCGCAAGCGCGATCAGCTGATAGCCGGTCAGGCCGTCGAAGAGGCGCGGCTCCGGCCGGATGAACTCCGTCAGGAAGCGGTAGGCGAGGTAGGACAGGATGTAGAGCTTCATGAGCTGGCGCGGGTAGCGGCCTTGCTCGCGGAGTCGATAGAGTCCGACGGCCATGAGCGCGTGGAACGCGGCCTCGTAGAGCTGGGTCGGATGACGCGGAACGCCATCGCCGAAATCGACGCCCCACGGCAGGCTCGTGGGCGTGCCGTAGCAGCAGCCGGCCACGAAGCAGCCGAGGCGCCCGACGGCGACGGAGGCGGCGACGGGCACGACGAACGCGTCGCCGGTCTTCACCTTGAGCCTCAGCGTCCACTTCGTCAGCTCGACGCCGAAGTAGCCGCCGAGCAGTCCGCCGAGGATGGTCTTGCCGCTGTCGAGAAGATCGTCCATCCGCCAGGACGCGCGCGGATCGATCAGCAGGAACGCGAGCTTCGCGCCGAGCATCGCGCCGACGAACGCGCCGACGGCGAGCGCCCAGCGGTCGCGCCGCGGCAGGTCCAGGCGCGCGCGGCCTCGGGAGCTCAGGAAGGCGCCCGTCAGCAGCGACGCCGTCATCACGACCGGATACGTCCAGCTCAGCGCGTGCCGCATCAGTGGGCCAGCGCTCCGAAGCCCGCGATGATCGCCGCGCAGGCGGCGGCGAGCGCGAGGATGAGCGCGATCGCGACGAGGATGATGATCGCGACCACGCTCGCGATTTTCGTGATGATGTACTGGAGCTTCGGTAGGAATTCGTCGGGCGCGCGCTTCGGCTGGCGGAAACCCGCGAGAGCGGTCACAAAAAAAGCCGGCGCGATGCCGAGCCAGATCAGCGCCGTGCCTTTCTGCGGTCCCGCGAAGAGTCCCATGAGGACCAGAATGAACGCGACGATCATGATCGGCTGGGTCCAGCCGTCGGCGGCGGCCTCGTGGAGCGGCGCTTGCGCGGGCGGCATTTGAGTGTAGGGGCCGCGCTTGGGTTCAGGACGCATCGGCGCAGCCGGCCGGGGCTCGGGCGGCGGCGCGGGTTCGTCGGCCGTCGCGTCCGTCTCGATCAGCGCCTGCGGCGCGTTGGGCGACGCCCAAAATTTATGCCGGCACATCCAGCAGATCGCCTCCGACGGATCGTGCGGGGCCTGGCAGCTCGGACAGAGGGGCAGGGCGGTCATCGCGCCTCAACGAGGCGCCGCGCGTAATCGTCCGCGAAGGCGCGCACCCGGCGCAAAATCTGTCCGAGGGCGACGCCGCACATTCCGAGCGCGGCGAGCACGAGAAGCTCGTAGTTCGCCGAAGCCGCGAACGCGGGCCTCAGCCACGCCGCCTGGCGCGCGACGACGGCGTAGCTGAGCATCGCTCCGAGAGTCGCGAAGCGGACCAGGTTCACGCTGAAGCGCAGGCCGGCGAGCGTCAGCAGAAAAAAGTAGCCGACGAGGAGCGGGCTGCGCGGTCCGTCGCCGAGAAGAAGGAGCGTGGTGAGCAGAATCAGGTCGACGCCGGTCGAGAGGTACTTCATCGCCGCCGGAAAGACCCGGCGATGGAGGCAGACGTGGACGGCCCAGGACGTCAGCAGCCACGCCGCCGCGAGAGCGGTGACGGCGAAGTGGAACAGCGGGGTGACGTTGCCCCGGTTGAGCAGTTCGAGCAGGTAGAAGACCGCGATGCCGGCGACTCTCAGCAGGTTCGCGCGGGACTCTCCCTCGTATTCCTGCCAGCGTCCGGCGATGTACCACGGGCGTTCGACGCTCGGCGTCGGGGTCTTCTTCATTGCGCCCGTTTTCTACAAAGAATGCCCGCCGTTGGCAACACCGCGCTTCGCGTTGGCGCGCGGGCCCGACGAACGGTTATAATAAACTGTGGCCCTGACCAAAGAAGCTTTGAGCGCGCTCGTCGCCTTGCAGTCGAAGGACGCGATCCTGGACGCGCGGCAGAAAGACGTCGACGCGGTCCCGCCGAAGATCGCCGCGGTGAAGTCCGATCTCGAGAACGAGAAGAAGCGCATGGACGCGGCGAGGGCGAAGACGATCGACCTCGAGAAGAAGAAGAAGGCGAAGGAGCTCGACGTCGCCGCGAAGGAAGACGCCGCGCGCAAGCATTCGACCCAGCTCAACGAGCTCAAGAGCAACGACGCCTACAAGGCGATGCAGGCCGAGATCGAGAAGGAAAAGGCCGCCGCCGGCGACATCGAGACGGAGATCCTCCAGCTCATGGAGGACATCGACAAGTCGCGCGCCGAGGAGAAGGCGCTCGCGGCCGAGCTCAAGAAGATCGAGGAGTTCTCGAAAAAGGATTTGGAGAAGCTGGAGGCGGACCTCTCCCACGCGAAGGGCGAGCACGCCGCCGTGAAGGCGGAGCGCGACGCGTCCGCGGCGCTGGTTCCGGCCGACGTGCTGCGCGTCTACGATCACATCCGCTCGCGCGGCAAGCCCGACGCCGTGGTGCCGGTCGTGGACGGCCACTGCGGCGCCTGCCAGATCAACTTGGCGCCGATCCTGATCGCCGAGGTCGCCAAGCTCAAGAGCCTGGCGGTCTGCGAGAGCTGTCAGCGCATCCTTTATAAGCCCGAGAAGCCGGCCCCCGCGGCGGCCTAACCAGATTTCAGGGACGGCCGGGGGATCGCTCGCCGCAAGGCGGGAGGAACTTCCGGACTCCGTCGAGCGCGACGCCCGTGGAAACACGGGGAGGCGGGGGCCACATCCCCCGTCGACGGAAAGTGGCACAGAAAATCACCGCCCGCAAGGGTAAGGGTGAAAAGGTGGGGTAAGAGCCCACCGCGGGGATCGCAAGGTCCTCGGCATAGCCAAACCCCGTCGGGAGCAAGGCAGTAGGGCGGCACGCGCGGCTCGCGCCCGTCCGAGCGAAAGCCCGGACGACCGCCCGGTGGCCGCATCAGAGAAATGATCCTCGCCCTCGCAAGGGGGAACAGAATCCGGGGTACAGGCCGTCCCTGAATCCCTTATCGACGAAAGACGGCGCGCTCTACCGCGCGCCCGCTATTGGCACGGGTGCGGAACCGAGATTCCGGCCGTATTCGAAGTGACGATGCGCGTGCACGGCGCGGGCGTCGGATTCCTGCGGATGGGGCGCGGGTCGGGAATGTTGGACGTCTGCGGGGGAGCGTACTGCGCCCGAGTCCGCATCGCGGTCGCGTTGAGGGCTGAGGCATCGTCGACGGAGTGCAGGTTTTGTTCCTCGAACCAGGTGTAAACAAGCGCGCTCTCGCATTCAGGTAATCCCTGTTCGACTCCAAGAATGGAAAAGCTCGTGCTCGCTGCTATCGCCCGGTCGCAAAAGAAGTTCGTCTCGCTATCGTCCTTGGTCAAAATGACTCCGCGGCAAGCACGGCCGGCCATATCCCGCAGCTGAAGCATGCAGCTGTAGGCATCCGGGAGGGGCACCGCAGACGGCGTCGCCGCCTGGGGGACGGCTTCGGCGACGGCGGCAGCTTGAGCTGCGGGCGCTTGCGCCTGTGGGACAGCCTGCACCGCGATGGCGGCGGAAAAAGCGGAGAGGCGCAAGGCGTCAAGATCGATCGGTTCCCCGGCACTCAAAAAATCAGCCAATTTGCTGTATGCGTGGCCGATGCAGTCGCCAGAAAAATACGGAGATCCTGGAACCCGAGCGAAATTCTCCGTCGAAGGCTTGGGTAGAGAGGAGAAATCGTCTTGAGTGTACGCGTCCGGGTTCGCGCAGTATCCCTGGGCCAGAGCAAGAAGTTGACGGCGAAGATCTTCGTCGGAGTCAGGCCGATTCGCGTTCCGTGCGTCTTCCTCGGCCGCCTGCCGTTCGGTCTCGGCGAGCGCGTCCTCGATCGCTTTATCGATCTGAGCTGACGAATCTGCGGCGGAGACTTCCTCAAGTACGGCGATTTTTCGATTCAGGGCTTTCGTGTAGAGTCGCTGAGCTTCTGCCAGAATCTTCGCGTCTTGAGCGGCCTGCAATTCGACGGCGGTTCCCTTCAAATCGCCCGCAGCGATCATCGCGGAGAAATACTCGATGCGATCGTGAGTGGCCTCCGTGAAATTCCTTCGGTAAGCGGTCTCAGGCGCTACACGCCGATGCGGATTGCAGATGTGATTCTGGCACGCTTTGGCCCACTCGCGGTCAAAGTAAGAATCGGCGAGAGTGATCGCGCGCATGTCGATCTCGCCTTGCTTCTCGTTGGGATAGGAGAGCCCTTTGATGCCGCCGCCGAGGAACCGAGCCGCTCCCGCGACCGGATCGTTCGGATTATCGTAGACGATCACCTCGGTGCCGGTGTACTTGCTGAGGGCCTTCCACTTTTCGAGATCGCCGTCGGGCATGCCGGAGACGATCAATTTGCGCGGAGGATTGATCTGACCGGAGAAAATCGCATTATAGACGACCTCCGTTCCCCAGCTGTGCGCGACGATCTCATTGACTTCCTTTCCTTTCAGGCATGAGACGGCGGCGCGCGCGGCGTCGGAAAGCTCGTTGTAAGTATCTTTACTCGTCGACAACAGGTCCTTGATGATGTTTTTCTTATCGAGCATCCATTGCGGCATGAGTTGGGTCGCTTGACCCTGACCGAGATGAGTCGATGGGAGTTGATCGCTCATCAGATCATCGAACGTATGGTTCGTGTCGTTGTTGTAGTCGCTGGGAGAGTCGACTCCCATTATCTCGACGCGTTGTATATCGTAGATGACCGTTTTTTTCTTTAGGCTCGTGATCGCAGCACCCTTCAAGCTGTCGACCGTTACTCCTTTATCGGCGAGCAGTTCCTGGGCCTTTGCGGCGAGGCTCGGATCTGCGGCCGACTGAGACCAAGCGCGCGGTACCAACAGAATTAATATGAGCGCAATGGGCAGTCGGGCAGGATCAACACTACTGCTTTGCGACGAATCGAGCGCGCCAAACACCGCTCCGCCGACCGCATAGAACATGAAGGCGATGATGGCGCTGATCGCGGGAACGCCCGCTGAAGGCGCTCCCCAGTCGAAGAGACTGCAGTACGTCAGAAAGGCCGCCGCGGCAAGCGCCCAAACGCTGGTTCCGATCAGGGCCCCGCGTCGGATGCCTACGCCGCGGAGGCGGCCGACGAGATATCCCAACAGCGGCGTGAATAGACAGGCGATAGCCGCCGCCGCGGGAAGGCGATGTCCAGACCAGTTGAAGGGCCAAAGGCAAAGCCCGCAGATTGCTCCGATGAGCGCGCCGACGTTCGAAAAAATTAGGACCGAGAGGCTGATCCGCCGAAGTCTTTCCAGGCGACCGCTTAAACCGAGTACGCACGCAATGAGGCCCGCGAATCCAGTGATGAGGAGCCAGCGCATCCAGATGTATGAAAGCGTAAAGGGATGGAGCGAGATTCCCTTTGCCACGACGGCGCTTGACGTATCGGCTTTTTCGGCGGAGGCGTTCTGCTGATTCGAGAGCCATTCCTGTAGGTCCGAACGGAGAAATCCGTAGTGCGAAGAAATTTCCGTCGACGGCGGGGTGTCGATTCCGCTGGTCAGGATGCACAAATGAGAGGTTGTCGCCGCGTAGACCTGGGAGAGGCGATATGGCGAGCCCACGAGAATTTCAAAAGTTCCGTCAGGCCACCTGAGGCCCGCAAAGGGCGTCGGATAGGGATTGTCGACGACGTGGTACTTGACCCCTGACGCTTCAAGATCCTTGATCTTGGCCGCTTTTAGCGCGCCGAGAGATTGGAAGGCATCCGCAGAGCGCGGAATAATTATCAGTTGGACCAGTGAAAGCCGGGAGAAATTCGCCGGAGCGAAATCCTCTGGCTTCGGTTTGAACGGCACCATGTCCTCAGGAGGCGCGTCATCCCGATACTTCGGATAGTAATTGATGACTTCGACTTCCCCGTGCATTGAGGGATCGACGGTCCATCCGCCGCGAAGCTTGAATACCTCGCCAAAATGCCCAACGTAATCGACGAAGCCTTCCCCAGAGATGCCGGGATCTGAATCGGGCTTCACCGTCTGTGCCCAGAGCGGCTGCCGCGGCGACAGCAGGAGCATCCCGAAGAGCGCGGCGCGAAGGGTTGCCGAGGCCCGCAAGCGCCGGGCCGAGGAGAGAAGGGAAATATGTGCGGAGGGCAGGAAGAGCTTGCGAAGGACGGCGAACGCGATCAAGATGAGACCTCCGTAAAATAGCGCAAAAACGCAGAGCGCGTTTTCGCTTGGTCTCACCCGATTATGGTCGGATCGTGGATGCCCCGGAGCCGATTCTCCGGGCTACAAGCTGACGACAGTGTAGTGCCGTCGTCGAACGTGGGCCAGGGGCATTCGACCCAATTTGATCGTAGGACGTCGGACCACCCCATTTCGTGCCGTGGGGCCTAGGCTTCGATTGAGGCCGATGTCCCGAAAAAAAGCGAGCGCGCGATGGTTCGCGCGCTCGGCTCTTGCTTGCGAAATTCGTATTTAGGGTAGATCCGGGACTTTATCCATCGTGCTTGCCCACCACTTTAATTCGCCAGCGAGGCCCACCTCGCCTTCCGCGGCGGATAATTTCTGGATCTGCCCGTCCCAGGTATAGGCGGCCACATAATTGAAATTTCCGTCGGTGAGATAGCCATGAGACGTGAGCGTCTTCTTGTCCAGATACATGAAGATAATCTTGTTCGGATCTGCGACGCCGCGGCCAAAATAGTGCATGTGAACGTGGTCGCCGGTATCGTTGCCGCTGAATTGGCGGAGAAGAAACGAGTCACCCGGCTTTGCCAGGCCGAATATGTCGGCGACTTGTTGGTCGATAGTGATCTGTTTGGAGTATTTTTGGAAGTAGTGGTCCAATTTTTGGGCTTCGGCGTCCGTCATTTCGACGGACGGCGGCGTCGCCGGGAAAGGCGTGGCCGAAGCGGCAGGCGTCGCGATAGGGCGGGGGGCCGACGCGGACGCGGGGGTCCAGCCGGCGGCTTGGGCGGCGGTGGCCGCTTCCTGTAGAACGGCCGGCATGATCTGCGCTCCAGCGCCGGCCGTGACACTGCCGGAAGGCATAGTTCCGAGCAGTGAGGCCGAAATCATCACTGACGTGGTAAGCGACAGTGCGCTGCTGTGCTTGCGGCTCAACATGAATCGAATCTCCTTGCCGGTCGGCGTCCCGGCAATCAAAATGATAGCCGCGCAGCGGGGGCGCGTCCTGGGGCGAGAGTCCTAGAGTCCCGAAGCAAAGGGCCTAGGCCGCTGCAGGGGTGATCCTTAATTTACATTCGTGATCTTGACAGGCGCCGGAGTCGGGGCTAAACTGGGAAAACCCCTTATGAAATTGATCGCGGCTTTCTTTCTAATTTCGTCGTGTTTCGCTCGGGCGCAGGATCTTGGTTCCGACACGTATGCCGGAGCGAATCAAACAAAGGGCCCAGACAAAGGCGCTTCGACCAGCGGATCAGTTGCCGTCTCTCCTCTGAATCCCATTCCCGACAAGAACGGTACTGCTAGTAATGGTGGCAAAAGTGTAGGAAGCACGCTCAGCGACAGCAGCGGTAAAGGCCTCGCCACAGGGGCGCAATTGGCCTTCGGCGCGGTCCAGAATCCGCCGGCCGTCTCAGCCGGCGACGCAGGCCTTGGCGGCAAGGCGGGGCCGGATATGACAACCGCGGCGGCGAACTTGGCGGATGCGACCGAACTGGACGCGGCGGCGGTGCAGCAGCGCTATCAGGCGCTTGGGCAGGCCGGAAATTGGACGGGGGCCGCGGCGTTGGCGCAGAGCGCGCTCGCGCAGAATCCGGGGGACAAGAATCTTCAGGCGCTCGCGACGCAGGCGCAGCAGCGGGCGAAGACGGAGTCGTCGGTCAATCAGCGCGCGCAGGAGTTGATCGCGGGACTGCGCGGGGACGCGGGCGAGGCGCCTCCGGGCTCGGCGATCTCGGCGTCGGCGATGGCGCTGCCGTCGCTGATGACGGCCGCGCCGGGGGCGGCGACGTCGCCGTCGTCTTTGCTGGCGGCGGGCCTCTCGGGACGGGAGCCGGGGTTGTCGCGCGCGGATTCCCTCGTGCGCGGCGCCGCGTTGAAGCTCGGCCTGCGGGATTTCGGCGCGGCCGACGAGCTGCTCACGCGGCGTCTGGAAACGGATCCCGCGGACGAGCCGGCGCTGCGGCTGCGCGCGCTGGCGCGGCGCTGGGAGCGGAAGTTCGAGCCGTCGTCGCAGGACGCGCGCTCCGCGCTGGCGCTCAAGCCCGACGATTCGCGCGCGCGCGCGGTGCTCATCGACGATCTCGTGGATCTCGGCCGCTCGCGCGACGCGCTCGACGCGGCCGATCAGGCGCTCAGGGCCAATCCGCGCGACGCGCGCGTGCTCGCGGCGCGGGCGGACGCGTGGGCCAGCCTCGGGGACCGCGAGCGCGAGCTCGCCGACCTGAAGGCCGCGGCGGACTTGGACGCGCAGTTCGACGGGCTTTATCGTCAGGCGGTCTCCGGCGGCTCGACGGCGAAGCGCGGCCCCGGCTCTTTCCTGCTCTGGCTGGGCGCGGTCGGCACGGCGCTGCTGTTCTTCTCGTTCGCGCTCTTCCGCCGCCGCGGCGATTCCTCCATACGCGTGGCGATGCGCGCGGAGGACCGCGCGACGCTCTCCGGCGGCGCGCGCGCGCCGTCGGCGCCGCAGGGCTACCGCATCGAGCGCACGCTCGGCGAGGGCGGCATGGGCGTGGTCTTCGAGGCCGTCGACCTGGCGCTCCAGCGCCCGGTCGCGCTTAAAAAACTGCGCGCCGAGATCGCCGACAATCCGCGCGAGCGCGCGCGCTTTCTAAAGGAAGCTCGCACCGTCGCGTCCCTCCGCCATCCGAACATCGTGTCGATCCATTCGATCCACGAGAACGAGGAAGGCCTGTATCTCGTCTTCGAGAAAGTCGCGGGGCAGACCTTGCACGAGCGCCTGGCGGCCGGCGGGCTGAAGGCGGACGAGACCGTCGGCTATTTGCGCCAGGTCGCGAGCGCTCTCGACTACGCCCACGCGCACGGCGTCGTCCATCAGGATCTCAAGCCCGCGAACGTGATGGTGGAGAACGGCAGCGCCAAGGTGATGGACTTCGGCATCGCGCGGCGCGCGGCCGAGACGCTCTCCACGATGTCGAAGATCGAGATCGCGGGCACGCCCGCGTATATGGCGCCCGAGCAGGAGTTCGGCCAGAGCGTCGGCCCCACGGCGGACGTCTACGCGCTCGGCGTCTGCGCCTACGAGCTGCTCACCGGCCGGCGCCCGTTCCCCGACGGCGGCGGCCTCATGATGAAGACGCGCGGCCTGTACCGCCCGGCGTCCGAGGCGGGAACTCCGGCCGCGGCCGACGCCGTGATCGCGCGCGCGTTGGCGCCCGAGCCCGGCGCGCGCTGGCCGTCCGCGTCCTCGTTCGTGGACGCGCTCGCGCGCTCCCTTGCGGTTGCCGCCTAGACGGGACTACTTGTCGAGGTGGTGGGGGCGCGACTCGGCCCAGGAAGCCGAGGTGATGCGGATGAACTCGGCCTTTTTCCAGAACTCGGGGAGGGTCGCGGCGCCGGAGTAGCTCATGCCGGAGCGCACGCCGCCGATGAGCTGGTGGACCACGTCGGCGACGGGTCCCTTGTAGGGCGCCATCGACTCCACGCCCTCGGGCACCACCTCGGCGACCTCGATGGGGTTCAAGTCCTCGTCGTCGCGGCGCTCCTTCGTCTTGCGCGTGAGCGTGGCGCCCAGAGAGGCCATGCCGCGGTAGATCTTCCAGCGCGTGCCGTCGCGCACGACGGTCCAGCCCGGGCTCTCGTCGCAGCCCGCGAGCAGGGAGCCGAGCATCACGCACGACGCGCCGGCCGCGAAGGCCTTGGCCAGGTCGCCGGACTCGCGCAGGCCGCCGTCGCCGCAGATCGGCACGTCCTTCTCGCGCGTCACTTTCGCGCAGTCGAGAATTGCCGTCAGCTGAGGCACCCCCGCGCCGGAGACGACGCGCGTGGAGCAGATGGAGCCGGGGCCCACGCCCACCTTGATGCCGTCCGCGCCGGCGGAGGCCAGGTCGCGGGCACCCTCGTAGGTCGCCACGTTGCCGGCGACGATCTCCGCCTTGCCGAACTTCTTGCGCAGGTTCTCGACGACCCGCAGCACGTGGTCCGCGTGGCCGTGCGCGACGTCGACGACGAGGCAGTCCGCGCCCGCTTCCAAGACCGCGGCCGCGCGCTCCAAATAATCGCCGACGACGCCGACCGCCGCGCCCACCATGAGCCGGCCCTTGGCGTCGAGCGAGGCGTCGGGGTAGCGCTGGCGGCGCTTCAAGTCCTTCGCGGTGACGAGGCCGCGCAGGCGGCCGGACGCGTCGACGAGCGGCAGCTTCTCGACTTTGTGGTCGCGCAGGATCTCGCGCGCCTTCGCCTGGCTCACGTCGGGCGGCGCGGTGACGAGCTTGGTGGTCATGACCTTGCGCAGGGACTCGTCGGGCTTGTCGCGGAACTGAATGTCGCGCTCGGTCACGAGACCCAGCAGGACGCCTTTATTGTCCACGACGAGCAGGCCGCCGACGCCGTGCTCGCGCATGAGACCCTTCGCGCGGCCCACGGTCTCGTCCGGACCGATCGTGTAAGGCTCCGCGATGACGATGGACTCCGCGCGCTTGACCTTCGCCACCTGCGCCGCTTCTTCCTCCAGCGTCAGGAAGCGGTGGATGATCCCCAGGCCGCCCGCGCGCGCGAGTGCTACGGCCATGCGCGACTCGGTGACCGTGTCCATGTTCGCGGAGACGATCGGGACCTTGAGGGTGATGCGGCGCGAGAATCGTCCGCTCGTGTCCACGCCCCGGCGGGAAGCGATCGCCGAACGTTTCGGAACGAGGAGAACATCGTGGAACGTGAAGCCTTCGCGCATGTCCATGGAGGCGATTGTAGTAAAATAACTCCCGATGGCTTTCCCGACGACGCGCCTGCGCCGCCTGCGCTCCACGCCCGCCCTGCGCGCCCTCGTGCGCGAGACCGAGCTTTCGCCGCGCGACTTCGTCCTGCCGCTCTTCATTAGGCCCGGCAAAGGCGAGAAGCGCCCGATCTCGTCCATGCCCGGACATTTTCAGTACTCCGTCGACGAGGTCGTGAAGGCCGCGGGCGAGGCGGCGAAGCTGGGCGTTCCCGCCTTGATTTTGTTCGGCATCCCGGACAAGAAGGACGCGAAGGCTTCCGGCGCTTACGCGGCCAACGGCATCGTCCAGACCGCCGCGAAGGCGATCAAGAACAAGCACCCCGAACTGCTGCTGATCGCCGACCTGTGCTTCTGCGAGTACACGGACCACGGCCACTGCGGCATCGTCAAGGATGGACGCGTTTTAAATGACCCCACGCTCGCGCTCGCCGCGAAGACCGCGGTCAGCCAGGCCAAGGCCGGCTTCGACGTCGTCGCTCCGTCCGGCATGATGGACGGCCAGGTCGGCGTCATGCGCCGGGCGCTCGACGCCGCCGGATTCTCCGACACGCCGATCCTCGCCTACGCGGCGAAGTACGCGTCCGGCTTCTACGGTCCGTTCCGCGAGGCCGCCGAGAGCCCGCCCTCGTTCGGCGACCGCTCCGGCTACCAGATGGACCCCGGCAATTTCCGCGAGGCTTTGCGCGAAGTCGCCCTCGACGTGGAGGAGGGCGCCGACATGGTCATGGTCAAGCCCGCGCTCGCCTACCTCGACGTGCTGAGGGCGGTCAAGGACCGCTTCGGCCTGCCCACGTCCGCCTATCAGGTTTCCGGCGAGTTCGCGATGATCAAGGCCGCCGCGAAGAACGGCTGGATCGACGAGAAGCGCGTCGCGCTCGAGACGCTGACGTCCATCAAGCGCGCGGGCGCGGACTTCATTTTGACCTACTACGCGCTCGAGGCGGCGCGCTGGCTGGACACGGTCTAGTCCGCGCCCGCGACGTCTCCGCGCGCCGCTGCGTATGAAGCCGACTTCCATGGCGCTGTATCGGATATTGGCGGATTTGAATCGGCCGGAGATGCTCGCGTCCGCCGGCCGCGCCGATGCTCGCGTCATCGAGAGTCTCGCCGAGTTGGGGCGCATGCGCGATCCCGAGGCGATCACTTATCTGCTGGCGTATGCCTTCTCGCCCGATCGCGCGGTCTCTCGCCAGGCGGCCGAATCGATCGGGGTCCTGTACGATCACGTCGCGATCGGAGTCGTCGCGCTCGACGCCGAGATCCGGCGCGTGTTCACCCGCGTACCGCAGCGCGACAGCCTGTTCCGTTCCCGCGATCCTTACGGATCGTGGAAACCGCTCGAGCCGGTGGACCTCGCGCGTTTGGAGGGTCTTCCGTTCGAGGGCGTCCTTCTCGGGATGACCGCGTCCCATAAGAACGGCTTCGTCCGCCAAGAGGCGGTCAGAAGGCTGGCGCGCTTCGATTCCGCGGCCGTGATCCCTTTTCTTCTTCTGCGCGCGAACGACTGGGTCGACGCCGTCGCCGAAGAGGCCGCGGCGTCGCTGCGCGCGCGGCTGACGCCGGCGTCCGCGCCGCATTTCGCGCGGCGCCTCGACATGGTCGCGCGCTTGCTCGGCTGGGAGCGCCGGGATCATCGCGCGCTCGTCGAGTCGGTCTATCGGCTGATCCGCGAGATCGACGACGGCGCCCACGTGCTCGCGGCGCTGGAATCTTCCGACAACACGATCAAGAGGCTGAGCTATCCTCTCGCGTACGGGCTGCCTCGAGCGGGCGAGGCGCAGCTATTGGGCCGCGCGCTCGGCGAGCGCGACGTCGTTATCCAGCGCTGGGCCTTGAAGACCGCCTTGGAGAAATCCTCGCCGGAGATCGTCGCGGGACTGATTCCGCTTCTCGACCGGAGCCGGTCCCCGTTGCTGAGACGCGAGGCATTGAGACTGCGCGCCGCGCGCTTTCCGCGAGAAGCGGCGCCGTTTGTGCTCGAGGCGCTGTTCGATCCGAACGCGTCGGTGCGAGAGAGCGCGCGATTCCTCGCTGCGCGAGCGGGGGAGGCGGACGCGCTCGCGCTCTACCGCGCGGAACTGGAGAAGTCCGAACCGGGAGCGGCGGCGCGGATCGCGGCCGCGCTCGCGGGCGTCGGGGAGACGGGCCGCGTGGAGGACGCCGCTCTCGTCCGACGCTTCGCGGCGGATCCCCGCGCGCGCGTGCGCCGCGAGGTCGTGCGCGCCGTCTTTCGGCTCGATCCCGAGAACGGCGACGATCTCTTCGCGTCCGCTCTAGAAGATTCAAGCGGCGCCGTCGCGCGCATGGGCCGGGAGGCGCTCGAAAGGAAGGCCGGGTCTCTGGACGCCTCGCGTCTATGGAGCGTCGTCGTCGATTCGAAGTCGGCGTCGGCGCGGAAGTCCGCCGTGCGCCTCCTCGCGCGCCTGCCGAAGTGGGCGGCGCTGGAGCATCTCCTGCGTGCGGAGGCCCTCGCCGATCCCGGGCTCGCGCGCGAGACGGACGAGGCGCTGGAATGCTGGCTTCGGCAATCCAACCTGTCTTTCTCCCAGCCGAGCGAAGGAGATGCCGCGCGCCTCGCGCCGCTGCTCGCCGCGAGCCGCTCGCCGCTCAAAACCGCGCTGGAGAGCGTCTTGCGCGCCGCGCTTTAGGGCCCTGGACGCGGGCGCGCGCAATCGGCGACAATAGCGCATGGCCAAGAATTCGAAGAAGAAGTCTCCGGCGCGGCGCCGCGTCGACCAGAGGGCGCTGTTCGCGCGCGCGCGCAAGGCGCTCGTCGGCGGGGTCAACTCGCCGGTGCGCGCGTTCAAGTCCGTCGGCGGCACGCCTTTGTTCGTCGAGTCGGGCTCCGGCGCGTACCTGAACTCCGCGGACGGCCGCAGCTTCGTCGATTTCTGCCTGTCGTGGGGTCCGCTCATGTTCGGACACGCGCGGCGCGAGATCGTCTCCGCGGCGCGCGCCGCGCTCGAGCGCGGGAGCACGTTCGGGGCGGCGACCATGGCCGAGGTGGCGCTCGCCGAGCGCATCAAGCACGCGTTCCCGTCCATGCAGCTCGTGCGCCTGACGAGCTCCGGCACCGAGGCGGACATGAGCGCGCTGCGCGCGGCGCGCGCGTTCACGGGCCGCGACCTCGTGATCAAGTTCTCGGGCTGCTATCACGGCCACGTCGACAGCCTGCTCGTCGCCGCGGGCTCCGGCGCCACGACGCTCGGCGTGCCGGACTCCGCGGGCGTGCCCAAGGCGTTCGCCGCGACGACGATCATCGTGCCCTTCAACGACACGGCCGCCGTCGAAGCGGCTTTCCGCAAGCACAAGGGCCGGATCGCCGCGCTCATCGTGGAGCCGATCCCCGCCAACATGGGCGTCGTCTTTCCGAAGGAAGGATTCTTGAAGGACCTGCGCCGAATCACGACGCGCGAGACGTCTCTGCTGATTTTCGACGAGGTGATCACGGGCTTTCGCGTCTGCTACGGCGGCGCGCAGACCTTGTACGGGATCAAGCCCGACCTGACCGTTCTGGGAAAAATCGTCGGCGGCGGCATGCCGCTCGCGGCGTACGGCGGGCGCAAGGACGTGATGTCGATGATCGCGCCCGAAGGACCCGCGTATCAGGCGGGCACGCTGTCGGGCAATCCCGTCGCGGTCGCGGCGGGAACGGCGACGCTCGACCTCCTGCGCTCGGAGAATCCGTACGCGCGCCTCGATCAGCTCAAGGAGTACCTGTGCGAGGGCTTGCGCCTCGCGGCCATCGAGGCCGGAGTGAGCCTCCACATTCAATCCTTCGGCTCGATGTTCACGCCGTTCTTCACCGAAGCGCCGGTGACCGACTACGCGTCCGCGCTGAAGGCGGACAAGGCCGCCTACGGCCGCTTCTTCCACGCGATGCTCAAGGGCGGCGTCTATCTGCCTCCCGCTCAGTGGGAAGCGGGCTTCGTCTCGTACGCGCACACGGATCGCGAACTCGACCATGCGATCCTGGCCTCGCGCGCGGCCTTCCGCGCCGCCGCGCGCGTTTAGCGCCGCGCGAACGAAGAGACGATCGACGCGAAAATTCCGGCCGCGGCGCCGAGCGCCATCACGATCCAGACGACGGCCGGGATCAACCGACCCTCGAAGCGCCGCTCGGCCGCGAAGTCCGCGCGATCTTTCTCGGACACGTAAGGGATGAAGCGCGCGCCGATGCGGCGCCATAGGCAGAGAATCGGCCCGTCCGCTCCGCCGAGACGCCAGCACGCGAACTCGAAGAACAGAAAATTTCGCAAGCCCTCGAAGCGGACCTCGCTCCACGGGATCAGCAGCGGCGGCATGAACAGGCGGAACATGAGCGCCGGGACCATGTAGAAGCCGTCGGCGCTCAAGGTGATGTTCAGGCACGAGCGAAACGACACCGCGCCGAGCTGCGCGCTGATCCAGATCAGCCGCTCGCCCGCGGGTTCCGCCTCCGCGGGATAGCGCGCGGCGAGGCCCGGCCAGCCCGCGACCCGAGACAGTACGAAGGAGACCGCGGTCCACATCGCCGCGAAGAGGAGCGCGAAGCCGAACAGGATCAAGCCGGGCATGAGGGGAGTGTAGGGTCCGCGCTCGGTTGCGTCAAGCGGCGCGTTTATTGATTGCGGTAGGCGCGCAAGGTCGCGGCGAACGCGCGGCCCACGCGCGCGTCGCTCGCGTCGTCGATCGCGATGCGCCGGCCGCCGCTCGCGTAGAGGCGAGTGTAGCCGCCGGCCTTGAGGATCGCGCGTTTGGCGGCGGAGTCGCGGAAAATATCCGTGCTGAGTCCCGAACGCAGCGCCAGCGCGCGGCCGAAGGCGGCGTAGTCGATCTTCGTCGCGCGCGCTCGCGTCGGCGCGGGCGCGGCGACCGGCGCGCGCGGAGCGAAGCGGGCGAGCGCGAGGCGGTCCGCCTCGCGGAGAATCGCGCCCTCGTGCAGCAGATTCTGCTGGGCGTCGTCGGACTCCGGCGGCGCGAAATCGGCGGCGCGGCAGGCCTCCCAGAACTCGCGCGCGTCCCCGGAGCGGAAGGCCGCGGCGACGGCCGGCGGCATCGCGCTCCAATGCGCGGCGTCCGCCGGCGCGACGGGCGCGGCGGAGAAGGGTCCGGGAGCGGCCGTGACGACGACCGCGGCGAGAGGCGTCGCGGCGACGGCGGCCGTCGGGACCGTTGCGGTCGGCAGGATCGCGACGGACGCAAGGGCCGGGAGAGAGGTGAGCGCGGCCGCCGACGGAAGCGTCGCGGCGGAGAGCGCGGGCGCGAACGCGAGCGAAAGCTGGATGGGCGCCCGTTCGATCGGAGCGAGTTCGAGCGGCGCGCCGAGCGCGGCGGGCGCCAACAGGACCCACAAGGCCAGGCACAAGCGCCGGGAGTCGCCGGTTTTGGCGTGGAAAAGTGCCATCACCCGAAGTATAGACGGATCGCTTTTGCGTCGACAGGGTCTTTGGACCTATCGAAATAACCGCAACTAACGATAATCAGTGTCGCCGGTGATGGTTGCCGGATTGAACAGCCGGGAGCATGGGTTACACTTTAGACCGGGCGCATAGGTAACACTTTTGCCGGTTTCGTTTTTATCATTTCTCTCGCGAGATCTAGTTGGCCTAAAGCAACCGGGCCGAAATAGACGTCCCACTGGCCCCGGCCTTCTTCATCCATTCGAATGTATTCGTCGGCCAGCGCCTTGCTCACGTAGATTCTTTTTTCTTTGAACCAAATCGTGCCGTCGTCGTTGACGCGCTTGGTCAACGCGCCCGACGGATAAGCGATCGGCGCAAGACGCGCCGGGAACGGGCGCGACGACGGCGCATAAATCTCCGACGGCGTCTTCATTCCCAGCGCCTCGTGAGGACGTTCCTCGTTGAATTCGTTTCGGAATCTCTCGAACGCCTTCTGCTGCGCCGCGGCGTCCACTTTCGGAGGCTTCGCCGTCGCCTGCTTGAGCGTCTTGTGCATTCTCTCGTGGGCGCCGTTATCTTGCGGATGGGCCGGACGCGTCCGTTGCGGCGTGATCCCGAGCTTCACAAGCCACACCGCCAATGGCGACAGCCCGCCCAAGCCCTTGCTGGCGAACGGCGTACCGTTGTCCGTCTTGATCGCCTTGGGCATGCCGAACTCGCGAAACGCCGCCGTGAACTGCGTGCGCACGCTGTTCCCGTCGGTCTTGCGCACCGTATGGCAGCGAATCAAATAACGGCTCGCGCAATCCGTCATCGTCAACGGATCGATTCGCGTTCCGTCCTGTGTCCTAAACCAGCCTTTGAAATCGGCCGCCCACACGTCGTTGGGCGTCAACTCGTCCAAGTAGGGGCCTGCATAAAGCGGCGTGCGCTCTTGCCGGCGCCTTCGCGGCATGACCAGGCCGCGTCGTCTTAATATCCCGCCGATCGTGCTGCTCGCAGGCCACGCCAAATCCGGATGCAGTCGTTCCAGACGGCTCTTCAGCTTTCGCGGGCCCCAGAACGGATGCTGCCTGCGCAGCGCCATGATCCGCAACTCAACCGGCGCCCGCGTTTGATTGGGGTGACTGCGCGCTTCGCGCCTCAGATCTTCCAGCCCCTCAGCGCCTCGCGTTTCAAAGCGCTCGAGCCATTTATAACCCGTCTTTCGACTCACCCCGTACGTCTCGCACAGCTCCGTCATGTTCCATTGACCATCGAGCCAATCGTCGACGAATTTCTTTCGCTGCTCCATAGCACAGGTTTCTCTCCAGGGCATCGGCACTACCTCCGTGCCTTAGCCTTACCTGTTACCCATGCACCCGGTCTATTGTGTTACCCATGCGCCCGGTCTGTACC
>Ga0209208_10003816_pt1 | contig 21541 bp, 7 predicted proteins | sample S1TSphfallax_3_FD_187694 | JGI IMG/M metagenome (GOLD analysis project Ga0209208, IMG submission 187694) | Host-associated microbial communities from peat moss isolated from Minnesota, USA - S1T2_Fd - Sphagnum fallax MG (SPAdes) (version 2) | ecosystem: Host-associated > Plants > Peat moss >...
AAAGGGTGTCTCGGAATGTGAACTAACCACGTGGGTGGTTTGTTTTGATGCAGATTCGTGCTTAATCTACTAAGTCCTCTTCCTAGTCTAATCCCTGGGCTCCCAACTCGACCCTCTACCCCTTTCTAGAGTTGGAAGCCGGGAGCGCCTTCCGAGTCCCTACTTTCCGCAACTACCTTTTTGCTGAACCCTCAAGTGGGTTCACCCCGGGACTTGGGAGTGCGTCAACTAGGTTGATTCATAAGGTTTGCAATGGAATGTTTTAACCCATATCCTTTGGCTTCAAATTCTATTTGGCTCAGCATATAAGTATGAGCAATAGCTATGTATTAGCCAAATATTAAGTGCCATTGGGGATGAATGAATGAAAAAAGCTTGACCCTTGTGAAATGGTTAAATCTAAAAATAAAATCGGATTATTTTAAACCTACCTATATAACCTAAGCCTAGCTACTTTTTAACCTACTTGCATACCTGAGTAAACCCATTTAGTAGGGTTTAATTATTACCTACCTATTTATGCACCACGTGTTAATATATTATTAGCCATATATTGGACGATTTAGATTTCATTGATTAATATTTTAAAATTTAAAAATAGGTGGGTTTTGATTGCCATGTGTCACCATATAATTGGTGTTACATGAACACGTGTCAAATGGTCAATGAACATTCCATGGTGTGCCACGTGTCATCATCCTAGTGGCAGAAACTTCAATGATTGAGATTAATCCAATGAATTTTTAATTTTGAGAACACAAAAATTAAATAGTGACACATGTCCATAAGTTAGTTGTTTAATTTTTAAACATGTGTCATATTTTGATTAGTTGCATTGTAGTTGCAAAGAGAGTTGCACATAAGGTGCAACTACATTTGGATTTGTATGTATGTATGAACATGTATATTAAGATTGTATATATATGTTGCATACATAATGTCACATGCAACTGGATGTCATGTGCAACTTGTTTTATGCAACTACACAAATTTGCAGTTGCATGTGTCACATGCAACTGAATTTTAGTTGCAAAAGACAGTTGCAAAACCCAAAAATTTTAGTAGTGAGAATATTTGGTCAACATACCATTGTTGGCCACACATAACACCACTCATGAGGTTTAATCCCTTAACCTTTAAAATGGAGGCAAACACCCTTACCATCAAGCTAGCCCACTTGTTGTGGTAATATGTTACATTACATTCTATTTATCAAATATTTCATTTAAAACATTACAAAAACATAAACTTTGAAAATTCATATCTTATTGAGATTTTGTTCAAATGAAATGATTTAAGTTTTTTTTTAAAAAATTTCAATAATGTACATAATTACATTTATTTCCTTTTGAAATTTTAAAATCATTTGAACAACAAAAAAATTGAATATCATTATTCAATAACATTTCAATGATCATTCTTTGGTTTTTTTTTTAATAAATGAATTTTTTTGTTTGATATAATTATATTATCTATGTTAAACTACTTTCAATTACTATATGACTATTTTTCATTAATTTAAATTATTTCACCCTACATTATTTTCGACTATTTATGGTTATTTTCAATTACTTTTGGTTATTTTTGGCTATTGTAAATTATTTCAATTTGGACTACTTGCAACTATTATAAGTTACTTTAGGCTATTAAAGGTTATTTCACCTTATGTTATTACTAACAATTTTAAGCCATTATAGGTTATCTCACCTTAAGTTATTTTAATCTATTATAAATTATTTCACCTTATATTATTTTTTGTAATCCTAAGCAATTCTAATATGTGTCTATTGGTTGTTATTTTATTAAGCTATTGGTGGTTATTAATGGCTATAGGTACCTATTCTATTGGTGGCTATTAATGCCTATTAGTGATTATTCTATTAATAATTATTGGTGGTTATTTTATTAATGGCCATTAGTAGTTATTCTATTGGTGGTTATTTGTGACTATTCTATTGGTAACTATTGGTGGCCATTCTATTGGTGGCTATTGGTGGTTATTTTATTAATGGCTATTGATGGTTATTCTATTAATGGTTATTATTGGTTATTTTATTAATGGCATTGATGGTTATTTTATTAATGGTTATTGTTGGTTATTCTATAAGTGGCATTGATGGTTATTTTATTAATGGTTATTGTTGGTTATTCTATTAATGGTTATTGTTGATTATTCTATGAATGGCTATTGATGGTTATTCTATTAGTGGCATTGATGTTTATTTTATTAATGGTTATTGTTGGTTATTCTATTAATGGTTATTCTATTGGTAAATATTGGTGTTTATTAATGGATATTGGTGGTTATTATAGTGATGAATATTAGTGCTTATTAATTGGTATTATATTAATGGCTATTGGTGGTTATTATATTAGTGGCTATTGGTGGCTATCCTATTAATGGTTATTAATGAATATTCTATTATGGATATTTGTGGTTATTAATGACTATTATATTAATGGTTATTGTTGAATATTCTATTGGTTGATATTGGTGGATATTAATGCTATTATATTAATAGTTATTGGTGAATATTCTATTGTGAATATTGGTGGTTATTAATGTTATTATATCGATGGCTATTATATTAATGACTATTGGTGGCTATTGGTGGTTATTCCATTGTAAACCATTAATGGTTATTAATGATTATTATATTATAAGTTATTGTTGGTTATTATATGTTATGTTACAATTATTGGTGATTATTGTATTATAAATTATTTTAGATATTTTATTTTATAATATCATAAGCTATTGGTAGTCATTATATTGTAAGGTATTTAAAAATATTTTTCATAGGTTATTATTTTCTATTCTAAGTTATTTTTACTTTAGGTCATTATTTTCTATTTTAGATTATTTTAAGTTATTATAATTATGATTAAATAATTTATAATAACATAAAGTAGAATGACCTTGAATAATTTAAGGTATAACTTGAAATAACATATATTAATTTAAAATAAAATAACCTAATGTATAGCCTAAAGTTAGTTGAATAATTTTCTAGGGGCCTTCTTCACCTTCCACCTAAGCTGCGCAAGAAGAGCCCAAAGCCAATCCCAAGGAACAGTAAAGCTTCATGGGGGAAAAATTGGATTATTTGGGGATGGATTGGTGTGGTTCCTCTACGCTTAATACCCCATAGTCGGAATTCTCACAGATGTAAATCACTACCGAGTCAATGAGCTTTAAGCCGCGGATAGATACTATTATTTTCTACTAAAATGGAGGAAGAAAATTCACGTAAAATATGTCCGAGTCTCTCTCCGAGACAGTGCCCAGATCGTTACGTTATTTTCATCGTTCAGTTGTTTTACAACGAATTATGGGTTCATTAATTTCACGCGATTTGCATGGTTCAAAAACCAATGGGAGTTCCATAAAAAAAAAAAAGTTAGCAATAAATTTATAAAAACTTAAAAGCTTATAATAAACTAGTTAAGATACCTTAAGGTAAAATAACATATAAAAATTTAAGGTACAATAATTTATAATAGCCTATAATAACATAAAATATAAGGTATATCGTACAGTAGCATAGATATAATTTTTTTTAAACATAGAAAAAAAACCTATTTACTATAATAAATATAATAGTGAATTATGTTAATTAGTAATGAAACATGATGTTTACATAGTGTTATTATAATGAAATAACTTTCATTAGGGTGAAATCAGTAAAATGCAATGAAGTTATTTCATTTTTAAGGTCCGATAGTGATTTAGGCTAGTAAATTGCACCCCATTTTTGTAATAGTGAAACCAAGGAGCATGCCCCAACTCCTTCTCCTTTCGATGTCTTCAACTTTGGACTTGTACTTGAGTTCATTAAGGAACTTGGGGTGCATCATGTAAGTGCATTCATTTTAGGTAAATAATAACATGGGGTTACAGATTGCCATGGTTGTTTTGTGGAAACAACTTTATTAAACAATTGAACAAGTTCATGATTGTCATCATGATGAACATTCACTACCCGTGGTTGGGTTGATGTGTGTGGTGTTGCTTGAGGAATGGTTGAGAGCATGGCTAAGTCTCTTTGCACAACCGGTTTGGTCTCATTTTGAAGTTTTTCATTGGCTTCTCCCCTCTATGTTACATCTTTGTTTAATGCATTCACAAGTTTTTTTCCCATAGGTTGTTGTTCATCTTGTTCTTATGTAGGTTCTAAAATGGGTTGATGTGTAACATGTTCTAATTGTTTTCCAAGATATTTAGTGATTACCCTTGACATCTTCTAAAATCAACAAGTTCTAAGAAAGCCTTGCATTAATTTTTAAGGCAAAAATTCACAACAACCCTCTTAAAAATCAAGAGTTTATAGAATATTCCTCTTACAAATTGGGCGCGTGATTTATTTCTAAAATTCTACACCAACCTCATTTTATCTCCTAGTGATTTCAAATTAAATCAAGAAACCACTTAAATCTTAAAAATTTCACAAAACAAACAAAATATGATACAAATCAAATTTTCAAACGTGATTGCTTTTCAACCTGATTTACTAAAATCACTTTTTCTAACCATAAATTTAAAGCATGATTGCTTTTAAATTTTGATCCACTACGTGGTCACCAAATGTTAACAAGTTTTTATATTCCCATTAAAATTTTCTGAAATTTTAAACAACAAGTATATTCACATTAAAATTTCTAAATCTATTTATAATTTATAAACTAACATATATTCATATTTCACATATCTTCAAGAAAAATATTGTGAAACCAAAATGCTTTCATGTTTCCTAGTGAAAAGAAAACACAAAATCAAAATAACATCATAAGTCCCTCAAACAGGTCTATCTTTTTATCTTTGTACTAATTAATTTAAAATTCAAATAATCATATCATACCAATTAAACAATCAATATCGAGTAGTAAGCTAATAATCCCAAAAACTTAAAATTTACAACTTGTTTAATCACTTGTTTCGCTATTTGTTTTGCCAACTATAAGTTTTTGCAAACTACCGGTTGACCACCAACTTGTCAACTTGTCTACTTACCTAATGTAATGTTCCTTATCACTTTTTGTAACCGGTTAGGTTAATGCCACATGTTAGGCTAATATAATAGATTAATGAGATCACCTATTAAGTATAACAACCTGCCCTAACCTATAACCTATTAGGTTACATGTTATTAAATATGGGTAACACTCCCTTTCTCTCACATTTTTTCATTTGTTGAGGATTTAGAGGTAAGAAATTGAAAAGTAGGTAGTTATGTATATAACTTATCACCAAACAATGTATTCCCTATCTAGGGAAGTTCAATTAAGTAACCCTAAACATGTGGTAATGAACATTTGAATGTGAGAAAGGTAGCAAAGATGTAGCTTTTGCAATAGATGACACAACACCATTTCTTCTATCCAATTCCATAATCCAATATCGTCCTCCTTGTTGTAGCAACAATCTAACTCTTGTAAATTTGTTATTATTGTCAAGGGGGGGAATAAATCAATTGTTAGCTATTGCGATCAAGTTGAAAAATCTTAACCAATGTAAATAAGATTCTAAATCTTCCCCGCAATAGGCAATTGTAGCTTACCAATACTAGAAGAAATTTGCATAATTTTGACTACATTTTACAACTAATTTCTAGTTGCAAATGACATATGCAACTAAAATGACTTGTAGTTGCATTGGACAAGTTGCATAAAACATTAGTTGCAAATGATGATGTCATGATGACATCATCACATAGACAATGGATGGAGTATGCATTTGAGTTGACCGTATAACACATGCAACTATCATGTGACTATCATGCAACTAGTGACCAATTTATAATGACCAATGTCATGTTGCCACATGTCATATTTTAAAATATTAAATAAATCAAATTTTTTACCAATTTTTTTATCTCAACCATTTAATTTCTAAGGTTTTTTATTCATACACATGGACAAATAATTTGTGCCATGTGGCAACATTTATGATTTTTGAAACATTTAAAATAAAAATAGGTGGGTAGGTAAGGAAGTTTTAAATAGATAGGTAGGTAGGTAGTAAGTAGGCCAAAATAGGTAGGTGGGTAAGTCTTAGGACATTTTAAATTTTGTTTTATTTTATTTTATTTTGGATTTAACTAAATTAGGGTTAAGCTTCTTTAATTGGCCGATCCCATTTGGCAAATCTTGTGTATTTAAATGTCTACAATGCATTTATTTATATAGTTGACACACTTGAAAAGGTAGCCAAACAATATGGGATAAAAAATCTAGGTACAAACCTTTAGAGTGTGTCAACTCCATAAGTAAATAATTCATTAATTAACTAACTAATTCACTAACTTCCTATTTACTTACTAATTATTTATTACCTACTTACTTATCTACTTATAACCTATCCACCTACTAATAATAATAGGTCGTAATGACATCAAATATTAATTTAAAATTACTATTAACCAATGAATTAATGAATACTAAACATCCATCAATAACTAATATGAATGATTAGTATTAATAATTAATTAATTAATTAATTATTAAAGTGAAATAAATAATTATTTCATGTTAAATTTTCATTAGTAAATAATTAATTGATTAATTAATTTTAATTAAATGGAATATTTAATTAATATTAATAAGTTAGATTTTAGTAATATTTAATTTTGAATTAGTTAGTAAACTAGTTAGTTAGTTAATATCTATTTAATGAATAAATTATAATAATTATAATTTATTTAATATGTAACATCATTCAATTAATTAGTTTTAGTTTATTATGTAGTATTTCATCTTAATGACTAAATAAACACTTTTTGATTTTTAATTAAAATTGAATATTAAAGTTTAACTTTTTATTAATTCATTCAAATTAAATAAATAAATAGTTACTATAGAAAGTATTTTTTATAAAAATTTTATGAATCATGTAATAATCAATCAATATTTAATGATTAAATATTTAATAAATAATTAAAATTTATTGATGATTAAATACTAAATATCAACCAATGAATAATGAAATCACTTTTATTAACTCATATTTAATTTTAATGCTAGAATAAACGAAAATTATTTAATATTAATTTAATATTAAACATCAATTATTAATTATTAATATTAAATTAGAAATGTATTAATAATAATATTTTGAATTTTATTAATACTTAATTCCGAATTTTCAAATATCAACTATTAATTACTAATTATCAATTAATAATAACTAGTCAATATTAATCAATGACATCATAGTTATTGATAAAAATAAAAAATAATACACCTTTAATATACCCTTGATGTATTTTTCACAAAAAAATTACATTAAACCTTACAAATAGGTTGAATACATTCATAATAAATATTTATCATAGTATAAGTAGACTTTTTAATTGTACAACCCCAAACTATTCAAATTCTCTAAGGTTTTAGTGAAATAAGACAAAACTGACTAATATGTTAGTTGTATGGTTTAGGGTCTTTTTTCTAACACCATTTGAACATGATGTGCATGTTTGGATATTCACCAAGATGTATATGTTTTGTAAATTACATTTGTACAAGACACATTTAAACATGCATGCATCAAGGATTGAACCCAAGTCCTCATGGATTTACACTAAGGATTTAACCACCCAACCAATTCAATGCTTTATGAATAAAAATGAAAAAGTTTAAGTTTATCATGTTTGGCATGAAAATGTTTAGGAAATTCAAACTTTAACATACATTTTTTTTGCAAAATGTATTCAAATGCTACAAATGAAAAGATGATTTTGAAACTTATTAAATAATGTATTCGAAAAAATATCATAATTTACAAAAATTAAATTTACAATGCAAAAAAACCAACTTAAAATAACATTTCATGAATAAATCAAAAAATATATATTTGTTTAAATTGACCTAAAATCTTTGTAAATTCAATGTGAATTCAAAAGTGCATTCATTAAATTTTTTAATTACAAAAAATATGTTCATTTTTTGAAGAATTGAAAGTTCTTATTTTCCCCAATATGATTAGGTGAAAATTTATCTAATTATTTTTATAATGTTGTTAAAATGGTAATCATCCATAAGAAGATTGCCACATTTGTTTAGAGACAAGTTGTGTAGTTGGAAACTTGTTTAAATCTTTCAATATTATGATTATTTACGATATTTTATTTTAAATATATATTATATTCAAATTTGGCCCGAAAAAAATTTCTTTCAATTTTATTTTATTTTGATGTTGTTGCCCCCTTAATTTGGTAGAAATTGATCATAAGAAGAAACATTAATTTAGTAAATATAGCCATTTAATTATCAAGACCATATTTGTTTAACAAGATTAGTCATGCATTAATACTAATGATTAATTATGCAACTTTGAAAAAAATCACAACTATTTTTTAATGATGTAAGAATACATTTACATTTGTGAAAAGAGACACAATTTAATTTGGTGAAAATCTGGGTTTGAATAGTTGGATTAAGCCCCCCTCCCCCCAACCGGCATGTATTTTTGGTTTCAAATTTTCTTACCTTGGCAAATTTTGTTGGGAAAAAATAGTGCAAATTCAAGGGAAAATGTAAACAACAAAAACTTGCCAAAAAATTAGGATCAAAAACTTGAAAAAAAAAAGTTTTAATAAGTAAAAATTTAAAATTAATTACAATAATTCCAACCTCAAACACATAAACAATTCCAACATCAAATTTATTTGAAAACATTGAAGCCCAATCTTTGAAATCATCATAAACCTTATCCAATGTTTTTGATAAATAAATTAATGATGGAACCAAAGGTTCTTTTTGTGGTGAATTTTCACCATTTTGCAAACATAAAAAGGCAATCAACATTAACAAAGGGTTTTTTAATCTTCAAAGTATATTTTTTAGTTAAAAAATTTTACAATTTTAATTTTTTTAAAAGATATAATTCTACAATGGGTTAATGACTTGTAATATTTTTTAATTATTATTTATTAAAAATAATTAAATAAATTTAAAGGTTAAAAAATAACTTGAAATTACATGTCATGAATAAATCTACCATTTTATTTTTGTTTCAATTGACCTAAACTATTTGTAAACTCAATGTCATTACAAAAATGCATTCATTAAATCTTTTACAATCTTATTTTTAACATAAAATATGTCCAATTTTTGTGAAATTGCAAGTTTTTATTTCCCCCAATATCATTAGGGAAAATAAAATTTATTTTTTTGCAATGTTGCTAAAATGGTAATCATCCATAAAATAATTACCACATTTGGTTATAAACAAATTGTGTACTTAGAAGCTTGTTTAAATCTTTCAATATTATGGTTCCTTACTATATTTTTATTGTAAAAATTTAACAGAATATATTTTAAATTTGATGAAAAAAATTCTTTTGTAATGTTATTGCCTTCTTAAATTGGCAAAAATTGGTTTTAAGAAAAAAATTAATTAAGTAATCAATATAATCATTCAATTATTAAGACCATATTTGTTTAATAAGATGAATCATACACTAATATAAATAATTAATTGCCTAACTTTGAAAAAAAATCACAACATATTGTTATTATTTTTAATGATGTAATAATATATTTAATAATTATTTCCTTTTTAAAATAAATAAAATTATTTGGTGAAATTATTGGTTTAAATAGTTGGATCCCATCCCCCCTCACAACTAACATATTTTTTTGGTTTCAAATTTTCGTAACATGGCAATTCTTGTTGGGAAAATAATTGAAAACATAGTGCAAATTCAAAAAAAATTGTAAAAAACAAAAACAATTGTCAAAAAATTGAAATCTCAAATTTCAAAAAAAACAAATTACTCCTAATGAGTAAAGATTTAAAAAGCAATTTCAATTATTCTAACATTAAACATATAGGAAAATTTAATATCATTTTTTTTGAAAATTTATAAGTTTAATCTTTGAAATCATTATAAATCTTATGCAATGTTTTTGAAAATTTTAAATAAATATTAATGATGTAACTGATTTTTTGTGTGATGAATTTCCACCAGTTTGCAAACATAAAAAATGCCATCAACATCAGCAAAATATTTTTGAATTTTTAATATTTTTAATATTTTTAAAATGATATAATTCAACAATGGGTTCTTGGACTTGTAACCAAAATATAAAAATATTTTAACAAATTTGTACCTCCATATATGGTTTTATAGTGAAAACCTGGCTAAATTTTATTATGGATGACCTTGAAGAAGATTTTTTTAAAATTAAAATTCTAAAAATTTGATCTCATATTTATTATCGCCATTTATATTTAATGTATTTGTTTTTAAATGAAAAAAAACATCTTTTAATATTTAAACATAACTTGAAACAAAACAAGTTTACATAAGTTGATAAACCATGTTTTTTTTAAAAAAAGGTATAAAATATTGATAATATTTCATAATAATAATAATATTTGTAAATTTAAATTTTTAATCATTTTTTAATTGGATTTTTTTCATACACCAAAAAAAAATGGGGAAAAATTAAGGATTATCTTTGCAATTGTTTTGGTGTGGCATCATGAACATTGATAATAATAAATTATCCATGATTTTATTTCATTTTAAAGGAATTTTTTTCTAATTTACATAAATGTACAAAATTCAATACATGAAAAAAAAAATGATTTAGAGGTCTACATGCATACAAAACATGCATGAACATTTTGACCTAATCACTAACCCCTTCAACTATAAATGCGAGATTTCCCAATATTTTATACATTCATTTAAAAAGATTGTGGTGAGTGCAAAATGTAACTCATGAATAGTGGATTTAACAACATTCAAAGTGAATGATTCAACTCATGTGCAAATGTTAATAATTCAAAAAATGTGAAAAAAATCACTAACCCATTCAAGTATAAATATGAAACATTATGTTGTTATGTGTATTTTCATATATACTAGTAAATGAAATATGCAACATTTGAATAATGGTTTCAATAAGCTCAAAGTGGATGATTTGACTTAGGTAAAAATGTTTATAGTTCAAAAAATGTGAAAAAAATCACTAAATTGTTCAAGTATAATTGCAAAATATTGATCTACATGTGTTTAATATATTATAATAAATGAAAATTACAATTTGTGAATAATGGTTTGAATATATTAAAAGTGAGTGGTTCATTTTTAATAATTGAATAAATGTGGGAAAAATCATAAATTCATTATGATATAAATGTGGAGTTTTAAATTGTTGCATGTGTTTTATTAAATTATGGCAAGTTTAAAATTTAACTATTAAGTAATGGTTCAACATGTTAAAAGTTGATAGTTCAATTCATGCACAATGTTGATAGTTTTTAAAATGTTAAAAAATTCACAGCCCATTATAATGCATCATGTAAATAAAGTTAAAGGCTACTTCAATTTCCATGTCAATAATTTGAAATTATTGAATAATTAAATAAGGTTCAAATTATACTCATAAATGAATAACATAGTGAACGTAACAATTATGAAAAATATTGACCATTAATTAGTGCAATAAACCACTTACAAACTTAATATTGCCAAATGTAATTAAATTGTAGTTTTGGTTACAATTTGATGGCTATACATATGACTAGCTTACTAGCAAATTAGTTGAAGTACATGTTATTATTTCCTAGAAATTCTCATTTGTGTAAGCAACAACTATTCTTGGACTGAACCCATTATACTACCACTGAAGAACCAAAACCAATCATAGGAGGAGCAAATCTTGCCATCGTTTCTTGTACTTTGTCTTTGCCCATAAAATTTGTGAAAGTACTTGTTATAGTTGTTAGAATTCAAGTAGAAGGGTTGGAATAACATGTTACTTCTAAACATGTACCATTAATTATACCAGAAATTGGGGTAGGTGCAAAGGTTACTTTGATTGACACTATCACACATTCTTTTAAGGTTTTCATGACTCCATATATAGTACTAAAGGACAAACATGTTGATGAGAGACTAGGATTTAAACATGTTATTTTAGCTAAACATGTTAATACCACATGTGAACAACCTATTGAATATCTGACTATAGGAGTCAAACAAGTAGTTTTAGGTGATTGATTTCAAGGACAAAATCTAGTTTTCAAGGGGGGGTAATGTTAATTTAGTTTTTCAAATATGTATATAAATAATTGGTTTTTACCAATTGGTAATCGATGGGGTAATATGATTTTGAAATTTAGTTCAATTAATACTAGGTAACAAGACCTTAAGTGAATCAATCTATTAATATAACTAGTAACATGTGTTAAGGTAACTAGTGGGTTAAATAAATTGGTAACTAGTCTATTATAGTAACCAATTGTTGACAATAGTAGGTTGGTTTAAACTTGTGGCTAATAGTTGTTGTAGTTTAAATTTAAAGTTTTGCTATATTGTTTAATGACTATTTAATTTAAAATTGTGTTATGTTTGGTATATATAAAAGGATTGGAGGATAGTGAAAGATCTTCTTTTGGAACTTCTTGTAAACTTTGGAACTTCTTTCTTCTTTTAATTTTTAAGAATCATTTCTTGTTTTCATTTTTGGTTTATGAACAAGTTCACTTAGAACTTTGATATTCAACTTGCTATAAAATATGTAATTCATTTTCTTTTTTGCATTTGGGAGGAATATCTATATTTAATTTTTACAAACTACTAATTTGAAGCAGCCTATTGATATGACTTAAAACCATAATTAGAAAACTTAGAAGATAAGAAATCTTAAATTTAAGACGAATACAAAAAACCATTAACAAGGATGCGTAGTATCCAACCTTTATTTGGTACTCTACATCTATACTTTTTAGTTTTTTTCCTATAGACAAGTACAAGTTCAAGTATGGCGGTGTTCAACAAGAGTGTCAAGGATATGGATATTGTGAACAAGAAATGAGCAAATTAACTGAAAATTAGGTCACTTTGATTGATCCTTTCAAGCTCACAACAAAAATAATATTCAATGTGTAACATATTCCACAGTTGCATTTTTTTTTATGGTCACATGGTTAACATGACATTATAGTTGTAATCATTAGGGAGTTGCATAGTAGTTGAAAAAAAGTTGTTGCGACAAAGTTGCAACTAAGTTATAATGAGTTGCATTAGAATGTGATCGTATATATGGTGAATTGCATTTTTTGCAACTCATGCAACTTGCCCAATAGCACACATGTGTGTAGAAATACAATGAATTGCAAATGATCATTGTAACTCAAAAATTAAACTACAACCCTAGTTATAAAACACCTATTTTTCATAGTGAAAAAAAAAAGATGAAATCATTGACAACTAAAATTGACCAATTAAACAAAAAACCCATTGAATGAGGTTTGGTCAAATAAGTCACCCTACTTGGTCAACTAAACCATTGAACCAAATAAACCACCATGTCTTGTGAATAGTTCTTTGGTGAGTTGATGGAGGATGATAGATATGTTGACACGTGGTAATGAAAGATGCATTATTATGATGCCATGTGGTGATCAAAGATGTTGCAACATTGCTTAAATAGATGCCTTAATGTGGTGACATGTGGCACATGGAGATGACACTGAATATGGACATAAACATTTCCCATAAATTTTTGACATGTGGCAAAATTGATTTCATGTTGTGGTTTGATGAAAAAAAATTAATCTTTTGAAACGTATCCTATACACAATGTACATTTCGATATTAACAATTGACATTACTATTAGTCAAATAATCCTTTGGTAAAAAAAATAGTGGTCAAATAGACCTTTGGTTGACTTGACTAGTCAAACTAGGCTTTATAGGTTTAGTCAAAAAGACCATTGGTCAAAAGTAACAATGTTGAAATTGACTTGTCCAAACATGCATTTTGATCAAAGTGGCTAGTGTCATTTTTGGGTTTTACTTCACAAATCTCCCTAGTAAAAAATACCATGCTTTGTTGTAATGAATTGTAGCAAAATGTAACCTAGGGCATGCTTCCTATTCCATGCATTTGGGGGTCAAAGGGGATGAGAGTGCTAGTGTAAGCTTATGAACATACTTGCATAAACCAATAAATAAGTTGGGTTAGCACAAGTTGGAACCAATTGTGCTAGGACTTAATCATGGGCAATTCAAATTCATTTGATTCAAATGGCCCAAAGCCTTGGAAGGAGGTGCCTTTGCCTCCTTGTAATATGATAGGTGATTGGTGGTGGAGACTACATCGAAATGATCAAAATTCCCAACTACGAAGTTATGAGTTTGCAACTTTGCAAGTTCATAATTCTTGCACAATCTTTTTTATTAAGGAACTTAAAAGGGAAATGTTGTAGTACTTGAAGAAATCTCTCCAATGTTTTATTACATACTCAATTTATAGGCCATTTGACCTTTATTTTTTGGCTTTTAGTGGTCAAGAATCAGTCAAATCACTAATGCGATTCCAATTCATTCTTTTGCCATAACTTGAATTCTAGATATCCAAATAGAAAATGTGAACTCACTTTTGATATCTAAATTTCAAGATCTTTTTTATAACATGGAAAATGTTCAATTTGAACAAGTTTTTCCATCCACATGTTTGGACATAAACAAGTTTGAGTCTAACCTTATGCTAATGAATGTAAGCAAATTGAAACCATAAAAGTACATGGATTAGGATGTACAAAGCTAGAATATGTTTAGATTTGTTTGTTAGGGAAGGATAGAATGATCCTAGTGCAAGTAAAACTAAAAGAAGAATTGTCGTTTGCAATTGTTGTATGCAAGTAATTTTCAATAGCATGTGACAAATGCAACTACTAGACCCCATAGTTATATAAAATAAATTGTACGCGACCAATGGTTGCATGCAATAATATCTATGTGGACAATATATGGTATGGATTTATACTTTATCCATATGTATTATTTTATGGGGGTTGCCAATGCAACTAAAGTGCAATTACAATAATGACCTTTTGAAGATCAATTGTATGGCACAACACACTACAAGAAATCTTGTAATATGTAACGATTAAATTTGCAACTACATGTGATTACATGCAATTATTTATCATTTTTTACTTTATTTTATCATTTTTACAACTAGTCATCATCTTTTTAAATATATGACTATTCTTGCAACTACGGTGCGACTATTAAATTACACATCCTTCCATATTGACTAGCCTCATGAATTTTTCATCTGAGAATAAGCTATGTTCCTTTAATTGCAAAATTAGTTGCAATTTTGTTACTTATTATGATGTGTTCATACATTTAATGTACATTAGGGTTTGTGAACACATTAAGAATATATTATATAGATTTTATTCAAGGTATATTAAACATATATTTGCCCATATTATGGACATATTTTTGGATTGAAAAAAATCATTTTCATTTTGTATGATTCACTTAAATATACCACTTTTATTAATGTATGATTAAATTATAGTAGTGGGGTCAAACTAATATGATATACATTGTATTAAAATGATCATTAATTATTGATAAATTATTATTATCAAATAATTTATTACTTAATACAAAGTATGAACTAAACCACTTTACTTAATCATTTAATCATATTTTAACTAATACCAACTAATTAAGTAATCAATTATTATTTATTAATTTATTTCAAAACTTTTCATTGATTAATTAATGTTAAGGCATAAATTGATATAATAATTAATTCACTAAATTAAAAATGGAATAATACTTAGTTCATTAAAATTTAATTATTTTTATAAAGTCAAAAATTTTGTAAATAAATAATCTATATTTAATATTTATCAATGTATTTTTTTCAAAAATTAATTAATTAATGTATAATATTTAGTCAACCAATGAATAATAATTAATAAATTCTTCACAAATTAAATTTTCTAGTTACTATTAGTGATTAATTAAGGCTTATCAAATATTTATCTAATAAAATAAAATAATTCATCATATACTCATATATAAATATAATTCATCAGTTAATATTACTTAATTATAAATTAATAATTAATTTATTAATATTGATTAAATTCTGTCATAGTTAATATTTATTAATCAAGAATTACAGTTACTAGCTAATAGAAACAAATTAGTTACTACGTAATGAGTTGTAAAATAAAACATAATTAATGATTCATGAGTTAAATTATTTATTTAATATTAATGGTTTACTAAAACTGATTAAGTTAATAAGTTAAATTTAATATTTATTAATTATCAATTAATTAAATTTATATTTTTTAGATATTCAATTAATTGATCACTAGCATTTTTACTCTCAGAGGTAAAAATAATAGTTTTATCTAAGTTATTGAATTTTTTATAAAAATATTTATAAATAAATTTCATATAATTAGATACAGTAAAAAAATGATTAAATTGTGATTTTTAAAATATATATATAATTTGAGTTATTACTATGAACCAATTGATTAACTATTGGAAACCATGAAATAATAATGATTGATGTTATTTTTAAAACTATTAAAATAAGTCTAAAGAAAATCTAGTAAGTAATTTTGTAAGTGGGTGGCTGGATGGGTGGGTAGATAATTAATTACTAGCTAATTAATTAGTTAGTAAACTAGTTATTTATTTCTTACCTATTTAATTGTGTAATTTACAAAATTAAAAACAAACACAAAACTTGTGGGAAAATCATTTTAAATTACAACTAAATTTTCAACTAAGGTGCAACTAAAAGGTTTAACCCATATATATATTTTTTCTAATTTCATCTTACAAAGTATATAAAAAGGTGCCTTCTTTTTATTTCACATTAAAAATCATGTATTTGGGATGAACTTAAAAAAATTTAACCTTAAAAGCAAAGCATAAAATAAAATAAAAGTATTTACATGGTTACTTTTTAATTCACCTACCTTTTTACTTTCCTACTTATTTACCTACCTTCTCACTTAATAGGTAGGTGGGTAAATAATTAAATAAATAACCTTGGTAAGTATGTATCCTAAGTATGTAGGGATTTTTTATGCACATATTTTTACCTACCTACCTACCTATGTAAGTATTTATTTATTCCAAAATTCAATCAATATGCCACATGGTAATTTTGTATCATGCCATGTGTCAAAATTTCCTTTGTCCAAGTATTATTATGAAAATGTTGAAATTTGACCATGTTAATTTCTCTTCCTTATATATTATATAAAATCATTTATTAAAAATTCCAAGTTTTTCTAAAAAGAAAATTTGATTGGACAAGGTGTTGAAATCTATGGCTTAGATTAATATTTCAATAATAATAAAAATTTGCCCAAAAATTTATTATGTTGACAAATGGCAATTAGTGATAGGGATATTTACTAATTGTAAAAAAATGGTACTTGCAAATGTTATATGTTAATCAAAGCATGGAAGTGTATACATTGATTATATACTTCATCTATGAAAAATGTGTTGACATCACATTAAATTATCATTTGCAACTAAAGGTTCAATGTAATTTTATTTATGTAACCAAAGATTTTTTTAGTTGCAAAGTTCATTGTGATTGTTTTTTAATCACAAATTGGAATCACAAATTGGCATTTTCTTACTAGTGACATGACATTTGAACCTTATTTCAATATTCATCATTATTAATAAATTATTTGAACCATCCAGTAAAGTGTGAATCAAATTTTCACACATGTCCATTGTGAAGACCAATTATATGGTGACACATGGCAATTTAAAAAGCCCATTTAGAAAAATTAAACAAGTAGGTAGGTAGGAAGGTAGGCTTAGGCCTAGGTAGGTAGGTTTAAACTAATCCACGGTGGAACATGATATTTTGTCACATTTTTCAAAAAGACCCACTTTTTATCTTTTGAAAGCCAAAGGATAGGTGTTTGAAATATTCTAAAGATACAATGTGTTGGTGGAGAACAAAATAGACATGAAGATTAAAAAATACATATTTCCAAAAAGTTTGATGCCTTCTTGAGTGAATTTGGATCCAACAACAAATAAATGTTCCATATTCAGCACAACCATATGGCATTGTGGAAAAAACCAATAGAACAATTATGGAATGCACTAAAAGCATGATTATTGTGTAAAAACTTGACTTGGAATTTTGGACAAAAGTATTGAACATAATGATTTAGATCAAAAATTGATGTTCAACCAAAGCTTGTGATTCAAAAACCCCACAAGAGGCATGGATCAAATGTAGGAAATTCAATGTGTTTCATTTGATAATCTTGTGTTGCAAAACCCATGTTTGCATTTTAAATTAGAAAAGAAGCAAGTAGAGTCCAAATCCATACCTTGTGTCTTTTTAAGGGATTGTGAAAGGACCAAAACATATCACTTGATGTGGTAGAAACCAAAAAAATCATCAAGAGTCAAAACATTGTGTTTCTTGAAGGAGGGAATCAAATAGAAGATGTTTATGTTAGTCATTTATAGGAAATAGAACATGTTGTAGATGAAATCATGAATGAAGAAATTAAAAATGAATGGTCAAGTTTGATAACCATAGATCCTTGAATGAGACATCAACAAAACGCATGTCCACATCAAGTTTTTTTGGGAAGAAAAGTTTCTTCCATCGCGAGATGATGGATTGAATGAACCATAACAAGATGGACAAAATAAAGGCTACAAAGACAATCTAATGAAAGGCTTCATGATTGGTGGATTGCCACCAAAGAGGTGGACATGCCACCATAACTTTTTTTTTAAAACCCCAGAATGTGGAAGAAGTTCAAGAGTGAAAATGCAAAAAAAAAGAAAGATTATTATGCAAGAACAATACAATAATTTTTTGCCAACAACATTTGGATGTTAGTGTCACTTCCCAAAGGTAGGAAACTTGTTTTTTGCAAATGGGTGTTCAAGATCAAACATGGTGTGAATGGAAAAGTGGAGCATTGCAAGGCAAGGCCCATGACAATAGGCTTCACCCAAACATATGGAATACATTACAACAAAACCTCTGCATAAGTTGCAAAGTTTATGTTAATACATTGTATCCTTGCATTTGCGACAATTGAAAACATGAAGATCCATCAAATGGACATCAAGACTACATTTTTAAATGCAAGTTTATTGAAGAGGAGATTTACATGCAATAACCCCAACGATTCATACAAGAAGGAAGCAAACATCTTATGTGTAAGCTTCACAAATCCTTGTATGGCCTAAAATAATCTTCAAGAATGTGGAACCAAAAGTTTGATGCAATTTTGAAAAACATTGGATCTCTAACAAGTGATGTGAATTTTAATATGTATTTTGCGTAAGTGAAAGATGTCAAGTTCTTCATTGTTATTTATGTAGATGATTTCATCTTGATGTGTAATGATTGAAACAAGTTTATGCAAGTGAAGGAGGAGCATTGTCAAAAATTTGAAATGAAATTGGATCTTGGAGGTTACAATTTCTTCTTAAGCATGGAAATGGAGAGAAATTGAACAAAATCAAATATCTCAAGGATCTATCCTTAAGCTTGTTTGCATGCAAGATTACAAAGCCATTGAAATGCCACTTAATCCCAAAACCAAAATTGAAGAAGATGAATGAAAATGATGAGATGATTAAAATTTCATATTAACAAGCCATGAAGTTTTTTACAAATGCCATATTGTATACCTGATGCTTGTTCACCATTTTTTTTACAAGATTTTTTGATAGTAAAGTTATTTGTAAAATCAAACAAAGACAACATTGGAACCCTTGTCGTAACCCTAATTTTGGGTTCGCGATTAAAGCAAAAGGGGTTGCAAGGGTGCGGGCCAAAAGAAAGCCCGGGAGTCACATCACATGCTCCCGGGAGTGTAGGAAAGTGTGAGGGAGTGAACCCTCACACTCCCAAGGCAACTCCCACTTTGGGAGATGGAGTCCCAGTGGACTCCCGAAATTTCAGAGAACGATTTCAAGGGTCAAAACTCAATGGCTTATGACATTCTTTATATCATTGGATAGCCCTTGGAACTTAAATGTTTAAAATGGGCTCGCATTGCTCATTTGGACATCTGAAACACAAGTAATGGCTAAAAGGAGGGCCGGGAGTCAAATTGCCAGTTTGACTCCCGACCAAAAAAAGTCAGGAATCGACCCGATTTACTTGTCTACAGATAGTGTGAAACATACCGTTGGAAAGCTCTTGACGAGGGCTACAACTTTGCTTTAGACTTCATTTCCATCCGAGGTTTGTATGCAAAATTATGGCGCCCCAAAGTCGCGGGAGTCCCAACCTTGGCGATTTCGGGACTCCCACTTGGGAGTCCCAGGACAAAAAGCCATTTGGATGTGGGCCCCATGGAGAGGTGCAAAGTATATTATAAGAGGGAAGGTGGTGGTTTCCCCCAAGTCTGGGCCATGGTGAGTCTTGTGTGTATGTGTTGCCCGTGGTTCATCTTAACACCAAAAGTGCTCCAACTACGCACTAACTACCTTATGTGGGTTTTGTGCAGGCATGTGTGAGTGAATGAAACTTGTCAACTCTTCCTAGTCCCATCTCGGAGCTCTAGCACACCCCTCTACCCCTCAAAGTGCTGTGAGTTAAAGAGCGTGCCCTGATTCCTCCTTCTTCCGTTGTTTTCTACTTGGACTCACATTTGAGTCTTTCAAGGAGTTGGGAGTGCGTCAACCCCCCTGTTTGGTCACATAGGAAATGCCATTTCAAAAAATAGAAAAAAAAATACACTAGCCTTCAAGAATGCATGATACTTAATTTAACATCAGATTTGGTGTTAAACTAAGTTTGCCTTGTACTTTCTTTTTTTAAATGCTTTCAACCATCATTATTGTTATTATGTGTATTATAGTTATAAATGTTTTCAAACTTGGTGCATTTAATCATGAATCTCAATATTTCATACCCTTATTTAATATTATTTCATGACTTTGTGGACAATACCTAGGAGGGGATGAAACATCAAATGAAGGGTGCAACTCAAGCCCAACCAATGTTTTTTTTCCATTTTTTTAATGTGGCATAGGTGGCAATCATCCCACAAGAGATTTAACATGAGTGGCAATGATCCCATAAAAGGTTTAGCCTTAATGGTGAAAATATTTTTTTAAATTGTCAAAATACTAGAAAAATAGCAAAAAAATTGCTCTATGTAATACAAATTCGGCAAAAATTCCTTTGTCACTAGATGCAACCTAACACCTTAAACCTCATTCAATAACAATGTTTGGCGATTTGGAGCTATAAACTCCTCTTGTGGTGGTTGTGTTTTTCTAGCTAAGGGTAAAATTTTGCCCCAATTCGCTAGAAGAAAAAACATTGGGCCAAATAAAACATGACTTTATAAATAACTCTTGTGTTTCATAAGAGTTGTTGCAACCAAGCCTTATGTTGTACACATCTTATATATTAATTCAGTAAGTATGTCAGTCTGTCCGGGACGGTATATTTTGAATCCGTGTGAACAAGGTGTGGTTTTCGTGTTCAACGTGCCTTCTTGGACATGTGTGTCTGTCTGTCTATGTGGACAAAAATTGGGTAGTGCTTGGAAGATTCTTCCAGTCATTGCCCGTTCCATGTGGAACATCTGGTCATGATTTTTATTTTTTTCGTGGAGGGGGGGAAGGGGTGGGGGTGGGGTTCTAAGGGTTTTAATAGGTGGAAGTGAAAAAGAACACATTGTAATATTATGTTGGGGAACACATTGGGAACCAAAGAAAAATGAAAAAAAACC
>Ga0209208_10003817_pt1 | contig 21538 bp, 17 predicted proteins | sample S1TSphfallax_3_FD_187694 | JGI IMG/M metagenome (GOLD analysis project Ga0209208, IMG submission 187694) | Host-associated microbial communities from peat moss isolated from Minnesota, USA - S1T2_Fd - Sphagnum fallax MG (SPAdes) (version 2) | ecosystem: Host-associated > Plants > Peat moss >...
TTTGTGATGCAGGTTCGTGTAATCTAAAAGCTTGATCTCTTCCTAGTCTAATCCCGGGGCTCCCAACTCAACCCTCTACCCCTTTCCAGAGTTGGAAGCCGGGAGCGTGCTACCAAGTCTTGATTCCGCAACTTGACTTTGTGAGACCTTCAACTTGGTCTCACCCCGTGACTTGGGAGCGCGTCAGCAAATGTAATTGGTTGTGTTGTTTTCATATTATAACTCTTTGGATTGTTACAAGCTCCAACAAGAAATTTTGATTTCTTACCTCTTTGTGAGGTTACAAGCCCATTTCTTGTGGTTGTGTTTGCAAAGCATGATTTAAGGTTTAAGATGAGTTTTCAATGTTGCTCGTCTTTATTTACAATTTTTGCAAGTTTAAATAGTGGGATTGTGATCAACTTGTTTCAAATGAGTTTCACCTTGACATCTTGCTTGTGTTGTGGTCTTGCTATGTTCTCTTTAGAAAACCACATACACTAATGAAAAATGTAAGGTGCAATATCCTATTTTTTGCATCCAATAATTTCCGAAGATCCAATGTAATACCTTCATGAAAATATTGCATTGTGATTTAAACTTACCACAACTTTTTTTACACAACATTGTGCAACTGCAAAAACTTTGGCATGTAAATGTAAATAGTGTGTAAAACAACTATTTACAATTACACAAAGGACATAGTCACAACAATATTGAATGAACATTTCTATGAAACAAATAAAAGCTTTTAACATGCCAACTTCTTTTTCCCCTTTCCAATTTTACTCACTTGGGGCATTTTATAGTTATGCGTAAATTCGCTATATAATTGTTCGTTTTACTTGCTCCTGTAGAGAGGCCATCCAAAGCTCATCCCACTAATAGGTTGGATTGGTTGATAAAGAACACTCGTTGGCTTATTGCCATCTTGGGAAGAGAAAGAGTTGAAAGCAAACATGATCTTGGTTAATATTCAGTTTCCCCAAGGTTGGAGGTGGTGGGTGTTAAATGGATTTAAAAAGAAAAAAAACCATCTATGAACAATTTTTTTTTGCAAGTTTTTTTTTATGTTTCATCAATTGTGATCATCCCAAGAAGTATTATTTAGCATAAAATGGGGACAGATTTTTGGAACCTATTCAAAATGTGAGAAAACTATTTTAAAAATGCCCCAAAACTAAAATTGACCTCAAAATATAATGATTTTTTTTTTTGAAAATTTATATCATTTATGAAAATTGGTGATTTTCCCCTTAAAAACCCAGGGAATAAGCAACCTTTCTTTTTCCCCACATTTGTGTACTCGCTTGAAACACATTTTGGATGTGCATTGCAAAAAGGCATGCAGTCATGTATTTTGGCATAAGGCTTGGCATTTGTTCTAGCAGTTAAATGTTGCTTTTAAGGTGTTGTGTTAGGTTTCTAGCAAGCTTTGTCATAGCCAAACATGCTTAAGCATTCTTTTCTTTCCATTGCAAACCATTTGGAGAAATTTCCTAAGTGCATTTGGAAGGCAACTTACATCCATGAGTATCCTTCTTAGAAAAGAGTAGAGATATTCTTCCTACTCATTAAGAGAAGGAGGTGTCTTATCTTTACTAATAGGTGTGAGATAAGCTTAAGATCCCTCACACTCGAAAACATAAGTGTAAGAACCATCCCCTTCATATGCCTTGTGATATATGTGATATATGTGTTCGTAGGTTCATGATCATGATAACCTTTGGCTCATGCTTTTCAGTTAATGAAGCCCATGGGTGAGGGACATCCTCAAAATGTGGGCTGGCCTCATCCTCAACCCCTCATTTTGAGAATGCTACACCCAAGGGCTTTACCCTCCCCTATTAACCTCACTCATATAACAAAGTGTCTAAACTATTTGATTTTGATCCTAATGTATCACAATTATAACACACACATGTACATTTTTCTTTTATTTCTTTTTATTTTTGTGAAAATTGGAAGAAATTTTATGGACATTTATTTCCACAAAAAATTATCAAATATGCAAAGTGATTACTCCATACTTCCAAAACTTCATGTTCTAATTATTGTGATGGTTCAGCTTTTCCACACAAGTAGAATAGAGTAATAATTTTAATTTTGCATGACCCCTAAAAGAGTAGAACTTTTGCCAAGAAAATAGGATATCTAGTGGTACTATTGTCATGAGTGTATATATGCTATCAATGTAGACATAGCTGATTTTGGCAAGCAAGCCATCACCAGGCAACCCTGGTAGGGCAACCCTAGTAGAATTGGCCACCAGGAGCCCATTCCCACACTTGCCTTAATGTACTATGGAATGGGCCTGGTTCCACCCAAGAAAGTGGTGAGCCAGGCAATCAGCTGTTATTAGGTGGTAATGTGCTCTGCCAGGGCCTATTCCAAAGTGTAATCAGTTTTTTCACTGCAATTGTGTTCTCAGTTGTCAATTTGTATTAAAATTGTCAAAAAGAGAGTTAAGCTAGTAGAAGGCTACCTGCAGCCGATTGCATCAATGCAGACCTTCAAAACCTTTAGGCCAGGGAAGGCCTGCTCCCACAAGCCTCCCCTAATTTTTGGACTACCCTTGAGTCTATGCCCCTCCAAATTAGAGGATACCCTGGGGAGCAGGCCTTCCCCTATACTTGACTTGGTTCCAATAGACATCCCCAGCTTCTAATAGACATCCCCAGCTTCTATTGTTCCTATGGCATGCAGGAACCTCAATATAAGCATGGGAAGCAAAATGACAAACCAATATGGAAATTTTAGTCAGGCTCTTTTAACATGCCAGTTTCATGCTTCAACAATTCACACACCAAAAAGCATTTGGACTATGTTGCAAATAGATTCATGACAATAAGGCTACAAATCTGTTGATTGCAACCCACATCAGCAGTCCCAAACAAGTGCTATGGAAAACACCTGCTAAGTGGATTCCAGTCAATATGCTACCTAATTTACATGTCTCAATAGTGCCATAGTGCTAACTTTACATATGTTTCAATCGTTTACTATCAACCAGAGCATGCTCAATTCAGGCCAACATGTAGCAGTCTAGTGTAGATTTGAAGTTCGATACTATCACACAGGTTCAAATATATATATCCGAAATTGCATGCAACGCATGGAATCTGCGATATTGAAATGTCTATAACAAAATTAAACAAGATACAAAGATTGGGTAGAAGTCCTTTCATAAACCAGTCTCTTCTCTATCTCTTTTACTCTCCTCTCCACTTCAGAGATGCTCAAATTTCAAATTGATTTTTTATTTACCTTTGAGGGAGCTCAAAGTTGATGCATAGCCCACATTGAGAGATTTTTGACAAAGTGTCACATTCATATACCTAACAATGAGGTTCATGTCTCCATATTTCCATACAGCACAATGTTCCATTGCAGAGCCATTCAAATATTCTGCTTATGATGAATATCATTTCTGATTTGCAATTAGACTTGTGATATCAAGAAGGCAATGAAGCATCTAGCTAGCTAGTCCTCAGAATTTTTTTTTGAAGTAATTCTACATTCGATATAATTCAGATCATGATCTCTCCTTATCATAATAGAGCAAAATGATCAAAACATCAGAGAGTAAAAAGTTGCTCTCGAGTTCTTGTCTGAGCAGGCTTGATTTCAATTGCAGATATTGATACACTGAAGATGCAAAGTGCTGCCACAACGTTAGTACTAGAATTAGCAAGTTTCATTCATACAGATAAAAAAGTGTACCGCGGAATGTGTTGTCGACTGGTAGAATGCAACGATCATCGCCTAGAATGTGGGGTCATAGCCATTGGTGCCAGTGGCTAAGATGAAGAATGCGATGGCATGGCCTAGAGCTCCCCAGGCAAGAACATCAACGATGGTGAAACCGGCGGGATCGTTGGTACTTAACAGACTCACGACCTCTTGTGTACGGTCATCGCCGGCCTCGTAATGCGTTTGTCCATTCTGCTCTGGCAGTCCTTGCCTTGCTACCTGGAAAAAAACCGTGATCGATGTTTTGTTAGTTCAAACCACAAAGAATTATTCTGCTTCCGCCTCGTGTAACTGTCGTGAACCGGGAAGAATGGAATTATTGTGAAGGAAAGGAAATCAAACTCGTGCGTCGCAAAGTATTTCTTGGAGAAGGTCAAGTCGCAGGTCACATCGTCGACACAGCAACAACCTTGTTACATTGCATGCAAGGTTCATCAGCATTTCGAGATTGCAAGCTTCACGACAATTGCCAAAAGAATACATAAATGCGGAAGGCGGAAAAGACCAGCCACTTACATTGTCTCTCTGGAAAGGCAGGAATACGAATCGTCCCAGGAACAGAAGAGCTCCGGTGCTGAGAGATATGACGAGTGGAGTGTCTAGGCCGCAGGTTGTCTTGGCCACGGACCTGGCAACCGCTGTTCGGCTTGAAAACGACTGTAATCTGCTCGATTTCAGTCCATCGACTCTACTAGAGGATCTGAGACCAGCGAAGCAGCTAGCCTGCACAACAGCCCTTGAGACGACCTTCTTGCTCCCGGCCGACAGAGAAGGGGACCCCTGTCGCTACCCTGGAAGTTGCAGCACAGGCAGCCATTTCTTCTCACGGATGGAAACAAAAATATCCCAAAAAATATTTTCAAAAGCTCAAAACATTCTCAAAAAATGCTGGCTACTTTAAAGACGCATAGAAAGCCGATAGAAGAATTGTGTGCAGATCGAGGAAACAAGAGCAAGGACGAGGGGAGACGGGAGAAACGCGACGGGAGCTAAGGACCAAAGGCGACGAGAGAAGAGACGAACGAGAGACGCGACGGGTGGATAAACCCGGGAACCCTTCGTTTCATCGGTTTAGATATCCTTTTATCGCTGCACACTGCGACATACGAGAAACGATCGGAAGCACAAATTGCCACCTTATTAGAAAAAGTGGAGACACAACGGGCAAGAAAAGACCCGCTCGATTGAAGGGAGGATAAGGCCAATGGGAGCGTACGAGATCCTTATCGGGTCCAGTTGACGGTCCCGTCCATGGGATGGGCTGCATTTTCTCATCTGATTCTTGCCCTGCCTTAACCCACATTGCATCACAGTCATTATTTTTTTGGCTGCTGACCATTGATCATTATTTTTTTGGGTCCATTTTCTCCCCTCAATCCGTGACCTCTATGCTACCCTCCCACCTATCTGCCCTTCTCACATAGCTACCCTGCCAACTTACATCTTGGCCTTATTTATAAATTAACTCTCGACCCTCTACTTACCCACCCTAGCTAGCTATCCTCTATCATTCCTTGGCTAAATCTCTACCTCTTAGCAAAATCTTTATATATTTTTGGTTAAACTTGAATCTTTTGATAATTTTTTTAAATTGGCTAAACCTTTATCTCTTGGCAAAACCTTTTTCTTTTCTTGACAAAATTGTTATATGTTTTCGAACAAATCTCTATTTTTGGCAAAACTTTTATCTTTGAGGGAAAAACAAAATTCTTGGCTAAACTTTCACTTTTTAACAAACTTTTATATTTTTTGAATTAATCTTTTGTCTTTTGACAAAAAAATTATCTCTTTTTGGTTAAACGTCTATCTCTTGGTGAAACTTTTATATCTTCCAAACTAAACTTTTAGTTTTCAACCAAACTTCCATCTTTTCTTGGCTAAACCTTTATATTTTCTTGACTAAAACTTTACCTTTTACCAAAACCTCTATCTCATATTGGCTAAACCTCAACATCCTAGCAAAACTTTTATATCTTCTTAACTAAATTTTTACCTTTTGCCAAAATTTTCATCTATTATTGATTAAACCTTTACCTCTTGACAAAACCTTTATATATTTTTCATTAAACCTCTACATTTTGACAAAAACTTTATCTTTTCTTGGTTAAACTTCTACTTCTTAACAAAGTTATTATATATTTGTGGCAAATCATCAACCTCTTGGCAAAACCTTTATATATTATTCCTTGGTAAACCATTAACTTTTGGGAAAACCTCCATCTCTTATTGGTTAAAACTTTATATATTGGCAAAACCTTTATATATCTTCTTAGTGAAATTTCCACCTTTTAACAAAACCTTCATATATTCCTTAATAAACCTCTACCTTTTAACAAAACCTTCATCTTTGATTGGTTAAACTTTTACCTATTAACAAAACCTTTATATCTTTTATATTAAACCTAAACCTTTTGGCAAAACCTTTCTTTTTGTGGCGAAGCTTTTACCTCTCAACAAAACCTTTACTTCCTCCTACTTAAATCTTTATCTAATGGTAAAACATCTTTGTTTATTGCCTCAACCTTTACTTGTTTGCAAAACCTTTACATCTTTTTGGTTAAACATTTACCTATAAACAAAACCTTTATCTTTTCATGGCTAAATTTTGACCTTTTGCCACAACCTCTACCAACCTGAAAGGTCCAATTTGTTATGAATTAGAAAATATGTTTATGCAAATATAAAATTAACTTAAAATTTTGACATTATAAATAAATATTTGTAATGTAAATGAGGGTGTCGTAGTTTTTTCCCATATTCATTGGTTATAATTAAATATACATCAAAATTAAGGTATTACATTTTGTTAAATATGTTTATTCAGAACCTACCGATGTAATGGCTATTCATTTTGGGATGTGTGCCTAATGTAGGTATTGCATCCACAAATCTCATTGTTTTATGTAGTACTTGCATTTTCAATTGAAGTGTAAAGATAATTAGTGTGAATGAGACAACATTGTTGTAATATTAGTTTATTAAGTATTGAAAATTTTGAATATTGTGTCATTTTATTGCAACTATGAAAGCATTATTAAATTTTCTCTTCATAATGAATTTTCATAATTTATTTGAATATATTTTAATTATAATAAATTGAGATTTCTTAAATATAAATAATGGTTAACAAAACTAAACACCATATTGTTATAACACAAATTTTTATTGTGATTGTAATATTGTAATACCTTAATAACTTTGACATCAATTGTATTTTTTTAGATATTGCAAATTTTAAAAAGATATGTTTTTCCATAAACCTAATATTGTGAAGGAAATTAACAAATATTTCATAATAAAAATGAAATAATGCTTCCTTAAACAATTTGTTATTTGTTATTGAAATTACCCTTATATTATGGTATGTGAATTTTAAGTGAAATAAAAGTGTAAACATATGTATGGATTATGCAATAAACCTAAACCATTTTATCTTGCTCGATTATCCATGCAATATGATAATAAAAATTATATCAATAAATGTTCAACAATTGTTCAATTTAAATGTTTCAAATAGTTTTTTAATTCTTCCATCTTATTGGAGTGATTAATATTATTCATTAAATTATTGACACACCCCCACACTCCTTGAAAGACTCAAACACGAATCCAAAAATGGAAACATTGGAAGAAGAGGATGTTGGGGTATGCTCCCTAACTTGCAACATTTCGAAAGTAGAAGGGCGTGCTGAAACTTCGAGATGGGGATTAAGACAAATGACAAGCAAGTCAATTATTCATATGAACCTACACAAAACAAACAACAAAGTTGATTAATGTGTGGTCAAAGCACTTTTGGTGCATGGATGAACCATGGGCATACATAGACTCATAAGACTCACCATGGCTTGGACTTGAAAGAAGCCACCACCTTCCCCCTTATAATATTATTTGTGCCTGGTCACGAGGCTTACACCCAAATGTCATTTTTTCCCAAGACTCCTAAGTTGGCGGACTCCCAAGTTGGAGGTCTTCAAATTGTCAAAATTGGGATTCCCACAACTTTGGAAGCCCATAACTTTTTTGTGAAAAATGCTGATTGAGATGAGGTTTAAAGCAAAGTTGTAGCCCTTGTCGAGAGCTTTCCAACGATATGTGACACACCACCTATACATAAATAAGTCAAGAAGATTCTTGGATTTTAGTGGTCGAAAGTCAAATTGCCCTTCTCGGCCATAACTTGTGTTTTAAATACTCAAATGGGACGTGTGAGCTCATTTTAAACATTTAAATTCTAAAAACTTTCCATTGGTATAAGGAACTATTCAATCCAATGATTTTTTACCTTTACAATCAATTTCTGAAGATTCGGGAATCCATTGGGACTCCAACTCCACTTGGGAATGTGTGAGTTCAATCCCTCACACCCTCCTACACTCCTGGGAGCATGAAATGTGACTTGGGCTTCACTCCTGGCCCATGTCTTTACAAGCCCTTGCTTTAGTCGCAAGCCCAAGGTTAGGGTCGCGACAATAATGAAGTCTAAAACATATTACTAAATATTCTTTTTTTAATAATTGATGAATATTTACATGATTAATTCAATTATCAATATATACATTTAAAAATATTTTATTATATATTATTCAATAGTGGATATGTAATTCGAATTGTTACTCAATAATTCTTAAGCATATGTGAAAACATTATCAAACCACTTTGGTTCACTACCCACTTACCTATTCATTATTCCATTCAAGCATATAATCATCAAAGAATATACAAATAACCATATGTAGGTATTGTATGGCACATTGTTTCATAATTTATTCATGCAAGGGCTTGATGAAAACATATGCTAACATCTAAATGTGTATTGCATTTGGGTTCAATATTTTCAACAACTCCATTTCAACTTTGGACCTTGGCCCATTTAATGCATGATGTATAGTTGGGGATATTTAATTTTCTAGGTTCTTTTGGAAGGCTAAGGAAATGTGCCATACTTCTATGACACTAAATCTTTTTTACAACCCACTTTCTAGATATTAAATAAAAGTTAATCATAAAAATATTTAGGTAGGATTTAGAGTTGTGTTCAATTCTTATATATAAAGCAAGCTCAAATAATTTTTTTTAAGAAAGGAAGTGGAAACAAATTTCAATATGAAAGTTGAAAGCATTACTTCCTTTGCCTCCTTTAAGGTTTATTATTTCAACAAGTTTCAATTTTTTAATGATTATGTCTGCATAAAAATTAGTTATTCTAACATATTTATATCATTTTAAATTTATTAAAATAATTACCACCAATACATTTACCATTTTTAAGGTTTGATTAATTTAATGTTTTGTTAAATTAAAGTTTGTAAACATGTGAAGGTAATGCATGTTTAACTATGTTTTCATTTTAACAAAAGAATAACTTGGTTTTCCAATTTGTAATTATTTTGCCTTGATACAAATCATGAGGTATTATCTGTTTGCAAATTTTGAAAGTTGGATCTTTCTTGAAGGAAAGCAAAAACAACTTTCAAAATAAAAATAAAAAGTAACTCCTACTATCTATTTCATTAAGGATTTTTTATTTCATGATTATATATATATATAAATGAATGCATGATTGTTTGTAAATGCCACCAATGCACATACAACTTGTAGGGTTTAGGTTGTGTATTGGTATGGAAAATTAGGGTTTTAAACATGTGAAGATAATGCATGTTTAACCTTGATCAAGCTTGAATATTTATGCAAATAGAATGATTAATCAAATTCACTTATAATTAAATCATTAATAAACTAATGGCATTAGACCTTCCTTTCTTCACTAACAATGTCCAGAGAAAGTTGTTTGTTGTGTCAAATAGTTACTTTCGAAGCCTTGCAAATGTAACATTTTGATGATGAACCCCAAGAGCTCTCCCGATTGTTCTTGCTAAAATTTAAACTACTCCACCACTAACAACAATAGTCAACATCATTTGTTTCACCACAAATTTCACATTGGAGTTGTAGTTTTTATTTTTTGGCAAAGTCTTATTCAACCCTTCAAGGATCTAACTTTGTGCCATTGCATCCTTTCATGGTAATACATAATCGAGGAGGTCATTCTATAGTAGAGAATGAGAAAGAATTTTTTCCATCGCCATCTTCCTAGCCATGGGTCCTGGACATGACTTCAAGCATTAGCAATGCTAACATTGAAGTAAAAGCCACTTTTCTTAGTTCTCTTTCTTCCATAACATATGTATTAGCTTCCAATATGATATTTTTTGTTTTTTTTGTCAGATGTCCTTCATCTTTTGTCTATGTTTTTGTTGATGTGCTAATGTTATTATTCTCCTATATGTAGTAAATGCTTATATGTCTACAAGGTCCAACATGCTTGCAACTCTTTGTACTAAACCCATGTTCACATGATTATGCATCATACCCATGCGTGTAGCTTTTTGCACTGAATTCATCACCTATTGATATCTTTGTTAGGGTCTTGGTCTTTTGATACCTTGTCTATGTTCCTCACTTGCCTTCTTACCCATCATAACCTAAAAGGTATATACACAAACAAAAAATCAATTCAAAGATCATAATGTGTAAAGAAGAGCAAACACCACAAGCATAACTAACCACATGAAACAAAACAAAATTGCATGAAACAAAAGAATTTCTTTGTTGCCACAAGCAACTTGGAGATGTGCATTGATGATGTCTTAGATTTGAAATGCTTGTGAGTTGTCAAAATGTGCATCTAGCATCAAGGTGAAATGCATCATGTTGGCATAATGAACACAAAATAAAAATTGTTGAATGTTTCCAAGGTAACCTAAACCCTAAAGTTCAAAATTGTTGGTTACTATAATCAACACATAGGACCTAGGTTTACCCCTTTCTAAAGGTAATGTCTAATGATTCCAAAACCATATACCCATATACCCATATTTGTAATGCCATAACTTTTGTAATAGTGAGTCAATCAACTTGATTTTTAACTGATTTTTTTCTTATATAAGTGTACTTGAATGATTAGCATCACTATGGACTATTTTTGGGGAAAATCAAATTTTAACTTTTTTATATTCACAAATTGGTATCAATATGCAAATTGTAAGATGTTCATTATGACTTAGGTTTTATTAAATGAGATCATTAATTCTATACCATTCTTCATATTGATAATACAAACATATCATTTTTAGGAATTTTTAAAAAAATTATTGGTTTTTAAATCCATTATGAACTTTCTACAATATTTAACATTAGAGTGCATCTTTTTCTTTTTTTTCAAATCTAAAATTTATTGATTCCAAAATCTTGTGACATACAATATTTTTCATCAAATCATGTCATTGAAAATTTTAATTTTAATTTTTTTCATTGAAAACAAAGTCCATACTCATAGTTATAATCCATTATTGAACAGATATACAAGTTTAAAAGTCCAATTTTACTATGTAAATAATTCTAATTGCATAAGTGTTTTATGAATTACATTATATATACAATCTATCACACATATTTGAGTCCAAACCATTAAAAAATTGTTGCAATTATCATGTAGTTTTCAATTACATTTCATCATTTGTAGAAATTATGCTTGTGTCATCCAATTTGGTATAGCACACTATGCTTTTACCCCTCATTTATCTTCATTGTAATTATGTAAAGTACAATATAATTTCTTGATCATGTGTAGGGGGCAAAAATGAAACTACAAAGGCATGCAAAGTTGATAGTAGAGACCCTTGCAAGTCTAAGTTTTGTTCCACCATATAATGAATTTTCAATAAATAGCTAGACATGTGAAGATTGAATAATCAAATTCACCAAGATTAATCCAAGATTAATTGAAACATTGTTGGAATGGCATCAACTTTTTGAATTTGAATAATCATTGGATTTGTTCCATGCACACTAAAAAACCTTGTCATTCTTTTCCTATAATACACTTGGAGACAAATAAAATGACTTTGGGTTATTTTTGTAGCAAAAGGGTGTTTATTCAATTACCTATTTTGGGGAATTTTGGGGGGTGTCTTATTTGTCCTTGGTAGTCTTGCAAAGAGCCTGCATAATGCATATTCAAACAATGCAATTGAATGCTTACAAAAGGCAGTAGCTCTTGATGGCAAATATGAATATTGAATCCAAAATCTCCTTCCTTCAATGTTATTTCTATTTGGTTTTTAAAATACACACGTCAACGTAAATTTCACTTTGTTAGTGTGAAATATCATCATGATGGAAAGATCTTTCTAGTTGATTAGGTGTAAACTTAGACTTCATGCACAAATTGCATTGTGGGATACTTATGTATAAGCATGTTGCTTGTGGGGCACCAATATATTACTTCAAGCCTTGGTGATCATAAGTGAGGTTTTCTATTCATAATTTATTTCCTTTGATTTTGTTTTGATATAAAAGTTTGCCTTTTGACCAGAGGTTTCAACTAAAACTTTTAATGTAATACTATCTAGTAATCCTAGATTTTTCAAAAACATATATGCTAGGTACAAGTGGCCTTTAACTACTAGATGGCAAGTTCAACATAATTACTAATTGAATCTAACAAAATCAATTTTTGTAGCACCATGTTTTATTCATGTCCCAAACAAAAAGAAAGTGCGTAAACTTTGTAGTTTTGCTAGCATTACAATTGTACCAATTGAACTTGGATTTTTTTTTCTTGCAAACTTTCAACCTAGAGAAGTTTCCAAATATTGATAGGGTTGGGTCTAAATTGGGATGACGAGTAGGAATTCTATAATTGAAGGTTAATAGCTCTTCATGGTCGGCCTTAGTGCTATTTATGTTTGGTTTAGAAAATATGGCTATCAACACATTTCACTTTGTTAATGAACACCATCATCACAATGGAAGGATCTTTCTGATTGTTCTTGGATACAATTGTTGACCTCATGCACAAATTACATTGTGCAATATTTTGGTAGATGGGTATAGGAGTATCATTTATAGGGCATCTTACTTCATGGCCTTGGTGATTAGAAATGAATATTTTTCATCAAAATACTCCTTTTGATTTGAAATTTGCTTTGGTTGATTTTATGTGCTAAATTTTATGTTTTCATCTATATCCATTTTATCTTTCATGTTGTGTGGTAGGAGGGGTTGCAATTTGTGTATAGTCATGATGCCCAAATCAATTACTGAAAATATCATTGACTTCAATTAAATTCACAGGTTCAAATTGAACTTTTATGGAGCATGGATGTACATCCCTTACTTAGGCCATGTATCCACTTTGGATAGGGTAAGTGCATATTACAATGTCCTTTTTTTGTGTTACAATGTAAAAATTCCTAACCTTCCAACTACATGATGTTTATTAAGTTAGAATTTTTAAATTAGAAAAAAAGGACCCACATATATGATCTATATTATCATAGAAATAACATATAAAAAAAGAAAAACCATATGTTCATTGTTTGGTTTAGGGGGGACTTTAAAACTTGTGTCTTAAATTTAGTCACAATCCTTATTTAGTCCCTAAATAATTGTAAATGGACTCATAGATCTTGGGTTATTAAATTATTTATTTGATAGTACTTTGCCACAAATTGTATGACCAAAATGAAGACTAAAATTCTTATTAAGGATGTCATTATTAATGAAAGTGGCCATTTGAATATTTTTTTGGAAGGTTAGAATTCATAAGTAATTTTCAATATGTAATTTTTGAGTTTGATTCAAGTGTTTTCATTGAATGTGTCTTATAATGTATTTAAAAAAACGTACAACACAAATTTCTTGCAAAAAAATAATTTGTAATTTGAAAACTCATTTTAAAGGTGATGACAACACCAAAAAAATGTAGAAATGAACTTTTTTAGTGCATTTTTTAGTCCATCGTTATATGCATTTACTCTATAAAAGGCTAAAAATTGTACTAAATTCATACTCTTAAATAGGCATGGAGTCATTGCATTAGGTTTGTTGGCCCAATACATAGGAAAATGTAACTTGCAAGTAGAGGATTTCTATTATACAGTTAAATCTAATCCTTCAAGTTATAATTAATGCTTTTGGGAATCCATGATTTTCCAAGTGGATGTGAATATATCAAATTCTAAACTAATTTGGAATTTTAATACTTCTAGGTGACATTGTTCAGGTGATGTTTTATTATTTGTGCAATGGGTGATAATGTATGATTCATAAGTTCAACTATTCCTTGTAATTAATGACATTCCATAGCACCTTTGCAAGATTTGCTCTTATTTTACTTGTCAAGTACTACATATTGAACACATCTTGAGCTCTAAATCTGTAGGAAAATATTGAATTCCTATTTTGTAAGCTTCTCTTTCAAAACTCACTATGTTTTTTGATACATGATTTTGTTTACTTTGAGACATTAGAAGCACCTTTAAAAGTGCCCTTTGTTCTGCATAGGTATGATTTCATTTCCAATTGTATTGCACTAGTCCAACATTGGGAAAATGTATGGTGGTTGGTAGTGTTGTTGTGATAGCTATAGTGCTACAATACAACAACAAACTTTCCTTATATAATTTTGGTAGATATTTGAGCTCTTTGAACTATTAGTGTAGTTATCTTGTAACCTAAGTACATTGATGTGGGTTTTTGTGGGTTTAAGATGTATACATGTATGGTAGTAGCTCCTTTTTCAGACAAGAACCTACCTTTTGACTATAAATTCTAGTTGACATTTTTCTCTATCCAAAATTTGGGAAATCCACCCACTTTTGTAGGAACTTGAACAAAAAAAAACTCCAAAAGTTCCTTCTGCTATTAAGGATCATGACAATGAGGAATCATTATAGCCAACTACACAAATTTGTCACAGACCTACTAAGGAGTGAGAACTTCCAAAAGGTTGGAAGATTTTATGACTTTAGCACAATTTGCAAACATTGTGAATTCACTAGAGGATGTAGTGATTTTCACTAAAGCTTTAATTAAAGATAATGCACAAAAATGGAAGGCAACTATGGAAGAAAAGATAAGTTTTTTGATAAAGAACAACACATGGATCCATATTGTCAAAGCTTTAAGCAAACCATAAAGCTATTAACTGCAAGTGGGTGTTTCAAACTAAGAGGAATGCTCACAGTCAAATTGTATGCCACAAGGCGAAACTCATAGCTAGAGGTGAAGTCACAAAAACACAAAGTAGATTTTAGTGATACATTTGCTCCAATGGTGAAGTTCACTTCCATCAAATTATTATTGGCTATAATTGTGATAAAAGATTTGGAAGTATACCAAATTGATTTTAAAAATGCATTCTTGAGTGGTGACTTGGAGGAAGTCATTTTCATGGAACAACATAATGGACAAGTTCTAAAAAGGCAAGAAAAATTTATTTGCAAGTTACATAAATCTTTGTATGGGTTAAAGCAAAGTTTAAAAGCTTGGTATTAGAAGTTAGATAATTTTCTTATATAAAATAATTTTAACAAATTACAATTAGACCATGGTGTTTATATCAACACATAAGAGGGTGTGATCATCACTATGTATGTTGATGATCTGGGTAGATGCAATCTATGGTGGCTCACTTTTGTGACAAAACAATGTTTTTTCCCTAGGTATCCTTTATTCAAATGCTTGTGGTGATTAATATATCTTTAAATCTACTAATTGGTACTTGGATTTAAATTAACAACTTCATTATAAAAAAAATTGTGTGGTTATTTATTGACAAAAAATTCATTTGTTAGTAATAATGGACTTTTGAAGTCAAAAAATATGGACTGGTCATTTGACTAAAACATCACAAATTTATATTGATTCATGTTCCAAATTTGTTATTGGGACCCAATATACAATGTAATACAAGATGGCAAATTCATATGAAGAATCTTTTTTTTGAAAACCTTGATTATTTAATAGTTAGGGACTTTTGAATGGTTAAAATTTGACCATATTTTCAATATTTTGTCCCAAAAGCATATTTTTTGAAAGTTTTAAATGGGGCAATATTCATTTGGACTTTGTGGGTTTTCCATTTAGGACATCCAAAATAAAAACTAGCATAAGCTATATTAAATACAAGTTTTCACATAGATTTGGGAAGGTTTATGAATGATTGAACATGTATTATTCAAATATTGGAATAATAATATTTTAAAAGGTAACAACCATGTCCAATTGAATGGTTTTAAAGAATCTTGTATGGACTTATAATTTTTTTTTGTCGTTATTGAACCACTATATCATGCATTCACCCATCCTTTCATTTTTGCAAAAGATGTGAAGGTTTTTCATTGGGTGAAAGACATCCTTTGCAATAGATTCTTCATGATTGACTTATGGGAGGTGTTTATTTTAAGACTTCAAGTGACTAGGGACAAAAATCAAAGAAACATCATGATGGGCTAGTTTAGATATGTTATAAAACTATTAAACACGTTTGGTATGGTTAAATGTTAACCTATTATTACACCTCATGATGTAAGTGTTAAACTTTCAAAAGGCTAACATCCTGGTTCAATGGAAGAAGAACATGAAATGGCAAATGTTCCATACAAGGTGGCCATAGGTAGTTCATGTACTGTATGGATGGCACAAGACTGGCCTTGGTTGTAAGTGAATATTTAGATAATTGCAAGATATTCAAAATCTTGCATTACAATATTCTATAAAATTCCTTCAAGAAAGACATTGTTGTATAATTGAATGGTTTTTGTGACTTAGATTGGGGAAAGAATGTTGATATTAAGAGATCAACAACAAGCTACAAGCTATGTATTCTTTTTTGGAAGAACATATGCTTTTGGGTGAGCAAAAAGTAAATTACAATAGCCCTTTTTTCTATGGAAGCACAATACATGGCTTTTACTCAAGCAATGAAAGACGCTCTTTGGCTCATAAGGTTTTTGGGAGAAGAAAAATACAAACATGAAAAACCAACTTTAAACTTTATTGACTTTCAATGGAATTTAATGTTGCTAAAAAATCTCATGCACCATTCATGCATAAAACACATAGATATTTAGTTCCATTTTGTGAGTGAACATATTTATGTTGTAGGTGTGTTTAATTCAATTTTTTTAGTGCTAAATTAAATAAAAATTAGAAGAAATTGTGTGGAATTATTTAGTGTGGTATTCAATACCATATTGCAACCACAAGACATGGACATAACTATTCAAAAAGGATACAACATTGATTATTTCATGCTTAGAGCTGGTATGTTAGCTTTCCAAGTAATAGAAGGTTATAGTTGCATTGACAATGTGGTTCTTATTGGTGATATTAAAAAATCCAAAAGATGCAAATGACTTCACTAAAATTTATGGAGCTGTTTTACAAAAAACTTTAAATGCATTTGTAATTAAAATTTGTTTTTAGATCATTTGCAAGGTATGTACATGGTCAAATAATGAAAGACTAATATGGATGAATGTAATGAATGGTGATAAATGAAATAATGTTAATCCATGAGCCTATTTTTATCCCTTAGTTTGTGGTTCATAGCTCATGATTCATGACCTAGTTGCATTTGAAAAGACATTATGCGTTGCTAGAGAATTTGAGCATAAAATTTTGGTTCAAACTTAACCCAAGTGCGAATGAGATGTATGCATGTAATCGATGAACATGTTCCATAAAAATGCATGCATCTAGATGAGAAGTTGTAGATCCAACAAAGGAAGTTCTTAATTTGAAGTTTGCACCTATTGTAAGGGGCGAGAATCATTATGAGACAAGTTGTTCCTTTCACCAGGAAGACGAATAAATACCCCCTAAATGAGCTCTGTTTGGGCATCCTTGCGACAGCTTGTGTGGTTCTACACAGGGTTAGACTAATGTTCTACCAAAAGTCAAATAAATACAATGAAAATATTACTATTGTAAGTGCTAGGAAGTAGTCTAGTGATGGGGTGTGAATTCTTGCTTCCTTAGTGACGTGGGTTGAAACTCAGCATGGAACAATTCCAACATTTAAAAGAAATTGTCCTTAAAAGTAGAGAGCCATTGATGGTTGAGGAGAAGAACTACACAAAAACTTGCACAGTGTTCAGAGCAACAAACAATAAATAAATGGGCTCCAACAGCTCTAGGGTTTAGGGGCTCCCCTTTCACGAGGAGGAGTGGGGGTGGGGGCGATTTTCGTCCAAATACCTTTTTCCCTCCCCATTGCCTGTACACGAAAGGTAGATTCTCAATGTATTATGTATGTGTATTGTACACGTATATTATATTTGTATTATATACGTGTATTTTACATGCAGATTCGATTTTGTATTATGTGTGTAGGTAAATAGTAAATACCCCAAACTGCGAGTTCTCTTTACCCATCGAGACGTGATCGGCAGACAGCCGAACGACCGACGGACGGACGGACCGCTAGATAGCTACCCATACTCCCAGGTTCTGCAAGGTAGAGGGATCATCACTCTGCAGCCCGTGCTTCATCTGTGCGCCGCACTGCAGCAATGGCGCGCGCCGCGCAGGGACGAGGCTACGACGATACGCTGGCGGCCATGAGCGAGCTCATCACTCGCCCCGAAGATCCTCGTGCAGCAGATCCTCTGACCGTCGACAGAACGCTCTGGGAGGTCCACTTCCAAGATGTGCTGCACTATCTCAAGGTATTTGAGTAGCACTGCTCTCATTCATTGTGTGCTCGAACAACAACAGTAAGATTTTAGATTTCCTTTCTTTGGGCGAGTTTTTTTTTTTTTCCTTTTTCTTTTGGGGGTTCTTCCCCTTCATTTTCTTGCTTGACGGCGGCAGAGAGCAGCTGAATGCAGTTGAGATTTTTGAGAAGTGGGAATTCCCTAAGTCAGAGGGAGACTGTACCACAACAATGTCGTAATTTTGGGTCGATGTATTTTGGCATTTCGCTTTCTCTGTTGGGAATTGAGGTTCCAGCCAGGAGAATTTACTGCCTGGACACATTGTACGTGATTGGTAGTTTGAATCTCACTTGGGGCTTGCTAGGCATGATGGGACTTAAGTGGTCATCCCAAGGTGAGGAAACCTAGGGACCGCTTCTGAGTCCTTGGGGATGCTTAACCTCAATACAGTTATTGGAAATTGAACTGGCACAAGAAAGGGTCTACTATGGAGAGAAGGAATCACTCCCTGTGCATGTGATGAGATATTTGGTCACACTTGCTGGCCAATTCAGTGCCACATTTTGGTGGAGAGCTTGCAGGCCTGAGAAACCTGTGAGTGCATTTTCATGAGTCAATAATATAAATGTGCACATCTGCATCCAGACATTTACTGTGCTTAATTCAACATGAAATCATTTTGCTGAGAGACTTCTATCTACAAGTTGTTGATTGCTGGCTGGCCACATGGCCTTTTCATGGTTATCCTCATCAGGCAGGTAGCTCCTTGTACAATGCATCTATACAAGTAGTTAAGGGGTTGGTGTAGAAACATTGAAGCAGTTGACTACACTTCTTTCATGCAAGACCTTGGGCAGTCAGTTCAGGTAGCCTCAATTGACTGGCAATTTTGCCTATCCCATAAAGGAGGCACCATCCTGACAGGCGAAGAGACAGTACTCACACTTTCCATCTTCTTTTTCTTTAGTCCTGGATGATTGCTCTGTGTCAGTGTTGCACCCATGCTTTATAATCAGAGTCCACTGCTAGTAGGGTGCCAACGGCAATTCTGATTTCACACATATTCTCATGTGGTTCATGAACACTTACAAAGTAAGCACTGTGGACTCATGGCACCAACTCCATGTGAGGATCCAGGTTGAGTTGGTTGGTGATGGTCCTCTCACCATTCATTCATAGCATGTTGAGTTATGTAGTCAAGAGCGTGTGGCCATGCTTGCAAGGGTTTATGGGTTTAGGGTCTCTCAGATGCCTGCTTGGTGTTGGTGTAATAGCCAGCCTGGGTAAAATGTGGTCATGGGTTCAACTGGTTCTTCAGAGTTTGAGAACCTGGGAGCTCTTGACTCACAGTGGGAAGACATGTTTGGGCCTTTACTACACAGCCCTGTTACAGTTATTTGAAGGATGCAGGGAAGAAACTAGTAACCATATGGGTCATGAGGTAGTCATGCTTATCATAAATGTAGCAATGATGCTTTGTCTTCTACATTTATTGTGTGGGGAAGGACTCTGGATTTATATTGAAGTGGCAATATAAGAGTATTGATGCTTGGGATTGGTTGTGATGAATCCCAAGTAACCACTGTTGTGAAGTTCATGTGCAATGGAGTGCTAGCCAACATCACGTCTGAGTCTTCCCATTGCTTCCGGAAAGGCAACAGAAAGTCAGGACGCAGATTGTGTATAATGGTTTGCCCAAGTTTTTGGGAAGATTATTATATGCTTATCTACACCCACTGTTGCGAGCTGATGAACTCAGTGGGTAGTCATGGCAGCTCGTCACTGCCGTTCGTGATGAAGGTGATGGTCTGTCACTTTGTGAGCAACTCTCATGAGGTTATGACTGCACTCATTGTCGTGTTACCTTTAATTGTTGTTGTGGAGATTTCTCTGCAACTTCATTGATCTTCATGTGCAATGGAGAACTTACATGCCAGTGTGGTGGCAGGTCCTGGAGCTGGAGGAGCCTTTGTCACGCCTGAGTGTGATCCATGTAGCTGGAACAAAAGGAAAGGTGATGCAATTGGGACTATTGGCAGTTGTATTTCATGTCCTCCTGCACTAGTTTTTTGGCAGCATCCAAGCATCATTCCCTAGTGGTGAGGGCTGATGGTCAGGTTGTGACTCATTTTGGGTTCAGATCCTGCTAGATACATAGTTGATTTCACCTACCCCATCTCTTTTGGAGTATCACTAGGTGAACTGGTCATGTAAAGTGTGGGGACCTTGTCCTCTTTTGCAGAAATCCTTGGAACATTGCACATCTTTGGCAGTTTGATTGTCAAATATAACAATGATGCTTCATTGATAGCCAGAATGTTCAAAGCTTGAAGGAATGTGCAACTTTGCACATTAGAAGGAATTGTCACTTTCATCTTGTGGCTTGCATGAAGAGTACACCTGATGTTTTGTTTGTTGCAGGGTTCGACATGTGCCTTTGTGGAGAGCATGTTGAGGGCATCGGGTTTTCGTACTGGCCTCTTCACATCTCCACACCTTTTTGATATTCGGGAGCGCTTCCGTTTCAATGGGTCTGTGTCTCAACTGGACATGCAGTTGTTTTGAAACTTGTCCGTTGGCTGTACATAAATTATATTAGTTGGAATGTACTGAGAAGAAGAGTTTATCTGAACTTGGTGACATCTCAGAGATTTCACAAGTTGCACTTCAAATTTGCTTTTGTGGCCAAGTTCTAAATACAATGCTCAAAGAACATTTATCTTATGTCTTCTGAGCCAGCCAGGCTTTGTAGAACAGGTTTACAACTAGTAGCCATAATATCTTGCTGCAAAGCAACATATGTATCTGAAGTAGACAATTGCCATGACAGTGTGGAGGTCCCAAAGGATATCTTTTTGCATCACTTTTGGTGGTGCTGGGATCGGCTTCAGGTTTGTGGACACACAACTGCTGTATCATGGTGAAGTTTGAGTGTTCTGACAGTTTATTTGCCTTCAATTCCCTTCATTTAGAGTCCAGGTGCATTTTCCTTTACTCGAAAATTTCAGTGACTAGGGTTTGCATTTTGCACTTGGGAGTCAGCTGCTCAGACAAGCTGGCTCCTGCTTTCACTATCCAAGGAATGTGTGCATGGACATACTCAATGAGTGGTGGAAACTTGTGCTGCCTAGGCTGATGCAGGACCAGAAGGGAAGATGCCAGGGTTCTTTCGTTTCCTCACTATTTTGGCAATCCGTATGTTTACTGCTGAACAGGTGATCATTACGAGACTGCCACTTGCAATGGAGAATAGTTAGTGGATCTCTCACACACTGGTTGCACTGCCCTGTTTCAGGTTG
>Ga0209208_10003818_pt1 | contig 21537 bp, 24 predicted proteins | sample S1TSphfallax_3_FD_187694 | JGI IMG/M metagenome (GOLD analysis project Ga0209208, IMG submission 187694) | Host-associated microbial communities from peat moss isolated from Minnesota, USA - S1T2_Fd - Sphagnum fallax MG (SPAdes) (version 2) | ecosystem: Host-associated > Plants > Peat moss >...
ATTTATTAATCAACATCCAATTTATGACAATATTGATTTCCCAAATATTTTGAATATATATATAATGACAAAATAAGTGTATGCATTGTGCCAAATGTCATTCAATTATTACATGAAACACAAAAGAAAAAACAAGAAAATTGGAGGTGAATTTACAAAAGTCATAGGAAAGCAAAACATATGTGCATGGTGGAAAATTGACCCATATGTTAATAAGTATTTTTAGAATCAAAACAAGGAATTTGAAATTACATTATCTGGTGTTATAATAAAAGGCAACAACATCCACAAGGTTAGAAGTTTTATAAGCATGATTCACATAATGATGGGAGTAACCTTTTGAACAATGTTAGCATAAAATGGTGTTAAAGAATTGGAGTCGTTTAATCATGTTGTTTATTTTTGTGTGGAACTACTATCATTATTTGTTCAACACTTCAAACAAATCCATCATACTTGCTTGACAAATCACAAAAAAGTTAAAACTCATATGTGTACAATGGAAAAATAACCTATGGGTCAAATAGATATTAATTTCTAATAAAGAAAAGTAGGTTGAAGGTGCATCATTTGGCATTACAACTTAAGAAACCAACATCTAAACAAAAGGTTAAAAATTCCAACATCCATAATTTTTAGAATGATGGCAATAACCTTCTAGGTAGTGCAATTGCAATAAGGTGCTAAAAGAATTGAAATTCCACTCAACCTTGCTAGCTATCCTTGTGTGGAATCACTATTATCATTTGTTAAGTATTGAGGGAACTGCCATATTTGTTTGGCTTGTTATTGAACAACTAATTACAAGGTTTTCTTTCATCAACAATCCATACATCATCCACATGGCTTGATCGCCTTCCCACTCCCAGTAACCTTTAAATTGTCCACTTGTGACATGGACTCATGTGTACATCATGAAAACCCCACCCTCTTATCACACAAACACAACAATTCATTATGTATGTTAACGTTTGCACTAAGGAAATTGCAAAAAATATGTCATTTTCAAAAACTTCAAATCCTTTTACAAGTATTTATAAGCAACATAAACAACTATAAATACTTTCAAAATGTCTTTAATTAAGTTCACAATAAAAATACCACCTTAACAATGTAACCAATGTTTAATTAAATTTTTTTGAAATGGTATTTTGAGTTAATGTTAAAATTGCTTGGTATCTAAATACAAAAATGATTTTAATATAGTATTAAAAAAATTGATTTAAAAAAAAATGAATCTAATGATTTTTAATACCAAAAAGACTTTTCAAACATTTGTAATCATTGTTTTTACTACCTAAAGGACTTGTAAAATGTTTTGAAAATATTTGAAAATGATATATTTTTAGAATTAAAAAATATAAACCTTTAAATAATAATATAAATAAAAGTTTCAAGATTTTTAAAGACATTTAAAAAGATTTGTTCCTAAAATGATTTAAGAATATTTCAAATTAAGCAATCATTTTTAAGTAATAAGGGGGCATGCCTTTGGGATTTTAATTCATCATATGTTTTTGAAATTTATCCTATATATGTTTCCATGATATATTATTAATATTGTTATATAAGCAAATCTAAAATTTTCAACACAAACTTAAGTTAAATCAATTTAAAATTTTAGTGTAAACAATGGTTACAATTATTTTTGGCTCATGTTAACATGTTTATACCTATAAGGAAGGCATTTATTTGTGATTGTGGTTACAACACAATATATAAGTTATAAAAAATATAATATTGCTCTTTCATTGGATTGGTAACACAAATTTTTATAAGTACCAAAGAGGCTAACCCCTTTATTTCAAACCCGTGGAACTTAAGGAAACACAAGACCCATACAATAAAAACCACCATGTTTGGCTTTATAATAGCCTTCTAAATAAGTACACAAAAAATTGTAGTTGTTCACCTTTGAGTTCATTACTAATTCAATGGTTTTGTAACCCCATGAACAACTATAGTAGCATGTTATTTGAATAACCTCTAGAAGCTTTGAAATTGCCATTTATTTATTTATTTATTTATTTAGTCCACAATTCCCATGTCCTCCTAGTCTCACTTTTCTACTTATCACTTTCAAGTTATGAAAGTAACAATCACCTTAGCTCCACTACCATTTTTTTTGAAAACCTTATTTCCAAACCCCAAACCTTCAACACAACAACATTTTTCATTACAAGTATTACATGCATACGTCACATCATTATACTTTCAAAAACTTCAAGAATTACAATTTTTTTTCACCTAATTAGTAATGCCAAAAGCTCACCAATTATGTTATTTGTTAATAAAAATTTAACAACCAAGAAAAACCAAAGAACTTCTCTTATTCAAATTTCCTATGGGTGTCTTTTTGTTTTAAAGAGTTTCACACCTTTTCTTTTAAAAGACTTTTAAGAAATTTGTTAAAATTTGGGCATAAAAATGAAACCATATGTTGAATTTTCATTATTTTAACATGATAACTACAACAAATGACACTAACTCAATAAGTTCCAACCAATGTAAAATTTATTAAAATTTATTATTTTTTGGTTATGAAAAAAATCATTTTGCTTCATTTTCATTATATTTTGATAGTTAATCAACAATTTAAAACTTAGTTGGTTGCTATGTGTAGCAAAACTACATAATTTGTGACATCCTAAATGACATTCCTTAGCAAGAAACCCTTGGGTTATCTTAAATTTAGTTCTACTTTCAATGTTATCCCCCAAAATATTTTTTTCCTATTCATATCTAATTATTTACATATATATTTTAAAGATGTTCAAGCTCTTCCACACAATGTTCCCATCCAAACTCCCATCATCCACTTTTCTATTAGCCAAGTGTAGGGAACATAACATTTCTCCTCCATTTAGAATAATGTCTTTAATATAAAAGAACTTGGGAAAAATCTTTTGGAAGTTGGATCAAGCCTTTCCCCAAGTGGCATCATTTTGGGATATTCTTTCCATTTTATCTTGAATTTTTTGTATATCATATGCATGCTTTTATATTTTTCAATCTTGATTTCAAAATCTTTAATGGTTTAACCACTAGTCATCCCCCTTTTTATTATAGCTTTTAGTAGTTTTAGGATAAGTTAACTAACGTCATAAATGAATTTCCTTGGAAGATTTATATGGAAAGGGTAAAAACACACACCATAATGAACTTTTTTGAAAGTCGGAGTGGTAATTTATTTTGGGTTAATCAAATTTTGTTGCATACAACTCAAATTCATTTAAAATTTTAGCAAAAATGAACTCAAACATTCAAATTTTATTTAATCTTACAAAAATTCATTTTGATATCTAAATTGATATTTTCAATATCAACATTTAATAGATGTGTTTTAAAATGTTTACTTTTAAGGTGAAATAAATTTGGAAATGAAAAAAAAAGGTTAATTTTAATATCATTTAAATGTTTTTATTTGAAGCTTAATTTCATTATGATCAAAATACACTAAATATGAACTTTCAAATTGACTTGCAATTGCCCATTTTAATCCACCTTAACATGCTTTCATTCAAAAACATTATAAATTTTCCATCTAGATGATAATTTTAGTTCATATGCCACATTTTTAAGCCTACTAATAATTTTGAAGGGGACCACAATACCTTGGTGCTAACTTATAACATTTGCCCAATTTTAATTGAATGTTTTTTTTTTGGAGTTACTTTTAAGAACACCAAGTTTCATAATTCAATTTTTTTGAAATTTTTATTTTGAGTGACATATGTCTTGGGTTGGCTTGAAATATTTCCATTTTTTTAAAAATTAATTATTTTTGGGACTCCATTCTTTCAAGCACATAGTTGATAGTTTTCACTTTTATATCAAAAAATGCCAAGATGGCGGTGTTAAACAATCCTTTTCATAAACTACTTTAAATAGATTCATCCCTTTTGAAGAATTTTAAAATCTTGTTGTATGCAAATCACATCCAATGAAGGTATTCCACCCAAGAGCTTTGCTTGTGAGCTATAAACATTTTCAACATAGTTTTTAATGTTTAATTGGTTCTTTTCTACATGCGCATTTGATTTGTGATGATATGTAAAAGTATAACACAATTTTGTTCATAATGTTTTTGGAACAACAAGGTCCAAAACCCATCAACAAAACTAGAGTTCCACTCGATTGTGCCAATTATCGTGGTGTAGAACTATTATCATTGTCTATTAAGTACTTGAGCAAATCCACCATACTTGCTTGCTTGTCCTGTTATTGAGCAACTACTAGCTACAAGGTTTCTTCTCATTGATAGTATGTCAATGTATCCTACATCATCTCACACATGGTTCTAGGGTTGGGATTCCAAAAATCATGAACAAAATTCATGGATGGTTTCTTTGGTTCCTGTATTTACTCATGGCAGCAGCTATAGCACAATGTACAACTAGAGGAAGCAAAGAAAAATCTCAACAAGGTGATAGTTTAGATGTTTGTTACCTGCTGCACGGACTCACAAATTGTGTGATTGATAAACCGCCCTCTCACCACATAGACACAACAGATTCATCAGTCTTTGACTTGAAGGCTTGACAACTCGGCAACTTTTGATTGTTTCCTAGAGCATAATTTCAATTCCCAATTGGGGTTATATTGCTTGCTCATCACCTCAAGCTAAAAAGGAGGAGCAAAATTCCAATTCCCAATTCCAGTTATATATTACCTGCTCATCACCTCAAGCTAAAGGAGACATTGATGTTGTTGGAGAGTATGAAAAAACAGCAGGTATGTCAATCACATGCATCATACCCAAAGAGACCCAATCAAAACCTGATGGGGTTTTACAAGCTTCTCATTGGAATGGGTTGGATTCAAGGAGATGCATCAACTTTGGTACAGTAGAGGACTGCAGTCAAAAGGATTTAAGGTTGGGGTTTTTCAGAAATCATGAACAAAGTCATGGATGGGTTTCTTTGGTTCCTGTCCAAGGGCATTTTACTTTGTGGGTTCTGCAGCTACTGCGCAATGTTCAAGCTAGAGGAAGCAAAAGAAAAAAGAAAAACTGAGCAAAGTGATAATAGTTCAGATGTCTATTACCTGGGAAGCTTGTGTTTTGTCAAGGTTTCAGAGATGGTGAAGAAGGTGTGCTTTGCACGGTTTTCTTTCGTTCCTCAACAAGATGGGGCATTTCAATGGATGGCTGCAGCTATGGTGACATGATATCTGCATGTCATCTTCCTTCTTTCTCGTTCTGTGATTGCAGCTCCGTATATTACTTCTAGGCACTGAAATCTCTTGCTCTTCCAGTGCACTCTCTTGTGTGTGCAGCTTCTAACCCGCGGCAGTTCCTACCCCCAGATCCTCCTCCTCCGAGGCCCGGATTTCTCACTCCCGAGAATGATCTCTCTCTATCCTCCATAATAGTCTGCCCTGCACGCTGCCCCCTTGCAGAGCCGACAGTAGTAGTAGTGCCTGTGCTGTCTCCGTCGATTGCTGCTCCTGCAATGGTCGTTCTGGGGCAACAACGAAGCAAGGCGAAAGGAAGATCATGTCAGGAAAGCAGTGATTCCAGAGAGCTTGCAAGAAGCAAGAGGACTTCCGTCGCACAAACAAACAACGATGCACACGTCTTGAAAAACTCCGGAAAAAAAGCGAACTAGTAGCACGTGGTTTCATCCATCTGGACGAGCAGGTGTGGCCGGGAGCTTGCAATCTCGGCAGTTCTCTTGATATTCCGCATGCTGTTTTGATTGCTTCTCGACACGTCCTCATGCGCAACTTGTCGTTGCCATGATCAAGACATCATCAAGAGTTTGCGTTCAAAGTGCCTGCGGACGACCAGCTCGGGAGGTACTAACTAGTCCTGTTCTGATTCTTTCTGAAGAAGAGAAGAGAAGAGAAGAGAAGAGAAGAGAAAGAGAAAGAGATTGCTCTCTGGAGTGGACAGTCCATCACTTAAGGAAATCGTTTCTACAAGATTTGCTGCTGCGACAACAACAAGATGAGGGCCATCGAGATTACCAAGCCAGGCGGTCCTGAAGTCCTGGAGATCAGGGAGGTCCCGGATCCGAAAGCAGGCGAGGGAGAAGTGGTCATCAGAACGGCTGCAACTGCATTGAACAGAGCAGACATCATGCAACGACAAGGCAACTATCCGCCACCTCCAGGCGCTTCTTTGTACCCGGGCCTTGAAGTCTCTGGAACCATAGAGAGCGTCGGCCCTGGAGTTTCCAAATGGAAAGTCGGAGACCAGGTACGCTTGAAGAGAAGAAGAAGAAGAAGAAGATCCCTTGCTTGCTTGATTGTTGTAGATGGTGATCAGTTTCTTGGTTGTGCTGCAGCAGTAGCAGGGGTTTCCACAAGGGGGGAAAAAGCATACAGTCTCAGATCTTGTTTGATAGCAATTCCTTTGCTTCCTGCTGCAGGTGTGTGCGTTGCTTGGAGGAGGAGGATATGCAGAGAAGGTGAATGTGCCAGAAGGTCAAGTGTTTCCAATCCCGAAGGGTGTGTCTCTGCGGGATGCAGCAGCGATTCCTGAAGTTGCATCCACAGTCTGGTCCACTGTCTTCATGACCGTGCATCTTCAACCGGGTGAAAGCCTTCTGGTATGTCATCATGCATGCATGCAACTGTCACCTTCTTCAGCCAATCTTCTTCACACATGAAGGGATCATTCCAGAGTCATTAGATTCTTTACCGATTTCATGTGGGAGGCAGTTGTAGAGCCAATAGTATTACTGCAGATTACAGCAGCTTCTGCTTCTGAAGAAGAAGATGTGCACTGGATGCAATAGGCACTAGTCTATCTTTCTTTCTTTTGACTGGTTTGTCTTCTGAAGATGTGCACTGGTTGCAATTGGCACTAGTCTATCTTTCTTTCTTTCTTTCAACTGGTTCTTCTATAAGCTCTGTGATCGATCAATACATGCTTCTTCTTGTCTTGCCTGATTTTCTCGTTGTGGGAAAGACAATTCATGAAAGTGTTTTTGGTTCCTTGGATGCAGATACATGGTGGTGGTAGTGGTATAGGCTCATTTGCAATCCAGCTTGCCAAGGCAAAAGGCGCAAAAGTGTTTGTCACTGCTGGTAAAGAAGAGCTCTGTCCAACACAGCAACAACAAAAGTTGCTCACTTTAGTACTACTGTTTTCCTCCTCCTCCTCCTCCTTCTTCTTCAGCTAGTATGAATTCTTGTGTTTGTTCCAACGGAGCTAGAGTTTTTTTTCCATGGCACACAGGCAGGCAGGCCGAATCAAGCATGATGAAGTTGGACTGGAATTTTTTTTTGCTGTTGTTGACAGGGAGTGATGAAAAGCTCAAGAAGTGCCTTGAGCTTGGCGCAGATGTTGCAATCAATTACAAGACTGAGGACTTTGTTGCTCGGGTAAAGGAAGAGACTGGCGGTAAAGGTGCGTGTTGTTCACACATAAATCTCCTAATATATGAATGTAGATTGATCATGCACTTTTGACAAGATTTGCATTCTAGCTCCAGGAAATTTTCCAGATTTCCTTATGCTTTCTTTCCTACGACTGAATCATTGTCTCCTCCATGTACATACCTGAACCTTGGATTGCAGGTGTGGATGTCATACTTGATGTTGTTGGAGCTCCATATCTGAATAATAATCTAGAGGCTTTGGCCTTGGATGGGCGGATCTTCATCATTGGGCTACAAGGGGGAGCAAAGGGAGAGATCAACCTTGGGTTGCTTATGGCAAAGCGTGCAACTATTGCTGGTAATATATTTAACTCTCCGAGCTGCTTACACTTTGTATGTGATTACAAAACATTGTGCCACAACAAGTGCATCCTCTTCTATTTTTCAGGCTTTTGTGGATCAAAGGTTGCTGCCAACAGAAAAAGTGGTGTAAGCAGCTAAGATCATGGTTTTTGGTTGCTTTGGTTGGTACAGCTGCGGGATTACGCAGTCGGCCAACAAAAGACAAGGCAGCAATTGTACAAGAAGTTGTCAAGAATGTGTGGCCAGAGATTGAAGCAGGCAAGGTTAAGGTAATAGTTGAGGATGTTCTTCCTTTGGAGAGGGCAGATGATGCCCATCGTGTTTTGGAACGTGGCACACACTTTGGCAAAGTGATACTCACCACCTAGAAATCAAAAGCATCCTAGATCGAAAAACATCCTGCACAAGAACCAGCTGCACTTTCTCTGCATGTTTCATGTTGGTTTTGCAAAGTGTTGTATACAGTTTGTTTTTTCACTTCTTTAATCCAAACACAACAACATAGAAAGTTTCTGGGACTCAACAAATGCATCAGAGATGTGATGATTGCTGCAAACTTGGAGATTGGGTTTAGTGGCAATTTAAAAGGACTATCTATAAGGAATAGGACTGCATTAGTAAAGATGCAAACATGCTCATGAAGTCGCTACTATTTCTGAAAGACACTTTCTGAGTAATGAGCAGCTATTAGTGAGTTGAATCCCATTTCAGTTGTAACTTGCACAAATGTTGGAAGAATGTTATAATAATGTACTTACGAATTGCTCTGATTGTCAAGCTGGAATTTTGTAGTCACATGGATCCTCGGAATACTCTATCTTTCAAGTCAGAGAAGGAAGAACTAACAGGTGGGTTTGCACCAAACCTTCTGTGCTTTTATATGGTTGGTATAATTGTCTACTTTTAAAAATCAATCTTAGAACAAGATATGTGTTCAGAGAAGTTGCTCAAGTTATAGCACTTTGTCAGAAATCCTTTATTCTCCAAGGAAAACAATGTTTAAAATGTGCATTTCAGTTTGCTAAGCACCATCCTAGTTTGCTCTTGCACAAGTCAAAATGTTAACAAAAGATTGTGGCAAGAGAATGGGACAATTTGAAACACACTCTTCACACAATCTTTGCTACACTGTTAGAGTGTCCTTTGTTCATTCAAAGTTGCAAAACACTTGTTCTTGCATTTCTCCAAGATTTCATCCTTAGGGCTCTTGGTTGCTACTCTTATTATAGCTTGTCTTTCATTTACATGCCAAAACCATAAGGTTTTTTCCATGTTGACTATACATATATACATATATATATATATATAGATATATCTGATTTTACTTGATGTAACCATTTTTATAAGAATGCATTTTGAATTGATTTGGGTTTTCTTTTGGTGTTTTGTACATGCGTGTATTTTATTCGAAAAGTTGTGAAACATAACTAGTGATTACAACAGCTTGAAGGTTTCAAAAATTTTATGATTGTTGTGGTGAGTGTCAAACAACTATGTGTACATTTGCAAGATCATAATGTATACACAAAGCACAAAGCACTATTGATGACATCATATGATCCGAATTTATATATTAAGGATGATAGTTTGTTTGCTTTGATTGTCATGTTGAGATCTTCCACCCCACATCACCTCCGCATTGTGTATTTGGTATTGTTGGAGCCCTTCAATGAATAGGGTTGGCCTAAGGTGGCTTTGTAATGTTTAGACTTTCAGTGTAGGGTTTATTGAATGATGAATAATAATATTGCATTGAAAAAATTCAAGACAATGAAAATTAAAGATTATAGGGAAATTGAAGTGCATTCTTGGTATCGTTGGAAAGCCCTTTGAAGTTGGTAGGGTTTAATGGAGGTGATGGAGGCAATTTTGTAATTTTTAGATCTAAGGTGTGGGAGAAATTGTGTTATGAGTAATTTTTGTTATTACAAGTTCAATAAAAATTTAACAAAATCATCTAATCTTCTTGATATTACATTCTCAAATGATGTTGCAAGCATCTTTTGTTGCACAATTGTTATTATAAGAAAAATTAAGGGGAATCAATGTTTTCTTATTTGGAAATTGGACATGAATGTAACAATGACACCAAAATAAAATAAAAAATAAAATGAATAACAAAAATCTATTGAATTATTTCAGATTCTCTATTTATAGGGAATAAAAACTTATTTAAAAAAAAAAAGATTATACACAACATTTGAACTGACTAAAATGTGAATTTTTTCAATGGGTTTTGCTCCTTTTTTTTGTGGAAATATGATAATATGATCTTTAAAAAGTGGGGTACTTTGCCAAATTTGACATTTAAAAAGTTGTAGCCTTCTAGTGAAGCTAGTGTTTACAAAGGGTCTTGTGTAATAAACCTTCCATACACTTTTGTGTGATTTGTTTAAAAGTGATATAACATGAATGATTGGACAAAAGTCATGAGAGTATTCTTCAATAAATTGTAAAGAAAGATTTTAATACAATCATAGAAATTCATTTATGTAAATACATTGTGACCTAAAAGGAACCCTAAAGTGAAAAAGTTGTTAAAAGTACTACCCTAAAATGATAGTTGATGGAGCATAGTGGTTGTCATGAGCACACTAACCATATGGTGCTCGGAATATCATGTTTGTAATTTGTGGATTCATGGAGGAAAGAGAATGTGGGTGGTTTGTTCCTTTTAATTTAGATCATAAGTGTGTGAGCTTATCTATGTTGGTTTTTTTGTTCTTCATGAAAATTCATGGGAGTATGACTCCTATTGGTGCTTTGGATTATGGAAAGATGAGGAGTTACGAATATTTAAAAATTGGAAAATTTGCAATTTGGGGGGATTTGTTGGATGGTTTTTGGAAGGACAAAGAAAAGAACTAAGTATTATGAAGTTTGTTTGGTGTATAGTGAAGTTAATAGAAGGTGTTATGTAGAAATGCATTGAGAGATGAATGCATTGCATGCATGACTTTGCTCTTTGAATTTCTACTGCTTGAAGATGTAGAATTTGTGGTAGGTTCTTAGTGATAAGTTGGTGGTGAAAGTGATGCAAAACACATGGGGTTCATGAGTGATTTCTAATGGCATTTTTAAAGGATGTTTATGTTTGAGTGTGGGAAAAAATGAGTACCCTTGCTAGGTGCTCCAAGTTTGGGTTTGCAACTAGTTTTCACTTGGAGTTTGGGAAATAAGGGTTAATTTTCTATAGGGGTGGGATTGGGCAAAATCTCTCTTCTTGTAAAAGCTTTTGGGATACATTGGAATATGCGAATGGAAAATGCCATTAAAGGTCTGTGGATGTTCAATGAGAAAGAATCCAAAAGGTTCTGAATCATCTATGCTCTAATAGATAATGAACAACTTTTCTTTTCATGGAACTTTCTTTAAACCATATGCATGCCTCTACTATAACAAATTTCTAACTTTAGGGTTTGGATGTGAACAAGAAGAGGTTTAGGGTGGTTTCAAAGAAAAACATTTTCTCCTATTTTCAACTAGGGGTGTTTATGCATGACAGCAATGGAGAGAAGGAAAAGGAGTGATGGAGATGTAGTGGTGTTTATGACTTTAATATTTTTATGTCGTTTTCTTTTATTTGGGATGAGTGAGTTGGAGTGGATACTACTGCACACTGGCTAAATGTGAAGTAGGGGATCTGTCAAGCAATGGGGGAGCCTATGGAAATCTCATTGTAGAGCAGAAGAAAGAAAAACAACAAAAGGAAATAAGTGGGGAGGGTGATGGATTTTGTTTTGGAGAGGTTTTTAAAGAAGGAAAGTTAGATTTTGAGCTCGAATAGAAGTACATGAGATCCACTGTGCAATGTACTTTGAGAGGCAGAAATTTAGTCTAGGAAATGGGTTTGAAGATTGATGACAAAGGGGATGATGAAGATCTTAGGGGTCTTAAGAGTGGCCTGAAATCTTTTCAATGTGTGTGTTTCGGGTTGATTTGCGTGTAAGTCTTGTGAATCTGCATATCATGAGAAAACACCCTAATTTCTCGAAATCTCGACAAACAATCATAGTTCGTTGATAATTCGACAAGAAAAAAGGAAATGAAGAAATAGAAAATAAAAGATATAAGCTTTAAATTAGGGTTCCATTTTATGTTCCAGTATGAATTTTATAAAAACAACAATATTTTATTGCAACAACATTGGCCCCAATGGTTGCAAATTGGTCTCCATTGTTGATAAGTATCCTTTTTATGCATTTGTGCCAAGTCCAAGCCATAAAGTGATAGATTAAAGAAATTGTTTTCTTTTTCAGCCTTGACTCCTAGCGTAAAGCCCTTGGGGCTGATGGATTTTAATGATTGCACCAATAGGAATGCTTGATTGATTTGAGTTCAAACTTGGCCTCGACTCCTAATGTAAAGTGGGCCTAAGTTGAATCTTAGGATTAGATCGAATTAAGCCTAGAACTAATTGTGGTTAGAATTATAAATTACAGAGAAGAACAAACTAAACTAATTATTAGGCTGAATGGCACTTAAAACGCTTTAATACTAGGGTTATACCAATGTCGACAAATTCCTCAATTTCGAGAGTGTTAAATAAGATTCTCGTGAGCTTGACTTCAAACATAACCCTACTTATACAACCAAAACCTTTGAAAAAAGGCTCTTTAAACACAAGATTAGGTTCTTCAGATAAGCAAGGTTTAGATTACTTCAAAGAAGAGAGTTTGCAAGGGTATATACACAATCCCAAGTTATATACAACCTGACATTGACATAAACTTTACTTCACCCAACTTGTCACATGCTACCCTTGATTGCGTTATTTCAACGATAAAACAAAGCATTTCAAGTTGGACCCAATGAATGAAAGGTACTCCATGAAATGGGAAAAAAATCTTGCAATACGCACAAGAACTGAGGCAACTCTTTAGACCCCGAATATATGGTTATTTATAAATGCATCTTGTATCTTACTGCTCTTTGTCCCCTTCAAGTAATCTGTTCACGAGTTCTTCAATTTGTTGCCACAGGAGTTGCAGCTGCTTTCTTCTCATCTGTCACAATCCCAACTTTCCTGAAGTAATCCGCCTCCTGCAAGCAGACAAAATCATGACAGCAAACTTGTTAAAAAGCGATTCACAAGCTACTACTCAGGGAAAGAAAATATTAGGTGAAAGGACAACCCACAAAGAAAGCATCCTGATATCCTGCCCCTAGAAAAGCAGCGCAATACTATATACTCGATCATCACCAGGCCATTGAATTCCAGGGAATGCTCAATGTACTACATCAGAACTCACCTCACAAACTCATCTATTTCATGGTCATATTGACCCAACAGGTTTGGCTCATACTCACCAGCATTCTTTTGTATATATCCAGTAGTACACTACGTTCCAGCTTGGTTTCATTATATGCATCCACGGTATCCATAGCCTGTTCATGCCACAAAACAGTTCTTGCTCATCAACAATACATTCATGTTTAAGGAAGATGGGAAACAGCCATTCTTGGGGGAGTACCCCACAATATAAAGGCAGTTCTGATGCTCAAACAAAGACATGAACTTACAAACATTCACAATAACTCATTTTGCACAAAGAGAGGAGACAAAGAAAATCACCTTAAGCCATTTTGCGAGATTTGGTCGACCAGCAGTAACATCGTAGTTTTTGAGTCCAGAAAAGGCAATTTCCAACCTTTCAATGAAAGGGACATATGCAATGTCAACCTGGCACATGCTTACATGAGAATTTTCACAGAAAACAATTGGGAACGTATAACTGCCAGCACATCCTCGACAGTAAAGTAGTCCAGTAGAAAATAATTCTTTTATTTAACACAAACTGAAGAAAAAATCATAATATGAACCTGTCTCAGCAGCACATACTTGGAAATGAAGGTCAAGGGCTAAGAATGGAGTAAAGAAACTGGCAATCCACTCACCAAGCCAAACTTTCCAAGGAAGAATGGTCCTTCGTTGGCATATTTTCCAAGTGCATTCTCTACATAGTCAAATGCTGGTCCTGGAAAAAATAGTGCAAGAATATGATGAAGGGAGAGATGTAACACAACAGGAACAGATCATCATCTCCCATCATGGTGCTTCCTTCCCAAAACCACAATCATTCAAGGACACCCACCAACATACATATGTTCTCAAGCAATTTCTTTTTTCCCTACTCTGTTAATCATGCAGAAACTGTGACAAACAGGAATGCGGAGGACTCTTACCTACGCTCTTATCAATATCAGCTGGAGCTGCATCCTTTAAGCTCAAGGCAGTATAGCCCGCCTTACCCAAGGTGTCAATATACTTCACAAGTTCTGCAGCAGCCTGCTTCTTGTCTTCCTCCTGTCACCAAAGTATGAGCATCATTCAATTAGAATATTGCTTTCAGTTTCTGCAATTACTCACTACTAGGTACAGATGGTGTGCATGCATCACAAAGAAAACGAGGGAGAAAAACCAACAAAGAGATGGGAATTTGGGCACACACAGTAGGTCCAATGGTTGGCCCTCCAAATTCTTGGTCAAGATACTCAAGCAAGTCCAAGCTTTCACCCTTCACTTTGCCTTTATGTTCAAGTGCTGGAACCTACCCTCCCAAGTAGAAATCAGAATAGAATCCTACTAAAATGGACTCAAATTACATCTCAACAAGCATGTAGTAACAAATGAAACTGATGAGCACTTTGCGTGTAACTCACTTTGCCAACAGGATAGACTTTCTCCTTGTACCAAGCAGGCTTGTCACTAAGACTGATTGGCACGCACTCTATTTCATCCAATCCCTGAAATTCCATCCACAAATTACCAGCTGATCAACAAGCTTCCAAGCTCTGAATGGCACTTTACAGTGTGCAATATCAAATTTCAATTCTCCACTTGTAAACCTAAGCAGGTCCTTTCAATTTCCTGAGCCTGTTTATAGCACCTGTCTAATGTCAAAAACCTACTGGTCAACTTGTACTGGACCATTGATCAAAGTCATGCAAAACAACTTGCCAGTTGCAACATTCACAATACACCCCACACACAATTTTTCCATCATAGCTTGGTCAATCAAAGTCATGAAAGACAGACCTTGTACTTCTGAGCAATCCAAACACGCTGTGCATATGGGCAGAGAGCACTATAATACAGTCTGCTCACACAAACATCCCCACAAGGTTACTATTTGCTTTGAACCCTCGAAGCCAGAGTAAAGATTGAATATATTCAGATACGGGTTGCTGCACATATAGGTTTACAGGCTACGTGAACTCTAACACCATAATTCTGCTCAGGTCATGACAGATTGCGGTATCTAGATACCATGAAATTCAGGATTTTCAAAAGAAAAATGATTGCCTGACCAATTTCTGTCACATCCAAGTTGGGCCACAGGGTTTCATCATTACCAACAAGCAAAAACGAGGCCTAGAGAATCTTGAAGGTAACAACAGAAAATCAGGACAGTACAGGGACCATTGTTGAACTGCTGCTGACATAAATACATATAGAATAAGATTTGCTAGAGACCAGTAACCTGCACAGAGCACAACTCAAAGCATGGACTAAATGTGCAGCAATGGGGTCACACACCTGGTTGTGCCATCAAAAAGAGGTGGGCACTCTGACTTCGAGTCGAGGTCCTGGGAGTGCACAAAGCTGCAAATCATCCCTCCCCCACAACCCAACAGGTTTTTAAGTTCCAAAATCCCATCACAGATATCACTGACAGTCAGTAGTAGCCTCTTCCCACGAAAACCAGAGAAAACTAAAACACAAGACAGATATGTATATATGAGATTGCAAAGAAAACTCAACAAACAACAGGTTGAAGCTAACTGTTGTGTCAGTTCCTGCAAGAGTAAGATATGGTCATAACCTTATGAGGATCACTCACAAAGCATCAGGCTATATCACCTTGACCATGAAGGTTGCTGCCATGACTCTTTCCCCACTAGCTTCATCAGCTCTCAAACGGCAGGAAAACCACAACACCTTAGACTACACAATCTGATTCTTTTATGAACCACCCATAACAAAAAAACAAACAAAACTAATTTTTCCCACACTCCAGAGAAATCTGTCATCACCACAGTGACCTTCTTGCAGCACAAGAGTTTTGAAGTGCACCAGACTATGTGCAGAAAAGAATACACATGACAACAGAATTTTGAGTTGGCAGTAGTTTGCACTGAATGCATGCACAAAAAACTTCTTTCAATGCATTATTATCTCTTTCTTTCTCTAAACCCAAGAAGAAAGAGGTGCATATTTGCAGAGGATATCTGCTGGAGTGAGATGCAGCTCACAGAGAGGTAGACGGCACAACAAGAACCAAGAAAGAATCCCCTTTGTATATCGATCTATCATGTCTCTCACATACCTATCTCTGTGAATTTCAGAATGAATACTTGCACATACCCATCAATGAATTTAGATCATGAAGCAGCTTCAACTATAGTAGTAGTGAGATTGTACCTGGCTACTGCTGCTGAAGCCATGCTGCAAACCGAGAAATACCCTTTTCTGTGTACAAGCTGTGAATTCAGACAGTAAGTGGATTGTCCTCGGAAGCTGTTGCTGTTTCGAAGCAGCTGTGGATAGGGCCGAATCACTGGATGCACAGCAGGAAAAGAGCAAATCCTGTTTGAATCCACAAAAATTCAGACCAACCAACATTTCATCAGATCAACAACAACAGTATAACACCAGGCCAATAGAAAACTGGAGATGCAGCAGGCAGCAGCAACCTAGCATGGATAGAAGGAAGGAATTATCATGCAAAAAGCGTGAACAGGACCAAATTCTTTCACAGCAATGAATGAGATTTGACAGTCACCACAGATGCAATATCTCCTCCTTCTTTGCACAAAGAACTTGAATCCAAAGAGATACATATCACAGCCACGAGGAAGATCCTTCCAAAGATTGCTAAGAAATCTTTGCAAGGATTGCTGCGAAAGAATTCTTTGCAAAGATTGCTCCAAGAAGAGCTCCTTGCAAGGATCGCTGCAAGAAGGATTCTTTGCAAACATTGCTGCAAGAAGAACTCTTTGCAAGGATTGCTGCAAGAAGGATTCTTTGCAAACTTGTTACAAGGATTGCCATCACTTTGGATGCAACCAAAGAATCAATCCCAGCATCATGCAGGGAAAAGCAACTCTGCTCTTCTATGGTACAAGAACACAGACACAGAGAGAGAGAGAGAGACAGAGAAAGACAGAGTAGTGGATGTGCACATACATGCGAGGATTGTTGGCGATGGAGAAGGTTGTCGTGGAGACTGGAATCACACAAGAAACGCAGCAGCTGGCCATCAGTTCGCCCTTGCTCCTCTGTCTCCAATGTGGTTATATAGGTACACAGCAGCGCGACGAGGCCGGTGGTTGCGCAAACTACAGTAATGGTGCATGCACGCACACGCATTCCCTCGGGAAGTTTGTCGCGAACCTTCCCTCTCGAGGATGAAAACGGACGAGCGGGGCGGTTCGATCTTGCTCGCTACGGATTCGAACTGAAAGCGTCGGTGAGCAGAGCATCGTGCAGTTCGTAGTGCTTCTGCGAGTGCGGCGATAGCCAGGGTTTGCATTGCAGGAGGGATACAACAAGCCGCAGTAGAAGCAAAATAGAGAGAAGAAGCAGCAGTAGCAGAAGAAGAAGAAGAAGAAGAAGAAGACGACGACGAAGAAGAAGACGAGTAGAAGGGACGAGGAGCGACGAGGGAGTGTCGTGCATGAGGGGATTGGAGGGCAGCGATGGCGGATATGGAAACCTCTTGGGAGGGCGAGTCGCTTCCTCCGCGGAAACGGCTGCTGGCGGGATTGCGGCAGAATGGCTGGCGGGCTTCTTCGTCGTCTTCGCTGACTTCCACTGCTGCTGGCGAATTGCTCCAAGGAATCGGACCGGAGCAGGAGGAGGGGGAGGAGGAGGAGCTTGCGGCAGTTGACGGGGAAGGTGGTGGGGATTTGTCCGTTATGGTTTCTTCGGGCGCTGAGTGTTCTTCAGGCTTGAAGAAACCACGGATGTCGCGAGAGCGGGCGAAGGAGGAGTATGCAGACCACGTAGATCCATCGCAGTCGGAGCGGCTTGTTCTCCCTCCTGTAAGCAAACCTTCACAAGGAATCCCAGTTCCAGTTTCTTCACATGATGATGCAGCAGCAGCAGCAGCAGCAGCTGCTGCTGCAATATCTGCAGCGGCACATGCTGTCAAGGTGGCGATGGCAGCCAAAGAAAATGCCGCTGCAAAAGCCAGTATCGCAGTGAAAGCAGCAGCAGCAGCAAAAGTGGCCTTGGAAGCAGCTGCTCATGCAGCTAGGGCTGTGGCTCTTGTCCAGGCTGAGCTTAGGAGGATGAAGACTGTAAATGCACAACCTGGATTCTCTGAAAGTTCTTCCAAGCTGCTGCAGACTTTTGTAGCTCCAGAGAGCCAAACAGAAGAAAGGATCTTGGAGAGGACAGAGGTGAAGGCAGAGAGGACAGAAGAGGACCATGCAGGACATAATAGTGGTGGAGCAGGAAGAGCAGCAGCAGTAGCAGCATCTTTGGATGATGAAGAATTGGCCCAACAATGGCACAGAGTCATCAGCAGCTCTCCATGCATTTCTCATAGTCTTGGTACTCCACCACAAAGGAAAGAAGCTCCAACAATACCAGATACTGCATCCAGTGCAGTTAGTATGAGTAGCACAGATGCAGCAGCATGGCCTCAAATCATTCAGACATCTCCAACTGAGCTTCTTCTGTTGCCGCCTTTGAAGCAACAACAAACAAGGCCTCAATCAGTGATGCACCAGGATGTGAAACGATTTGATGATGCAAGGGTTGCGGTGAAGAAGAAGATCATGGAGATTCATCAGAGTGATGATGCTGGAGGACAGCAACTAGATGCTTTCGAGCATTCTAGTCCCAAGTTTTCTTCTAAACCTAGTAAGCTCTCAGTTTCAGAGGAAATCTCCAGTGTGATAAAACCAGCAGAAGCAACTATGGAGGGGGTTGTAGCTTTTTCTGCAAGGGAAGAAGATTCGGTGATAACTGCAGCAGCTGATTATCCTGCAGACCTTCTGGAAGATTCATTGACAACAACAGCAGCTGAGCATTCTGCACAGCTTTCATTTGATGCCATAATGGAAGTTGCTGATGCAGGAGCCTCTTCTACTCATCTCCTTTCTGACAGCTATGAGAGGAGACCTGACCTTCTCCAGGAGATTCTTGAGGCTGCTGTTCTTGCAGACTCTGCGATGTCGCTAGATGAAGGAGGGGGTGCTGATGCCTTTACTCCTGAGAGTGCATATAGGGCAGAATACTATGAAGGTTCAGTACAACAAGAAGGGCATAGCATTTTTTCTGATTTGCTTGCAGAGTCAAAGGAAGATGAATTGAGAATGATGCTATAGTTGTGGATGTTACGCCATCAGCCACTGGGACACCACCCATTGCTTGCAGCAATGCAAGTGATGGTTCTGCAAGTGGCACATGCAAGTAGGGATTTGGAAGATCTTGGAGCAGCTGAGATGGTGGATGATGCAGACATGGCTTCAAATTTTTCTGGAGTAGCTGAAGTTGTGCATGCAGATATCCAGAGATAGCTGTGAAGGATTCTGGAGCATCTGAAGTTTTGTATACAGACAATGCACGCATGATCTTGAAAGGCTTTGCAGCTGAAATTGTGCATGCAGATGGTGCAGACACTGCTTTAGGAGATTCTGGAGCAGCTGAAACTTTGCAGAGCAGAGGTGCCCCCTAGGATTTCACCTGGACAAGTTTTATGAACTGGTTCAAAGGCAGATTGGTGGCAAGGAAGAGGTAATGGCAGGACAATGCTTGGAGGAAAAATCAAGCAAGAAGAGATAGAGGTGGAAACATGTTTGGGGGAATTTCAACTATGGATGGTCAAGGTTTGTGGTCAGGCTCTGAGGGAACTGAAGATGTTGCTTTTGGGGTTTCAGGAGTTTCAGAAGCTAGTCCTGATCATTTGCTTGCTTACTCCCAAGGAGGAGGATGCAATGCAAGTGGATTTTGGAGGAGACAGCTGTAGATGGTGGCGATTTGAGACCAGATTGCCAGGAAAATCTAAATCTGTCCTGGGTTTCTGACTGAAGTGTGTGATCTGCAAGCAGCCATTGTGCACAATGATGCAGGCTCAAGTGCAAACCTAGCACATGCAGCTCAAGCCCACCCATGAAGAAACAGTTGCAACCTCGCCATGCAACAAGCTGAAGGTGCTCCCTGCTGCAAGTGAAAGCTTTAGCAACTGGAGCTAGTATGTCTCTCCTTTCATCTGCTGGACACATACCCAGGCAAACTATTGCTTTTGCAAGCAGACCAGGTGGTTGACATTTGTTACTCCATCAGGTCCTTAACATCCCTAATGTGACCAACTCAGATTTTGAGACAATAGCATCTAACTGTGGTCCTGTCTGTGTAATGGTTTATTCATGAAGGCATGAAGCATGTTCATTGAACTTCAACCTGCATTAGGCCATGCTCTGCAACTGTGGCCTTGGACCATTCCAGTCCTCTCAGTTATAGTAACACACAACTGTGGCCAAAAGGTCTGATGGTAGTTGCTTGATTGTTCTCTGCAATGCTGAACTTGTCCCATGCAACAAAGAAAAGCTGTCTCTGCATGCTTTCTGTGGCTTCTGTGTTGTTTGTATGTTGTATCAAGACATGGGTGATGGCCGTTTATTTTATCAGTTTGGAGAATTCATCATTGATTTTGTCACTCTTCTTCAGAAGTGGAGTTGTGCATGGTTTAACAGTTCTGGATATGCAAGAATCTCTCAAAAGAGAACTTTGCTAGTTCAAAGCTGCCTCTTCAGTACTCCTGTGGCTGCTCTGTTGCTTGTCTGTTGTATTAAGACATGGGTGGTGGCCAGTTTTTCCATGAAGTTGGAGAATTGATCATCGATTTTGTCAGCCTCCTTTAGAAGTGGGGCTATGCAGGTCATAACAGTTCTGGGTATATGAAATCTCTCAAAAGAGAACTTTTACCAGTTCACTGTGCAGTTCATGATGTGGTCTCCTGAAGAGAAATCAGTAAGTGCCAAGAAGGTGCTTGGGCCTTGGAATTCCAGCAGATTACTGTGCTTTCAACACTTGTGGTACGGTGGAGTTCAACTGGATTGATGTGTATGCTAGAGCATGTGCAGGAATAAGCTGGAATGTCTGTTAGGGATGCGTGAAAAGTGTTGTTGAGAGTTTGTTTGATTTATATGAGAAGATATGGAAGCTCTGCAGAAAGGATACTTTGGGCCAGGTTGGGAGGAAAGTGATAAAGAAGAAGCAGTAGCTAGCTCCAAGAGGAAGGTGTAAGTAACTACAGCACCATCATGGGTGCATGCTGACATGACAATGAGGCTTCACATACAGTTAAGTTTGTTCTGTGCTGCAAGTACTGCAAGATTGTTGTCACTCACGAAATAGGGTGTGAAAAATTGAGTACAACAGATATATTATCATGTGTCTCCTGCTGATACAGACTTTTGGGCATCTTCCATGCTTTCACATGGATTCTGTTCAGGCAACTTCTTAGAATTCTGTTTAGTTCTTCTTGTGCATTGACCTTGACACCATCTACATTGTCTTTTGTGTTGACATACTCTTTGTTCAAGCATCTGTTCAAGCATCTGGAAGACTTCCACTTTCAACGAATGAAGCTGTCAGGTAGTTAGTGATTATTGTCAAGAGCTATCCTCTGGTTTCAACAATCATGGTATGGTGTTGTAGAGGCAGACTTTAAATAGGGTCTTTGTGTATTTCTGTGCAAATTGTGCAATGTTGTTCTGCAGCTGTTGTGCTTCTGAGTACAATCAAAGTGAGCTGTTGGTGATCTGGTTGCTTTTCAGTCTAGAGAGGCCACAAAACTCTGCAGATAGAAATTCATCATCGTCTGAACTG
>Ga0209208_10003819_pt1 | contig 21532 bp, 18 predicted proteins | sample S1TSphfallax_3_FD_187694 | JGI IMG/M metagenome (GOLD analysis project Ga0209208, IMG submission 187694) | Host-associated microbial communities from peat moss isolated from Minnesota, USA - S1T2_Fd - Sphagnum fallax MG (SPAdes) (version 2) | ecosystem: Host-associated > Plants > Peat moss >...
ATTGAAATTTTTCATGAACTGCATGAACTATCATCAATCCATCAACATCATATTACACACCACAGACATAGAGCATCTCACCAAGAGAATGTACAAAAGAATGCATGGTGAACCTGTTATATTCAGTCAATCTGATGCTAGGAAAGCATCAACCTAAACAGTCACAACCACATCTCCACAGAACTGTGGATGTAACAAGTAGAATGAGTAAAATAACCTTTATGATGCAATAGAAGTCATTTAGCATCATCAAAACTAAATTAATTAATCTGCATTCAAAATGATTAGCCTTCTGTGGACTGGAGAACATTAATGCCTGACAAAAGGATCTGCTCCAGATTAAGGTCAAAACTACTTGCTGGTTGTCAACTACAAACAGAATTTCTATTCAAACATCGCAATTAAGCACCATGCAAGATTGATCCCACATTAGCAATGCCACCAAGTGAAGCATGAAATCTTGTTAGCACAAGCCTTGTCTTCCTCACAAGATGCGATCAGATTGAGAGGGTAGCCTGCTGAAGAAGTTAAATGGCACTGCAGGAAGAGGGTCACGGAATTGTGGGTGTCGGAGAGCATACAATCCCAGAAGAATTGCCACCACTTTGAAAGGGGTGACATAGAGTGTAATGGCTGCTAGCAAACAGAAACCTATAAAAATTGCAGTTGCCCTGTGAAAGCACCATGAATTTTATCATCAGGAGCTTGGATAACATGCAACAGGAGAAATTGCCCAGAAAAAACTTCACAAGAGCAAAGAGAATGCACCATACCTAGGATCACGCCAACTTAGAAGAGACTGCATCCTTTCTCCCATTGTAGCAAGATCTCCAAGAGCATTCTGTATTCTTCCAGCAACTCCCCGCAGTCTTTCATACCTGTACTTGAAAACCTGTCGTTCACAACACAATCACCTTAGAGAATGTCTTTTCTGAATCTGCTGCTTAACAGAAAACAGCAACCCACATTTCCACTATATTCACTGACCTCTTGTGCCCTGTTTGCTGGCACGACATTGAATTCCTCCTCCAACTCATCCAGGTCCCCTATATGCTCCCCTTGAGAGAGTTTAGCATCCATGAAAGGAGGTGCTCGAGATCGGAATCTATAGTTCCATGCCCCAATCAGGAACATGTACAGAAACAAAGTGGGAAGTAGAAGCTCTGGGTACCAAACAAGAATGAAGAATAGGACATGGACCAGAACAGTAGTCACTGGGCTTTTCCAGCTGCAAATGTCTGCAAACCAATTCATAATTGCCATGACACCATTGAGAACAGCCTGCAACAGAACAAACACGTTCTTAGAAATCCACAAAATTTTCTTCAACTATGACTGCCCTAGTCTTCAGAACTAGTTGTCCTAGACAATTCCCAAGGACTCCTTAAACAAATCACTAGCAAAACACCCTTCTTAAGAAAGCTCATGTGAAATTTCATAAAACCAAACTGATTTACCATAATTCGATAATAGTTAGCCTTGCTCCTGCGCATACTCCAACGCTCTGCATCAGTGTCGAGCATAAACTGAACAACCTCTTGGCGCATTGCTGGTTCTGACCTCATGAGTCTTAAGGCCACTATGTTCATGGCTGCAACCCTGAGACTCTCAATCTGCTTGTGGTCAAGAGGATAGAAATAATGCATTCTGGGAAGTGGAGGCTGGAGATATGCATGCATCAAATTCAAAGCTGATGCTGACGAGAGACGCACAGCAAGCTCAAGCTCACCCATCTTCTTTATACCCTGTGGCGTTACAATGAGCAAGGGGTATGCATTTGTGTAGACCCTATCGCTCTCAAGTGTGGACAACCGAATCCTGATCTTCCCAATTGGCAAGTCTTTGGTGGTGGCTGCAATCTCTGGATTTGCTTGTCTGTAAAACAGAATTTGGTTCTTCAGACACAAAAGCAGACACCAGATTGCACTAACAGAAACAGAAAAGAGAACACATTTTGCTTCATGTTCAAACAATGTACTCACCTGTTGTCAAAGAGACCAACTGTGAGAACAGTGCAAGGATCAAAAACCTCCCATGTGTATTGCTCATTCCAACGAGGGCTGAAACTCTCAAAGATGGTCCTTGTCCGAACCCACTTTGGGCCATATTTGGCAATACAATATGCATCAGTGCTACCCCGCTTGTCTTTTGTGGATTTCATTGGGAGCAAGTTATTTGCACTGTGAATTCCAAGTTCCAAAACACCAAGAGAAGGCCTCCAGAGCTGCTTGGCTGTTGGACGATTGCAACTGGTGTAGTTTGGAGACTCATCCATGACATGATAGCCACCATCTAGCGAAACCCGCAAGTGAATACGGCCACTAAACCCTTGGTTCCCTGACTTATCAAGTACATACCACCTTGAAGGCACTGGCCGACCATCAATTCTTCGTTCGACAGTGCTCAAGGGGATTCTAACCTCCCCAAGAACCTCCTCCTGGATCAATGAACACACCAGAATCAATTTCAGGAATGAATCGAACATACAAAATCACTGTGCAGAAAAGAGGAATACAGGAGGTGCATAACTGATAGCTTACGAAAAACACCTGGCATCAACTCACTTTATTTCCAACTCTCTCTTCAAGGAGAAGATGCAACACATCATCAAATGGCTCAGCTGCAACGAACATCAGATCCTCATTCCAGAAAGGGCTGGCACTCCTCACAGTTGCAATTCTTGACCTCACAACTTGATATGGGCCAACACGAGCCTTCACATACTGCACATACAAAACACACGAGATGTAACGAGGTTTCCAGTATTACAAGAAAATTGCAAGAAATCGACAGCAAGGAACCCGTACATGAAAAGGAACAGCTGGAATACAACAGGCATGTATACCGGTTCTGGCAGCCTTGCTTTGTCACGAGTATTTAGGTCTTGAGCTTCAATGACATTCACCCGTAAATACCAGAGCTTGGGAGACAGATAAACCTTCGACCTGAAATGGGCATGTCCACCAGTATCAGAGTGCCATGCTTCAGGAAATGCCTCATCAGCTTGGGTACCCCACCAGACTGCAACCATAATCTCACCTGAACATTCCAATGAATCATGGTCGTAAGTTAGCACAGCACCTGGCGATTCTTGCAAGTGGCCTAGGAAAACTTCTGTTGTACACCCAAAAGGAATTTCATGAAGCAGTCTGGAATCGGAGAATTAGCCAAAGATGAACGAAGAAACAATGCAGTACCTTGTGCTCTGCCCTTGCCAGACTTGGCCTCAAGCTTGTACCATTGTGGAGCCAGAGGGCTTTCTGGAGGTTTTCGCTTTGGAACCTCCGACAAATCAAACATAAAACCTCCAAGAAAATCATCCTTGGATATCTTGTCCTGTTCAAAGAATTCACTGGGTTGAGCATCACAGAAGTCTAACTGATGAATGTACCTAATCTAATGCCATGATTTGCTTTCTTCTATGAGAGTGATTTCAGCCAAAAGTCAAGGCCCATACCGCATCCCAAACAGTCAATTCCAGAGTACCACCTTGCACTTTGTCCTCCCCAACCGCAAATACTTGATTCCATTCGGGATCAAGACTACGCTTGACAATCTTCGTCTCCGCCTTCACGTGTCCAACTGTGAGTCTGACGTACTGTTGTTTTGTACCTCGCACGGATGAAACTGATGAGAATTTCACAATTGTAATTGAAAACCACATTCTGATCAACGATGCAATGATACACGGTAGCAGGGCCTAGCGGGACTTACAGGATCACTGGACCCATCAGCGTCTTTGGCAGCAAGGCCTCGAGCCTTCACAATGCGGATAAACAAGTAAGTCATGTGCTCGACGAGGTCATAGTGATGATTGTAGTCGACTGCCTTGCCAAGATCAGGATTGGTTTCCTTGACAGTAAAGTCTGCTTCTGGAACAGTTAGCATATTGGGCCTCATAGGCATCGGCTGTTTGTCAGCCTTCATATCTGGTTTTGGACCTTTCGGGTCCTTCGGTTCCGACGGCATCTTCGTCTCCTTCATCAACTGATCAGAACTGGTGTAGACCTTGAGGCTACAAAAGTGCAGCAGATTTAGAGAAAAGCTCCATTAGCTTCATAAGTTCCTTACAAGAATTGCATTACCAGATAACTCCACAAGTAGGTCAAGAGATCATCGCGTACCCTAGGTCTCCCTTGATGTGCGAGAACAAGCCTCGCTTCTGCAATGGGTACCATCTTGCAGCTTCGGGCTTCGGAGGCACGCTAGAAATGGGGATAACCACCCTCCCCAAAAAGCTGCTGCGTCTACCGGTACCACTATTGCGCTCGTTGTGAACATTAACCTCCAGATCTCCACCCGTAACAAGATCGGACATCGAAAATTCGAACTGCACATTCAAAGATACTTGATAAAAATCAGAAGCAATTCAACTCCAGTCCAAAGCCCACGACATATCTTTGCCTTCAAACAACAACAAACGCTTGAAAGCAGCGACAAGACAAAACCTGCAATAGCAAAGCTCAAAAGCTCAAGAGCTCCTTTACCTTCTCATTCCAAGTCGGGTCTAAGTCCTTAGTCTTCACTTTGGTCCTCTTCCGCTGGCCATCATAGTCCAGCTGCAAGGAAACCACCAGACAGATACGAATATGAGCACGAAACTGCAGACTGCAGAGAGCCTGAGATGAAACTCGCAGTTGCAAAACCTCCACAGTTTACAAAAGCGAGCTATGAAATTAAAACACCACTGATGATCACTTCCAGCTCACATAGACGCGCACTTACTGAAAATCGACTAAACCAAATCGACACCAAGCTCCAAGAGCACAACAATAAAAATGAATGAACGACACAAGTACTGCATATTACCACACAGTAAGCGTTAGATGAGCCTTCGCCATCTTTAGGCATCAACGCTTTCGCCGCCAACACCTCAACGACAAGTTTACGAGGCACACCCGCCATGATCACAAGGGGAGAACTCGAGCCAAAAACAACAAATCAAATAACAGTCTGCAAGCGAATACAATCAAGGCAAAAGCTGGGGCCAAGCAAACACGCAGCAAATGCCCGCTTAAGTTTGTTTGTTGTCCAGAGCTCCAAAGTTAATCAACTTGCCGACCAATTTGTCCACGAAAACGGCAATTTCAGTTCAAATCGAGTTGCCTACTATGAAATTGTGTACAAACTACTGAAGAAATCGAAAATGTTGCATAAACAACGCACGGAACATTGTTCGTATGAATACAAGCCCCGCTCGTCGTCGGCCGCAGCAAACGCTTCGCGCGCGTTCGTGTGTGCGTCTGCGGGGCGGCTGTCCGCGCGCGCGGATGGCGAAGCTGGAGAACGGGAAGGCGTGCGACGTAACAGTGAAATAAAATCTTGCTCCGTTTCAGTAAACCCACTTTAGCACTATTGGCCAAAACAAAATAAAACGGTATTAGTTAAAAGAAATTACACAAACACACAGACAGCATATAATTAATGTGATGACAACGTTTAGTTGTATACCCCATTCTCCCGCCACAGCCCTTTACTTCTCTCTGCCCACTGCCCTGTTGTCCACACATAACTTCCTTTGATGCTCGAAAAAAGAAAGAGATCTATTGGTAGTTGAAAAATTAAAATACGTTCCAGCCTCCTTTTACCTACAAACACAATTAATTACATACATACCAATGTGAAATAACTTCTCTTTGCTGGGTTAGAAATGCCAGTTTTGGTTCCGATTAGTAAAAACAAAACTGGACCCAGATATGGTTTTTGGTACCAATTCTAGAATGAGAATACAAAGTTATTTTTTCGACCAAGTGGATTCACACTTCCATTTATGCAAAGAACAGGAACCAGAACTGTGATTTCAAAAAAAAAAACTAGAATCAAGCACTACCTGGAACCACCCATTCCAATGAAACTTGGTCTGATTTTCAGAAACAAAACCAAAATCAGGGATTTTATGTTTTTGGGAAGATCCAGACTCGAGACCAAATTCTTGGATCCATTTATGTGTGGAAAAAGAATTGAAACTAGTATAATTCTAATTTGATTTTTTCAGAACTGCAACTGAAGGTTCTTCATAAAAGTGAAGAACCACCCAACATTCAAAATTACCTCACTTCACTAAAGATGAGAACTTCCTATCTTCACACAAATAGGCTAGGGGAAGAAGAAGGCAAGGTTCATGGAAATTTTTAACCTAAGTTCATTATTGTACTTTCCTGGGGAAGAATATGCTAAGCAAAATTGATTGTCTATTTGTTCGTTGGTTGTTTTCTCTTCCTTTTTTCAAAAAAAAAACTTTCTGAACTTTGGGCAAGACATGAACTGACCTAAACAAGAATTGGATTTTGTTTTTTGTCTTTCAGGCAGGACAAAACGACGACAACGGGAAGAAGGGACAAATGCCCGGCGTACTTGCGACGATGGGGTTTAAGACTGACGGCGCCTTATTAAAGCTCGACAAGTAATACGGACTCGCGATGGACTGAGCTAACGTACCTGCTAAAACGGAGGTTCGCTTGCGTTTTGATGGCTCGTCTGTCCTTAGGACATCCCAAGGATCTTACAATATCTAGGGAGAGAGAGAGTGAAGGAGAACTAGGAGCGTGGTTGTGGCGATTGGGTCTTATGATCCAGAAACCAGAGCGGATAAACGCAAATGATTAGTTGGAGCTCTACCACCCATGTAAGACACATTTGTTGCTGTCCGCATCGCGACAAGATTATGCACTTGTAATATTGTTATCTTACTCTTTAACTGCCTGTTCTTCGTCATACGGGTTGTTTGACCTTTACCTACTTCTCTTCTTGTATCTAAGGGTTGTACATAAGAATTGAGTCATAGAATTCAGTAGAAGATGTATATGCTTTTGTTGTACCTTTGTCCATGTCTAGTGTAGCATCCTCGCACGTTTGAGGTTTTTTAAGAGCAAAGTGTGTACCTGCATATTGCTGTGCAGTGACACGATTTTGTGCAGAGAATGTCTTCCAAATCCATTTCCCAGCAAAAATTTGAAAGATTCAAACAGTAGCTTGCACATTTGCTTCTGTTGCTGCTTTCGCCAGATGACCAGACCTTGCCTTCTTCATTTGAACAGCAATCTCTCCAAGCTTAAGCTTGTCGGTCCCTAAACCTAAACCCTGATGATGATGATAATGCTTGGTCAACCAAGCTACATCAGCCTTTTTTTGTTAGTGGGCGAATTTTTGAATTTTTTAGAGAACATTTAAATTTTTTAAACCTCCAAATTTCGAGAAAAGTTCAAAAATATAAATATATATGGTTCAAGTAGGTGGCCCAAAATGTATATGGGAGCTTTATTTTTCCCTTTCATATTTTGTTAATAGCCAAATTTGGCTAAATTAGCTTGTGGATGAATGCTACCTCAGCTACACAACAAAAAGCTCGACAAGTAATACGGGCTCACAATGAACTGGGATGTGACATAGGTATTTCCTTGGAAAATAAATTTTAAAATTTCTAATTTGAAAAGAAACTTTGTTGTTTGAAATTTTTAGAGTGGCATGGAGAATCAAGAAAGATGGACGTTTTTATTTCTTCTGATTAATTGGTGGTGCATAACAATAAGGATTTTTACTCTTTTGCTGCACTATACACATATGAGGCACTTCCCATGGATATGAAGTTTGGTTTTCGAATTGATCTCTGTGGTTTAAAGAAAAAAAAATTCCTGGTACATATATAAAATACAAGGCATTTCCCATGGATAAATATGAAGTTTGTTTTCCAATTGATTATGGTGGTGCATAGGAATTAATCATTTAAAATTTTATGATGCATATATAGATAGTCCAGGCATTTCCCAAGGATCGGTGCTTGACGTTTTCCTAAGAAGTTAGAATGTGTTGGGAATCAGTCTCTTCCTAAGTGTCATGTATTTACTCTCCAGCGCACAAGGAGAGTAACTTTTACACCCTATTGATGGTAAAAGTTACTCTGCTCATGTCTCCTTCAAAGCCAAGCTTTGGGCTCTCAATCCCAAATAGTGCAAAACCCAAATCTTTTTTTTTGAAAGGATTTCAATCTAGGTTTATATAATACAATTGTACCTCAGAGCCCAAAAATAATAATTTGGCAGTCCAACTTGGCGAACTCTTTTTTTTTGGCTATTAAAACCCAAACAATAAATAAAAATTGAATGTGCATGTCTTCTTTGTTAAATAGCTCCCTACAGGCTGAGATTTAGGGTTTAGGGTTTAAGGAGAAAAGGTAATCTTTATTCAGGACCTATTCAGGTTTACACTGACCCTAATAAATAGGCCAACTTAGGGTCAAGTCACATGTGGACTAGACTCTATCATCATATCCAAGTGGTTTACTGGTATTAACATGTGCCATAAACTAATGGGTCACAGTCCCATCTACTACCACCCACAAACTGTGTAGAGCCTCTGGCAGACCAAATGACAAAAAAAGTTATAAATAACAAGCTAAACAGGTTCATGGCTGTGTCACCTGTGGGTAAATGTGAAAAAAATTGAACTGCCCGAAAATCGTTGAACTGCCCGGATCTGGTGGGTGAGTGCGAAGGACCCAGTGAAAAGCTATGGAATCTCTCAAGTTGGGCAGTTTAGTAGTTATTGTTATCTCACATGCGAAAGCTACTCCGTCACTAGATTCCAGAAACAAGTGATTCGGCAGCCTACTTGTGTGACCTGACCCTTAGGCTGCTGCTTAGTTCCGTTATGCAATTAGCGGCGGTAGTTAATGAGCTTCTGCTTCATTCATCTCTCCATTACTGCAGCCTTGTACTACCACCCAGCTATTCCCCGCCCCTATTCGACCCGTTTGTACACGCTTTTGCTTCTTCATATACATAGTACAACAACAACACAACTCACAAGTGCAGATCCTACACTCACTCTTTTTCAAACTTTTACACTGGTTCAAAACTTGGATTAATTTTACATGCCTTTAAAACTCCAAGTCCCCAGAAAGAAATTAATTAATAATAAGTATTCCGCACCTCTTTCACCCTTACTTGACTACTCTTTTACCAAGTAACCAAGTCCCCTTTACTCTTCTTCTTTGTCTTCTTCCCCCTATACAGTAGTTCCAGTGTATTTTTTTCAATTTTGTGATGTGGTTGAATTGATGATCATCCATAAGATGATTGAGCCAGATTTTATTATATATTAGATATGAAAATTTTAAATTTTAAAAAAAACAGAATGTCAAGTATTCTTGGCTTCTTACTGGAACTTATCATCAAAATCTGGCGATTTGGAAAAAAGATCTTCAAAATCTGGCGATTTTGGACCATTTTTTTAATGAAAAAACCTTTGAATAGTTTGAAAACGTATTCTTCAGGTCGAAATTTGGCGAAATTTCGCCCCAAAAGAAAAGCACTAATTGTATTATGTTCAGAAATGTAGAAAAAACTTCAAATTTTTTTCTCTAAAGTAAAAAAATTGTGGAAGAAAATATTGAAGCTTCAAGGATATTCTATTTGTCAACATGAAACTTCAAAATTAATTAATTATTTAACAAACTTGTGTCAAAGTCGCTAATGTACTACTCAAACAACTCCCTTTTTATTTCTGTGTGTTTTGAGGGATCTCCCCCAACAGAAGAACCCTAGGGGTTATGCCAGGGGAGCTCCCCCAATTTAATATGTTCCCACGTTCCCATGGAAATATTTCTTTTCTATGAAACGAGAAAGAACGGAGGAAATAAAAATAGAGTTTTTTCCACAAGGGGAGGTTCCTGTACTCCTGTGTTCTCCTGAGGTTCGGGAACACACTCATGCTCACATCCTTGAGTGACCCTCCCTCAGGAGAACACACTCATATGGGAACCTCCCCTACAACAGTACTCCAATTCCACTTTGAGCTTTATGCAGTCCATGACAAAATTGCTTCATTCTTCAAACTCTAAAATTCAAAACCTCAATACGTACCCCCAGTTTATAATGGGGGATAATAGTCCATGTTGAAAACCATGCAACCAATGAAAAAACTCAGCGTTTTTTTTTTTCTTTCGGGTTTTGAGAGAGGGGTGGAGTATTTTTTTTTTCCTGTTCCCATTGTGTTCCCATCAAAATTCCCATTTTGTTCCTTTAGATGTTCCCAATAGTACTTCAGTTTTTATCCCATATTGATTGGCTGTGGTTCAACTTCCACATATATAACTTGTACAAAAGCATGCTTCTATTTTGGGGAGGGAAGCAGACTAGGCTTGTATGTCGGGGAGTGCCCCCTATGTTCCAAAAATATTGGCAGTGGATCAATCAAATGGCTCCTTCTCCGAAACATAAAAATAAAAAATGTGGGCACACTCCATCGCTAATTAATAGAAGCATGAATAAGTAACCCCAATTGATATGCGTTGCTCATACTTGTGTGTGGTGTTTTTTGGAAGTTGCCTGCGTTCCCTGAAAGCTATTAAATCCTCCTCCTCGTGCTTAGTCACATTCCAATTTTCCCAACCCCAGACACCCTCGCTAAACATTCCTCCCCTCTCCCCCCAATCCAACTTGTTTTTGAGCTGTAGGCATTCCTTAATGCAATTACTTTGGTACTCATTGTGCACACTTATCCCCCGCTGTCCATAAAGTGCATCAAGGAGAGAAATACTGTTCAAAACTAAAGATGAACTCTCAAATGTGATCCTTGGATTCTTTAGATGAACTCTAAGTAACCCGTAACTCTAAATAACTCCTAAGTAGTTCTTAAATATCCCATAACCTTGGTAGACCTTTTGGTGTCTCCATAGGTAGTTCCCTAAGTGATCCCTAAATATTCCTTACCATAAAAGATCTCTTACTAGCCCTTTTTTTGCTGTGTGTCATCCCCTAAATCCCATCTATATCCCCCTTGATATCCCATAAAATAAGTAAACCCCTGCACAATCACATAGATGTAAGAAAAACATAAAAAATAGGAAAGAACTCAAATCATTCAGGGTTGAGAGGGAATTTGAAAAAACAATTGAATGTTCTTGTTTGATACTTTCATTTGGAACAATCTCATCTTGCACTTTGATTGGCCTCTTCAATTTCAAGAAAACCCAACATTTGGCTTTGGGTTTTATTATCTTTGCAAATGACTTCAGTAAAATTAAATTTAAAGTTATTTAAATAAGCAAGAGGGAGACAAGACTCATTAAAATTATGGGAACAATTTAAAGAACATTGGGCAAAATCGTGTGGGATAAATTCGACAAACACATGTGAGGGGCCCTTGGGAACATTGGGGACAACATAAAAAAAAACATGTAGAATAAATATTTAAAACCATATGAAGAACAAATTGAGAACAGTTGGGGAACATATCATGAACATTATATGGAATCAGGGGGGAACAAAACCCAAATAACCTTCTAGTTCTCCCTGTTGCCCACAGCCACGGTGAACCCATGCTTGTACTTTCACCTTTTTTAGTAAGGCACTTTAGTGGCCATATTAAGCCTAAAAAATGTTAGACTAAGCCTAAAAACTTAGAGACCCTGATTTAGTTCAAACATGAGATATTTGTAATACTTGGAAGCGATTTATGTGCATTTTGCAATGTTTACCACTTACAAACTTGGGTGCTGGTTCCCCCAAGGCTCTCAAAAGGGGAAACAATTTGGGCCTGTCCTACTCATATATTGAGCTCTTCTGATTCAAACTTCAGTTGTGTATGATGTCTGACAATTTTGCAGGACCTCCAAATTTTAGATGATCCTAGCCTCGTATGTAGGGTCATGACTTTCCATGTAGACAAGGATTCAAAGAGAATCATTGTCCATTTGCCAAACTAAATGTGTGTTGATAGGTACATAACAAACCAAACCTATCAAGTTCACCAAACAAAACGCATTTGACTCTGTGAGAGCCTTGTTTTTTGAGCCTTGGACTCCAAACCTGCAAATGGTATTCACTTATTGACAATGACAAAGATGTAGCAGGAGCATTATATCAGGCCCAGAACGATATTTTCCAACAATCTTTGTTGCCTACTGACATTTTAAAGACTTACACACAGGTAACAAATGAACCTGAGCTTTGAGGAAGTTCTTTGAATTCGATGGTTGAAATACAATTCATGAATATCGTAAACAAAGATTCAGTCCATCCAAGCTAAAGTAATGATAATTTGCACAGTTTGTAGATTGAGTTGAGTCCCATCAAGGTGCCTAACTAAGAGTTAATACATTAAACATCTGAAATTTCAATACCCATCAGTAGAAAAGGGCTATGGCTACTTCAAAAGCCACAACCTAAATGGCCTTCCAGCATCCTGTCACTTGATATCTAACAAATCGCTGCTATTCCAAGGTTGAAGTTATAATTTAAATTCTCCATCTTCAGCTTGTTTGAATTTAAAGCTTGAATTTTATACCATCCTCGAGGACAGCCAGTTTAATGAAGCTATTTTTTGTGTTTCCAAGCCTAGAAGGCCAAGAAATTTTGAATTATCTTCATGCTAGAGAAAACACTAGATTTTTCAGGTACTTTTCGAGTCTATTTTGATAGATGAATATGGTGCATTTCAAAGTGTAATGTAACCTAAAAATAGTGTCAGATGTTTTTTGTGGATGAAGGCTACAAACCCTGATTCAGCTTATTTGGTTGAACTACTCGCGGCGCAGTGATTCAATGATTTTCAAAAATTTGCTTGTGATGTGTTTATGTTTTTGGCGTGTTTTGTTCCTTTGCAGGTTATGATGAAGAGAGCTTGGTGAGTTAGTTTTTGTGATGGAGTGCAATCCCTACTGTTCAATGAAAACTCTTTTGGAGCTTTGTGAATCACACTTCTACAAGGAGATTGGCAAGATTTTTGCACATCGAAGGGATGAAGTGATGAGGAATATATTTTATGCAGGCTAAGAAAGAAAGAGTAAGTTTTTTGGTGATGAAGAAAAGTTAAGTGGTTAGACTTTCGGAAGACTAAAAGTGTGTGTAGAATTTTGGATTTTTGGGAGTGATAATCAGTTAGGAACAAAATTTGATTTGGACTTTTAGATCGGAAGAACGTGATGATTGAATTTTCATTGTGCCAAAAGTCAAGAAAAGGTCTAGAGGTTTAATATGTTTTTCTATAAGGACCAACACAAGGGAGAGGATGATTGTGTCAAGGATTTCTAGAGTGGTTGTGTGGCAATTCATGTGTGAGAATTTTGGGCATCTTGAGATGATGAATGCACAATCTATTCCATCCTAATGAGAAAATACTTGCTGCATTTGTGGGAGCTCCGAAGCTTTTGGGAAGGGGATACTAGAGAATTGACTATATTACCTTAACTAATCATGTTTTGAATCTCTGTCAAGTCTCTAAAAGGAATAATGTGAAATTGTTGAGTTGTTCTCTGTGGGGTTTTTGTTGTTGGGTATGAGCTCCCACTCTTATGAAACAACCTATTGACTCTTAAAAAGGAAATCAATAGTGAAACTAATCCTTTGTGGTCCATAGAAATAAAATGGCAAAATGTAGATGTCTGCAAAGGTTTTGATGAAGAAGTAATGTTGGAAGCAAATTTGTCCATCTATGTAAAACCTCAGCAATACACACTAACCTTTGTATTCTCAAAAGTTGAAATTTACACAATGAAAAAAATATTTTCCTTTTCTTTTTGGTGACAATAGAACCAATTCAAACAATCATTCTAGTTAGCCCTTATGTTGAATCCAAATTTTCATGCATAGGAATTTGTGCTCCTTTGAGCTCCCTGAACTTTGAAGATGAACTTCCAACATAATTTTAAGCTTGTAAATCAAATGCTCCAAACTAGTTTAAACTACTTTAACTACCAAAGACTATTTACATTAACCCAATACAACATATGTACATTTGGCTGCTTTTTAATGGAGGTTGATGTACACAACATGGCTAGTTTGTATAAATCGGATTGAAATCGTGGTACATTTTTTTCCAATCAATTTATTACCCCAAAAAACCAAGTGATATTTTTTCATGATATTAAAAAATTACATAAAGTAATTTTCAATTTCAGCCTCACTTCCATCTTGACTCTCTCATTCATCCTCCCTTTTTAAACTATATTTGTAAAGTGCTGCAAAATGAGGACCAATCCTCAAAACACAAAATAAAGTTCACAAAACTAATTATCATAGTCATTTTTCAACCCACATTATGGTCTATTTTCATTGTTGTAGGTTAGGGGTTATTTAACAAAGGGCTATCAAGTATGGGGTTAATCAAATTAGGTTTATCTATATTTTTGCCTATTGGTTGTTTACTTATCTACCTACTTACCCATCGGCCATTTAGGGGCTATTTAGTGAGTTATTTAATCCACTTGCGGGTTATTTAGGGAATTCTTAGGTTAGGGGATATTTAAGGATTACTTGTAGGGTTACAGAGGGAATTACTTAAGAAGTATTTTCGGATTATTTTCGGACTAATTAAGGGTCTAATTAGACTTTTACTTGGGGATTTTTTAAGTTAGGGGATACTTAAAGGATATTTGTGAGATTATATAAGCATTATTTTGAGGTTATTTAGGGGTTATTTCGAAGAATACTTAAAGGTTTTTTAAGTTAGGGCCTATATGGGTGCTATTTAGGAATTACATAGGGAGCTATTTAGAGGTTGTTTAGAAAGCTATTAGGAGACTACTTAGAAACTTCTTAAGTTAGGGGACATTTGGAGGGCTACTTATGGGCTTACATGTAAGGTTATTTAAAAGTTAGTCAAACGATGATTACTAAAGACTATGTAGGACCTACCTAAGTTAAAAGGATATTTAGTTGTTATTTACAAAGCTATTTTAATGAAAGGCTACCTATAGTGTCTTATCTAGGTGTATATAAGGGCAACCATTATTTTAATCCAAACCTTTAATCCCCATCCCCAATCCTAAACCCCAAAACCAAATGTGCAATTCATAATCTTCGTTTTCAACCTTGTGCAAAAGGGTAAGCAATAAGTTTTGTTTTATGGGTGAGGATTATATAAATGGGAACACCTCCCACTTTTCTTTCTTTTTTCAATTTTCACTTGTGGAAGGTTTTCTCATTTAAAGATCATGATTTCTTTTTCAACCAATGGTTCTAACCCAATAAGAGATATTTCTAGTTATTCATTCTCAAGTGAAATGATATATGTGATATTTGCAAATATGGATAAATAGAAAAGTGTGTTTTTGCATTTGCAATTCTTGCTACCAATTCATTTGACATGTTCAATGTTAATGAATTGGAGGAAAGTGCAAGTCAATTAATGATTCGAATGTGGGAGTTGATTATATGTTCACTACTATGCAAGTAATGTCAAGGTTGTTCAAAATTTTGACCAATTTCATTTTGGTTAAGTTTGATCAATTGGTATTACCAATGATACCCACCATTGTGCACCATGCATCCTGGTGGATGAGGTGGACTCCACATGGTGGCCACTAGATTTAACAATTTTGTGATCATTTTATGCATAATTTCATTTTAAAATATGTCAACATAAATATGACAAGGGACACCATGCCAATTCAATAATGGCAATAAACTTCTTTATGGATCCAACTATGTTACTTGTACTACACCAAATATATTTGGAAATATTTATACCATGAAAAGAAGGTTTCACTTGGTGGCCACCGGATGCAACATAATTTATTATTGATTATGAAAGCTCCCGTTAGTAAAAAGGATGATTGACTTTCAAATAAGGGGCACCATGCCAATCCAATAATGGCAATGAACTTCTTTATGGATCCAAATATGTTACTCAATGTACTACACCAAATACATTTGGAAGTATATTACAAACCATGAAAGGAAGGTTTCACATGGTGGCCACCAAGTGCAACAAAATTTATTATTGATTATGAAAGCCATAAGTCAATCCTCCCATTAGTAAAAAAAAAGGTTGACTTTCAAACAAGGGGCACCATGCCACTCCAAGATTGGCAACAAATTTGTTTATGAAACCAAATATGTTACTCTTAATACTACAAATTTATTAATAAATTCCATCAATATATATCACGAAAAGAAAATGGCATTTAGTAGCCACCAAGTGCAACATAATAGATTATTAATTGTGATTTTTTTTCAAATCACGAATAATTTGTTTCATAATTAAATTCACTAAATAATACAATGACACACAAAAGATGAAAAATGCACCAAAGATATTGGAACCATTCAACTAAATGATAATAAAAAAAGATTGACAAACCACTAGTATTTTATTTATGTCTTCAACATTGTTCACAAGTTATTAAATGCATTCGCAACTTCAATATTGACTTTAGCTTGAAAAGCAAAATTCTTAGGAATATTATTTTGACTTTTGTTTGTTGTATTTTTCTGAGCAAGAAAGGAAAAAAGAATAGTTGAAATGTTGAACCATTATTCTACATCTGTTAAATTACATTTCCATTTGCCATTCATACAATCTTCATACAAACATTGTTCATCCAAATTTGAACCTATTTTCACTAAAATCCACCATTGGGCCCTCTCCATTTTGAAATTTTTATTTTCCTCATCCCTCACAAAATCACATTGTGGTCTTCCCATCCACATAGGAATAAGGAGAAGATCACGGGGCTTCACCAAAACAAAATCCCCGTTGTTGAAATCTTTAAATGGGGTGTATCCGATGAAGGCTTCAAATTCTTTGGCCCACAATAAGGATGCATGATTGGGTCTTCTACATCAACAACTTCCATTTTATTTAGCACCAAAGCCCTAGCATAGTTAGACCTCTAATTGCTTAAAGGCCAAAAACCCTCCAAAAATGTTGCACTTTGAGGAGGTAATGGTTTGACAAATGCAACAAAATATCCTCCCAATATTCAATGTACATAATCATCTTCATTACATAAGCTACATTTTGATCAATGCCTTGCTTCCAAAATTCCACATATTTGGATAGTCTGACATTAATGAACTTCTTTCTCCACATACCTCAACGCATCATTGCCCCAAATTGGGCTATATGGAACAAGGTTTGGGACTCTAGTAGGTAGCTTTAATGATCCATCCAAATTACATTTCCATAATTTGATCGAAAGCCCATCTATTAGACTTTAAACACTGTATGTGAGTGAAACTTTGTATTGCATGATAGGCTAACTTGACAAATCAACAAAAAAATTAAACAAATGCATATTAATGTGCCCTACCCAAGTTCAAGACCATCCTTAAAACAACCTACAACCCAAGTTTTAAAATTTGGAATCTCTTGGATCAACTACGGAATGAAAGGTCACTCTTATGAAATCATGAAAGCCTTCATCAAATCTACCAAAATATAATTTATTTTTCTTTCTCAATTTTTTTGACAAATATCCAAAGCACCTATCAATATCCTTATGTGTATGACCAACTACAAGAAATCCAAATTCCACCTCCTCAAACATTTCCCTTGCAATCAACAGTGAAAGAAATGCTAACAAATAATGATTTTTATTGTCCTTCACATAATCATCCATCTATAGCAACAATTTTTTCAACAAAGGGTTGGGACCAACAACTTGATTTGGTGCCTTTAATTCACCTATGAAATATGATTTCCCTTGTAACAAATGAGCAAAAAAAACGTTTTATAGAAGGTGTTCAATCAAGACTTTGATTATGAAACTTGAGCCTTTTCCAAATTTCAAAAGAAACGCAACAATGATCCAATTGTGAAATTGGGATCATTCGGCCATAACTTGTTAGAATATTGCACATACCCCTCATCTCCATGATAATGCATTATCATACCAACAAAAGTATGGGAAATTGTCCAAGCCCAAAAATCATATTGTTTATCACTTGAAACCTTGGGAGTGTAGTTTTTGCATGATCCATTTTGTCGTGGATAACCCATAAGAATTCATCTTTGGATCGCATATTTTTTGAAATATTGTCATAACTATTGTTTTGGAAAGTGGAGCACATGTACAAAAAGAGGTTTCCAACATTTTCCCCAGCCAAATTCAACGATGAGTTAATATTCTTATCAATAGAAACAACTTTGAAACCTTAGTGGATGTTGTAATAATTAATCCAACTTGCCCGCATATGGTATTGCATGCATCATCCACAATAGCACATGCAATGACAGTTGTTGCTCAAGAGAAGACATGTTCCTACGTGAAGTGTGAACTAGGAAATTACTTCATTCCCCTTGCCAAAAAGACTTATGGTTGTCTTCATATTCATTTTGTTTCATTTTTTACTAATTGTTTGCAGCCCACTATAGCATGTCATCAACAATCCTCTTTAGTTCCCATGATGTTTATTTCTTATTATCAACAACATGTCTCCATAGCGCCCTCCAACATGCACATGCCATTACAATTCTCAAGTGTGCTATCATGCTTGGGAAACATTCCTCATCTCTTCCACACATTGCAACTAATGCACCTTCATCATTAGCTTATTTAAAGTAGATAATGCATTTTTAGTGTATGATCATCTATTTTATTTGTGTATGTGTTACTAGTGTCTTTATTGTTATGTTATTCAATGGCTTGTGTTTTTGTGTTTTTATTTGCCTTGTATTTCTTGTGGATAGGCCCCATCCCTATATATATAGGGGTTTTTTTTATATAGATAAAAAAAAGGCAGAATAGGTGAAAAGAGGATGTAAAAAATATAGGGGGGAAAATGCATATTTAAAAAAAAGGGAAACAATAAAAAATAGAAAAAATTAAGTGTAGGACATGTATGGAGAAAACAAATTTCTTCAAAAAAAGATTTTATTTGGAGAAGTAGAGGAATTAGGAAAGAAAAGGGAATTATCTTACTAGAAGCTTGCACATCATTTAGATTAGGAAAAGAAAATTAAACATAAGGGAAAGGAGGTTGTGAAAATGTGGCACACTTAAAAAATAGGATGTTTGTTTGATGTTGAAAATTACAAGTTTGCTTATGTAGTTTTTCTTTGTTTAATTTTGGTTAAACATGGAAGAAAGTTATTATTGGTAGTTTTGGAACTAGGCAAAAAACTTACAAGGAAATTTTTATAACTATGGACAAATAGGCTAAAAGACATTAAAAAATCTACTTTCATGGTTCAAAGTTGGTGCAAAAGTAATTTTGATTAAGTATTCACTACAACAAACCTTTTGGAATCTCAATGAAAGGAAAAATCTTGAACTATTAAACAAATAAATAATGAGTAGATAATTGAAGTTTTGTTATTCTATTTAACACAAGTACTAAAAAATATAAAAGGATATATAATTTCTACAAGAATATATATAAGGCCCAAAAGGAGGTGCATGGTCAAATAGAATTGAAATGCAAGGTTTTGGATTCAATGCCAAAGATGTTCACTCCAACAATGAATCTCAAGCTAACACAATGCATCTTTAGTGAAGAGTTGCACATTGTTCCCAAATCCATGGCAAGGGGCCAAATGGAATAGTCTTGGAGTTTTATATCTTTTTATAAGAGATAATAGGATAAAACTTGCAAACGGGTTAATGCAACACTTGAGGTGGGTCACTTCCCCAAGGGGACGAACAAAGGGCTGATAACATTACTATTTCAAACATGAAACAAAGAAATTTTCAATAATTAGAGACCAATTACTCTTTAAACGTGGCTTACAAATTTCATGTTAAAGCTTTGCAAGTAAGACTCCAACCAATGTTCATGGAAGTGGTGGACATGAATTAAACTGCCTTGCTATTACACTAATACGTTTTGGATAATGTGTTTCTTATCCATGAAACCATGGATTGGACCAAATGTGCCAACCAATCAATGAACTTTTAAAATTAGACTTTGGCAAGGCTTACAATAAAGTAATTTGAAAATTTTTATTCCTTGTTTTGGAAAGGATTGGAATGGATTGCAAATTCACCAATATGGTTCAAGTGTTGTTTAACAATGCAAAAACATATGTTTGTTTCAATGGAAACATCACCAAACCTTTCAAGCTTGATTGGGGAGTTAGGCAAGGCTACTTGTTGGCACTTTAATTACTCATCTTGGTTGTAGAAGTGTTCAACTTCATGGTCAAGGAGGCAATAAGGTTACGGCATGTAAAAGGCAACTTGCTATGTGGAAGTAAAAAACAACAAACAATCTTTAAGTACATTAATGACACAACATTATCAATTAAAAGTGAAAAGAATAACATGCAAAATGTCATCAATTTATTGGAGTTGTTCTTGCACATTAGTGGGTTTGAGCTAAATTGCATGGATAAGTCCATAACCTATTAATGTCATACAATAAACAAATAACTACCTAATTGGGCTGCAAAAGATAAATAAAAATGGGCTAGGGATGTGAGTTATTAAAGTTATTGAGTGTTATGTTCGGCTTGGACCTAGATGTTAATATGTTGATGAGTTTCTAAATGAAAAAGCTACAAAAAACATTTAAAGTTTAAAGTTTTTTCATATGCCTTTAACATGAAAGGCAATGATCATCCATTTGATTTTAGCTTTTATGTTGTGGTTTTTCATTATAGTATTGGGAGGATCCACAAAAACTATCAAAAAATGTAAACCATTGCTAACAAACTTTCCATGGTCAATAGGGAATGCCACGTTTAAGCTAAAGTCAACTAGGTAGACGGTTGTGTTTAAAAGGTAATAGGTGCCAATTTGGGACTAATAAACAAAAAAATGCGTCGATGACATTAATGTGTAAATAGGTGCTAGTAGCCATGGAATCTAGTGATTATAGCTTAAATATTATATTAAAATACAAGTTGATTAGGTGTAAACCATCTTGACATGGGAGTTCGCTACACTACTACCAAAGTGGACTGCAATTTACTAACTTAAATCAGTATGGGACCTTAAAAGTGAAATAACTTCATTGCATTTTACTAATTTCACCCTGGTGAAAGTTATTTCACTATAATATCACTATGTAGATATCATATTTCATTACTAATTAACATAATTCACTATTACAATTTACTATAGTAAATAGGTTTATTTCTATGGTTTTAAAAATATTCTATCTATGTTATTATAGACTATTATGAATTATTGTACCCTAAAATATTATATGTTATTTTACTTTAAGGTATCTTAACTAATTTATTATAAGTTTTTAAATTATTCTAAATTAAATTATTCAATTAACTTTAGGCTATACTTTAAATTGTTTTATTTTAAATTAATATATGTTATTTCAAGTTATACACTTAATTATTCAAGGTCATTCTACTTTATGTTGTTATAAATTATTTTATCCTAAGCATAATAACTTAAAATAGTCTAAAACAAAATATAATGACCTCAGGTAAAAATAATTTAAAATAAAAAATAATTTATGAAAAATAATTTTAAATACCCTATAATATAATAACTATTGATAGTTTATGATATTATAACATAGAATATCAAACAATAATCACCAATAGTTGTAATATAACATATAATAATCAAGAATAACTTATAATACAATAATCATCAATAACCACCAATATCCATTAATAAAATAGTCACAATAGCCATTAATAGAATAGCCACCAATCGCCATTAATAGAATAACTACCAATAACCATTAATAGAATATCCAGCAATAGCCATTAATAGTCATTAACATAAGAGCCACCAATAGCCATTAATGTAATATCCACCAATAAAAATAGCAAGTAGTAGCCATTAATAGAACAACCACCAATAGCCATTAATGTAATATCCACCAATAAAAATAGCAAGTAG
>Ga0209208_10003820_pt1 | contig 21529 bp, 21 predicted proteins | sample S1TSphfallax_3_FD_187694 | JGI IMG/M metagenome (GOLD analysis project Ga0209208, IMG submission 187694) | Host-associated microbial communities from peat moss isolated from Minnesota, USA - S1T2_Fd - Sphagnum fallax MG (SPAdes) (version 2) | ecosystem: Host-associated > Plants > Peat moss >...
TCCTGGGAAAATGTGCCATTCGGATGTAGCTCCCGCGGGGAGCTACAGAGAATACTATATGGGGGAAGGTGGTGGCTTCCCCCAAGTTCGGGCTGTGGTGAGTCTTGTGTGTCAAAGTGCCCGTGGCTTGTCCCAACACCCAAGGGTGTCCTGAATGCGAACTAACCCTCGTGTGGTTGGTTCTTGGATGCAGATTCAAGCTTGATCTTCTAGTCCCTCTTCCTAGTCTAATCCTGGGACTTCTAGCACGCCTTTCTACCCCTCTTTAGTGCTGGAGGTCGAGAGTGCCTCCAAGTTCCATATTTCCGCAACTCAACACATTTGGACCCTCAAGTGCGTTCAACAAGGAACTTAGGAGTGCGTCAGAAAGCCTCCCATGTTTGTCCTTTTTTTGCTACCAAGCCATGCACCTCCTTCAAATGTTTGGTTAATAACCATTTGGCACGATATGCGAAAAGGCAAGTGCCAACTTTACATTTTCATTTTGACCCAACCTTCATCCATTTTTTGTCCTTTCAAGGCATATTAGGTGGGCAAGGGGGTGTCAGTGGCTGAAAGGCTTGGTTAGTTTCAAGTTCCAAACCTAAACCAAAAAATATAAAAAAATAAGTCCTTGCTTTGTAATAAAAAAATCCTAACCCTAAAACCTTACACATAAAAAGTTCAAAAAATAGAATGTAAGTATTACAAAACATAAAATCACACAATCGGATGTAACTCCTGTAAACTGTAAAGGTGGCTCAAACTAGTGATAAATGGTTCCAATCACACGTGAACGGTAGACATTGTACTTTCCAATGTGTGAGGATTCAAGAGAATGGTTCTAGCACATCTCTAAACTACAAGTTGCCAATGAGGAGCCTAAAAGAGTTGGATGAGGTAGTGGAAGAGTGCAATTCAATTCATTTGTCACCCACTTATCATTCATCCATGGATCAAACTTGAAGTTTTGATGGAACCTAGTGTACTACTAAATAATAGTCTTACCCTCAAAATTTTGAACCTCAAGTTTCATAGTGACAATGTTGGTAGTGATGCTAATGCTGGGATTTTGAGCCGATTCTTCTTGTCAGGGGTTGCCTTGACAGCCACAATAGAGGTAGACCTGTAGGATTTCATGTTCACAAAGCTTGGGCTTGGCTCCGCAAACCCAGCCTATGACATGTTGTCTGGGACCACATTGGGGACGAATGCTACTGTCCCCTTGGGGAAAGGTGTGCCAACAGTGGGATTTACATCCACACAGACCATTTCTCTCACGTCCAAAAGTGTGACAGATTGGAAACATGAGCAAACACATGGAACACAAAACTGCCATAGTTCCAAGTCTGGCACCTTCTCTTGGACATTGAAGAACTTGGGTGGAATTTCATTTGACTGGGAAAAGCCTTCTTACCCAAGAGGCTTCAAGAAATCTAGGTTGGAATTACCCTTTAATGAAGATGGCAGTGTCACATTCACGGATAAAGAGTACCCAGACCCAAATACATGGAATTTCAAACCCAAGTTGGAAGGGACAATGGTGGTTTGGCACATTTCAATGGAGGTGTATGTGACCATCCTCAACAATAGTCAATCCAAAAGTCAATCCACAAGTGCAGGAAATACTCTCAAGTTTTGTTTTGCAAGGCACTTGAAACACAAGCTCAGCACTGACTAGATGAGAACAAGCTTAGTTCTGCAATGATTTATTTATATTTCAAGTGAAATGTTTGTATGTGCAATTGCATGAAATCCCCTCAGCACAATGGGAATTTTCTTTTGTATACTCAAAATTGATATTTCAGCACTAGAATTTTGGATTGCCCTAGAAGCTAAAGTCCTTGTGCTGTGGGAATATGTTAGCTAAGCACTTTAGGAACTCTAACCTAGTGTTTGCTAGAGCTAAGTCTAATGAGGTGTTGTGTCTATTCAATGCTTGAGATCTTGATGTCTTGATTTTTATGTTCACTTGCAGCATATGAAGAATGGGTTGTGGAGGTCCAAAAGTTTCAGCTTGTAGCAAGGTCATGTGATCATCTTATTTGTGTTTTTCTCCATTTGTGTGTAGTGTTGTGATGAGCTACACAGCAGTTCAACAGTCTTCTAAATTTTTGCTTCCCTTGATTCAGCAAGCTGTAAATGTTTCTTGTACTCAAAATATGTACAGTTTTATTGGAAGTGATGATAGTTTTGACAAAATGCCAAAGACCTTGGTATGATATAAACAAATGATCTAAGCTTTTGGGCATTGGGATTTACAGAAATGAAAGTTACACAATTAGGGCCCAGGTTGTTTTGTTCTACACTTATAGCCACATTGGGTGAAAACTATTTAGATGGCTAAAGCATGATTTAAGCAAGTGGAAAAATCTGTTTGGGATGTGTATACACAAACTTGAAAGGTTTTGGTGGTCAACAACAGAAATTGGGCACATTACGATATGTATAGGAGAAGGTTTTGCTCTGGGGGCCTTCCAGGTTTGAGATTCTCGAGGTCAATAGGTCAAGAGAGGTCGAAAATTTGGAACGCCCCTATAGCATGACCTTTGTCTATGTAAAGCAATAATTTACTTTTTAGGGTTTTTTGAAGCAACTAATCATAAAATTGGATCTTTCCAAAATTCAGAAGGCACAATACAATCCTTTCAAATTGTGGAAGATCCAGTAAAATGGAGCTTAATCTCAGATAAGTCTGAAGTAAGTGAGAGAAAGTCAAACAGTACATATTGAGACTTGAGAGTGACCTCAAAATACAAAGGAAAAAAAGTGCCAATGCTTTTCATATGGAATACCTTTTGGAAAGATTGATTTCAGACATGCACAGTGGATTTGTGAAGGTCACAAATAGATGAAATGCAAAAGTACACTTTCACAAGTCTCAAGACCTCTTGTAGCAATGGCAATGGTGAGAAGTGCTTGGTGATCATCAACTGATTGCAAATGGAGCCAACAGCTGCAAAATGGTGTCAACAGTTTATTCCTGCTTATCTTTAGCATAATGACTTGCCTGTACATCTCAAGTCCAAAACACCAGAGACATGAATGCTCTTAACCCTTTGCAAGGTTTAGGGTTCAGTTACAATCACACCTTTCAGGATATGAAATCTGATAGCACATTCAGATCTTATATGAAAACTGACATGCAGAAATCTCACTTGATGGCATTAGGAATCTCCTTGTAATGAGTCTCGAGAAGAGAGCCATATCAATCTGTTGCTACTTTGAGAATCTGCTTACCAACATTACCTCCACTCAAGAGCTTGACAAATGCACCAACAGCACTCTCTAGTCCTTCATCAATATCTTCAATGTACACAAACTTCTTCTCCTTGAGATAGCCAAGCATTTTCTGCAGGAACTCTGGTTGGAGATTAGCATGATCACCTTGGAGGAATCCACGCATTGTTATGCGAGCACTGATGAGTTTCCAAAGGTTGTGAATCCCATCAGAATTCTCTTTTTCATACTGTGAGATCAGACCGCAAACTGCAATACGTCCAAACTTATTCATGTTGTCCAACACTGCTTCCAGCATTTTTCCACCCACATTTTCAAAATACATGTCGATTCCTTTGGGACAGTACCTTTGGAGCACCCCAAAAAACAGTTGGTTGATAAAAGAATGAACATTCTAGAAAAGAAAACAGAAGCTAACGTCAATCTCATCAGCAAGGAATGAAAGCAAATGCAGCAACATATATGATCCTCAGCATCTGCAATTTCTAACCCACTCTTACAAGCGCAACAAAAAGCCACTCCCAACATTTCAGTGCAGACATACTTCTTAAGAGCAGCATTGTAGTCTGTCTCCTGTTTGTAGTTGAATGCTGCATCATATCCCAGTTTTTCCTTCAGCAAATCAATCTGTCAAGCACCCAACCCAAGATACAGTATTGAGGACACAGGCTTTCTCTTGCACATGGACAATGCAACCATCAGAGCATAAGACAGTTTAGGCAAACCAAGTGTGTAGAGAAAAATCAATAAATGTAAAGCTGAGCTGCACCTTCTGTTGAGACCCTGCACTCCCGACCACGTAAAGACCTGCTAGCTTTGCCAGTTGACCCACCAATTGGCCCACAGCTCCTGAAGCTGCAGAGACATAGATCGTCTCTCCTTGCTTTGGCTTCAAGATCTCGTACAGTCCCACATAGGCTGTGAAGCCAGGCATTCCTGCATCCCATTGCAAATCTAATAAGCTCACAGAGCAAGCATCTCCACATGGGGCATCAATTACAAACTCTTGGTTTTTTTTTCTTTTTTTATCTGTTGAATGCAAATCATTGATACTCATTCACAAACAGGAACTGGATCTCAAATGTCAGTGGCTATGGAATTTTTTGCAATAGAGGAGATTAGATGACATACCAAGACAGCCCACGTAGTAAGAAAGTGGCACTGATTCAGAGGTATCAATGACTTTCAACCCATTGCCTCCCGGAATCAAACTGTACTCCTCCCATCTTGTGAAAGATGTCACATAGTCACCTTCCTTGAAAGCCGGGTTCTTCGACAGCACCACTTTGCTCACACCATATCCGTCAATTGGCTGCACATCACAATACACAGCACACAAAGAAAATCATATGATGCGAGAGCTTCTCAACAGGCTTGGACTCTGTGTCTGTGTCTGTCTGTCTGTCTCTCTTTTCTTAGATTTTTTCTATGTTTATTTTTCCTGTCGGATGAGGAGCATGAGAATGCTTGTGCGCAAAGCAGAAGCAGAGATGGTGATCAGGGAGGAGGGAGAAAAAAACAGACACTCGAACTTACCTTACCAGGAGTGAAGGGAGGAACGTAAGAGGTATAGTCTTCCTTCATGCGTGAGCGCATGTATGGGTCTGGAGACAGATAAAGGTTTTTCACAAGCACATCATTGGTACCATCCTCTGGGAGCTCCAAGCGCAGTTGGCTGGTACGAATCTCCAAATCTGAGTCGTTCACCTTCCCCACCACATAGTTCTTGAAAATCACCTGCTTGTTGCTCACCTCTGGGACCTCAAATGAGCTCATTCTCAAGATCTCGAAGAAGAAGACGAAGAAGAAGAAGCAGAAGCAGAACCTCACCAGCTCAAAGAGAACCTCACCAGCTCAAGAGAAAGAAGAACCTCACCAGCTCAAGAGGAAAAAATTCCTTCTTCCTCCGAAGAAAATTTCCAGTTCTAACCGCAAAGAAAAATCCTGCACTTGTCGAGACCGGCACCGTCACTCTGGAACTGGGCCCGGTGCTCAATGTTCACTCAAGGGGGAGAATGCTTCAACTGTGCAATAATACCGAAGAAGGACAGACGAGACGTATGCAAGGGCAGAAGTACAGATGGCCACTGTCTTGTACTAGGGTTTTGGAGCAGATGACACTTGTAGTACTCGGTGCCCGAATTCAAGAGTTAGTTTCATTAGCTAAATCCGCCATCCTCACCACGTCGCTCATTTGCATTTTAGATCTCAAACTTGAGGCGTGTTTTTTTTTTTTTAGATTTTTAAATTGGTTCACTTACTCGCAGCTTTAGTTTGCAGTGATGGGTCACCATAACACTTAACCCCTTAACGTCAGAGGATTCAGAAATAAGTACATTGAAACCATCTTAACCCTTACGTGTCAGACAATTTCAGAAATATATTGAAAACTTGATCAAATTTGTCCACCCTGATGTCTACGGATCAAGTGCTTAATCGGGCTAAAAATGGGTCCATGTGTATGACTTGGACTCTCCCTCCGTTTTATCCAAAAGGAAGTTTCCAAACAAAAGAGGAAGCAAATTTTTGGATTCGATATTAAATTTGTTCTTGTTGTGGGCTAGTACTACTTGTCTTATTTTACTTAATGGTCATTTGTGATGTAAAAAAACAACTTTTGGATTTAGGTGTCTAAGTTTTTATCTATGGCTTTAGTCCTCCCCCCTTTCATTATTTGATATGCTTCTCGGCGGCAGCAACAGGAGGGGGTTTGGGAACTTGATATTCCCCTTGTGGTTTGCCCTCATAGGTGATTCTTTTGTCTTCTTGGATGTGGGTTTTTCCATTTTGTTCCTTGTATTCCCCCTTGTTTTTTACGCTTTGGTTTATTTATGATTGGCATGGTATCATATCATCCCTTTAGATGTCAGTCAATCAAATGTTGTGCCCCAAAAGAAAATGAGGTAACAAAATTTCAGCTATGGGCACTAGTGACAAAACTACTCAGATTTGGGGCCACATTGCTCTGCCTCCCCCACACCCATTACAAAAAGTAGCCTAAAAACAAGTGCAAAACTGAAAAATATGTTCACCCATGTCATTTTTGCATGTTAGGCTAATAGTACTTGTGCGCCTGCTTCATGCATGGAATCCAGCAAGGTTTAATTTCCTATTGAAAACAGGCCCAACCATTCCTTTTCCGTAGTTGTTCAACAGGCTCCTCTTCACATGCTACACTTGTTCTGCCACACTTGTTCGGCCACAGTGAACCAGCACCCACCAGCGCACCATCCGCTGGATGCCTGTTATTACTCAGTTGTGGATGAATCTCATCTGAATTTGGTTTCACCTTAGTAACCAATTCTGTAGGAAATAGTTCTCATATATAGGTAGATAGGTAGGAGCATAGGTAAATACTAGGTAAGCAAATGGTTTATGCATTGAGAAGAGGTGTTTTTATTATCTACCTACTAACAACCTACATGTGGGTTGTTAGCAGGTAGGTAGAAAGAAAAGCAACTGAGCTAACCATCATGGTTAGCTAGGGAACTGGAACCCAACAGAAAACTGCTTTCTGACCACTTACCATTCATCCTTCGTGGTGCACTGGTGGGTAGTGAAAAAAAGCCCTCTCCTATGTATAAACCATCTACTTACCTAGTAGGTACTAATTTTCATACCTATCTACCCATATATGAGACCTGTTTCTTCCAGAATTGGTTACGAAGATGAAACCAAATATTAACTCTGTGCAGGTTCATGGACTTTGGAGTAATAATGGGCATCCATTGGATGGTGTGCTTGTTGGTGTTGGTTCAATGTGACCCTTTTTGGTAACCAAGCTTATGTTTGAAGTAAAACTTACATCTTTCCTTCCTTGTCATCTTTGCCAAATAGTGTGAAATTTGGTGCATTTGATTCATTTGGTACCTAACAACATGACACTCCTAACATGGGTTGCAGTCCAACCAAAAAAAATCATGGTGAGATAATTTGATTGATCAAATCTTGATTATTTTTTTGGGTCAAATAAGCTTTTTTATTCGACTTTGAATGGTATGATCTTTTTATGGGTTTCCAATAAATGGCTGAATTTTTTGGGGGAGATTTATTCATGGTAATAGAAACTAATCCTATGGTTGAATCATCAAACTTTCTTTGGGACTATGCAAGCATTAGGGAGCATGAAAATTAAAAGTAAAAATAACCTTTTTTTCCAAGAGGCATTGAACACTTAGGAGTTACAAGTGATGTTTTACCCCAAGGATGATGGGTCACTTGTATCCCCCATATTGAAAACTTAGGACTTTGAAGGTCTTGGGTTTAAACCAGTCTTTGTTAACTAATGGACCCAATTATCTGAGCTTGGTTTTTATTTAGTTTTGGAATTAAAATGAAATTTCATTTTCCTTAAATTGGATTTCTCCAAGGCTTATGACAAAGTAGATTGGAGTTTTTTATTCGACTAAATGGACAAGCTTAGGATTCCAATTGAGTTTGTCAAGATGATGAAAGTGTTTTTCTAGGGGGTTAATGCAAATGTAATAATGAATGAAAAAGCTTTTAAAGCTTTGGTGATTGAAAGGGGCATGCGACAAGGATGCCCACTTGCTCCCTACCTATTTTTAATAGTGGGATAGGCTCTTAATGATAAAATTTATGAGTAAGAAAGCCTTGGTAAAATTGATGGCATTCATTTGCCCATGTTAGATAAGAAGCAAATAATTGCCTAATATGCAAATGACACTAGTTTCATTTTGAAAGCATTTCGAGAGGGCATGATCTAATTAACACAACTACTCGACCTCTTTAGCATCACATCTGGCCTCCAAATTAACCATGCTAAGTTTGTAGCCTTTTGGCTTGGGAGTAGAAAGGAAAGTAAGCTAACCTAGACAAAGGAGTTTAGATGAACATGGGCTTCATCTTAAGCCATCTCAAAGCTATTTGGTATGGCATTTGGGTTGTTTTTAGGTTCAACAAATGTAGATAAATTTTTGTTAGAAAAGGTTCAACATAAATAGAACAATGGGCCTCACCAAAATTATACTTGGTTAGGAGGAAAACGATTGTTAATAACATTTTTTTTTCTTCCTTATGGTACTTTGTGAGTGTTTGGAGAGGGACCAAAAAAGGAATCCTTAGAATTAACTACTTTCTAAATAACCTTTGGGCAAGATTGAATCATAATTGTAGGTGTCGACTCGGATGGGATCAATATTGTGAGAAAAAAAAAGATAAGGGTTTTAAGTTTGGTTGATCCAATAGAAGCAACTAAATCATTTTTGTCTAAATGGGTGGTGCATGTTTTAAAACCTAGAAGTTCTAATTTGCAAGAATTCCTTAGGTTTTGATTAAGACAATATCAGCCACATAAGGGGGGGATGGAACCCTAACTTGGAATGGTGTTTGCAAGTCAACCATAAAAAGGTCATTGGGTCTACTTTATGGAACATGGTGGGTGGAACTTGGTCTAGGATAGTGAAATTCAAATTCAACGATCCAAAAAGTGCTAATGAAATATTAGCATTGAACTTTTGGTGGAACAAGATCATCCACCCTTGGGATGTTGGCTTTTCAAAAAACAAAGCAATTGAGTTCCATGGGTTAGGATGGGTTTCAATGTCTGATGTGTGGGTTGGCTTTTACAAGAAGATTTGCATCCAAAGAAAAAAATGGGTGAATAAATTATGTTATCCCCAAAAAAGGAATTGGGATATGAGAGAATCATTACCAAGCTAGAATAGGTGTGAGGGAATTTATTGAGAGGGGGAAACAATTGTTGCAAAGAGATAAATTGGATCGGTTTACTAAAAAAGAACAAGGCATTTTCGTTTATGGTTTGTTGTGCTTCATTTATCTTTAAACCCGAATGTAACAACAATGTTTAACATCTCTACATGTAACAAAACATCAAGTTATATGTTGTGGGCTCCCAATCAAAGACCTTTAATCTCATTAATGACATAGTATCAAAAGGAGTGAACAACCATTATTAAGAAGGTAGAATATTAATGGTTAAAATATCATAATTATTGAAAGGTGTTAAAAAGTGCATTACCTAGTATGTTCTGGCAAGATAGACACATTACGACTTTACCTTAGTATCTATTCATGGAAAGGTGGAGAACTTCTGTTTTTTTTTCACAACTATACTAGTGTAAAAAATGTTGAAATTTTTTTAACCAAAAATTAATGTGGTGGAAAAGAAGTGGGTAAAAGTACTTCCTTTTACTTTCAAATTAAGACGGGTAAACACTTGATGCAAGACGCGGAATAGGAAAGAGGTGGGCTTCATGTGGGCTTTGTGGAATAAGGCAATTGTAGTTAACACTTGGAAAATTAAGGCTTGCCCATTATGTGATAATGAAGAAGAACCCACACTGCACAAATTTTGGGAATGTTGCCATGTGGGCTTGAAAATACACACAAGGCATTATGTGTGAGCTTGCCTATAGTAACAAGCCATCATGGCTAATTGCCCCCCTACATTGGAAACAATGTGTTTTTGCTACCAAAAGTCTAAGGCGAGTGCAACGTGTGGAGAACATATGGTCCTTACTAAGAGGTATCACCATATGGACTTTATGGATTGAATGAAATGATTTGGTTTTCAACAATGAGTCTAACATGATCAGGGTACCCCCTTTGAAACATAAGGACTCATTCCAAGGACTTTCAAATTCACCTTTTTCTTCATTTTTCCCATGACATGTCTTACATTTCACCATTTTTTCTCATGTCAAATGAAATAATTTTGTACCAAATTTTATGTAGGCTTCTAAAGTATCTATTATTTTCACTTACAAAAGTGAGAATAATAAAATTCATCCAATGTAGGCCATATTTTATCAATGGCCCAAAATTCCTAAAGATTTTACTTTTTGAAACTTTTTACATTGTAATAGGGCATCTAGTTCTTGTCACATTCATGCATTTATACACATTAACACATAAGGTATTTGTGGTAAAAATCTTGGGCCAAAAAAATTTGTTTAGACATTCTTTATGAGTCCTTGAACCTTTTTTTCCTCATGCAACAAAGTTTTGGATTTTTTTCAAAAACTTGGTGGGAATCCTTAAACTTGTTCAAATTTGACATTCCATGCATAGAATAATACCTTTGTAATGTATCTATCTATGAATAAAATCAAACTTTCAATATGAATGTGTCATTAAGTTTCAACAACATGTTTAAATGAAGGGGTCTAGTGAATATAAAATGAGATGATCCTTTTGGGTACCCCAACCATACTTTGACCCCAATGAAAGATGGAATGTTGTTAAAATCCACAAAGTTATTTGGGATGTCTTACTCAATTATGGTAAAACATCTTGGAATAAATGTATGAGGTTAATTAGAAAATCCATTAGGGCAGAATAAAAACTTCTCAAGAAGTTTGATAAGAACTAGGGTAGGCACCAAATTATTTATGTCATAATAGGTTTGTCAAATGGTGTTATGATGGGCCCTAAAGGGGCTTCATCGATTAAAGTTCCAAGTGCATGGTGGCATTCCTCCCGCTCTGGGGGTTTATTGTTATTATTTTTCTTTGCAATGAATTCTTTTCATTTGTGTCAAAATTATGTCCCATTTATAATACTAGATGGAACCAACAATAAATTGCAGGGAGGTTTCAATTCTGGCAATGTATGTAACTAGAACCAAACTTGAAATCGAATTCCAAACTCATTTGAAAACTAGAACAAAACCTATATATATAGTCGCAATTTTAAGGTTCAAGTATTTTTTATTTTTTGAAGAAATTTTTTAAAATCCATTTTGGGAAAATTTAAAGTAATAACCCCAACACACCAATCCAAACCTACCAGGTGTCCATTGTGAAAAAAAACTCAAATTTGCGAAAGGTTTGAAATAAAGGCATCCAATTTAAACCTTCCTTTTATTTTTGGTAATAACCCTAAACTTAGAAGTTAGGTTAAGGACAAATCCAAACCCACCACATGTTTTTTTGGGCCATTTTTATAATAATTTTTAAAAATATTCTTCAAAATCTCCAAATTTGAAGCTCTGGAAGGGCCAAATATGGCACCAATTGAAATTTTCCATGTGTCTATTGTGTTCATCAATGAACATTAGTTCAAAACCAAAAATGGCCAAGGGCATCAGGGTTGTTCACCAACAAACAACACAAGGTTAATATAATATTCATTGCCAAGGAAAGTTAACATGGGAACATGACAAGATGTTGACAAGCAATTGCTCATCAACAAACAATCAATTGAAAACACAAATTAAAATGAAAAAAAATATTTCACCACTTAACATTTGAACAAAAGCTTTAATGTAAAACATAAACTACAAAACCCAATACTTACAAATTGAATATAAATGTATAATCAATGCAAAATTAAATACCACATTTAATGGTTCAAAAAAATGTATTCACTTGCAATGCATAGGAATCCAAGCTCAAACATAATGTTCATAAAAACTAAACATAAATAAACACATAATAACTGTAGAAAAACAAAACAAAACAAAATTAAGGTGTTAGAATCTCAAATCATCAAAAGTGATTTATTATTCACATCAAAGGGGTTTTGATTCCCATCAACAAAATAATTAAAATTTGTTCACATTGAAACAAATTAATTAAACTATCCCAATTAATTTTAAATTAACCATACTTTAATTAAATAATTAACATAATACATCTAGCATTAAAAAAAACTCTTGCAATAAAAGTTCAATTTTTAATTTTTTCTCTTGTATTATTTAGGTGGCCACCAAGACTCTAAGTGACCAAAAAATGATCTAGTGCCCACTAGGTTGTCCCTTGCAGTTTTGTGTGGAACAACCTAGTGGCCACTAGGTTTCCAAGTGAAAAATGAATAAACAAATAAAACAACTTGGTGGCCACTAGGTTTCCAAGTGAAAAATAAATAAATGAATAAAACAACTTGGTGGCCACTAGGTTGTCCTTCACAATCTAGTTTCAAACATTTTTAATTTTTTTTTGCCTAGGTAGTAAAGAGATTCAAGTGCCCAACTCAATTTTCCTCTTCCTAAGGAGATTCATTGTCTTTTAGAAGAGGAGACCCAAGTCTAATTTTTTTTAAAACAAAACCAATTTTTATGATTCATCATGAGATGAACATTAAGTTTTGTTCGATGTTTTATGTGTAAATTTGAAAAAAAAAATGATGCAAAAGAAAGGAAAAGAATTTACCTCTTTGAATGCAGATTGAGCCCTTAGTCATTTGTTATGTAATTACAAAAGGTGAGCTCGAGTAGCTTTGTCCATGACCTTTGTTAAAATTTTGTAATGTTGTGCCTTCAAATATTGATCTCCTTTTGTTGTTATTATCACATTTTTGATTAAAACCATTACACAATGGCCTCTATTGTATGCTTCAAAAAAATTCATATTATGTTTTGAAATTATTACTAAAAGCAAGAATGTTTTAGTCAAATTCACCTTCTCCATTTGTAATCAACAATTGTTTTTCACCTTTGCTATCCCCAACTCCCTTTGCACCAATGATGATGACAACAATGGTAGAAGACCTCCAATTTTGAATAGAACATCTGAATTTTCTAATGGAATCCATGCAAAAAAAAATGGCAATTAACTTAGCTTGGAATGTAAGAATTGATGACACAATGGTTTTCGACTCAATTGCAATGACAACATGCATGTCACCCTTCTCACAACCTCTTTTAGACTTTGACTCAATGCCAAAAATTTCCACCCTCACAAACATGCATTTCTGCAAATGTTGTTCATGCATTTATATATTTCATAATTTCACCCTCGAAGTGATTGTGGTCAAAGTTGCCTTATCCAGCAAATCATAATGCAAATATGCATAGCCTGGATCTTCCATGCTCTTATATGCAATTCGATCAAAAATGCCATACCTATTAAGCACCTTTGTTTCAAATGCAACATTTCTAATTCTGAAATCCATATCATCCACTTCAACAACCAATTTAGCTTCTTTCATTGGAACATCCATTATGTAAAAAGAGGAAAGAAAAATTTACCAAAATGAATTTGACAACAAATAAATAAGTAGCACTTGGCAAAACTAAAAGTTGCAAAAATGCATGGCAAAACATACACTTGTAGAAACACAAAGGAAGCAAAAGAAGCAAAAAAATAGTCAACAAATGGTGAAAGCTTAAACTAAACACATTATTCTTGCTATGAAAAAAGAAAGACAACAAACATACAATGTTATATTTATATGGGACAAAAGAACTAGCTTAAACCTTAAACCTAACTTTGAACCTAACCCTAAACCCTTTTCTATTTTATACTAACTTTAAATAATTTTGATTGTGGTCAATTTCAACTTAACAATAAAGGATCATATCCATGGTTTGGCGATCCAAAAATAATGAATAAAACATCAATACCCTTGACATCTTATTTTTGTTATTGATTTTCAACAATTTTGATTATGGTAAATATATATTATTAACCATGGATATTAATTAATGAGCCATGGTTTGGCAATTAGATTGTGGTTTAATAATGAACAAGACATTGATACCCTTGGCATCTTATGAATTTGAATTATGCAACTCATTCTTACACCCGAACTTTAAATATCTCAACTTAGATTTGAAAGATATTAATGCATAGACCTTTTTTAAAAATTCATTATTTAACCATTATTTTTCATTTCATTTAATTATATTATTATTATTTGTTAAATGTCAAATTTTTATCATGTACATAAAAAAATTAGACACATAAAAGGTCGAAATTGATTTTTTTTCCTTTTTTGGTTAAATGTATTAAGTGCTCAATTTTAAACAATGTTTTTTTGTTCTTTCAATTTTTTTTAAATTAAAATTTTTTGTTTAAAATTTTCCATTCCCCCGAAAAAAAATTATAAAATATTTTTGAAAAAAAATCTTCATTGAATCACCATATTGCAAAAGAAAAAAGGCAAGAAAAAAAACATACACATCCATTTTTTCTAAACACCCCATCCCACACCACCAAAAAGAATAATTCCTTGGAAAATAAAAAAAATCCCACCTTCCTACCTTGAAAAACAACCAAAAACTTCTCCTTCCCATGCCACCCAAGAAACAACCCTTTGGGTTAGTCCCCATCCCAAAAACAATTCACCTATCCCAATCCCTTAGAAAAAAACCTTCTTTTGGAAAAAGGTGAAATTACCTCATCGTCCCCTCCTCACCCAAAAAAAATCCTTTTAAAAAATAAAAATAAAATCCTAACCCCTCATCCTTTTTCCTTAAAACTCCATTTGCAACTTTTAATTCTTTCAATCAAATTGAATTATCCACTCCTTATACCTATTGAACCCCATAATAAATAAAAACAAACATGTGCGAAAGGAAAAAAAGAAAACCTTGACTACTTTGCATTCCCTGAATTTTCACCTATAAACCCTACTCTACCCCCACCCAACTTTATAAACTAGTTGTGTTTGCCCCATGTACACTTGGTAAAACCTAAAAATCATACATGCATATCTACTATCTTGGGGCAATAATAAATTTTCATAACCTAAATAACAACAACAATACAAAAATAATAAACTAAAAATTAATTTCATCATGATTTTTGTTATTAAATCTTCATAAAAGCTATATTGAAGGTTTTTAAATAACATCAAATAATTAAAAACATTCATATCTCAAAATCAAATTTTATATTAATTTTTAAAAAAAATCTTAATCGATTCTTGTGTAATTTTTCAAATCTCATTTTAATAAGATTTAAAGGAATTGAAGTGAATTATTTTGTATGTTTATCAAACAAATTTTGTTTTAAAAAATTAGTCATATGAATTACTTTTTATATTTCATAGTGATACGAAACCTTTTGATACAACAAAAAGGTAAGTGACAACCCAAAAAATTAAAATGACATAAATACATGGTTAAATCAATTATTCAACATTCATATTTTGAAAAGGAACCCAACAAATTGATGGGTAGATTTCAAAACAACCCATAAATTGTATAGTTGCACCCAAAATCTACACATGCCCATCCATTAGTTTGGGCCAATACAAAACCTACTCGCAAACCTATAACTTTATTCATTTAGCCAACTTTTGATTCTCCAACCCTTATACTTGCTCAGAAGGAGTTCCCACAATGACTCTGTAAAATAGAGCCCACAAATGTATAGTTTTTTTAAGGTCTTTAAAGGTCCCTACTGCAATGGTCTTGGTAGGAATTCCATTCAATTTTATTGTGGTGGGTGCAAATTGAGACATGAGTGTCTATATGTATTTGTTTAATGAACTGATTACATTTTTAGTGTTTTTTCACATTATGTTGGACTAAGGTAAATTAGTTTATGACCAAACATGTAAACAAAGCAGGTTGAATCCAAGGCGAGGGCTTTGTTGCTTTTGGTGTCCAAACAATACTTATTTGAACCTTTGCATTTAGCACATCTAACACACTAATAATTGTAAAAAACATATTAGAAATGACAACATTCTAGCCCCCCAAATTAAAGGGCGTTAAAAATTTTTAAAAAAAAATTATTGAACATTACAAAAGTTGATTCTTGAACATTCAAAAAAAATCTTTTATGTTGTTGTTGTTATTAAAGTCTTAAGATAATTTGTAGAACTTTAGGTGACATTTTTAGAAATCCCTTAAAATGATTTTTTTATAAAAATTATGAGGTTTGAAAGTATGAGAGGTTCAAAGAATTTAAAAAGAAAAAAATGTGTTTTGTAAGTTGAAAAGCTTGTTTTTCTTCTTGTTATTTTTTCATGATTTTTTTTCCTTTGCACTTCAAAGATGATTTCTAGAGCTTGACAAAACACTTTCATGACATTTCACATCACTCAAAATGAAACACATATGATGAAAATATAAATAAGTGTTCAATCATAGATAACTTATCAATGATGGGTTGGTCTACCCTATGACATTGGCATTGCAAGCAAATCAAAATATTTTAGTTTCTCATGTGAAAAATTGAACTTGATAATGGGTTCGCGAGAACATCTTTTGAAAACCATATTTTTAAAACAAATGAGAATTGACACTTTGAAAACTAGCTGGAATATTTTTCCCAAACTTTTTGAAACCGTTGTTGGTTTTCTTAAAGATGGAAGGAAAAAAAAAACCATGGAAATTTTGACAAGGTCCTTTAAGAACTAGACCCAATGGGTTCTCATAAAAAATTAAAATGCCAAACATTGGTTCAAACCTAGTGGTGTGTAGGTGAAACGCCTATTGACTCGTTGCTAATGAGCTTGACTTGGGAGTGTTAATAGCTTGTCAGGTCAGGTTTACTGTTGTGTTTCAAAGAAATGAAAAAATAAAAAAAGGTGGTGCTTTACCTTCAAAGTGATGCTCACTTGATGGAAGTTTGTTCTTGCAAGTTAATGATGATATTGACCCAATTGCAAAGATTCTTGGAGTAAAAACACTTGTAGGAGTGTTGGGTCTTTTGTCAAACAAGGATCAAGTTAACCCAAACCAATAATATCTTGTCCAACAAAAATGTGCAAGACTTTCAAGGCTTCATGGAGGGGCTTGAGAAAAAAAAACATGTAGTAGTAGTAGCAAGTTCACAATCGGAAGGGTTGCAAACTATTATACATCTATCCCAATCAAACATGTAGCACATTTACATACTTGTTTCAATGGGGATCTCTTTTGCTCTTTTATGTTGTTTGCTTGATTTCACAACTTATAGTGCTCATTACTTTTCATGCCTTTTGAATTGTTTAGTATCAAAATTTTCAAATAGTGAGGGCTCAAATGTTAGAACATTGATTAGAACATTTAAGGCAACATGCATTAACATGCATAACTTGTGATCACACATCTTTTTATGCAAATATCTCAAAAGGTAATTGATGAACAATGTGCACACTACATGGAGCTTCACCTATTTCTTAGTCTTGTTGATGGAGGGAAGTACACCAAATTCTTGAAGGCATTCCCAAGAATGACATAGACAACTTTATTGTAGTCTTAGTACCATATAAGCTTTGAAAAGGCAACTTTATAGTCTATAGAGGACTAGTGACTTTTGAACATGTGGAAAAATTTGTGACACGGCCTTAGGCAATGAAATAAACTTCAAGTCAGTTGCAAAGGAGCCCATGTTTACATAGGCATAACAACTTGTTTTTTTTTCCACTTTTTGGTTGTGAATCCATTGCCCATTGAAACCATGGAGGGAATCCAAATAACATGTTGATGATTTTAAGTGCATCAGTTGCAAAGCCAATTCAAAAAATCTTAAATAAACATTTTTTCCTCACCTACTCATAATTGCTCTCATTTAGTTTTCAATCTCTTCAAGTCCTCGTCAAAAAAATTTGATGTTTTGGCCCTTTGATTGATCAAGCCACAATTTGACATGTTTTGTAATCTTGAAACATTATTTTTAACATTTGTTGATTTTGGGCAACCAACCCCTCTTTACATAACACACAATAAACCCAAGTCTCTATGGCTACTCTAAAAGAATGAGAAACCTATCCTGTGTTTTTTTCACACATTTTGCATTTGACGATTTTGGACAACAAAAATGTCATGAGTTTTTAGAGTTGGAGGTACATTTGATTGCATTGGCATTGAATGACAAACATGTGTTTGTTCACCAATGTTGTGCTTGAAGGATATGTGCATGTCGCTACATGAGGCTTTAACCACTACCACTATAACAACAACCCCTTTTCGCCCTTTAGCTTAGATGCCGACTTTACATGAGTAAGTTAAAATGAAGTGAAACTTATTGCCAAAACATTTACACTTCCTCTAAATGTTGACTTATGACCTTTTGCCCGTGCTCGAAAAGAGTTTGAATTTTATTATAAAAACTCCCATTCTTTTCCTTTAATGAAATGGTGTACATGGGCTAATCAAAACATGCCCATCACAAAAATCTTATTTTAAAACCACGTACATTGGTAAGAATGTGACAATTTTGTTGGTTGCAAGATAGATGTTTATGTTAGCACATTTGCTACATAGATCATCTCCTCCAAGGTTTTTCTTTGCTGATATCTGACCTCATACTTCAATGCCATGTTGTTGATACATGAATCCAATTCTTGTGGTCACTTCTATCAAAAAAAAATTGGTATTGTCTGTTTGATCCAAGTATTGTTATTTAACCTAAATCAGTTTTGACATGGGATATTCTATTTCAAGAATTTTGGATTTCTTAGCCTATCCATTGACCTCTATTGTGCATCATCCCGCCAACTAAGGGCACCCTTGGTGGCTTGTTTTCATCCTTTTTAGTGTGTCTCTTGCAAGTCTTGTGCCTTGGGTGAACCAGATTCCACACTAATAACATGATAGAAACCCTAAAATTCATCTAAGTTACTTCTAAATATTGTAAATATCCCTTGTTTTGACTAAATCATAGTCTCAAAGTGCAAATATAACCTTTCTTGAATTTGATTTGGTCACTTAGAAGCTTCATTCCTACATATTATGAATATCCCATGCGTAGACTGAATTAGGGTTTCTAAGCATAAATATAACATTTCTCGATTTGGCCACTAATAAAAAAATTTACTTGAGAAGGTGAAATACTAGTGTGGGTGTGGTTCACCTTGGTTATCAAGGTGGCACCACCCTAAGAAAACACAATATCAAAATGAGCAATGTCATACAATTTGATTGTTCTGAGGGTAAGTAGGCCAGTCACTAAACACTTAACAACTCATAGAGCTAGGGCTTAATGACCATGCATTTGATGGCCTTAGCTTTCATAAGCTTTTGATAGGGAAATAGTCTAACCACTAGTAGCCTTTTATAGACACCAATTGGGTTAGTTGAAAAAGTTAAAACCTCCCAAAGTGGATGGGGTCTTTGAAAAAATAAATCATCATCCAACACACTCCAACCTTATAAAAATGCAAAAAATGCCTTGTAATCAATCACTCTGCACCTTATAAATGTACCCCCCAACTATTAAAACCATACCTGAAATACAAAATGACTATTTTTAGGACCAAACAAAATTGTATCAAGGTCAAAAATATGGGGTTGCCAAATTTTCATTAACTTGTATGAAGATATTGTTGTGTAGTACTTGAAATTGGCAACAAAAATTAAAGAGGAACAAGGCATCACAAACATGTGGTACCTACCCATATGTGACAAACAATACAAAAATCAAAATAAGAAACATTGTTACATGATCACCATATTGTTTTTAGATTCATTATATTGATTTCTTTATTTTACAATTATTACAAACAAGTCAAGACATGTATAAGGAGAACTTTTTAATGATGATTTTCATCTTAAATTTTTTTTAACGTGTATTTTGCAACATAATCAAACAACTTTAAAATTAAGTATATAGATTTATGATCTATCCAATAAGCATGTGTTGATCAATGACATTGTTGTGTTGGTGCATATGTTCATACATGCTCTATTTTGGCACCATAAACAAGTTCAAAATGTAAATTCAAAATTGTGCTTGCACATAGATTCTTGTAACATGGGTTTGAAATGCTTTGACTAACCAATATATGTTCAAATCTCTAATTATTATACTTGAGTAATTTAAAGGTAGTTATTTCAAAATGTTCTCTACATTGGACAAAAAAAAATGATGTTTCATTTAAGTGGTTTACTAACTATGATAATATAAACTATTTCTCTCGTGTTTTGAACAAACAATGTAATTATAAATTTGGGATCAAATTGTGTTATATTAATACTTTGTGATAATGGTATATATTGGTCATAAAATATCATTGTTTCATGTGTATTATAACGACAAAATGTGAATGTTTTTATTATGAAACACCATATATTTCACTATTATTTTGTATGTTTTCATTTATTTATGTTTCAAATAAAAAATGTGATATGCTTTCAAAATAGGATTTGCAAGAATATATAGAAAATGTAAATGCAAGCGATGAGTATTAAGGAATTTAATGATTATCAATTATACATGATACAATTCTATGAATAATTGATAATTGATATTGTGCATATGTTTTAAGTTGATGCATTTCTTTTTCAACAATATCATTTATTTGAAAGTTGAAATAAAATATAACTTAGATCTTTTGAACAAATTATAGTTAATGCAAATGTATATTGTTAAACCATGTTTTGTGACACCTTTTGGATCAAATGTTAAACAATCAAGTGTGAAACCTTTGCACAATGTATTGTACAAGTAGTGGTTAATTGAATAGGGAATTGAATTTTTGTAATGATGCGTGAAGAATTGGTTCCAATTTGTATTTCAACCATTTTTGTTCAATTGGTGTCCATTTTTTAAATTAAGTCTAGGGAAATTTTGATACATATGATGATTTAAAACTATAATATTGAATCCAACATGAGGATTGAAAAACTTTATCCATATTATTGGTTTAGAAAGCATTTACGTCTAGTTTTGAAAAATGTCATATGCATTTTTAACAAGATTGTTTGATGTCATGTAATTACCTCCATATAGTTTTATCAACATTGTTTTTAAAAGTAATAATTCACGATGCAAACCACTTGTTTAATTTGACATAATTGATCATTTGTATTGAGAAGGACATGTTTTAGTATGTGTACCTTGTGCAACAAAAATGAATGTTTGACCAAGAATATTGTTTCAAAGACATTTTTGCTATGCATGTGTATTTTAATATTTGTGTTAAAAAAATATAACAATATATAATCTATAGGTGGAATTTCTAAGCAACATTAATAAAATCAATGTCATTGATATTTTGTGATGGTGACATTTAAAATCTATTTAAAATAATATTAATTATCTTTTAATCTTTTTGTCATGTAACTTGTTGCAATTCATAACATTTAACATTCTTATGTTCAAAATTTTATACCAAGAATTTTAAACCATCAATATATTGGTTTGAAAGATCCATGAGTTTCAAAGTAAAAGAGCTTGATAAAATTTGCCTATCATTACAATGTTGAAACAAACCATCAATTTGTTATGTGTTTGTTTTATAACTTGTAGTCTATGATTTATAAAAGTTAATATTGTGTTTCCTATTAAGGAGATCTTGTCTATGACCAATTAATAAACAAAATTGAGCATAAGTATCAATTAAAATGTCACATTAATCATCATTTCATGTTTTAGTTAGTTTTTTTTGTTTAATGGAATTGTAATTGTATAATGTATTGTGCTTTCATTAATATTAGATGTTGTTTTTCATGTACACGCAAGTTTCATGACTTTTGGTTTTAATTGATTAACATATTATGTAATACTGAAGCATTTTGTATAATAATATACATAAGTGCACAAAAGTTTTTCATGCCCTTGCACCTCCTATAAGAAATATATGTAAAGGTTTTGTAAGATTTTTAATGTTTTGTATAGTATATGGTCAACAATTGCTTGTTGTTTGTCATTTAATTATCTCATACATG
>Ga0209208_10003821_pt1 | contig 21526 bp, 17 predicted proteins | sample S1TSphfallax_3_FD_187694 | JGI IMG/M metagenome (GOLD analysis project Ga0209208, IMG submission 187694) | Host-associated microbial communities from peat moss isolated from Minnesota, USA - S1T2_Fd - Sphagnum fallax MG (SPAdes) (version 2) | ecosystem: Host-associated > Plants > Peat moss >...
GTACCTTTTTTTTTTTTGCTAAATCAATGTCAAAACCTTGGTAAGTGCTAGAACTCCACACTTAAACATGTAAGGCACATTGAGGGCACATTAATTTGAAGGTCACTAAAGGTGAAAGAGGCTGAAATGGGGTTCTCTTGATTCACAATCATCAAACCATTAAGCTACATCTTCCTTCATAGCAAAAAATTGGTGTAAATTTATTCTCAATGTTGATGACCTGCTCTTGCATTCTCAAAATGCATTTGACAACATTTTTGTGGTATTAAAATATTGCATATACATGTTGCATTCTTCATTTTAGGGAATGAAGAGAATGGCTGCAAGATATTGCATGAAATTTGCTTGATGATCTTTTTTCAATTAACATGTAACAAATATCATTTTGCACATGTTTTATTATTATTATTATGTATTTTCATTCTTGATTAAGCACCTAGCTCCTAATGTGTGCATATATTTGTTATTTTGCTTTTGCATGTTTGGAACATCAATTTTTTTTATCCTTTTATTGCAAATTATATGCATAACATCATTAGATTACTTTCAATTACTATTTTCATTTGAGTCTTGTCAATTAAGCTTGGTTGTTTCTTGCACAAAGGAACTGGGAAATGTTGTGTCCATCTAATACAATTGTAAATGTTGAAAATTTCCATCTTTTCTTTCCTCTTAAACAATTTAAAAAATCATCTTTTGTTGGCAACTTCTATATCCAACACATGGGTTACTAGCAATGTCCAAATGAATCAATTTTTCACCATTTCTTAACATTGACAATTTAAAGCCTTTGAATCCTTGGTCAATGTTGTCCCTTGAAATATGTTTAGAAGCCTCAATACAATATTTGTTTGTGATCACAATGCAGAGATTCTTTAATAGTCATCAATAGTAACATGAACTATTATTTGATTAGATAAATGCATATTTGCTTTTGTTGTTGCCACATCAACATCACCATATTATTCATTTTTTCTTGGCTTGCATCAAACACACCATTAAGAGGAAGTCAACATTTTGTGGTGGAGGAGTTCATGGGTTGCACAACATCTTTCATTGTTTTGATTATGGAAGGTGCACTCCCCAAATAGTGGAAATGATATCTTGGTGTCACTTTTGATCATGGTGCATCATTGTCAATAGTAGTAAAACCCTACTTGTGTCAAAATTAGGTCAATTGTTGTGATGTCAAGTGCTACAACCCCATTGTCACTCTCACAACTAGCTAGTCAATAGAGTTCCTTCCATGCACATTGTCTTCTTTAGGACAAATCTTAAAAGGGTTTAGTCCTAGGAACAAAATGTGTCTTGTTTAGAGGCTTTTCCCAGTAAAAGGAGCCAAGGAAATTGTTGATAATGCTTAAAATTGCATTTACATTATTTTGAAAAATCACCATTAATTGCATTTAATGAATTATTTATCCATAATTTGTAATTATGTTTTGGTGTTCATGAAATTGAACTTCTATGAATTTGGAGTCATTTCACTATGTTATTCGAGTCCTTTGTCACACACAAAGCACTTGTTAATTAGGTCTTTTTAAGGACTTTAAAATTTGAATGTGTTTTTTGTTATTCAAACCTTCATAAAATGTTTTCAAATTTATTATGGGTTCTAATATACTTCATAAGAAGGGCCGCATGTATTTATATCTTTAAATGCACATGTACTGAATCATTTTAATGGATGTTGTTGATTTTGATTTTGAATGTCTTTAATGGTCAAAAAAGTTCAAAATTTGTCATCATGGTTTAAAAAAAAAAATTGGATTATAATCTAGGTCCTCATGCAAAAAATAATAATTTTTATTATAATATGAGTCATGTTTGGTCTCAATATTAATATTAATCCCATAAATTACATTTAAAATGCAAATTTGATATTTAAGAAACCAATACCTATAGGACATGTGTAAAATCCAATCCTTGGTAAGGACTCTGACCTTGGTTGACTTGGTTCATTTTATTGTGCTTTTACCCTTGAGTTAAATTTTTGTCTAACCTCCAATGATAATATTTCAGTGACAATGATAATCGGAACTAGTTTATATAGACCAGGCATAGGGCTTTTTTCGTTACTAAGACAATTACACCATGGTTGTCAACCATAATAACTATAAATGGTTGCTTGGTGAACAATTATGCACCAGAAAGATCAAAGTTTGAGAATTTGCTAGAAAGGTATTGCTCCTATTGTTGAATCATGGTTTGGAATCCCATATAGAAAAGAAGACTATTGAAATAAGAAAAACAAAAAATTAGTATTCAACAACAAATGATGATGGAATATTTGACAAAAGTTTCAGCACATAAAAAAGTGAGCTTTCCTCAACGCCAAAAAGAGTGCGAAGGGGCAAAGATCAAGGGAAGGAAACAAGAGGTAGAAATTAGTTAGTTGTTTTCATTATTTGCATGCGAGGAAAACAAATTATGTCTTTTTGAACTTTGGCTTCACTTATTCATGTTTAGGCTGAATATGATTCCTTTTGGTATCGAACCCATGATAGGTGTTTTGGAGAATGTGCATGATTACTATTTGTGAACCTTGAATGGGTTTTGATCTACGCTTTTGGTGATTGCAATGTTTTTTGGTTCATAAAATTTCTTGAGAAATCATTGCAAGGCAATTCATACATAATGTGGTGCATATTTCTTGCTCAAAGTTCTAAACTATAGAATTGGAACCAAAAATATCTCTTCTTTGCTAAAGACATCTTGTTTGCACAATAACATTTTTCATTTTATGCATCATCAACATCTTCCAATTTTATTCTCAAGAAAGCTACACATATTTCAATTTTATGATTACATTACAAATTGTAGAAGAATTTTCAAATCTCATGACATTTTTCTTTTTGAAAATCCAAGATGATCTTATAATGGGTATTTACATCATTTGTGCTTGCACAAGTTTTTGGCCCAAAGACCATTTATGTGGTTGTATGTGTTTGATGAATGGTATTGAGAAGATTTTTTGTTCTTGATTAGGAGTTGTTGGAATTAATTAAGTCTAATTTTCCAAATATAACTATTATAGGTAATAAACTCAAGATGTACTTGGTGGGAAGGTAATAATTTTGTTTGTTTGCCAACAAAAAGAAAATTTATAAATAGTTTTGTTTAATTGAATTAATATGATTTATATATCCTTCTTTTTAAAACAATTCGTCGTCACTAGTAAAGTGAATTAGTGTAGAGCCTAAGTAAAATAAACCTCAAATGAAGGTATTACAATAGGTGCCCAAAGTCATAATGTTGTAATACTTGCATTTCAAATACATAACAAAATGATCAATCACCATATAGGTGTGAGGTAGTTTCAAATTAAGGTACTACAAAATATTTAATTTTTCTATAAACTTTAATTGCAAATGACAAAATAATGAAATGAGTGCAATACTTTCATTTTTTGCAATTACAATTGAAAATGGTTAAGGCAAAACAATACCTTATATTACGATGTGAATGGTGAAGGTCGTGAATTGAATAGATTTTTTATTCATGCTTTGGAGCTTGCTGTTTCAATACATGTGTGATTTTTTTTATTATTTAAAAGTAAATCAATCTTTGTATCAAAAGATTTATTTGTTCCCACCAAATGTATGAAAATAATTTTCAATAATTTGAAAAGAAAAAGAGGTGCCAATTAATTTCTTGTATAAAGTTGAATTTTAATTTTTTGTAGCAAATAGTTCCATAGTCATTTCATTGTAAATAAGTTAAATATATTTTCAAATTGGATTGAAATAAATTCTTTTGTTATTGTTTCAATGCCTCTTTGATGTGTATGGCATGACTAGTTAACATGATATGTGATTATTAAATGACAAATCTTATACAATAGATACTAAAGCAAAATGGTAATGAAAGATCAAAAGACACACCATGTTGCAACCCCACTTTGGCCAAGTGTGAGGATGGAACTCACTCTCCCAAAGTTGGGGACTTGGAGTCCTCCGGGACTCCCGAACCTTTAGAGCTCGATAGCAGGGGTCAAAACACCTCACATTGGGGTGTTCTTTATATCAATGGAAAGGTCTTGAAGTGTAAATGTCTAAAATGGCCTCGCATGAGCCATTTGGACATTTGCAACCCAAGTTATGGGCAAAAGAAGGGCCGGGAGTCAAACTGGCAGTTTGACTCCCGACCACTAAAAGTCAGGAATCGACCTCTTCCCGACGCCTGCAGATAGAGTGCGATGGGGCATTGGAAAGCTCTCGAGGAGAGCTACAACTTTGGTTTAGACCTCATTCTAATCAGAGGTCAGAGCCAGGAGTTGTGAGTGTCCAAAGTCCCGGGAGTCCAACCCGGGACAATTTCGGGACTCCTCCTTGGGAATCCCAGGAAAATGTGCCATTCGGATGTAGCTCTCGCGGGGAGCTGCAGAGAATACAATATGGGGGAAGGTGGTGGCTTCCCCCGAGTCCGGGCCGTGGTGAGTCAAGTGTGTCAAAGTGCCCGTGGCTTGTCCCAACACCCAAGGGTGTTCCCAAATGCTAATTAACCCTCTTGTGGTTGGTTTTGGATGTAGATTCAAGCTTGATAATCTAGTCCCTCTTCCTAGTCTAATCCCGAGACTTCTAGCACGCCCCTCTACCCCCTTTTAGTGCTGGAAGTCGGGAGCGGCCTTCAAGTCCCAACTTTCCGCAACTCTACATAGTTGGACCTTCAAGTGGGTTCAACAAGGGACTTAGGGGCGCATCACACCATGAGTTCCATTAACTATGCGATTATACAGTACTACTGAAGAACCTAAATAACTCATTGTCCTTTTGTGGTTATATTTGTTCCTCACACTAATACCAAAGAAAAATTGAAAGAAAAAAATGCAACTTTGATACAAGGTGTAAAACCAAAAAAAAAATTGGAAAAGAAATCAACAAAACAAAAAGAGTCAAACTCCTCCTCATTTCTCATTCATGTCTTAGTCCAAAAGTGGCCAATTTATCTAAATGACATTATTGTATTGGTTTTTGATTATTTACTATACAATTTTTTGTTTGGGTTTTGAAATCCTTTCCATTTGATAAACCCTTATGTCTTTGGTGACTTAAAATGGGTTGTGGGCCTTGTGAGAACTTTGAAGCCCACATTAAACCTACTTCCAAAAAAAAACCCAAGCAAGGACAATTGATTGAGTCTACAAGAGATATGTAAAGCCCAAGGCTATGGGTTACATTTTTAATAAAGGCTACGTGATTTTGGTAATGCATGGAAGCCAAGGGGTTTATTGCACATAAAAATTTCCTATATTTGATTTCCTAAAGTAGCCACAAAGGGAGGGTGACATGCCATTTCTTGCTTGTCACCTTGCATTCCACACACCATGTCAAGCTCCTTGTGCATCACCTCCTTTAGTTCCTAGTTACTAGCACAACCCATGGCACATTTGGTTAGTCCTGAAGTTCATAACAATCTCAAACTCTTTACTTAGACTTGCTAGACTTTGCTATTGAGATTAACTCCTAGTTTAATTTGGAGCTAGCCTGGGTCTAACTCCTAGAGCTGGCCCATATGGCTTTAGATTCGAGCCAACCTTAGGTTGACTTGGGGCCTTGTGGAACCAACTTTTAAAGTTGGTCCAATGAGGCCTTCAATTAGGACAACACAAAGTTATTTTGAGGCCAACCTTCCTTTGGTGGCCTTGAAGTTTTTGAAGGACAACTTATAATCGTCCCAGGTGCTTTAATGGGCCAACCCCCTTGGGTCAACCCTGAACAACATTTAATCGTCCATTGAGGGTTTTAAAGGGATAGTGGCCCACACTACAATCCCAAGGACAACCCCTAATTGTCCATTTGGCCAACGAAAGCTTGGGCTTTTGCTTTAACCCATTCAAACCCTTAAGTTTGGATGTTTTTTGATTCATAAAGGAGTCAAACTTCACAAAACCATTTTTGGCCTAACTTTCATATCGCCTTAATGCCCCACTAATGTGGTCCCAATATAAAGCTTGCTCCCCTTTAAAACATTTATTAAGGAAAGGATAGGAAATCTGATCACAAGCATCATGAGAAACAATTTTTATGAAATTGGGTGGGTTTTACATGTAAGGTAGAAGCATGTGGGTTGGGGCTTTTTACTGGGCATAAAAATCAGATTAGTTTTTTAAAAAATGTTTCATGATATTCAGCAAGTATTGTTGAATAAATATAAAAAATGTTGATGGGCTTTATGAAGAGTGTAAAACTAGTGGATGCACTTAGGCCCAATGCATGTTAGAGGTCAAATTACAATGGGTAATCCCAACAAGCCCATTGGTGTGGAGGAAATCTTATAGTGGGCAAATGCTTTCTAGTTACAATGAGAAAAACCTACCAAGGTTTTATGAGGTCAGTGAGGAATGAGTTAGCAAACACAAAGGTTTTACACATGTAGCCTATCTAAAGGTGATTTCCTTTCAAAAAGTTTGCAAATGAGTTGTTGTTCATTTCCATTTTGCCTCAAGATTAAGAAGGCCCTCTTCTTTAGTTCCTATCCTATTATTTGATAATTATCTTAGTACCTTTTCAAGTTCAACACTTGAATATCAAATAATTATTTTATTTTTCAAAACCCACTTTTGGTAGTAAGAAATATAATTCATGGAATTCTAATAACAAATATAGGCAAATTCCTTGTAGGTTTTTTAGAAACCTTTTACATAATTAAACCTTTTACATTTTTTTTGTTTTTCTCTCCCTTGTAATTTCTTTAAATTTTGACATTTCAACCAGAGAATATGTAGAAAATTCAACACTTTCAAAAATAATTTAATTACTACGGAACCTAGAAGGGTATTACAATAGTTTGTCCAACTTGTACACTACATTACCTACCATGTAGCATGGAGATCCAGAGCATGTGTAACCCAAAAGAAAGGTGTATAAAGAAAACCTCTTAGGCACAATAGACTCACAATAGAGATATAAATCCTAGGAATCAATTCCAACAACTTACTTTCTTGAGATTACAAACTTGATACTACCATAATTTCTTTTGGTGCTATTGTTCTGTTAGAACAAAATTCAACCATTTGGTGCGAATTGCCAGTTGGCACATACCTAGTGAACTCTTACTAACTTGTTATAGTGGTAACAGATAATGTGTTGCTAGGTACAAATCCACACCTTATGAGTCCAAAATCTAATGAAGTATAACTTGAGGTTAGAACCCTTAGTGTTAAATTAGTCCATATGAGTTGCTAACCCTTTTTCTATAAATGTAATGATGCAGAAAAACATTTGACCCAATCTTAGAAACATCTTGATCTCTATGTCGGGACTAAAGTATGAGTACGTATACCGGGTTGATTTATAACCACTCAAAAAAAACAAATTTTTGTGCAAATATTGGCTATGGATAGATTTCTATTAACTTCTTGCTTTTGTTCCTTTTTACTCTTGTTTTGCCCAACCCAAGGACACCCCACTAAGGCTTTTGGCACTCATTCAGATACCTACCCTCCTATATCAGTTAAAGAGAGGTTCAACCAAGGTCCCCATTCAAAATGCATAATTATCCCTTTACATGCCTTTATTTCTACAGCTTAGACTTCGTTTTGTTCATCATCACTCCTCAACATCAACCCCTTATAAAATCTATTACTAACAAGAACATATTGCCTGCCATAGTGTAGTCATTAGCGTAGTGGAAATCAGATACAATAACTACAAATCTCAACAAACTCCACCTAACATCCTTTGAAAACGGATCAAGAAAGAAGAAAGACTTGCCTCGCATTGTGTTCGAATTCTCCTTCTTATTTTGCCTTCCACCGCCCTATTTTCCATATCGCCATTCATTGTCATAGTTTTTTCAACCATCCATTGCTTCTGTCAATTTGTTTCACATAATACACACAAACAAACAAAGCTTCCTACCCATGCTCACAAGTCTTCTTGAAATAGTGATTGTTGCCATTAACAAATAGTGATGAAATAATTTCCATTGTTAACATACAAAAAGTTGATGGCCACTCAAAACAAAAAACCAAAACCCTAAGAACTTGTTATGTTCACATGAGAAAATTATTTGATGGACTTCCTGTCCAATCATAGATGAACAATACTAGAAATTTTTTTAGGCAAAACTTCAGCCTTGTGGTGAATTGCTTTTGGAAAATAGCCAAAAGAAGATTTTTTGGAGTTTCTAGTTGCAAAATTTTCAAAACTTTTTCATAAAAAGATGATCGAAATCTTATATCAAGCTCTAGCTAGGTAGCAAACAATATAATGCTTTACTCTTAAATTTTTTTTTTTGGTAACTAGTCTATTTACTTACATCATAATATGAATTATTGCCATTTCACCTACATTTCAAAATTGAAAAAGAAACCACTGGGTCACAATTAGATCCCATAAGGTGGTCATGAAATCTAGCTTAACAACAATACAATTCTAATCCTTGAGAATATTGGACAAGCTCTTATGACCAAGAATCAAGCAAACAATCCAAATACTTAAGAGTAAAGTTAATCCCAAATTTCCATACCATAGATATGACTGATGTTTGGCCCAAATTAATTAATGAAAAGATTGGTTGAAAGAAAGAAATTATTTTAATTAATTTTTGTTGAAGTCCATTAGAATCAAACGCCCAATTTCTAGTAGGCTTTTCCTTTGGGGATCCCCTAACAAATAGAAAATCCATGATGCTATTTCTTTTATTGATTCTTCAATTGGAAAGTTTTTGAAATATTAACATTTGGATTGTCAAACCTTTTTCTTTTCAAACAAATAAATATTTCAACAAGAGTTGTTCATTTTTCAATTGTAGGTATCATATATGAATAATTAAAAAATGCATCATATTCAACAATCAATCCAAAACTCAAAAAGAGTACATATTAGTGTTGGGCAGGTATCCCTTTTTAGGCTTATTATACACAATTTTGAATGTGTAAGCCGAGGCACCCACATGAGGGGCTTTACACGTTTGAAACCCCCCAATATGAATGAAGATGGTAGCCCGAGTGAACAAGTGAGGACCTGTGAAGCCCTCTCCATGTGTCCCTTCTTCATAAAGATTTCTTTTGAAAAAATTGAACACATGAGGGTCTTAATTGGGTATAAAGTTCTCCAAGGTTTTTTGCTTTGTATTTTGAACACACCTCCCCCACTTCGAAGATTCATTTGTTAGTTGAAGGAGCACATGTAGACCGGTGTTGGGCAATTCTTAGTTTTTGAAAGAGATTCATTGGGTCTGCCGGGCTTTCAAAAGACTTGTTTGGGACTCACCTTGGTTCTTTGGTTTCTAATTCTTTTTTTGCAACAGACTTACCTGGGGAGTGTCTCAAAAAATTGCGAATTTGTTTTTTCCCCGGGTTTAAAAAATGCTAGTTCTCAGACAATTTCATACCAGCCAGCTTTCAATGGCGGTTCTTACAAATGGTTATCAGAAGTTCTGTTATCTCAAAAAAATGAATTCTTATTTTGAAAATTACAAAATTATAAAAAAAAGTAAGAAAAAATGAAAATGATATGTCTACAAGTTCATCTCATTCAAAAAACCTTCAAATTCTTCAAACTTCTCAAAATCTAAATCTTTTCCAATTAGCTCCATCAAATTGAAAGGTGATTTATAATCAATTTTTAAATCATTTGACCGATTTTTGTTCATAAAAATTAATCTCTCTAAATTGTCTGATTATAAATAACATTTCCTCACATTTATATGTTTATAAGTATGTTTGCTAAAGAAAGAATCCTTTCAATCTTAATTTATGACTCAAACAAACATAATTGAATAAAAGAAAAAAACCTTAAAGTAGGAAAATAAAAGAAGAAAATTAATTTGTGGAAAATAAAACATTCACTTTGCTTTCATTAAAGTATTCAATTTTTTAGGGTGGATGTTTGAATTCAAACATGCCTTATTCCATTCTTATTTGCCCTTCTCTAATTCGACAAACTTGAGGAAAATAAATTAAATTTTTTTGCAAACCTTTTCATTAGTTATAATATCTTAACATGCTTTACAAAATGCATGGTCAAAACAAGTGCCTTGGAAACATTCATCCAAACCTAAAATTTCATGAGTAATTAGGGTTTCTAACTCTACCTATCACTACCAACTACTAACATTACACTTACTGACACCTTGCTCAGGGTTTAGGGTTTAAGGTGTTTGACATTTCGTAGCAGTGGGCTTCTTTATTCAATAGTTGTAAGTAAACAGAGGATGGTACCATCACCTACAATGCAAATATGGTTGTACTCTGGTCATCTCGTTTGAAGAAGAAGGAAATTCTGATGCTGCACTTTCTTCTGTTCTAATCTCATGCTGCCATGGCATCTATCTGCTTGCAATCAGGATGTTTTCCAGAAACATTAATCTCTAAAGCTGCTTGTCTACTGACCTTTATGGAATCTTTGATGTTTCAGTTTTCTTCTGGCAATTGTTGATCTGTATGAAGGCTTTAATAAGGTTCTTCTTCAAATAGATAATGTAGGCAGTACACTCATCTATTGCTGCATAAATGCTGACAAAGAGCAAACCAGGCTCTGGTGAGATATGGCATGATTTTGTGTTACAATAACTCTGAATGTTCACAAAGCTCCTGGTCAAGTTGCAGTTGGTGAAATTTTGATGGTGATAACTCTGATGGACAGCTTGGAACACAAACCCAAGCGAAGAAATGTGTGCTCACTATTTCAGTGCAGGCTGTATGACACTTTTCTCTTTTCTGGAAGGAGTTTTCACAACATGGGTGTGTACTTGGACTTCACCTAGCTTAGCTGTGAGGTTCCTGTTCTTGTCCTTACACTAGATTCATCTCTTGGCACTTCAAGCTCTTTGAATCAACCAGTGAAGATGGGCCTTCACAACACATCTGCAGGGCGGATGATTCCATCTTAGTAGTGGAAGTGAGGCATTTGTGGCTGAGATGCTTTCAGAGTATTTCCATTGAAGGTTTTCTTCTACCTAACTAGTACAACTATCCATCAAGGTGCAGCCTGTGGAGACACTGGATGACTGTGCTGCTGTCCACAATACGGGATTTTGCCCACTGTACTCTGATTGTGAGTGGGGGTGAAGGGGCAACCAATTTAACCCTTGCTGGACAAACTGTGGTGACAGGTGCCAGAGCTCTGGGAGAGAGGTATGCAAAAAGGTAGATGCTGATCGAATCTGATGAGTTGTATGGGGAAGTTGAACATATGAAACAGCAGCAAGAAGCCTGCAGATACCACAGAGAGAGGTATATGGATGGTGGGCCAAAGATAGGACCCCAAGGACTAAGAGCAATGAGAAGGAGACAAGGAAATTTATGGCTGGTGCTGATCTTGATGATGATGAAGGAGATGAGGAAGATGAGAACCAAAACCTTCAACGCCAGCATGCCAAGGCCCACTCCCACCAATGGGGGTAGAGCATTCTGACAGCTCTACACACAGGTCTACCCATTGCAACTGTGTTTATGTCATTGAGTTTGGTTCCTCACCACAATGTTCATGACCCCTCCTTCCTTTCCCCCACTTTCTGTGGCTACAACTTCAGTACAGTACACAACACAACAATGCCTTTCGATTCTTTCTCTCTGGTTCCTGAGTATAGAACTAGAGGATGGGAATTTTGAACTAACCAGACTAAGTCATGTCAAGGCGCAAATGGGCAAGGCTGAGCTTTCACACCCACTGGTTGTGTTCATCACCACAACCGCCTTTGCAGTTCACCTCACTCCTACTTCTGCTGTTTCAGGAGACGCCACAGTGAGCCATAGCAGGAAGTCTAATTCAGGCAAGAAAAATATGAACAATGTGAGTCAAAGTCTGGGATTCTTTTTATATCATAGAATGATCCAATTTGAGTCAACTGGCAAGCAAAGGATTCTTTCACACATGTATGATGACATTGATCCATTGTACGTTTCTTCACCTTGAAGTTTTCCTCCTGTGAAGAGTTTCCTTTCAATTAGCATTTGTGATTGTATGGACCTTGAGAACTTTGCAGATGTTGTACATTCTGCAAAGGGGTGCAGTACCACAGATTAGACATAGCTGTAGATTTTTTCAAGCTTCAGATGTTTGAACAGCAGGTACAGTCCATCTTTCTGCTTACCAAGATCGGCCACTACAAAATCAAATTTCAGATTCAATCCAGACTCTTGCAGATCTGGAGGTAAAGCTGGTTGCAAACCTGTGAAGAGGTATGCTGCAAAGGCTTGGATGGATCTTTGATTCATGTGAGCTCGCCACAATCCACACATGATGATCTCTACTTTGAGTAGCGGTGGATGTACAACCTGCAACAACAGAAAGAAGAAACCAAAGAACCCTAATTACTCATGAGGTCTTCAGGAATGCATCACCCACAAAATGCGATGTTAGCAAGCTCGTGCTTGGCATCAAGATCACAGGAGATTTGGCTTATAAGACTTTGCGTCACGTCTGCAGCCTGGACGTCGATTTTGCATTGTCGACGCAGCAAGCAAGCAAGCAGGAGCAAGCAACAGTTCCTGCATGACGAGTTTGTTAGGAGTGCTGCTGCACACAGTCGGCGAGCAGTCATGGGATCGCAATCTGGAGCGGGATTCTGGCCGCGTTTTCCTCCCCCCATACCGCACTCATGTTGGAAGAAGAAGAAGAGCGTGGAAGACAAACAAACACACAACAAATTGTACCCCCATTGTACGTGCCGTGCGATCGGCCACGATCAGCAAACCGCAACCGTGTCGCAAGCAAGACGTCATGCAGGTACACAAGAACCAGTGCTGGGCCATGATTCCCGGCCGTACCACGGCGAGAACCAGGACAAGCGCATGACGCGATCTAGACAGCGACCAGTGCGGCGCATGAAGCATGTGTGACAGGCCAGCGGAGGCATCGAGGAGATCCTTGTTTTGCAAGCTCCCAGGTGAATCTTTTCCACACGCTTCGTGCATGACCAGTGCCCATGGCCCCCATGAATTTTGCTTCTCCCCGTGTTTTGCGCCGCATCTGACGATGCTTTTGCTGCTGCTGATGAGTCCTGACATTACATTATCCCCCGTCCGTCCGTCCGTGCTGTTGGTGGAGTACGGGCATGTGCCTGATCCGTTTCTCATGAGCTCCTGCAATCCCGGCATCATTGTTCAAAAGCATCTCGGCCGAGCCATCCATCCATGGGTCGACATTCTTGCTGCCACAAGCAGAAGCTGAAGAAAGGACTGTGGTCACCTGACGAAGACGAGAAGCTGGTGCGTCATATAACAAAGCATGGTCATGGTTGCTGGAGCGCTGTACCCAAACAAGCAGGTGAGCTTCAACATCTTGCTTACTACTCTCCTGTATGCTCACATTCCGTCCACAATCACTTCATTCCGAACTTCCTTCGATGCTTGATCACCATCTCCATCGCATTTGCTAAATTCAGGCTCAATGATCTTCTGCTGCTTTTGCAGGTCTCCAGAGATGTGGGAAGAGCTGCAGGTTGCGATGGATCAACTACTTGAGACCCGACTTGAAGAGGGGCGTGTTCTCGTCTTCCGAGGAGAATCTCATCATCGATCTACATGCTGTTCTTGGTAACAGGTCTACTGAAAAAAAGAAAAAAAGAAATCTTCAACCTCGCTGCTGCTCTCGAGAATTTGAGCTCTTGAACTTCTTCTTCACTGCACTGCACATTCATCATGATCTTCCGTCACATGAATGATGCTGGCAATGTTTTGATCTAGAACTCCGCTGCTTTGAATCCCTGAGCATTCCTAATTGCCATGCAGATCTATACCGAAGTCCTGTTTTTTTTATGATCGTGTCTGATGATGCCTGCAGATGGTCACAGATTGCGACGCATCTTCCTGGTCGAACAGACAATGAGATCAAAAACTTTTGGAATTCGTGCATCAAAAAGAAGTTGCGACAAGTTGGGATTGATCCCAAAACCCATAAGCATTTTGTCAGTGCGGCTGCTGCAACTGAGCTGCAAGCTCACGAACATTATCATGCTCGAGGTCCAGCTGCGACTTCCTCGCATCACATGATGATGCAGCTCCACCCACCTCCTCCTTTCATTGCAGCGTCGACCAACAGCTTGGATTCTGCTGGCAGACTCCCTAGTACTGTCGCACCTGCAGCTGTGAGCAGCAGCAGCTGCATTCATCTTGGTTCAAATCATGGTCCCGCGAGCTTCACTAGATTCACCACCAGCTCCGACTTCAATCTGATCTTGAGTAATCAGGCAGCAGCTCACTGCAGCAAGCTCAATTCTCTCGTGGGCGCGGGACCCATGGACCACCATGACGCGCAGCTTTTCTCCACCACCTCTGCGAGAAATTCTCCACTGGGTACTATTGTCGATAGGAAGCAGCAGCAACCAGGGGCCGCATCTTTCTCAGCTGACAAGTTTCTGGACACGCTGCAGCTGCTGATGGGCAACAATCGTCCCGGACACGTCGGATCTAACATGATACATCGCCGGTTCAACTTGCAGAGCGACGGTACTACGTCCGCTTTAAAAGCTGTAGCAGCAGCAGCAGCAGCTCCTGATCCAGCAGCAGCTACCATTTCTTCCACGGATCGTGATTCTGTTTCAATGCATTTCCTGGGCATGATGCAGAAGCCGAAATCAACTTTCCTGGAATCTGAGCAGGATCAAGGCATGATCAACCCGGATAAAGCTGCTGTGAAGCCGGGCACTCTACTAGATTCTTCAGCTGCAACAACAACAATGCAGCAGGTAACTGCTGCTGCGTTTAATCCTCATGATTTCTGGCAGCTCCAGCTTCAACCTTCCACATCCGGCTCTTCCCAAAAAAACCAACCCCAGCTGCAGGGTGCAGGTGCACTACAAGCTCAAGAATTTCAGGTCCGCGGTAATGCATGCCCGTCGGCTCTTGTATCAGGACTGGAGGAGATCATGTTCCCAAGGACGAAGCTTGGACCTCAGAGCTTAATCTCAAACAAGGCACCGGCGGCTATAGCGCCAGGTACATCCGATCAGAGCTTTCGCGGTGCTGCATCAGACGATTTCCTCCATGAACACCAAGCAGCAGCAGCTGCTGCAGGCGATTTGAGCTCCATCACTGCAGCAACTATGAGTAGCTGCGGGGTGAGGCTGGGATCACTACTCGCGGAAGCTCCAGCTCGACCTCCTCATCATCTAGCTGCAGACTCGGTACTGAAGCATGGAGCTGCTCATCAACTGAATCCGCGCGGGGGTCTGCTGCATGATATGGATTATACTGTAGCAGGTACGTCGTCAGCTGCAGTCGAGAACATGATCATGATCAATGACATTCTTCCAGGTGGTGCAGAAGAAAATGATTTGAGCTCCTCTGATTTCATGCTTCTCGGAAGAACGTCCGGTGATCAGTATCACTGGGACAGCAGCACCGCTAGTAGCTCCTGCACCACCAGCATCAACAAAGAGATGAGCATCATGACATCAATCCCTGGAGGAATCATAGCGGCACATGAGCATCAGCAGCAGCAGCAGCAGCAGCAGTTTGATAGCTGCAGTAACTTCCTCCAGTGGCCAAATTTCCTAGACAAGCTGAATAATTCTTCCAGCACCACATCTCATCATCATCATCATCATGCAATCCCAGCTGCAGTCACCCATGAGCAGCAACCAAGCTTGAATCAGATGCAGGAGAATGGTGATCAGAACATTGTGAGTTTCTCAATCAGAGAATGTTGTGAATCTGACATGGTGATGAAATGGTGTGAGTTTCTACCTGAGTCAGCAGCTGCTAGCTCTGACCAAACTGTAGCTGTCCCTGCTGCTGTAGCAACAATTGATCACCATCATCATCATCATCAGCTGCATCCTGACGATCAGGCAAGAATCTCAGCTGCAAAAGATTCTTCCCACTACAATCTTCTTGCAGCTCAAGATTCAGAATCTCCCATGGCAGAGCAGATATTGTCAATGCAGCAGCAGCAAGCAATAGTTGTGGCTGATCTTTATGCTGAAAATCCTCTGGCTCCTGCTGGAGCAGCAGCTCCTGGCATGATGTCCCAAGAGCTTCAAAGAATGGCTGCTGCTCTGGATGACATCTGATCAAATGCTCAAAACATAAAACAAAAAAAGAATTTGGAAGGTCTACAGAACTTCTCGTCATCACAAGAGTTCATAGCTGCAAGATGATGATGATTCTGCACTCATCTGATCAATCCTCAGCTCATAATTCCTTCAAGACATAATTGTTCAGATAATCTAAGACTAATTATTCAGTAACTTGTTGATGTTTGCTCATTAGAGAGAACCAAGAGATTGACATGGTGGAAGTCAAGATTGATAGAAATTTGCAACAACATTCAATCATGAAATCATGCACAAACTGCTAGCGTTCATGTGGAACAACAATACTCTAATATGATCTGAACATGTATTCAAATGTCATATGTAGAACACACATTTCTGTGCTTACAGCTTCGATCATCGGTTTACAAAACAAGGATCTGAATGTGAGGTGGGTGCTTTGCATGCTTGAAGAGCATCTAAATCACACAAAGGGATCAAGAGTGATGCATGAAGTCTTGATATCATGGACTCAACTTCAAAGACCACATTTTCACATGTAGTTTTTCTTCATCACCTAATTAATCTGACACACTGGACACAATGAAAACCACCTGAAGACTGAACAACTGCAATGATGGGACTTGAAGAATTTTGGTAGATGTTACGACTTGGTTTTCTTCCTGGATTGGCATGATTTCATGTCTTTTCGGAGGTTTAAATAATACCCGAATTTTTAGGTTTTGTACCTTGACTCTGCATCTTTCCATTTTTGCACGATTTGTGAATTCAGAGAAGACTGGAAGGACCTTTGATATTCCGGCGTAGTCTGCTACAACAGATTGAAATTTTGCTGATGAAATTGCATGATTCACACACAACACCCTTGAGCTCAAATTTTGGGTCAATTGTTGACCATTTTCAACTACCGATTCAACACCAAAACTTATCACTGTCAACACCATAAGATTAGCATGATTTAGTAGCCATGATAATCATGTGCCGCAACCATATCACAGGTTGGAATTCAGAGTAGGAATAAAACATAACATATAGCTACACAATTTGCAAAGCACAATCAATTATGTGCATAACCCACAACATGTATCACATCGATCTCTTTGAGCCAAACTCCCATCCAGTTTTGATTGAGAACTGCGCATTCTGCTAATTTAATTTGTCCACATCTGAACCATCTCAAATCTCAGTACATTGTGTGATACTGTCCTCTACCTACAAAATTTGTCTCCACAGAAATATACCCTAGTTTCTTTCCAACACATATTACTCTCAAATGTGAAAAATGGGAAGTTCAACACGTCATTCCCTAATATAGAAAAATCCTTTGCAGCTACAAACTGATTTGATTCTGACAAAGAAACAAAAACCAAAAAGTCCATCAACCGTCAGTTGAAATCAAAAATATCTGCAGTGAACAAGCTTTCTATCACAACTAGATCTCGTGCACTTAGAAACCTTCAGGATACAAGGTTGCTCTGTAAATTTGTTTTCCTTCTCTTTGTTTGCTAGCTAAATTGATGTTGGTGCTGATGCAGTCTCAAATTCTGGTGCTCAGATTGCTCTGCAAATTTAGTACTTTGTCATGTTTTCAGAGAAGTTGAATTTGAAAGCTGATGGGTTGTGATTTTGTTGCTGTTACAATCAAAAAAAAGTTAGACTTGAATCACTTCAAGTCTGGCCAAGTTCTCTTGTTTACAGGTGAGTAACTTGAGGTTGACATCAGTGATGAAGAAGATATTGTACTCAGAGTTTCTTCTGTTCCTTCTCAATTCTCTGTCCATAGATCTGTAGATACAGAAAGTCGCTGCTTGAGTAAATTTGAGGATTGTTCATGAAAATCATGGACAGAGCTTCTGACACAAATGCAAAACCTAAAGAAGTTGGCAAGTGCATGACCCTAGCTTGCCAACTAGCTAGTTCAACACCATTTTTGTGGCTTATGAGTTGAGGGTTTTGGTGGAAACAAAAGTGGTGCATTGTGTACTTCGAAACCAATTTAATTAGTTGCCTTTCAGAGCTTGTCAATGCACAATCTGTTGGAGTTTTTTTCAGCTGCAATTTGTGACGAACTCACCAGATAATTCGAGTTGGGGGAAGATAAATGTACCCAATTTAATCTCCATGTCATAATTACATCAGACATATCACATTCATCTCATGATCAGACCAACCAATCTCACATAGATTAAGCTATATCTCTTCAATCAGCAATTTTCCAAGCTTGAACTTGGATTTTGTACATCATCTCTTTAAGGCCTCCTATTTCCCCCACTTCCCTTGGAAAGCTAACTCTAGTGATGATGATGATTCATTGGAGCTGGTTTAGGTAGGATGACTATAATCCTCATTTGGAAAGTTTCAAACTGAAATATGTTAAGCTCATTCTCAAGTGAAAAGACATGGAAAGGTGTCTTTCAAATTTATATATATATATATAATTTTTTTATTTTTCCAACAAAATATTTATAAGTAGATTTCCAATACTTTTTCCACCAATTTGCATCTCATTTCTTTTCAATTGAATTTTAATTCAAATCCAATTCAAGTCACATGCAATTTCATTCAAACTTTCATTTGAATGAAACTTAATTTTCACAAAATCAATTCATTTTTTTCATCAATTAATCAATGGTGATCGTCGTTGGTAATGCATTATATAGCACAGATCCCAAGTTAGTACCTAATTGCTTATATATGAATAAGTATTATAAAAATGTAATAGGATATGTAAGGGAATGGTATATAAGTAGGTAAGTGGGTGATGCACTTGGTGGTGCCTAGTAGGTAAGTAGATACAAAGTGGATGGTTAGTGGAAGGCTTAATCACCATGGTTAGCTTGGGTGTTGGGTAGGTTATCAAATTATCAGTTAATAACCGCTAATTAGCTTGTCAGTCATACACTAATTATAGGGTTTTTATATTTTTATACATAATAGAAATGTTTAAAAAAGAAAAGAAATTTGTATTAAGATTGATAACCTACCTGAATGATAATCGAGAATTCAATACTAGCCAATTATCAATTTAACCCATTATCAAAAAAATCAAAAACCAACTAATAGGTTGTTTATAATCAAGTTGATAACCAGGTTGATAACCGGGCCAAAATTCAATAACCAGCCAACACTGGCCATAACATGTTCTTCCATGGCCTATTTTCAAAAGCATAACCAGTTTTCTCATCACCAATTCACACATTTCAATCACTTCCTCAATTGTTGATGGGCATTAAAATAGACACAATATAGGGTTGGAAGATTTTAGGATATTAGAGAGTTATGGGTAAACTGGGGGTACTGGGCCCTAGTTTCACCAAAACTGAGGATGAAATGAGAAGTTGGGATGAAAACACAGTACACAGGGAAAAAATTAGGGGACCACCAAACTAGTTTTCTCACTTAAAATGGGTGGGTCCTCAGGTGAGAGTTTCAGCTAAACTCACCTGCAGTTCTGGATTTGCCTTACCTGCACCTTTTGTGTCAAGTTATGCTCATATTCTTCAATTAAATAAAGCCTTATCAGAACCAAAATGCTTAAAGATATCATAACTCAAGATCCTGCAAATCTTCTAAAACTGATATCCAGTTTCATGCAATAAGTTTAGTACCCAATTTCACTCACCTTTCTGATACACCACAATTGGGGATGAAACAGGGGTTTGAGGCTCAAACTAGGGACCAAAGACAGGGTGAGCTTGCACATAATTCAATTTATGTATAACAGAAACCAAAAAGTGTAGAGTGGCAATTTGCAAACCATTTTAGGTGTAAGTCTCTTCCATTCAAGTAAAGCCCCAAGTGATACCGTAGTTAGTACCTTGGCCATTTCAACACATGTCCATCGAATAATAAATTCATTTTGAAAAATTCATTTTCAACAAATGAAATATTCCTAAATATTCATTATTATCCTTCACAATTTTTTTTTAAATTATTTTTTTTGATTTGGAAGAAATAAAATTTTGAAAATTTTCAACATTTCTGAAAATAATATAATTAGTGTCAAATTGGCCAAGGTACTACTAGGGTATGCCCCTGATGTTAAATGAGCACCAGGTCTTTTAAATGCAGTCCATACAAAAATATGAAAAAACTATGGGTGAATCCAAAACACATTTGGGGCTTGTGAATCCAAAGCACAATTTTTTGAGTGTGTAATGGAGATGAAGAAGAAGTCATGCTATGCTTCTTTTTGTGTCCATTACACACCCAAAATGTGAAAAAAATCACTAACCCAAATGTGTCTCGATAGCAACAATACTGTATAGCCTAGCTACGGCTACCTACTTAAAACTTATCATTAAAATCTAATTTTTTTTAAAAACAATTTCTCCTATGAAACCTGGCAAATTTGGGCCATTTTTGTTAATGAAAATTCCATTCTATAAGTCAAAATCATAATATTTTTCAGGTTGAAATTTGACAAAAATTCACCAATAAAAAAAGTGCTGGTACTAGTATCCGTCCTAATTTAGTTTAATGTCTGATATAACGGCTATTGAGCCTTATGATATTAAAACTTAGTTTTCTTAAGGGTAAAGGTGGTTTGGTAGCTCTACTACCTTTGGCCCACAAGTGTGTCACCATGCTATGGCACTACTTCTTCCTTGGGTGAGACGAGTGCAAACAAACTACACAAATGAACAAAAAGGAGGAAAGTTAACAAGTAAGCAAAGCATAGACGGCCCATTTCTTTGGGGCTCGTCCATTGGGTTGTTGAAGTGGTGGGTGCACACAAATAACTTCAAAAATGAACAAAAAGACCTAAAGTCAAATAGCCCCACCATTTATTTACACTATGCAATTATGTTCTCTTCATCTTGTCCCACTCAAAAATGTGTAGCCGTAATTAGTACTATTATTATTATGATTATTTCCAATATCCTTGTTGCTCATACATGAAGCCATATTTACATTATTCTTCATAGAGGTAAATTGTTTCCAAACACTAATAATCTGAAGTCTACCTTTCAGCGGGGTTTTTTAATCTTTCAATTTTGTCATATAATTTTTTTTGACAAACTTTTCCAAAATTTAAGAACATTAGTTGAATTACACTAGAAAAAAGAATTTTAATTCCCAAAAAAAATATTCTAAAAGAATTTTTTTTATCAAAAACAAATCACTTAATTTGAGAGACTAACTTATGTTTGAATAATTGTAGTTAGTGACAATTCAGGTTGTACACATTCCTAGAAATAGCCATAATTATTAATAGGGGAGATATATGAAAGAAATTGCCTCTCAGATTGAAATGGTTGGTATGGATTTGGACTCATTTGGGGGCTTGGGTTCCCTTGGGCATGACCCTAAACCCCACCCCCTCCCCCCAACAACATGTAGTTGAATAGAACTTGAATAGCTACATGGAGAATTGAAGATGCAAAAATCTTGTATTTCCAAGACAAACAAGGAACATGGCACCAATTGTAGGTGGGACTTTTAAAACATTGCTACACACACACACACACACATATTCATCATCATTCAAGCTACCCATTTTGACTTTGGACTCCTCTCACAAATGGGTTCAAACCTCTTGAGTGTTTTCTTGCTCTTGAGCCCTTCATATGATTGATTG
>Ga0209208_10003822_pt1 | contig 21523 bp, 22 predicted proteins | sample S1TSphfallax_3_FD_187694 | JGI IMG/M metagenome (GOLD analysis project Ga0209208, IMG submission 187694) | Host-associated microbial communities from peat moss isolated from Minnesota, USA - S1T2_Fd - Sphagnum fallax MG (SPAdes) (version 2) | ecosystem: Host-associated > Plants > Peat moss >...
GCGCTGAACATCGCCGCGAAAGTGAGGAACAGCGTCGGCGCTACCACACTTACGAATTCATGGAAGGATTCCATGGGCACCCTGTCGTGCCCTAAAGCCTTCCCTTTAGGGAGGGCTCTGATGGCTTCCGAGACCTCCTTGATAGTGAGTTCCTTTGTTAACCTCTCATTCATGACTTGGGTGACTTTGGCCGGGACGTTCGTCTAGTAGGCCGCTTGCGCCTCTACCGTGCCGGGGGCCCGCGCATCTGAGGTATAGAGATTGGCATAGAAGCTTGTGATATAGAGGGCGAGGTCACTTTGGCCTGTGACTAAGCCCTCCTCGGTTTCCAACTCGCGAAGAAGAGCCCTTTTTGTTCCTATGCGATGGAAGTCGAAGAAGGTCTTGGAGCAAGTGTCTCCATATTTAAGCCACCTGGATGCGGAAGAGTGTTGGATGCGCTCTACTGAGTTCTGAAAAACATCCGCGAGTTGACCTTGTGCGTCTGAAAGAATGTCCCGCACCTCAGTGTTCGTTGGATCCCCTTGGAGTTGGACTTCGGCCAATTGAATCTTTTTGGTGTTTGCCCTCACGCACGCGCGCTGAGCGCGCCTTCTTGCCTTTGAGAGGCGCGTTGCATGCCATTACCCTGCCGGTGGCTGCTTCCAACCAGGCCGGCCAATCAAAATCCTGAGGGGGGCGGTGGGGGGGGGGGGGGGGGGGGGGGGGGGGGGTGGTGCCCTACCCATGCTTCCCACAGTTCTTTCCTCCCCTCTACTTCACTCAGGAAAGAAGAGTCGAAGTAGCCTGGGCGGTTCCTGGGCGCGTCCAGATGCCTTCCCCATACCGAAATAACAAGCGGAGAGTGGTCCGAGAGCTTCCTTACCGAGGCTGTTGCCTCAATACGCCCTCTCCTCTCCTCCACGGATTGGGAGACCAAAAACTTGTCAATCCGAGATAATGTTGAAGACGCCCCCAGGCGTCCATTATCAAAGGTGAACTCCTTCTTGGAGAGCTTTCTGAAGTTGTCGAGGCACCAGGCATCGGACAACCCATACTTGAGTGTCATTGAGTGCCAAGCGGAGGCTTCCCTCCTATTCATTTGCCTTAGGCCGGCGGTGCCTCGGCCGGCCATCATCTCCTGATGATTGAAGTCCCCTCCCAGTATAACGTGATCCGAGCTGAAGTTGGCCTGGCTCACCTTTTTCCATAGGTGAGCTCGATCGGTTGAGTGAAGGGCTACATAGATGTTGATTATGGTTAGCGTTCCTTCACCGGGAGGTTGAAGGGTGACGAACTGGGTTCGACCTTCGACCAGAGTGCCATGGTCTGTTATGAGCGGAGAGATCGTTTTGTTTACCAAAATTGCCGTTCCAGCACTTATTCTCTGAGAGGGCCCCACTGGGACGCCCTCATTCCAAAATGTTTCACCTTGCTAGAATTCGACCCCTCTAGCTGGGTCTTGGGCGTCCACCTTTCCAAGGTGGTGTTCCTGAAGTAAGATGATTTGAGGTGGGGTCAGAAGTGAAGCAAACCAGACCTTCACCTGCTTTGGTTTGGTCTTTTTGACCTTCATGCCCCTCACATTAAGGGAGACCACTGTGAGGGTCTTCTCAAACATAAGTTAGTTTGTTGCGGGCAACCAGTGGGTTGATCGATCCTGAGGGTTTGGTAGTGGCTCCGGCCGCGAACTCACCTACTAGCCAATTTTCCAAGGGTTCTCCTTGGGCTGGGTCCGGGTTGCTTGTCGCTGGGTTCATCAGGATTGTCATATCCAATCTCGTGAACCTTTTCTTTTTCCTAGCGGCCCGAGGGGAGACCTTCAAGCTGGCCCATTTATTTCTGAGGGCCTGGCGGGTCGGACTAAGCACTGTTGTGGAGCCTTGATTTTGTACCCGAAGCAGCAAACCCTGACCCCCAACCCCAAAATTGCTACCCTGTTTCCTCCTTTGGTTCCACCATAGTACCATGGCACCTTCCACACTAATTTGTTATGTTTTTTTAAATGTTGAAACTTTCAATTTTTTTTCTGCAAAAAACAACATTTTGTGAAAAAAAGTGGAGAATCTTTTAGAATGTTTCAGATTATTCTTGTTTTTTTGGCTTGGAACTATCAAATAATGTATTTATTTGACATTGGAATGCTTGAATTTAGCATGGTGCTATTGGTATTTGATTTTGTGTATGTTTTAATAAAATGGTTGCAATTTGTGTGTGTGTGTGTGTGGGGAGGGGGGTGTGGGTTTCTATTTTGTCTTGTAGCACAAGTTGTGGAAACAAGTGGACAAGTTGCACCAAGTTGTGACTTGTGGGTGTGTGTTTTTCCGTTTTAATAATAATAGCCTTCTGTTTTTGTTTTTGTGTGTGCATGCTTTTGCTTTTAAAATTGTCCTTTTGTGTGTGGTTTTGCTTTAAAAAAATTTGTCCTCATGTACTTTTATGTTTTGTGACTCCTTGTGGGGTTTCTCTTGACATTCCATGACTCTAAGTATATGACCAATGAGTTCTTTTGCCTAAATAATGTTTGTCAACTATCTCTTGTCAATTACTATTTTGGGATTACCAATGGCACAAACCTTTTGTGGGGTTTATCAAATACTGAAAATTTCAGTTTACCGATGGCACAAACCTTTTGCATATTCCAAGTGCGGGGTTTGTCAAATACTCCCTTCAGATTATGAATGGCCTAAAACTTTTGCATATTCCAAGTGCGGGCTTTGTCAAATACTATTTTCAGATTACCAATGGGCCTAACCTCATATGAAGACAACTGTTGGACACATTCCCAGTAGGACACTAAACAAAAGAATAGTCTGCAACCCCTCACCTACAATCATTTGAGAATAGTTCATGAACCCCAACCAAGCTGTGAAGAGCTTTACTTTCTGGTTTTCCATTCATCAAAAAGGTACTAAAAATTGCTTACCTTCCACAAATGGGTGTTTTATTTTGCAGAGTCAAGGCTAGAGTTGCACCCCTATTTGACAAGATTAGGGGTTTGAGTATGTCCCCTTAAATGTACAAGTACTTATTAAATATTAGCCTACCATAGTAGTACAGGGCACCTTCAACCCATGCCTGCTGATTAATTAAATTAATATTGAAGATTCCATGTCAAAAAATAGAACATTCTTGAATACCTATTCAAAAGATTCTCAATTTTCATATAATTTTCTTTTTGTTTGAATTTTTTTTGCTGCAAATCTAAACATTTATAAAGTATATAATTAGTCTTGAAGCTGGCAAGATACCTACTACATTATTTCATTTTCGAGAGCTTTAGTGACAATCAAAGGAGCAACACCTTAATCTATGGTGCAAGCCAATGTGCACCATAAGAGGGCTCTTACAAATCTCGGTCTACAGTACCATAGCACCTTTTCAACTTTGGCATCTTGCTGTCAAATAATTATTTTATTTTGAAAAATTGATTTTGATGTAAGAAAATTAAATTATAAATTTTTGATAAAATTTATTTAAATTAAAATAAATCTACATGTTCTTCATCACCAATGTTCTGTGCAAACGTCTCGTATCACAACACAAGTTTTAATTTCAGAACCTTCTTCAAAAGAAATATTGCACTACATTAAGGCACTTAAAAAGAAGGTTTATTTTTATAAATTTATTGCATACACAAAGTCAATAATAACAATAATAAATTTTTTTGCGATAGAACAAGAGAGCTCTCAGTAGGGCTGCACTATTAAACCCATAAACGTTGTTGATAAAAAAATTTCAACTTCAATAAACAATAGCTTTTAAATTTCTAACAAGAAGGAACCTTAATTTTCTAAAATTTTGGCATTTAAAAAATAATATAATTTTTGCCGAACCTGAAAAGGTACTACAATATTGACTTTTGAACACACCATCCTAGTCCAGGGGGCAGCTTCAACACATGTATTTTGAACAATCCCTCCATATGATCTACACATGAAATTTAATTTCCAAAATTTAATGCTAAAAGACATTAAGTTTTGGTGTTCATGACATATTGAAATATAATAGAATGACTCTGGAAGTCTCCTTCTACATACATAGTGTACTCTATTGTTCACATTCAAGCTTTGAATACAATGACCAGACTTGTATCAAATCCCATGTTCCCCTACTACAATCATGGATGAAGTCTCATAAGTGAAATTTGGATGATCTTTCATGTATGGAATAAAATTTCACATAGTATGTCATAGAAAATCTTTATTTCATCTTGAATTTCTTGAAACTTGATTCATGAAAGTTCATCCATTGAAAATTCATGAATGATATTTCATGTATGCTCATCCATAAAACTTGGAATGCAATTTGCTTAACTATTTTGACAAGTTCACTTTATAGTAGTCTCCCGCTTAAGTACGCAACTTGAACATGCGTGGTTTATGTGTACTTAATCAATAGGTGCGTACTTTAGATTTGTCGCTCCCAAATCGCTTGTGTTTTGCTACAATGTTGAAGAAACCAAACGGAAAGCATCTCAATGAGCATCAACGTTGTGAAATCATCTTGAAGCTAAACAAAACGAATGCTCCGAGTAAAAAGGCCTTAGCTCGAAAGTACAGCGTTAGTGAAGGCGCCATCCGAAAGGTGTGGGACAACCAGGAGGCAATCTTGGAACGGTCTGCCTTGTCGTCTGAAGAAGTTAAGGAAATGACATTTTGAGCTTTTGTTGGATGATCTACTAAGCTTGAAGACATGCTTTACATCTAGATTGACAACATGCACTATGCCAAACTGCCTCTCCCACCATCTTTCACCATAGCCAAAGCGAAAAGCATTGCTTCTAGTCTTTCCATTCTAGAATCTGATTTTAAGGCATCTTGACAATGGTTAAGTTGATTCAGAGCACGCCATGGATTGTAAAAGATGTTCCTTCATAGAAAAGGAACAGAGATCAACAAGATCAATCCGGAATTGCTAGCAGCTTTAGAAGAACTTTACGAGATTATCGTATAATATGACCCAAAAAATGTCTACAATATGGATGAGACTGGTTTGTTTTTTCGGTTGCTTCTGAAATATAGCCTCCTTATGCCCAACGAAGACATCTCAACCACTAGAGGCAAAAAGAAAGCCAAAGATCGAGTTTCTCTTATTGTATGCGCCAATGCGTTTAGAACGCACAAAATTCCCTATGCATTGATCGAGAAATCGAAAGAACTAGCTTGTATTAAGGACCGGCAATGGCCCATTCCTTATTTCAATCAAACGAAAGCTTGGATAGATGTAGAAACCTACTAGAAATGGTTCAATGATGTGTTTTATCCAAAAGTGAAAAAACGAACCGGACGTTGCGTTCTATTGTTGATGGATAATGCTTTGGGACATTTTGAAGCATTTGAACGCAACATTTAGATAGTTTTCTTTCCCCCAAATTGTACAAGTTGGAGACAACCTTGTGATATGGGAATAATTGTAGCTTTGAAAAAGTGATACAAATATTTGTATCTCAAGGATGTCCTTGACTTTTATGAACTTGATGATGAAGCGAAAAATCGAAAGAAAGATCAAGGGCAAAGATTGCGCCAAGGAGATGTAGGAGTTCTTTATGGAAATCCAGCGCACCTGCTTGATATTGCGAGTTATGTGAAAGACGCTTGGGATTCTGTTTCCCAAACCTCTATCAAAAATGTTTTTGTCAAGGAAAAATTAATGAATTTAAAGCCAAAATTGGAGGCCAGTAACAAAGTTGATGACTTATGCACCGAATTTTCCAAAGCCATGGAATTTTTAAATTTGTTTGTCGATCCATCAGAGCTGGAAGAATTCGTTCATATTGACAATGAAGACAATGAAGAATATGCAGAGCTTTTGGAGATGATGACGATTGTTGAAACAACGATGGATGATGATGGTGATGTTAACATTCAAGAATTGAATGTTAGTTTAGAAAATAGAGTTCTACTCTAGGGTTTTGACTCTTTTTATAGGTAGGTTCTCAACATCGAGGATTAGCTGTTCTGCCCTAAAGTTCAAGCAGAAGTAGAGGAAACATTCAATGACCTTAGGAAATCATTTGAATCATTTTAGAGCAAGATTCGAATAGTTGGCCTCGAAGCCAAATGCAAAAAACTTCAAAACTTACACCAAATGACGATTCATGATATGTTCAACTAATAAATCTTGAACCCTAAATTTTTTGCCAAAAAATGCGTACTTAACTGGGATGCGTACTTAAACAGGTGCGTACTTAAGCGGGAGACTACTATACCTGCTTCCAAATACCACTTTGCCAAATCTCAAAGTGTATTATGTTCAACCAGTGGGTACCCGTGACCTTCGGACACTGTGAAGTCCCCTGGTTTCTTTAAACCAAAAGAGAGAAACACAAAGGCGCAAAACAACCTTTTTTTAAAAAAAATTTTAATTTATTGTTTTTGAAAAGTCCCCCATGAAATTCGTTGCTGGCCGACCTCATTATTGCAACAATTTTCCTCCTTAAATTCTCTTTCTCCCCAGGGGTCCGTGCTGTTCACCGTTCCCAATTCCAAGCAACTTCTGCTCTCTGGAGCAAAGCAAGCAACTTACACTACTCACTCATGAGACTTCCGCCCTCGCCACTACCGCCCTCCCCCGCCAAACACACACAACTCTTCTATGTCGGGATTTGTCACAGCCGTGGGGGTGCCGGGCCAGGCCCGGTCGGCCTTCTGTGACGGACCCGGCCTGGCACCCCGCACGGCGGGCCCGGTTGGTGGAAATTCGGGAGTCCGAGAATGCCTGGCCGGGCTCGGTTGGCCTTCTGTGACGGACCCGAGCTCCACCACCACCTGAAGGCCGGTTCTGCCATAGAAAATGCAGAGGCTGGTTCTGCCATAGAATGCTTTTGCAGTAGAATTGTCGTGTCACAGATAGACAAGCGAATTAATATATAAGATTGTCAAGTTCACCAAGTTTCCAAGTTGCCAATGCCACATGTCACTTCTTTCTCTCTTATTTCTTTGACTTGATGCCTCTTTGAACCTTGAGAGGGGCCTTTCATTCAAACATTCAAACTAGCTTCTAGGTTAATTTTTTCACACATTGAGAGCAAATTTTCGAGGTTTTGAATTCAAATTTCACGTTTTTCTTTATATCCATTTTTATTAATGATGTGGATTTGAAGCCATCTTACTCAAATGAAAGTCCAACCATTAAATCTTAGGATGAAATAAAGTTCATTTACCAACAAGAAGATTTAGGCCATACATTCGTTATGAAAGCAATTGGTTTAGAGAATCCTTTATATTTTGGCTACCTGTTGGAACTTTTTGTATGAATTTGGCAAAAATTGAAAATTTGGGTCTTTTTTTTCACATAGATCCTTTGTATGTGTCGAAATCACATTTTTCGGGTCAAGAAATTTCGAAAATTCTCCTCCGAGAAAAGAAAAATCACTAGTTGCGATGCTTGTTATTTTCAGGGGTGTGAGATAGTAATGCAGTTTTTCTATTCACAACAAATTTTGTCATTTTCCTGACAAACAAATATGGAAAATTTTGGTTCTGTTTTTCTAGTGTAAATTAGACTTATTTAAAAAACATATTTGGAAAAAGCCACCAAATCTTGTAGTTTGCCATACAAATGTCATACAAAATGTTTAAACAACGAAAGCTCTGTGGAACAACCTTTTTTTAACTAGCAAAATTTTTGCCAAAAAGTGAAATGAAAAAGTACAAAAATGAAGTGATTTTGGAGGGTTTCTAGAAGTTCTTATTTCTCTTTTTTTTCCCCCAATGTTTATAGAGTGGCAGTTTTTACTAACAAGGTCTACTATGAGAGCAGATCTTATAGTGAAGTTTTTCCAAAATCCTTCTATATACCATGGCTACCTACAGGAATGCCTAAGGTAGAAATCTGGCAATTCTTTGTTTTTTTGGAAATCTGGAGAATTTAGGTTATTTAAAACAAAAAAGAAATCCTTTGTTGATGGATATCGCCCCCCCTCCCCCCCAACTTTCCAAACCACCTACCTTTTTTCTTTCTCTTTCTGGCGAATTTTCGCACTGTGGCGACAAAACAATTTAGAAAATTTCTTTTAAAAAGTTTAAATTAGAAAAAAATTGCGAGAAATTTGGAAAAATTCCCCAAAATATAGAAACCACAAGAAAAGAAGAAGAAAACGAAATCTGTTTATGCTACATGAAGAATTTGGAGGGTCGATTCTGCACAGATTTCAAGCTTCTTAGAGTGCAAGAGATGGTCTTTGCGAAAACAATTGCCGATTTTGAGTAAATCAGACCCCTATTTTGAGCAGAATCCGCCCTTAGAAATCCGTTTATGCTAGGGAAGGCGCCCCTTAGGGCACATTCTGCAGCTAGTTGGCCTTCAGTAGGATGCAGAATGCGCCCTAAGGGGTGCCTTCTCTAGTAGATAAAGATTTTCCTGTAAGAAAAAAACTCTGCACTGCTGAATAATAGACGACATGGAAATAACAAATCCAAAAGAAGGAAAGAAAGAAAGAAAGAAAGATTTTGTTCATCAATTTAGTCAAGACCAACGAGCTCAACATTCTTGCTGCTGCTGCTGTTCAAATCACAGCAGATTATTCTCTGCTCTTTAGCAAACTGCAAACCCAATGGCTCTGTGCCAAATCCCGCCACCAAAGCCATCACCAAGAATTCAGGACCCACGGCCTTCTCCCAAAGTTGAGCTCTCTTTACTGCTTTTTCAACATCTTCTGTAGTCGTAGATAGAGGGAACAAAGTTGTGACACACACAATGAGAACGGGTTGAAAGGTTCCTGGATGCACACCTTTCAACACCAGATCCACTCTGGAAGCATCTTCCGACTCGTCTTTCGACAGTGTGTGGTTTGATGTCTGCACCTCAAGCATGAATTCTACAGTCTCGGTTGAAAGTGCCTTTGGATTCAAGCAAATTGACTCCAATTGTCTAGCAGTTGTCACAATGATGTCTTTTAGGACACGGATTGCGATTGCATTCACCTGCGGACATGTCCATATTTGTGTAGTCACGGAAGAAGAAGTTCTATGATGGTCCTTCAAGATGGAGTCTATGTCCTCCCTCCAGTTGCACTGTAGCAAAACTGCTTGTTGACTCGATAACATGTTTCTTGGACATGTGTGCCCTGCATATCAATAAGCTTGTCACATTGAGCATTCATACATCGTTCTTGCAACGACAACCGGTTTCCAGCCATCAAGGACTAGCGGCGCACGCAACAAAACACATTGAAATTGGAAGAAGATAACGGGGTTTGAAAAACAAGATCTCGTTGGGGTTGCAACGAGGGACCGAAACCATACAAAAAATTTGCCACAGAAGGCATTGAAATTTGAACTTCAGCTTACAATATTTACAACAAATCCTCAAAACACTACACAGGAATAGGGGATTTACTTACCACTGCGAGCACCAGAAAAAAACTGCAGAATCTGAAGATGAGACACCGAAGTTGGGGGGCAGCTGGATGTCAAAGTATTAAGCGTTGCCGGCAAGGGTATCCTGCAGCCTTGTTTGTAGTGGAATCCACAACGCAGCATTGTTGCTTGCTTGCTTGCTTCACAACAGTTCTCACACCATGCAAGAACTCCTTGTGTCTCAAGATTTCCTCACGATAATCAAAGAAAACTGCCGAACAGCAGCACTGCAGAAACAACAAGCAAAGAAAAGCACTGCTTGAAACACTATGCACCCATCCCGTGTTTGACCTAAGTACCCTTTTGCACCCTTTGATTCTGCACCCCAAATAGCAATCCACTCCCCAATTTCTACCCGTGTTTCCTCCTTTGGTACCATGGCATTCTTTTCAAAAAGTGTCGAAATTTCCCAAAAATATGTATTTTTCAAACAACAAAAAATTGGGAGTGGAATCAAAGAAATTTTTAGAATATTATTCCAGAAAAGTTCAAGCTTTCAATGTGGAATCTTGGAAACAAAATGATTATTAAAATGGCATGCTACTATGGTATTTGATTTTGTGTATGTTTTTAAAAAGGTTGCAAGTTGTGTGTGGTATGGGTGTGTGTGGGGGTGGGGGGTTTCTTTTTGCAATTTTGTCTTGTAGCACAACAAGGTGTGGTACCAAGTGGACAAGTTGCACAAAGTTGTGGGACGTGTGTGTGAATTTCCATTTTAATAATAGCCTTGTGTTTGGTTTTCGTTTGTGCATGTTTTTCCTTTTCAATGCCTCCTTGTGTGAGTGGTTTTGCTTTAAAAAAATTGTACTCAAGCACTTTTGTGTGCTGTGACTCCTTGTCCGTTTCTTTCGACTTATTATGACTCTAAGAATAGCATCATTGAGCTCTCTTCCTTAAATAATGTTTGTCAATTTCCTCTCCTCAAGTACTATTTTTGGATTACCGATGGCCCAAAACCTTGTGCGGGGTTGTCAAATACTCTTTTTGGATTACCGATGGCCCAAAACCTTGTGCGGGGTTGTCAAATACTCTTTTTGGATTACCAATGGCCCAAAACCTTGTGTGAGGTTTGTCAAATGCTCTTTTTGGATTACCAATGGCCTAAAATCTTGTGTGAGGTTTGTCAAATGCTGTTTTTGGATTACCAATGGCCCAAAATCTTGTGTGAGGTTTGTCAATTGCTCTTTTTGGATTACCAATGGCCCAAAACCTTGTGTGGGGTTTGTCAAATACTCTTTTTGGATTATCGATTGCCCAAAACCTTATGTGGGGTTGTCAAATACTCCTTTTGGATTATGGATGGCCCAAACCTTCTGCATATTCCAAACAAGACTGCTATTGGACACATTCCCAATTGGACACTGAACAAAAGAATACTGCACAACCTAGTCCACAATCTCTCAGCCACAATCCTTCAAGAATAGTTGATGAACCCCAACCAAGCTGAGAAGATCTCTAGTACTGCAGTCTCCCTGGTATAATAAGCATTTGCAGCACTTTCATTCAGATTGAGGAATTCAGCTTTAATGAACACTTAGCCTCTGTTTCTTCATACACTGGCTTTCCAAATCTCAACACATACTTTCATGGACATTGTAATGCAATCACACAAGTTACTTTCCTGTTCATTCAGCATTCAGCAATATCAAAAATACTGGTACGCTTTCAAACCATCCCTCCTTTCCAGAAGTGGGTGAGGTTTTGACAGCTGATGGTAGCATCCAAAATGCGGTGCCATAACTAACCTCTAGCTTGATCACATCTCATGAAAAACCAGTGGATCATTGAATTGCATCTACTGCAAATCTTTCTATGGTCAGAAATATCTAGGGTTCAAATTTCATCATTAGAGGGCCATGTCTTCTTAGGATATCTCATAAGAGTACTGGTCACAATGCTTATCCTGATGCACATGTGAAGGCACTCCAAATATTGCCCTTACATTTCTGATGGTTGGCTTGGTCAGAGTCTTGAAAAGACATTGCTAGAAATAGAGCACAACTCCATTTTGAGTACATATAGCAATCAAAGAATTGCACACCTTCCAGGAATATGCTGCCTTAGAAATTGGTGTCCCACCTTGAAGAGTCTTGAAATTGGGGTTGTAGCCTGAGGTGGTGCAGTGGCATCTTCCACTCTTTCAGACTTCTCAAGTGTTTCTGCCTTACTATCTTGAGTAATGGAGGCCTCAGTGCTTTCATGTCCAGGCGTTTCCACTATTGTCTCCTCAGACAACTCTCCTGGCCGTTTGTCAAACAGACCTTTGAACTGCTTCCTAGCCTTCAGCTCAGCCTCCTGTAAGCATTTCAAGTATTCGGTGAGAGACCTTAGGACTAAATAACAGCATCAATGAGCTCCTTTTAAAAATAGGATTCACAGCTTTCTTTTCTGAAATCAGAAGACTAATTGAAGGTCATCTTGATAAGCATCACTTGAAAATTTTCAAATCTGTCGGTTGGACTGAAATTATGAAAACTCCCTGGTGACACAGCTGGTCTCTGACTACAACAGTCACCACATCAGATTGGTCCCTTACAAATCCAGAAAACATTATCCCCCTAGATTGAAAAACACACCCACCTGCTCTCTTTTCTTCAGCTTGGCCAGAGCTGCATTTGCATCACCAGTGGCAGACTTGTCAACTGTCATCATCTGCAGATATGTGGCATTTTCAGTAATGGCTTTCATTATATTGACACATTGTACGACAGTCACTATGTAGGAAAAAAAGCTTTTGGCCAATCAGACTGCCAGACAGTATAGACTAAGGTCTATTACCAGCTTGAAATCACTTCGAGCTTCATCAAAATCCCCTGTTTCAGTGAAGGCTGTTCCTCGTCGATACAAAGCTTTCACATGATGAGGGTTCCCTTCCAGAACCTGCACAAATCGCTGTGTACTTCTGAGTAACACAGTTTTCAACTTAGCATGCCAGGATTCTCAAGCTCAGATGCATCCAGGGCAGGTTTAGACATTGAAATTCCATTGACCTTGAATTTCAGCCTGCCTGATTTGAAGAAAACTGCATCCCTTGATCAAATAATCAATGAAGGCCAAGTTACTTGCCTTGTTGCATGTTTCAATGGACTTGACATACTCCCCAAGTTTGTGGTAGCATGCCGCAACATTAAGAAGAAACGTGTTCTGCCAAATTTACAAATTAGCTAGCATACAATATTGTAGCTTATCTTATGTAGAGTCAAAGCACTCATTTACTAAACACATTGAAAGTGACTACTTACATAGAAGATAGGAAAAGGGGTTTCCCAGTCTACAGAATTAATAAGATCACTAGAAAGCTAAGAAGAAAATCAACAATACTTACATTGGTAGTTTGGAGTTCCTGGGCTTCCTCATCACCGTGAGGATTCATATGCTTAAAATCCCTCAGCACCTGCTACATGTTCTCTCCACATGAGATGCCACACATGTCCTAACCTACAGTATATAGAGCATGCTTGATTGTTGAGAGCCTACACCACCATCCCTTGATCATCAAGTCATTGAATGGCTTAATATAGGAAATGACTGTGTGATTGTATTAAACAGCAGTGACATGCCTTGTCATACTTGGTCTTGGCTAGCTCAAACTTCCCTTCCTTGAATAACCGATTACCCTGCAGACCGAGGTAATGAGCTCCATAAGAGAGTGCAATGAGACTGATTACAATTCTCTTTAAAACTCCTACAATGACACTGAAAAATCCTAATGACTCATGCTACCATTCAATGAACCCAATTTCACAGTGCACCAATTGCAGATGGCTGGAAACCATTTGTTAAAGCTGCATTGACATGATATTAGGTTTGACCCAATGAGACAGTTTAAGGACGATATATTGTGCAAATGCATCAACAAGTAGCCTAGTCCAACATGTCCAAGTAATTTAGGGTGCAGTTAACTTGCACCCAGGTGAGCCATTTTGATTCTCAATGGACAGTAGAATAATGGTCTAAAATTGCTTTTTTCTATCTCTTGAAAGCTGGAAGGTGAGGCATTTGAAGTACCGCAGTTTTAATTGCATCAACTTCAGCCATAATCTCTTTGAAATTAAGACCTTCCCATTCCTGAAAAAAACAACATTGAAGTAAAAAACTAACCATAATTCTTTGGTGCAGATATTGTGCAAATAGACTGAAATTGTCAGCAAGACAAACTATAAACCTCTGCTGATCCAGCTACACTGCAGAAAATGATTGGGCAATTCTGTTAGTTGACCTTGGCTTTCTCATATCCTAGCAATTCAACCTCCCATTGCACAGAAGCACCCTCTGGAACACCTTCTGGCCTGCACCCAATATAGTGAAGTATCACCAGATGCAATTTTTTTCCACTGCATCAGCTTGAGAATTCATTTGCATGCCTCACTGTATCTATTCATGCCACACAGAAGGATTTTTGGTGTCAGATGGATAAGAATGACCTTGGGTGTTTGTTTGTGCCCCCTCACCAGTCAAGCTTAGGACAGTCTATTAACTGATGACATTAGGAAATCTAGGTTTTCAGGCAGCTGCATACATCTGCAGGGAACCCTATAACACCAAATAGCAGGCAAAGCATCAACATGACAAATGTAAGCAGATGACCTCTGATGTGCCTTGTGTTACCTTGGAAATTTGTCATAAGCATACTTGGACACACTATTGATGAGAGCCAGCTCACCAGGAAGCATCAACCGTAGACTTGCCTCCAGTCCCTCAGGTACCTATCAAACCATACACATAGAAAGCTCAAGACAAGAGAGTCCAGAGACAAATAAGTGCTACATTGGTAATGTCTGTAGAAAGAAGCACAAGAAACAAAAGGATTCTTACAAATTCCATATGCTCACAGGTTGTGAAAGATCAAGATAGAGCACACAATTCCTGTGTTCATTTCCAACATCTTGGTTGGTAATATGTAGTGGGACTATTCTTATAACTTTTGTGCTTCCTATGCATAGCTTGCTAATTAGCAAAATGCCCAAATAAAGCTCAAAGTGAAAGGCATAACCACGCACCGCACCCTCACCAGAGGCAAACTCAAGAGGTTCACCTCCAGGATTGTCCGTCCTGGTGTTGTAGAATATTTTACCTCCCTCAAGCAGCATGCCCTTGTAGTGGATGCTCATCACACTGTCTTGCAGAGGGCAATCAATTGGAAATTCGCCTGGCCAACAAGAAGCCCCACTCCTGTCATTAATTTCACTTGTACCAAGTGATACTTTTTCAAACCTAAAATTTGCTGCAGAAATACCACATGTGTTTTGCATAATCATCTGAATTCCCTAACAGGCCTGCAGTTGTCCTCTTTGCCTTTGGCTATCTCAGTTCAATCTCAGTATATGTTCATGCGAGTTTCCAGACTTTGAGTATAAGTTGATGACATCACATTATGTGTGAGAACCAAAGAAGGCAAACCTGTTCCATCTCGAATGCGCCGCTTTATGAGTCCACCGTCTCCAAACATATCCCGCACCTGTCCCATGGACAATAACAAACATCAGCCATTGTGTATCATACCAGAATCTGAAGTCCAGGCCATTTCACAAACCTGGCTTGATTGATTCAACTCACTCACCTGGATTAATTGAATCAGCTCCACCTCAAACTCCAGCTCTTCAGCCTCTGGTGGGACATTTAGATTTAGGGAATATGATGCAGGGCTGCAATATGTACGTGAGATGTAGATCAAGGCCTTCTCATTCCTGGTCATTGTTCCTATTGCCTTCTCTAACTCTTCTGGAAGCTGCAAAACACAGGGCACAGTGTTCATTAAGTTTCTAGTTCTCATGGTAAAACATCTCCTTCAAGTTTCTGTAACTAGCTTGCAACCTATCTGGCCACTTGGGCCTATCCCAAACAGTGCATTGGAGTGATCTGCTGGACACAATAGAAGAAACTGAAAACAGAGTTTGTTTACGCATGCACCTCCTCCTTGCCAAAAGTAAGATGAAGTGGATCACCCTCTTTCTGGGAGAAAAATGTTGGGCCCCCCAGTACTCTTGCAGTAATCCTGGTCATCATGGGACAATGGTTTCAGATGCTAAAACTCTCATGTTGTGTAATTCTTCAAGGAAAACTGTGCAGATAGCATGTAGTACCTTAGCAACACAAAAGATGCCTGCTTGTTTACATACAAGAGGACACCATCTGCAGGACAACAAAGTTTTCCCATGTCAAACCACTCCCATTGGGACAAAGTGCTCTAATATATAACTGTTCTAACACTCACCATATATTCACCTCATAAGGAGCCCGAGGTGTTTCCCAGCCCTCCCCATCTCTCAAGACCTGTAACACAGCAGTTCAATTAAACACCACAACCTCAAATGTAGGAAGGCCTTGAAGTAGCAAGAGGTTGATATGTCTTGACCTGGATTTACAGAGCACAACTATGACAAGGGGCAGTAGCTGCTAGACAAAGCTGCTCTAAGTATACATGACTGCGACCTAGGCAGTCAACCTCTCTCTCTCTCTCTCTCTCTGACCTGGCTTCTATGTGTGCAAACAAAGGCAATAAATTTACTTCCAGATGTGTATTCCACTGAAGCTCTTTTTCTATAATATTCAGAGAAGCCTTGATGCATAGCAGCTCTGACCAATGTAATCAACCTGAAGAAGACTGCCCATGACATAAGCTCAGTATTGAAGTCATGAATGACAGCAGTATTACCAGTTTGGTCACACCGAGGTCATCTTTAAGCACCTGCAACAATGCACCCCATTGCACAGCTAAGAAAAGGACAATGACAATTGCAAGTTTCCAACAACAATCATTTCTTGTTCCCTCAATCTCTCTGGCATCCGTGTAGGAACATGTTGCTAAAAGCAGAGTGTTCCATTGCTATCCAGGATATGCAGGAAAACAAGGCTGAAATCTCAACTCACCTTCACTTTCTGAAAGTCGAGCAACTCAATCTCAAAGAACAGATCTTCACCCTTTGGAAAGTTCTCCGCAACAGTCACAGGACACTCTGGATCGGCATAGTGCAGATCAGGCCTTATTTTCAGCTGCAAATTGCAAAACAGAACACTAGTTAGGATCATAGTTGAAGAGTTTCCAGTTCCCAGTTCCCAGTTCCCAGTTTTCATACTAGTGCTTCCTTATATGTGAAGCAGCTAATATGACCCAATTTGACCACAGAAACTAGTGGCCCCAATCTAAGTACAAAGTCAAGCATCTTGCCACTTTCTTGCAATTGCCACCATTACTGCATTCCCATAGTTGTCAGCATCAAAACTATGAAGCACATGTTTTGAGCCTCCAAGAAGTTCTAGTGGTAAAACAGAAAAGATGAATGTTCCAGAAGCACTTGAGAATGAGAGAAGCTTGCAGTGAGTACCATGGCTGTTTCACCTTTCAAGATGGTAGGAAAACCTTCCTCCCATCCAGCTATCATTTTACTCTTGCCCAGAACCATCCTCAGGGGAGCTCCCCTTCCTGTAATCACAATTTCCAAGAGGCTTCAAACACTGATTTCAACAGCTATCAGTACACAATCATCCGATCCTTCTTTACTGCTGACAACAGGAAAGGTATGACAGCAAGCACTTCATATGTGCAACACTGCCAAGAAACTCCACAACAACACTTTGAAGCTAACATATCAAGATGAGAGTGGTCACAACCTTATGAGTCTCACTCACAATTTGTCAGACCATCACCCTTGATCATGAATAACAGTGACAAGCTGCCCGTGACTCTCCACTGACCTCATCAGCTCCTCACAGTGGGTGTAGATAGGTATACAGAACGATTATACAGACAGCTGCAAAATACACATTCTCAAGCAATGCTACAATCCTTGTGAGCAGAGATAGGAGACAGGTTGAGATCCATACTTGATGGATGGGAAGGGAGCGGAGAAATCTAACCTCCATGATCAGCTCGTGATGATTCCACAACAACTCCCTCTGTTGTTCTTGTAATATAGTGGAAGATAACCTGCAAAACAGAATATGAATGGTCCCAAAATCAGTCATGAAAAACTTAGAGAAAGGTAGAAGAAACCAAGCATATGTCTCTGTGAGATTGCAGAGAAAAAACTCCCTCCATGCAAGAAGATGAAGGCAACCATTGTGTCAGTTCCAGCAAAAACAAAAACTAACATGACAAGTAACTAAGTACAGCAAAGTGCTCAATGCAAGCAGCATAGCCAGAGATTGCTCAAGAATACAATCAGGAGAGAAAAGCCATTTTGTGTTCCAAATGAAAGACAAAAGCGAACTGACTGACCAAGGCTATTCTGAGTGAAGAAGCTCGGCAAGCTGCAAGGATGTCACAATTTCAGGATACCAAAAACAATATTCTGATTCGATCATAAAGATTTAAACCCTAATCTCTGAGTTCAGATTTTTGTTCCGTCAAGCTGCATTCTCAGGGATGTGGAGAAATGCAGAAAGAGAATTGAAAATATGCTTTGTGTTCCACATGAGAAAGACAAAAGCAAACTGACTGACCAGGGTTATCTTGAGTCAAGAAGCTCAGCAAGCTGGGAGGACATTACAATTCCAGGATACTGAAAACCAATCCTCTGACTCAATCTCAAAGATTCAAACCCTAGTTTCTGAGATCAGTTTTTTAAAATGTCAAGCTGCATTCTCGGATGTGGAGGAATGCAGAAAGATGGTTGAAACTATGTTTTGTGATCCAAATGAAAGACACACAAACCAACTGACCAAGGCTATCTTGAGTGACGAAGCTCAGCAAGCTGTGAGGACATCACAATTTCAGGATACTGAAAAACAACCTTCTGATTTCAATCGCAAAGATTCCAACCCAAATTCTGAGATCAGATTTTTGTGATGTCAACCTGCATTCAGGGATGTGGAGGAATGCAGAAAGAGGGTTTTGAAACTATGTTTTCTGGATGGATATGAGCTCTGTAGCAGAAGATCAGACAGGGGGAAATTGTGGAGATTTTCTTGTGAAATCCAATCCTCCGTTACTCACCTGATCACCTTCTTTTGGATGTTTACTTCCCTCACCAGGTCTCAACACCGCCTTCATCAAGCCTCCAGGACCAATTTCCCTCTTCTTCCTGCAAAGCATTAACAGGCTGAGAAAGGGAAAACTAAGCAAAGCACGAAACTCTGAACCGAGAAGAAGAATTGAAGGAGGAAACAAGTCCATTGCTCAGAACAATGCGGCACATACTTGGGGGTTTCCTTGGCACCAGACTTTTTGCCTTCGACGCGGTTCAATCCGTCCTCTCCCATCTCTCCCCCGAGTCACAGCAAAAGGAAGGAAGAAACAAAACCAACCTCTTCAACACGCGCCCCTCAGCAACTACTAATCTTCCTCGGGAACAAAAAGAAACATACTACAGCAGGAAAGAGATGGGAAACTGATCAAGGGCTGGTGGAAGAGAGAGAGAGAGAGAGGCAAACGGAAACCGGAAAAGAGAATCCGAAAATAATTCTTTCAAACTTCAGGTTGAGAGGGAAGTATTTTCAAAAGAAAAGCGACAACATAATCAAGCTGAAGAGATGAGAAAAAAATAAGGAGACCAGCAAGCATGAGGAGGAAAAGAAGAGCACTCCTGCAAACACCGGGTCTCTTTGCCACTGCAGCAGCCTCCACACAAGGCGAAAATCGAGCGAGACGAAGTTCACTTCATGGGAACAGAGTTCTCATTGTTCACACTCGTTCGCATCGACGAAGGCGAGAGAGAGAGAGAGGCCCAATGTTTTTTTTCGGCAAACAAATTGGGAAAATATTTAGAAAATTTCTTTTTTCTAGTTTAAATGCGACTAATTTTGCTAGATTTTTGGAAAATTCGCCAAATTTTCGATATGAAAAAATTGAAAAAAAAGAACCCTGTTCATCGCAGGGTTTTTTTTCCTGGCTAAAGTTAGCCAGTTGGAGATTTTTTTTTTCAAAATGGCTAAAAGTGTTTATTGAGGGGTTTTATTGTCCCCAAATTTTGAAAAAAAATTTAATTGAAGAATCACCATACTTCTCTAGTGAGTGCTAGCAGATAGCCAAAATTTGAATGATGCTAAAACGTTTTTTTCTTTTATATATGGAATTAAATTTGGCTAAACTGTCTTATGGATGATTGCCACTTCAGCTACATAAGAAAAACGCTGATCCCATTTCAGTTATGTTTTTGTATGAATTTTGTGATGTAGCCAAAGTGACAATCAGCCACAGGAAGATTTAGCCAAATCTGGCTATAAACCAGATTTTAAAATACAAAATCTTAATCACCATTTCATATTTTTGGCTGCTTACAATAGGTACAACTATCTAGTGATTTTTTTAACTTTTTTTTTTCCTTTTTGGATTTCTGATGATTAAATGCCCAAAATTCACATTCATTTATAATTTCGCTATTTTGGCAAAATTCAATCACGAAAAAAGGGGCTGAGAGAGAGAAAGAGATCCAATTGTACATTTCATCTCATTTTCATGTTTCTCACCAAAATTTGTTTCTCACCAATTCCTGGCCATGCTCCTTTGGAACCTTCTGGACTCAGTCCCCAACTCAAATATGCAAGCCAAATCTATCCCTTTTTCAAATCCCATTTGACCAAAATGGGGTGTGTGATAGCTAGAAGGTGGGAATTTATTTATTTATTTATAATTAATTAATTAATTAACATTTTTTAGAAGGTGGGAAATTAAAGTGCATATTTTTCTACTTATAAAAAAGCACAAGAAAATATAGAAAGGTGGAATTAAATTGCATCTCTTTCCACTTATAAAAGACGGAAAAAAGACCATAGCTTTTAGTGTTGGGTTTAGTGATAATCCTCACCATGATTTTTTTTCCCAAATTTTTTCATATATGTTTTCTCTAAAATATTAGCAAAATTTGTTGAAATTACACAATAAGTTTTTCTCCCATGAGCACAAAGGATGAACTTTGCATGGAGTAGATTCCCCCATGCACGGTAGGTGGGCCTCTACCAATGGTTATCACATCAAAATAGTGTGCAAGTTATTTCCTCACACTCATCAAAACATAAGAAACATCCTTAATTCTCATTCTAATAAATGAGAATTAACTAAATGTCATCACATGGGGGTAATCATGGTGATTAATTAATTAAAGATAATCATATTTGTTTGCTAGTCCTTTTAGGGAGCACTTTTGTTTTGAGCATGAATTTACAAGGTTAAACTCAATTTCACACTATTTAAAACCAAAATTTATCCAAATCATATTTTATTGTTAATTATAGCACTAGCAGTGGAGTAACATCTTTTCATTAGGCTTATGTGATCACAGATTTGTTAGTTGTGGTCATTAGTAGGTAAGTAGGGTAGATAGGTTGATAGGCAAAAACATAACGGCTCAAAGCTTTTTGCAGCCAAACCTTCAACTTTGATGATCTTGGAGTCCAAAGAGAAGTTGTAGACTAGGAGTGGCTGCACCCATGGTTGTTGAAATTGCCTAATTTGGTTAAGAATTGCCCAAGATATGGGCATTCAAAGTAGGGGCCTTTTAAACTAGAAAAAGTCTCAAACAAAGAGTTGTTGTTCTCATGACACAAACAATGCATATGCACACTTGACATTTGTACAAGATTTGACTCTTGATAAAATTGGATGAATGTGAAATCCAATTAATTATTGATGCAAAATTGTTCATCATATATCAATGGGTGAAATAAAAATTTCAAACCCACTATGACATTTCAAATTAGGATGATGGGTAAAAAGTTTGTTTGACTCAACCTAAAAATTTCCTAAGCAAGTTGAACCTGCCAATTTTATGCCTTATGTGCTTTCAACTTATATGCCAACGGGATTTTAAAACTCCCTAGTGTTTGGTCCTTTCACTCTCCTCTTCGTGGTGTTTGTGTTGACAAGCATGTGCAAGCACTGTTAGGTGTAAATGATGGTGGGATTTATGTCATAGACTTCATTACTTTTCATGAAGCTCTTTGTTATTTTTTCTAGTGTTATTTTTGTTGTTTTTCATAATAGAACTACAGTAGAACCTGTCTAAATTAATACTGCCTAAATTAATAAACTGTGATAATTAATATGTGCGGTCCGGTCCCAAGTCGGGCCCCGTACATTTATTAATAAACCTCCAAAAGTTAATAATTAATACTCCATAGGCGGTCCCGAATTTTTTTATATTGATAACCACTATGGCAGACATAGATTTGACACAAATTTTTCTACATCTGGGCAACTAAACCTTGGAGAAATACTTCGAGATTGGCTTCTGAACGAGCTTGCT
>Ga0209208_10003823_pt1 | contig 21521 bp, 16 predicted proteins | sample S1TSphfallax_3_FD_187694 | JGI IMG/M metagenome (GOLD analysis project Ga0209208, IMG submission 187694) | Host-associated microbial communities from peat moss isolated from Minnesota, USA - S1T2_Fd - Sphagnum fallax MG (SPAdes) (version 2) | ecosystem: Host-associated > Plants > Peat moss >...
CATTACCTCGTTGCCTTGCTACCTTGTGTTGGTTGGTACTTCCTTCCTCCTTCCTTTTTTGCAAGGAGGAGCTTGGAGAAACGAGCTCTCCAACAACTAGATAAGGTTAGGTTTTTTTTCTTCTCTTATTTAGTTTTCCTTTGTTTGTTTTCTTTTGTTAAATAGTTTTTGTTTTATTCTAGTTTTTTTTTTAATTATGTAATATGTTTGTTTTAAAATGTAATTTGTTTTTTTGTTTGTTAATGTGCAAGATATGCATAAACCCAAAAAAAAATTCTAAAAAAAATATCATTATACATTTTTGTAATCTTACTGAAAGAAAAGTGAATGATTCTATTTTTTTTTCCTAACCTTCAACCCCATTGTTTGTAAATGTTTTTTCTAAACTCTAAACCCTTGTGAATATTTGATTTTTTCTTTCTTTTTTGTTTGCGAAAAATTTGGGAATTGTCTATTAATAGAATTTGCTTGAAAATCTTATGGTTTAACTCTATAAATACTCTTGTGAAAACTACTAATGGAACAATCCTCTACAAATGAAAATGTTGTAATTGGAAATAATGAGACAATTGAAACATGTATGAATAATGAAATTATGGAAGAAAATGTAGGTGTGCAAACAAAAACAAGCAAGAATCCAAAAAATGAAAATAAATCTTCAAAATTGGCATGCACAAAAAAAAAGTTGGAAACCACATGGAAGATTATCTTTGTGTTGGAGTTTTTATTGTGTCAATTATAATGTAGAAATTGACCTTGAGTATACACAAATCATGAATTGTATCCTTTGATATCAAGAACATGTAATAGGAATAAATTCGAGAACTCAAGCAAGGAAGGATTGATTTCTTATGACAAGACAAATGGAATAACTTTTCTAAAAAAACATGTGGATGCAAATCACACTATTATTGCAAAAATGTTTGAAAAAGAAGTAAATTCCTTGCTGAAAGGAAGAAGAAAGACAACCAACAAAAAAAAGTGATTGTGACTAATGGGTCAATTTCTAATTTTTTTTCTATCAAAAATTACTTCAAAAAAAAGGATGTACCATGAAAAGAATTTTTAGAAGACCGGGGTCTTTCAATTGTCAAGAACAATTTACCAATTCAATTTGTGGAAAACATGTGGCTAAAACGCTTAGTTTTGCGTTTGTGTCCAAATTAAATTATCCTTCCAAAAGGCAATTTTCACAAGAGATATTGCTAGATTTAGTTGAGAAAACAAGTCAACAATATGTTCTTGCATTGGCAGATTGTTTTTCTACAACGACTAGTTTTGATCTTTGGATATGTAAGGGAGCTTATGATGTCTTTACATTAGCGATCAATTTTTTAAACAATGATTGATAACTAAAACATGTAACTATTGGCTTGTTTGAGATGACAAAGACTATTGATCAAACATTGGCTAGAAGTCTCACAAAGTTATTAGACAAATATAATTTAAGGAAAAAGATCATTGTTTATGTCAAAGATGAAAGGTCAAATCTCAATGCAATGAGTATTGCATTAAAAGTTGTTGCAAATTGTAAATCTTTTGGTAAAAAAGATAACTTTTAGGGCACTTGCTTTGGGCATGTCTTTTCAAAAGCATGTCAATATGGCACTGCAAAGGAAAAGGTGTGTAAAGACTTAAAGTATGTTTATGTTAAGTTTGTTCAAGAAGATATGCAAAAGTGCATCACTTGGCCTAAAAAATCTAGAAAGGGAAGGCAAGAATGGAACAAGGCTTATGTTGAAATTGGCATTCACCCCAAAAAATTGAACACTCTATTGAAAACTAGGTAGTCCTATTTGTTTCATTATTATTTCAATAGTTTACTATTGTTGAGGTTCTAAATTACACAAGATAACTAATCTTTTATATTATTGGTTGTGTTGCAAGTTTGCTAATAAGTTCATTATGTTTCAAAAGGCCTTGCAATTTCATTCTACCATTGTGCTCTATTATAGCAAACAAATTGTTATGAGAGTCAATGGTTGAATGCCTCTGTCTTTAATTTGGCACATTTGTGAAATTGTAGTGGATTGTTTTTCTCCAATTGTTTATGCTTGTGTTCTTCACCAATCCCATGGACATTGGCTCCTCAATGATGTTTTACATTTTCTTATTTCCATGAGATTGAAATTGAAAGTGAAAAACAAAATTATTCTTTCATTTGAAAGCCTAGTGGAAGATGATTCCATTATTTATGATGAGTTCTCTTTGCTAGCCTTTAACATTAAAAGGGAGGTAATCAATGTGTTAGATTCTTTCTTTTCATTTTGAAAAAATATGAAAATAAAAAAGCTCATAATATGATTTCTTTAATGTTAGACCCTAGGTTTAAAAGTCTTCATATAGTATCCTCATTTGTTGGAAGGGAGCAAGGTGTTACTCTTGTTAAGGAATATCATAAAAAAACCTTGTATCCTATGTTGGTGAAATGCCATGAGCATTTGCATCCTTTGGTAAGGTTAGATACAAATTGTGTTGATCAAGACATTTTTTAGCAAACTACAAGCACAAGTGAACTAGGAAAAGAGCTTGTGAATAAAGAGTTGCTACTTTTTGAAATATCAATTGGATGTTAAAGACATCAAATGTCCTCTTCAATGGTGGTAGAAATGTGAAACAATGTTCCCTAAAATTGGAATTTTAACCTGACAAATTTTGGATGTTATTGGATTTCAAATTGAAACAAGCAGTAAATATTCCAACTTTAAAAGATGTCATTTGCAAATTGAAAATTTAGAAAAGTTGATATTTGTTAACAAAAATTGGCCTAATGATCTTAGAATAGGTCGTAAGTCTCCATCTAACTTACTTGAATTCCTTGAAAAATATGTAGATCTAAAAAAAGAGTTTAAAAAATTTGTAGGTGAATTTGAAGTGGATGAAGTTGTTGAAGTGTAAAACTTCAATAAATAAAAAATTATTTAATATTAAAAAGTTGTTTGTAACAATGTTTGTAATTTTTTCATCAATAAGAAAAATAATAAAATCAAGATTTTTTTAATAATTTTATTTTTCAAAAAACAATTTAATCATAACCAATTAATAAGTAATTCCCAGTTTGTGAGAACTGTCAAAGGAGAACTAGTTGTTCTCAAAATGAAGAGAATCAACATATTGAAAACTGGTTTAATTTTTTTTTAAATATTGATACCCTTGCCTGGCATATAAAGAAAAGTGAATACCAGACCATTTTATAAATTGTTTTATGAAAACCAGATCTGGTAGGTATCATAAAAATGTGATACCCGCCCAACACTGGTTCAAACCTATATTCTCCCAAGTCAAAACCAGATCCTGAGTGCAAGTAGCACTTCTCTTGAACAGGTGATTACAATGTATAAGCAGTGTGGCGCTGGTTCAGTGGTTATGTGCAAAGTAAGGTAAACTGGCCCAGCACCGAACACAAGACTATTACTGAAAACTTTGGCAGATCTTTCTCAATTCTTCTCCATTTTGGATGATTTAAAATGATATAGGAGCACCTTCTCAAGCTTTACAAGTCATCTTTGAAATGCAAAGCCAAACCAAGGAAGCAGTCAAAAAAGAGCAGCAAAGAAAACACTTTTTTTCGAAATTTTAAAACACTCTTTTTTTTCATTTTTCCTCATTTTGATCCCTCCTATTTTATCAGTACATAACTTTCTATAAATATTTTTTCGAACTAAGCAATTTAAATTGCTCTGAAATTTCCATCTTAAGCTCTACAAATCATCTTGTAATTCAAAAGGCAATAGAATAACATTTGAGGATTTTAGAGGGATTCAAAAATAGGCTATGAGCTGTTCGATCAAGAATTTTCTGTAAAAATGACGGCCCCTTCTTCAAGGGGCCATACCTTTCTCGCTTCTAGTCCATTTTTTACTGATTTTTAGTGCGATAGATGCACATAGAGGGCTCCATCTATTCTTTGGACACCATAACCTATAGGGCCTCCTGCAAAAACAGAGGGAAACCCTACCTTAATTGTACTATGACCAGCCTCTCTACCCTAGTGGGTGTTTCAACCAGAATCCAGGAGATAGAAAATATCATTTCATACATCCAGGAGATTAGAAGACATCATTTCATGTGTCCAGGAGATAGAAGATATCATTTCATACCAAAGTAATCTGCAAAACATATGCAATGGGTTATGGCAAAATGGATACAGTTTAGTCAAAACAGATCAATATTACTTTAAATAGGAAGTTCCATACCCAGTAATAGACAAACCCAAAATTACCCTTCCTCAGCCAAGTCCCACCTTTGACAATTTAAGACCTATCTCATCAACAGAATGCATTCCTGCACTAAGGACTAAAGATCAATTGCAAAGAAGCAGAGTTGATCACTTAAAGCACTTGGCCTCCAGAAGTTTAACTCCTTCAATTTCGTCTGGCTCCTCAAAGTAGGCATTCACCAATGCCTTTTGTTCCTCATTAGTGATATCCACCTTTGTCCAGTCATACAGCTCAACATCATAGCACTCATCCTTCACCATCTGAGGCAACTCGGTTCCTCTGGGAAGCCACAAGACAAAAATTGTCAGGGAAATTCAACCTTTCTGAACATATGCACACCATCAATTCTGACATGTGTGAAAACTTTTTTCTCTTGTGTTGGACTCTAAGCTCCAAGGCACAAGGATGACTGAGAACCTCTTCCACTGGCAACACCAAGAGTACTTCCTCCTTTATGTGCTGGGCTCTATGCATCTCTGCTGCACTAGTAACTTGGGAGGGCACCCATTCCAAGTCTATCAGTGTAGGGTGCTTTAACTTCAGAGTTTCAGACAGGATTCATTATGTCCACCCTAGCTAGACTGCAGCTGAGGAGAATGACATAATGAAAAGCTACATACAGAGGCCAAATAATAAAACCCAGCCATCAGTTGTATGTGAGCCAGGATGTGTCAGCTTGGTTTATGTTGTGTGGGGACAGAGTTCCAAGAACACAACCCAGAACTATTCAACAATTCACATATATGGACATTTTGCATCAGCAAAGTGCGAAGGTGAACAATACCTGAAGAGCCACACCCCCTTGATAGAGTACGGGGGAGATTCACCCAAAATACACATCTTGCTGAAGGCGTACTTGCGTATGAAGTCCATTCTTTGCAGAAACCCGCCCACTTTATTCATAGTGACAAAAGTTACTTGATTTTCATCATTGTGTTTATAGTCACAGAACCACAAGGAGTAGCCTTCAGGGTCATACATCTCCCAAAAACCTGCACCAAAACACACCAATCCACAGAGGCCAGTCATTCTGAAAGTAACGATTCTGATGACTTTCCATTATGACAAACCTCTGCAGACCCCAGTACCAACCATAACATACCACATGTGATCAGAAAATATATCCATATCTCTATACACATCCTATTTAGAATTAGTTGATGGGCCTGACAAATGGGAAACAGCAATTGTATTAAATTCCGGTGATACCATTGATTGCAAGATGAAAATCCTTGGCCTTGGTGTTGGAGTAGAGACGCTTCCAGTTGTCCATGACCATTGGACTAGGGGGGAGGGAGTCCAATGGATTCTTTGACTTCTTCACAGGAGCCTCCTCCTCATCCTCCACATCCTCCACATCCTCCACAGGTTTCAGAGTTTCAGCAGGCTTGGGAACTTCAGCAGGCTTGGGAGCCTCCTTCTTTTCCTTTTTCACTTTCTCCTTAGGTGCATGAGGATGAGGATGAGGATGAGCTGACACTGGATGCTGGGTTCCACCCTTTGAAGGAGGCGGTGGTAAAGGCCCAACAGCTTGGATGACCTCAGGAACAACCTTTCTGAAATTAGGTTGGTTCACAATGGTCCAGAAGTACCTCTCAATGTGTGGATAGCTGGCTATGAACTCCTTTGTCAAAGCTCTTTGAATGGGTAACAAGAGATTGCAAGCAAGAATGATATCAGCAAGTGTAACTGAGTGGCCAACAACATATGTACGATTAGAAAGATGTTTATCAAGGCATTCCAATGCTCTCTTCGTAGCATTAGATGCCAACTCCTCAATCTGCAAACCACCAAATCCCCCACGGCTATGGATGTTAAACATGTTATCACTGACCTAATACATCAGAATCCCTGCCTCCCTGTCTGCAAAATTCAGTAATCATAACTGTTGCCACACTTATTAAAAAGCTTGACTTCCACAGTAAAGAATTCAGAATTAGTTTTAACAAAGGCTGAAGTCTCCAACCTCTGCATTGTAAACACCACTACCAAAGCGAGGGCCAAGCCACTTTCCAAAGTTAAGATCAATCTCCAAGGTTGAGAAGTCAATCCATTGCTCTATCTGGCCCTGGTATTCAACAAAGCATGTCATTATAAATTCAAGAAATATGAAGAAAAATCCATTTCACTAGATTCCACTTAAGCAAGTGTCCATAGCTCTACTGATGCAACATACATATCTATGAGATTGCAGAGAAAAATTCACAACACATTCAAGGTAATACACAAAGAATTCTTGGTCCTAACCTTATGAGCATCAAACACAAAGTATCAGACCAACGCCTTCAAGTGATATAGGAAGATGAGCAAACACACAACATCATCACCCATGGCGAAACACTTACTTGTTCAAAGGCAGAAGTGCCAAATAAGCCTACATCCTTGAGTCTTGCCACTGGATGCACACAACAAGCAAGAATGATTGAAACAGAACCACAAAACCTTTGAGAAGACAAGAACCAGGGGACAGACCTACAAGTCATGAGCCAGTTGATTGTACTGTATGGCCATCACATCTTGCAGCTTCCTGCAACTGAGAGCAGCATGTACAGAAACTAGCTTGCAGTTTTAGAAAAAAACAATCTCACAACAGAAAAACTGATTGATCTGCCAGATGAGCAGGCCAACATCAATCACCAGTCCCACATTTGACATGATTCAAAGAGGAGTAGAATCAGGGAAGATTCAAAGTACCATAGCGGGCAATTGCATTGCTTTCAGCAATTGCACCTTCTGGAGTTTCCAACACTGGAACCTGCACAAAGAAGGTGAACGCTCAAAGATCACATGCAGGTGTGCATCAAAAGAAGCATCTTGGACTTGGCAACAGCAGGAATATATATAAGACTAGAAAATGATGTTTGTTGTACCTTTCCAAGGGGATTGAGCTTCAGAAACTCAGGGGTCTTGTTCGTGACTTCGATCTGCTCAATCTTCACACCAACGTACTCAGCTGCAATCAGTGCCTTGAATACATTCTTCTGGTTGTTGCCCACCGGGGTATGGATAACCTGGAACGGAAGTCATCAGCAGCCACCACCACCAAAATCAGGCTAAAAACAAAGACACAAAATTCGCGAACAGAACGATATTCTTCTAATCCATCACCAACATCACGATGGATAATAAAAACGCCGCCGCATAGAAACAAACAAACGCAGATCATTCGAAGTCACGGAATCCCTGGATTTCCGCTCAAGAGTATTACTAAAAACTTTCCGTCTGCAAAATGTGCCATGCAAACAAAAATATCGGGAAAAAAAATGGAAAAGACGAGCGGGAGTGGTCACAGCCCCCCGGGAACTCCCGAGATGGACATACAACTCCTTGCCGTACCGAACAAGAAAAAACAAAACATTGCAAGGTAAACTCACAGCGTCTACGGAGACGAATAGTTTTCAACGAAGAAAGCAAAGGAATTCAGAAGGAAGAATCAAGTCGAAGAGGAAAAGAAGAAGCTTACGAGGGCCATTGCGACAAAATTCCCAGCGCCTGAAGGCGGTAGACGAGACGATCACGAGAACGCCAGCGACGGAAGACAAGACCGCAAGCAAAAGATAAACAGAGCTGCTCTGCGCAGCTCTGAGAAACCTTTTTAGGGTTTCGAGAGCTGGCCCTAGATGGATGCAAAGAACTTTTTGCCAAATTATAATCTCATCCTTGTATCTCATCCATTGCTCTCAAGCCGGCATCTGACGGATATTAACGTGCCACATGCACGATGTATTTTTTTTCCTTCTGGGGCAGGAGGACGGTGTTTTTTTTTCTTTTTTCGGTGGCTTTGAGTTATTTCTGGAAAAAGAAATTGTTTTCCGGAAGAGCTTTCTTTTTTCTTTTTTTCTTTTTGTTGTTGCTGCTTGGCTTCTGCTTCATTCATAATTGAAGATTCTAATACTTCCTTTTTAAAAGAAAAATATTTTTAATATTTTTTTAAAAAATTAAGCTAAAGCCTGGGATTGAAATCACTGTGTTTTTCTTTTTTTTTCTTTTTATTCATATCAAAAAATTTGCGAAATTTAACCAAAAACATTAGAAAAATTAGTCGAATTTACACTAGGAAAATAAAAATTTCCCAATTTCTTTGTCGAAAAATGGCAAAATTTCGCCAGGAAAAAAAAAAACACCAATTGAATTAAGTACCAACAAAGCCTTTATATGCAGTTGGCCCAAGTACATTATTATCTCTCATGTAAGATCACCCATCTCAATACTACTTTGTTCAAATGGACTTAACTTGGAAGTTTTTATTGGAACCAGTTGTGACATTTTTATTTTTCAATTAATTTCTAGAGATAAAAATCATGTTAAATTCAATAACTTTTTTTAATCATTTTAAGTTAAATAACTTTTACTACATTGGCCTGAAAATTCTGAAAAGTTGTGCACACTCACTCATCAAGGGTTATTATTTTGGCAATGCCAATAGCAAAACAAAGGGACCCATGATTTGGGAAGGTTATGGCCAATCTTTTTTCTAGGATTTTTTTTTTTTTTATGTAGCCTAAGTGGCGACCATGTATAGAAAGAGGTAGAAAAAAACTGCAATCATCCAAAGGAGGATTTAGCCAAAAATTAAAAATTTTAAAATAATAATAATAATCAACCTTTTCTAATTATGACTACATAATGAAAACCAAATATAAAATCTAAATGTTTTTACATATTTTCTTCGCTTCTAGCAATTGAAACCCTCCGAGATCACTTCATTTTTAATTTTGTTAATTCCATTGTTTGATGAAATTTTTCCAATTTAAAAAAAAAAATGATTACGGCATAATCACATACAATCAAACAAAACATCTATCTTAAATATAAAGAAGCCAAATATTAATTTGTAATCACAAGAAAAAGAACAATTATTGTAATCCTTGATTGGGTTTGGCAAATATGCACCAAATAAATTATATATTTTGAGGATTTAACTTCAACACATGGATTTTTTAATTTCAATATCTTTGGCATGTAATGACTATATAATATTATTAATAAAAGAAAAAATTATGTCATGTATTTGCAATTTTTCAATTTGTTTACTAGGTGTCATGATTAAGCAATTGAACCTAGTGCAACAAGGCAATTGCAACAAATGTTTATGTATTTGACTATCACAAGTTGTTACACTTACAATCAAATGAATGTACAACTTAGGAACATATACAAGATGAACTAGAAAAGAAGTGCATAGATAGGACTCTAGATGGTCAAAATTCCAATTGTACATTAAATTGGATTAACCACATCAAAAATATGTTCAAATATGATGACATTTTTTGAGAAATCAAGTTTCAAGCTCAATCACAAATTTAGTTTGATGCTCATGCCTACTTTATTCATTTTCACTATATGTCTACAAGTGCATCTAAAGTTGGATTTTCAATTGATTGTGAATTGGAATTGATTAAGTGAAAATGATAAAGAGTTTAAAATATATAATGTAATCCCAAGCATATGACTATTATGTTTTCATTAGTGAGAATTTGTTGTTTGAATGACAATTGGTGTTTATTATCTATCCAATTCATTGAGTTTCATTTAAAGTTGCATAATTGACATTGACTTGCAAATATAAAGTCCAAATTTACCCTTTTCAAAATGCATTTACAATCATATGTCATATAGTTTTTTGTTATGTACATAACATGAAAGAACTTCAATAAACAACTATGATATATTGGATATTCTTTACGAAGTTGGTTGTCTCTTGAATGATTTTCATTACAATGCAAACATCAACTTGACAAATTATCCCATAATGAAACTTTAGTACCTAGACTAGTTAAACACTAACTAATTTTTTTGAGATCATGAGAAATTCTAAAAAATACCTACTTGCCATGCCAAAAAACTCTCAAGCACCTTAAATTCATTATTTATTATAATGTGCAATTGTAAAATGTTATTATTATTATTATTTTCAAAAATAAATGACAAAATAATAACAATAATTAAACACCTTGTTGCCAAAGCAACCCATGTACTACAATAGTAGCCTATTATTGAACTCCAATGAATAAATCCACTTCCAATGCCAATTTTTTCTTACAATGCTTAGGTTATGTGTCTAAAACTTTAGGTCGTTCATACATCAAAAGATTCCAAATGATTAAAAATAGGTTCATAATGGATATGGATGTCTCATATTTCAAATTTATTTTGTTATTGTAGCCAAAGGTGCAAACTTTTTTTTAAATGTGAAAGTTGGTGGCAAAATTGATTTTTTTCAAAAGCTCGATAAATTTTTATTTGAGTTTTGGATGTTCAATCGTACTAAGCAACCCGTATTAATATTAAATATTGTTTCTTACATTAGTTTATTTTCAAGCTTTGGTGAGGCTTGTCGATTATTTACCATGCAAATATTGCATTACAATAACTTACATGGGTTTCACCAAAACTTTGATAGGTTATATAATAAACAATTATGATTTGTTGTTTCACACAATGTTCATAGCAAGACATGTTTGAATTTGTCTCATTTAAACATTATTAATTGGGTTCCAACTTTCAATTGTGAATGTTTCAACATGATTTTACTCAAATGTTTGTTTTGTCTAAAATTTCAAATTAAAAAATTATTCAATGTATTTGGATAGAAATAACAAAGTTCAACTTTTTTTGGGATTCATCTTGCATCTCCTTGCCCTTCTCATATATCCTAAAAGGTTAAGGTCTAAAGTTAAAGCTAATTTCCCATAAGTTTATGTTATCTTCTTCTATGGTTTTCCTGAATGTACTTACAGCCTAGCCCTTTGTTTTGCATTTATATGATTCTCAAATCATCACCTTCATGATGTTTGAATGTGAACTCCCAAATGTTATTACAACAAAATTTTATCTAAGACATTTTTGTCCATTTTTCTAATATATTTTTAATCATAGTTTAGAATAACACAAACCACTTTAGAGAGGGAAAAACAAAGGCTAAATTATACCCCCAAAAAAGCATGAAACATTGAAACATTACACCTACAAAAGGAATAATCAAAAAAAATCTTCATCTAACAAAAATGAAGAAAAGCCCATGCATTTTATCCTAAATCAAGGTCATAACTTACTAAAGAGCTTTGACATCAAAATTAAAATGTAGTTCCAAGTATAAAGTTTGGTCTTTCAAAAGGAAAAATCTCATACAAAAAGAAGGATTGTGACACCATGTTGTTTCATGTTTAGATAACATAGCTAAAATGAATGAAGGAAAACCAATCATATAGAAAATTTTGAGCATTATTAAAATGTTGGTCAAGGATTGAAAACTTTGTTGATCCATATGAATGTTGGTACCTTCTAAATGATAAGTATGAAGGGAAAAGTGGTCAAAGTTAATGTTAATGTTTTTTTATTCCATGATATCTACTTGAATTAGCACTACTAATAGACATCTATTTGAAGGACACAAGAAAAATCTAAGATCAATTATAAAAATGTAGTCATATTACTAATTTATATTCACTTTCAAAGCAATTCAATATTATAATGAAATCCTTCATCAATAAGGAAAGTTTGCCAAAGCTTGAAGAGTTCAAAGCTAAATTCATGAACAAAAATTAATAAATCAAGCTAGAAATTATTATTTTTATTTTTTAAACCTTCCTAACCAAATTGAAAGGCATTATAAATTTTTACCAAAAGTTCAAAAAATAATGTCAAGAAAGTATATTCAATTCTTGCACAACTTGGTAGCAATGGAGAACCCAAGGTAATTTGATCGTCCTAGGCCTTGATGTATGTATTATATATAATGGCTCATTTTTTGCAAAAACAACATTCCATACAACTCATTTAATATGTTCAAATGAACATGGTTACATTACTTTATTTAATCACGTCTATTTACAAAGGAAGGTAATTTGATTGTTTGTTTTTCATGTTAAAGTCTTCCAAACCATGGTGCCTCTTGCCATGTTATTGGAACTATTGGATAACTCTCAATGAATAGGGGACACACTTAGTTAGTTTCATGATGTTTCAACCTATGGTGGAAAAAGTTTCTAAATATTGAACAATTTTATCACAAAATATTCTTTCAAATCAAAACTAAACATTCTAAAGGAATTTGGGCACACCCTTGGTATTTTTGGAAAGACTTCCTTGACTACGATTTAATGAAGGTAATTTGGAAATTTTCAGACCTAAGGTGTAGGAGATATTGAATTTCAAAAACAAAATTCCTTGAAAATTGGAATAAATTACAAAAAATGGTTTTAGAAGGAAAATTTAACTAATAACATTTCCTTTTAAAGAATTTGACCTAGGTTTGGGGTCAACCTAAGTGGGTGAACATTTATGAATCAAATATTATAAGACCAATAACCATAGATCCAATCAATAATTGGGGAACACAATTGCAAAACAAAAGGACCACTAGGATTGAATATGTGAACATTGAAAAATTGTTAATAAATTTAGGATGACAGAACCCAAGTTTGTCAAGTGGTATGGTAAAAAAAACTCCTTAAAATTTCAATTAAACATCAAAATGCAAAACTCAACACATGTTCCTTTGCTTCCAACAAGAATAAAGTTGTGGGTGCCTCAAAATGGGACTAGGACAAGCTCTTCAAATTGAAATCATAAAGATATAAAATCACACAAACTAAACAAGAATGTAATTAGTGCATTTGGAATCAATTTTGGTTCATGGATTAGTCACAAGTTCACATGAACTCACATGATTTGTCACAACCTCAATTCGGGAGGAGGCATTACCCTCCTCCCTATAGTACATTATTCTTTAACTTTTTGTTGCACCTACATCAACATGGTAAAGATGTGGGAGTCCCCAATTGAGACTCTCAAATTTTGACAAGTTATGACATTTGAATGTTTATGTAACTTCTTCAAAACTCACCTAAATTTTGAAATCCTAATAATTTATCATATACCTTTTGAAAAGATTTTTCCAATTTAGCATATCAAGTTCTTTAGTTGAAATTGATTTGATCTCCAAAATTATCATTTAAGGTTGTTGGGAATCATTTTGATAATTGAACCTTGACCTTCAGATAACCATAACTTATTTAAAACGTGACCAAGGATTATTGTAGTATTCTTTGAGACCTCTTCAGGATTCCAAGAACATTCAATTTGGAGAATGTTTGGTACAAGGTTTAATACCAGAATCCTTGATCCAAAGTTTCAAATACCTTGAAACTTTTAATTCCCAAATTGTGAGTGCACTTGAAAGTCTTTAAGTTTGCTTCCTTACATTCCTACACATCTCTCTTTCACCTTGGGGAGGTGTTTGGAGTCGTGCCATGCCTTGGACTCTTCCCAACTCATTTCCCTTGTTTTACCCCAACTTTGTTCATGATCCCAAGGCTAAGGTCACAACACAAGATTTGAATAATAAATTTCATATCTTGTCCAACAAACATTGAACTCATTACACTAAATCCCAAGCCAACAACAAAGATGTGATCAAAACTATAAATAATTTCAAAATATGATAGCTAAAACCAAGCTTAAAACATGCCTACTTAAAATAAATGATGAACAAATTGCTTAGTACTTTGATTCAAGTGTTACAAGATAACATGTGATTGGTAACAAACTTCTCTTAGTTTCATTCAAGGACATCTTAGGAAACTCCTCCATCATTAAGTTATAAGAAGAAAATATATAAGATGAGAAAGTGAAAAAATTGTATATGCCAAGTTCAAAATTGAAAAATAAAATCAATCACCAATGTTTTTAATGTTCCCAATTCTAAAAATTCTCTTTTCTATAGGTGCCAAAATAAATGTTAAGTAAGTTTGATAATATTTTTCTTCAAGTTATTTCATCTAAAATTTCACCATTTGCAAGGTTGAATCATGTTTTAAGGATGCACCTCCTTAATGTAATTTGTCCAAAAGATTGGTTTTTAAAACTTAAAATCCACCAAACATTTGTTATCCCATATTGTGCATGTAATGTCTTATGTAATCTAAATTAAAAATTCATATAATGATTTTTTTTTTTGTAATTAATTCCACTGATAATGTTCATGTAAATTAGGTAGAGCAATTTGAGGTTCTTTTTAGTTGTCCTTTTGGGTCACAATTCCAAACTAGAGTCTATTTAGTTGATTTTTTATTTTTTTTATTTTTTTAAAAGTTTCTTTTTGAATTTTGTCTTTTCAAGAAAATATTCTCAATGCCATAATCACAAGCAAATTTTCGATACATTCTACACCAATTTGCATCTAATTTCTTTTCAATTGAATCTAAATTGAAATTCAATTCATTTGAATCTAAACCTAGTTAAAATTATATTGTAATGTCATTCAATATTTTCATTCAAATGGAACTTAATTTCCATAAAATCAATTCATTTTTTGCATTAGTTGATTGTCACTAGTAGCATGCAACAATGTGGAGCCTAAGTATATGATGATTTTTGTACATTGTATTGATGACCTATTGATTTTGAACAACATAATTTTAGTACTTTTATTTACTTATATTTTTGTTTGACTTCCAAGTTTAAATATTTTATATGCAATATGTGAATGACAACATAATATAATAACGGTGTCATAGTTGTAAGAGGTGTGCAATAGTCTATCAATTAACAAAAAAAGATTGTTTGTTTTGATTGTTTATCATGTCGAGATTTCCCAAACCACAGTTGCCCCACCACATTCTTTGTATTGTTGGAGAGCCTTGGATGAGTATGGGTGTTCTAAGATGGTTTTATATCGTTCAATAGACCTACAATGTAAAAGTTATTCACATTATTTAAAATATTATAGAAATCATTAAACTTGAAACTAAATTTTTTAGGGAAATTGGGGTTCACTTTTGGCACTATTGGAACACTTTTATGAAGGCGATTTTCATTAGCCCATGCACCACATGATGCAATCCAAGTTCCCTTGAATTTTTTTAAGTTAGGTATCATTTTCAATAATGAAACCTATTGCAAGTGAAAACCTTCATCATTTAATGGTTGTGTAATCTATGGTTTGGTTGAAAAACACTAATTAAATTTTATTAACATATGTTAAAAGGTTTATTCTATGACAATTTTTTGCACATTGGTGAACAAATATAAACAAGATTAGAATATTTTGTCATAGATGTTTGGTTTAAAAAAAATAAATAATGGTTTTTTTTTCAAACATCAATTTTTATAGACTCCAAAAACATTTATTCACTTTATTATTGTGTGGATAAAACTTTGGAATTATTTTTTTGAATTCATCAATAAATGTTAAATCTACCTTGGAATGTTCATTGGTTAATATTTTGACTTTAGAAATATGAAGAGAAAAACCTTGCAGGGTTACTATGTTAAATTAATAAAGATTATTTAATCAGATTGGACTTGAAAAAATTATCATAAATTGAATTTTAGGAAATATATTTACTGAATTTTTTTAAGTTCATTAAATTACATAAATTTCATGCAAGTTTATCATTAATTACATGTCATCGTCTCTTGTCCATAATTTAATGTACCATAATACCTTGGTACGTTTAACATTGATTATTTTATTTTTGAGAAAAAACCATATTCTCAAAGAAAAAAAAATTATGTGAAGGAAAACATTGAATGTTTAAAAATACTTTATTTGTTGAATGAATATTTTAAGATTAATTAATTATTCAATAGACATGTATTGACCATCAACGTTGCCAAAGTATAATAGTTAAAAAATTGTATTGGATTTAACATAATTTTCCTTTAAAAAAACTAATATTTATTTTCAAAAAGGTGAGACAAAACGTTTTATGTAAAGAGAATGAACACACCTTTAACCATTGTGTCAAATGCATTTATATGTTTGCATGATTGGGCTTGCTCCATGCCCATTTAACACATCGGTCAAAAACTTGCCCAATTTGAAATACAAGACAACAAAATGGTGAAGAGCAATGTGGGCTAGGTATTTGATTTATGAAATCGCAATCAAGTTTGAAGTTAGAATAAAATAAAATAAAATAAATTTCCTAGGTCCAATTTTCTAAAATTGTATTTTTTTAAAGAACAACCTCATCTTAAGTTTTTGGAACCCATTGAACATCGCGTATGATATGAGGCCAAAGGTTTATATTTTTTTGTAGGTGGGTACACAACCCATGTCTATAATAGAAACTTGACCAAGTACAAATGTTAGGTCTTTAAAAAATTGAAAGATTTAGTTGAGAAAACTTGTAGGTTCACTAGGAAAAAGGCCCATCTAGGTTTGACATATAACCAAATTATTTCAAAAGTGCAAAGGTGCATTAACAAAAAAATGAAATTGAAAATTTTCCTTCACTTCCTATAACAAACAAATAGCCATGTACTCCATGGAATGCGGATGCTCGCCTCATTGCAATCTTATATATATCATGATGCAACAAAATTCAAACCTAATGAATTAAAATTTAAAAGATTTGTTAAATTAGTTTTTTCAAGAAGTTTTCCTTCTCTTCTATGTTCAATGATCCATTATTCCATCCCCACACAAACACACAAATAATCAATAAATAGCAAGCCCCATTAGAAGCCCAACCAAAAGAAAAATCAAACAAGTTGATATTTGATACTAAATAGATTGAACAATTCTAATGCAAGTTACATAAGTCCCATTGAAACACATTAGAGACAACCTTTCACAATTGAAAAAAGAACAAAGAACTTTGACAAGTTCTTTTAGAAGGTAAAACTAAAATAGGATAATATAAAACAAAAAAACTTCAATAACAAAAAGACTAGAACATAGAAAAATCAAAGACAAATAATAAAAAAAATCTATGCATGAAACAATTATCAACACCAAGAAAATCCATTTATTCTCCCCCTTTTGCCAATCTACCCATATTTTTGGAGGAAAGACAAAATTAACAAACAATCATAATTGTGTAAGAATGCACTATTCAAGAAAAAGATAATTGAGTAGTAATAAAATAAGCCCCGTAAAAAAAAAGTTACAAACTCACCTTTGTATGGATGCATTACAAAAGTAAGCCTCATGAGAAAATAAAAATTATACTAATACAACAACAAAAAAGATTTGAAAGATAGAAGATTAGAAAATCAAAAGACTCAAACAACAAAATACAAATGCACGACACAAAAACTAGCACACAAAAAATCTAAATTTACAACAATCCATTATTTCTCCCCACTTTGCCAATCTACCCATATTGTTGGATGAAACACAAAGATAGCATACAAATTTAGAACCCTAGATGAATGCATTGTTGAATAACCTTAACATAAATATCATAAATCCTCACTTTTAATGAAATTGGATGCTAAACTAAAGTGGATCATGTGTTTTAAAAAGTTCCTCTTGCTCAATCTTGTCTAAGTTGTTTGTTCAAAGATGACATCTACACAAAATTGAGGATTCCAACAATGGAAATTATTCTTTCCATTTCAATTTGGCTAGCCAAGATCTTCAAAATTTATTGCATTAGTATAGCCTAAATGGAAAACTTGGGTTTTTTCTATTCACCACCATGTTAAAAACACATTTGTAATTGTTTGCATGATGGGATAAAGGCAAAATGAATATAACTTTTTCTCAACAATTTATTTAAAATTTTCTACAATTGTGTCAAAGGTCTAGAACAAATCTTTGAGAGTCCACAACAAAACCAAAGTTTTGAAATTCTTGAACCTCTAAGAACATCAACAATTCGTAAGCCTCCAACAACAAATGTAACCACTTTTGATCATACTTAACAACCACGTTGGTAGCATTTTGATGCCCCACATAAATGTTGACAAATTGCATGCTTTTAAACTTGGGATCCAACATTGATGTTAAAACATGTTATGTTTGTTTTTCATGTGAAATGCCTGTAGAAAAGAAATGAAAGGTTGAAGAACCTCCAATACTTGGCACTTCATGTGATTAATGAGTTGTTCCAACTCAAGATCAAAAACATTTGCCTCCTCTTTAGCCAAGTTATTAGGAACTCTTTGACATATATGATTTTCATGAATCTCCTAACATGTCAATGTGATAAAGTGGGGAGTGTCCCCAAGAAGCTAATGTCCCTAACTATGGTTTAAAACACAACCTTTCACAATAAGAGATTTGTTGAAAATGAGTAGTGGAATGTAATCTGAATGAAGGAGGGTTTTCACCTTAGGTTTGCAACTATTTTTCAAATCATTTACCAAAGGGCGTTGGCATATTTTAACAACCATATAATTATTACCTTTGACCTGGCAAATAGAGTTCGATTGATTAAATGGTGCTCTATAGTGTTAACCCAAATGTTAGTAGTGCTTACTCGGTGGATAGAACGCCAAAAGAAGGTTGCAACAAACTTGGCGCTTGGAAAAAGTAAATATGCAACTTGTTACTTAAGACCCGTATCAAATGTGTTATTAAGGAAGTGGTTTCCTTTGCCTAGAGCACCATCACCATGTTTAACAACCCAAGATGAACCTATGTTGCCAATAGGTTGAAAATAAGTTATACTAAAGCAAGGGATTTTGCCTGAACCTATCACCAAGAGTAGTTTTTGGAAAAGAAAAAACCAATGAGGTCTACAATTGCATCACCTCTACCTATATGTCAATATCATAGATTGACAACATGCACATAACCACCACTGCCAAAAAACAGGTTAAGTCATGAACTTGTTACTTCACAACTAAAAAAGGTTAAAACTTATTCTAAAGTTCAAATTGCTAATTTAGAAGAAGATGAGGAGAAAACATAATATAAAAAAATAAGTTGTAGAGATGATGAAAAACCACAAGTTGAAATTACTTAAGCTGATTTCGAGAATGAATCTAAGGTTAACATTGAAAAGGTAATAAAAAACATCCAAGTTCATGAACCTATGTTAAACATGTAGTATGAGTTACATAGCCGAGAATACATGTGGTATTAGCTCTAAAAACAATTTAACCTATTCAACATGTTGTTGAACATGTTAACCTATAAAACCCACATGTTTTTACAATGTAATCTACCCTTGTAGATCTAGTTATTCCATTATATAAAATGTGAAGGATATTAACATGTTTTTTGATCAAGCTATTCACATAGTTGTTGCTTAGTTAGGAATTTTGGAAATATTCACTAACTTGAATGTTGAAAATGAAGAAACCAACAAAACATATATGAAACCAATAACCAATTGCAAACCCATAGTTTCAAATTGATTGATGTATAACAAACCTTGAAGAACCGAGAGGAGTTATTTATAGTCAAGGGACAATTGATTAAGGTTCAATACAAAAACTAGAACTTGTTGTCCACAAGATTAACTTAAGTGGAGCAAGTTATGAAAAAAGTAAAAAGTTTGCAACTATAGTATAATGAGCTTAATGAGCTTAATTGGAATATTCACAATGATTTGAAGCTTCTTTAGAATGAACATGAAACAATGATTCGAGACTACAACAAGATGGAATAATGTAATATGTAACATGAGAAGATCGTAACAACTTTAGAACAAACTTATCAAGAGTTAAAAATAATAATTAGTACTTACCAACCTTGAATACGAGAAGAAAACCCAAGCATTCAATGTTCGAATCTATGATTGGAAAGGGAAGTTGGAGATGGAAAATGTATAATTGAATAAATCAACTCAAGTCCCACCTATCAAAATACATAACAAGTTGAAGGAAGTTGAAAAAATGTTGTTGGACAACACATTGTTCAAGGTACAAAATCAAGCTTTGGGGGATAAAAATCCCAATTTGAAAAAATGGTGGCACTAATAGAAATCTGTGATTTTGCAACCAACGAATTTGCGACTAGTTGCGACTATTTGACATTTATAACTACTGTTGGTTATATCTACAACTACTATTTGCATTTGAAGCGCTTGCAACTACTCTATGACTAACTTACGACTAATGGATTATTTCATCCTTTCATTTGGATAGCTTTCATTACAATTTCCATCCAAGAAGACCCCTCTACCTACAATTAGTTGCAAATGTCACCAAATGAGTCATAGCCCTGTGAATATTCCAAATGTATTATACATATTTTAGGCATAAGGGGTCCACAATTGTGTATTGAATGTGGCCTTCATGTTTAGGGCGACAGAAGCAGCGCGCGCAGAGTCCATTCTTCTTCCTCTTCAAGCTCTTTCCGCCACTTCGCTCGTGCAGAGTCCATTCTTCTTCCTCTTCAAGCTCTTTCCGCCACTTCGCTCATGTTTCACAGTGTTTTCTCCGAGAGGTTCTGTGTTTTGGGGTTGCATTCATAGGGTTGTGACTGAATTGTAGTTATTGAAAATTGGAACAGAGCAAATGGACTGAGCAAGAGGAGGAGGAGGAGGAGGAGCAAGGGGTCAAGGACAGTTGGGCAAGTTGCCGAGCAAGCAAGGAGGTACAGGGGATCGGAAAGGCGGTGCTAACAATTAGAAGGAGAAGAAGTACGAGCCTGCGGCATCGTCGATCCGCATCGGCAAGAAGCAGCGGAAGCAGAAGGGACCCGAAGCAGTCGCTCGCTTGCCCGTGGTCACGCCTACCACCAAGTGCAAGCTTCGGTTTTTGAAGCTGGATCGCGTGAAGGATTACCTGCTGATGGAGGAGGAGTTTGTGGCGGGTCAGGAGCGTTTGAAGCCGAAGGAAGATAAAAACGAAGAGGATCGGTCCAAGGTGGACGACTTGAGGGGATCTCCCATGAGCGTGGGCAATTTGGAGGAAATAATTGACGAGAATCACACCATTGTGTCCTCGTCGGTGGGGCCTGAGTACTATGTCAACATCCTATCGTTCGTGGACAAGGACCAACTAGAGCCAAGTTGTGTTATTCTGATGCACAACAAGGTATTCTTCTCCTTTTATCTGGTTCACATAGCTTTCGAAAAGGAGCAATGGTGGCCTGACATGTTTGCACGCACGTTTCTGTCTCTGCTTTTCTGCTGTTGCAACTGTGCTAGCTCCTGTCCACATGACGGGCAACCTAAGCGCTTGGGCGTTATGGAATCCAGTATATCTGGTGCTATAAGCTCATCTTTTCCTATTAAAGGGGGGAATTATCTAGGATGTTATTTACTGGAAGCTAGGGGCCAATGGACATTTTAGGGTTCAAGCCTAGGGTACTGAATATCCTGGAAGTCGGTCCATTATGTTGTGAGATTATCAATAGTAGGGTTTGGCAAGCCAAGAAGGAGTTCACCTTGAGTTGCAGTTGTGGATGAATTGTTCAAGTTGTACCCTGATATTGAAGTGTGGAGATTAAACAGTCGCTTGCCTGGGTGAAGCACAAACCCCTCCTCAGCTTGGGCTTAGTCAATGAACCCCTGACCTATGATTGTGGTGGCATTTGATGGCAAGGATCAATGACTGGAAAGTCATTTCTACTCCTTGGTCATACCAATTATTGTTCTTTCCTTCCAGTTT